>OHMH01000273.1_pt1 | contig 30797 bp, 17 predicted proteins | sample 1569311 | NCBI WGS metagenome assembly OHMH01 (sample SAMEA3879503, study PRJEB24766) | human gut metagenome | biome: human-associated habitat; feature: feces | place: USA | collected 1985/1987
GCCTGGTGGACGGGCGTATCGAACGAACCGCTCGAATCAGGTTTCAACCAACCGTTGGCCATCGTCACTGACTATGAAGACAATTTCTACATTGCTGATCGCGACAAGCGACTGGTACGTAAACTAACTATAGAATAAACCTGTAAACAAAGTATATCCATGAAATTCAAATTTATCCTTATACAACTTTTGGCATGGACGATGTGTACCGGTGCCTTTGCCCAGACCAATATAGTGGCTGGTGGTTCTGTAATGGACGAACGGGGGGAAGTACTCATCGGTGTAACAGTATCGGTGAAAGAAAACGCCAGTAACGGAGGTATCACCGATGCCGACGGTCGATTTAAACTCACGGGCATCAAGAAGAATCAGACGCTTGTATTCTCATATATAGGTTTTAAAGACCAAAAAGTAGTGATGACTAAGACCGACGAGCGTATGCGTATCGTACTGAAAGAAGATGTGAATGCATTGGATGAAGTGGTGATTACCAGTTCCGGTAAGGTACAGAAGAAGATAAATGTAACGGGTGCTATCACTTCGGTGGAGATGAAAGACCTGAATGTGCCGGCATCGTCGGTGAGTAATATGCTGGGTGGTCGTGTACCGGGCATCATTTCGGTGAATCATAGTGGTGAGCCGGGTAACGACTTCTCTGAATTCTGGATTCGCGGTATCAGTACATTCGGTGCAGGTTCGTCAGCCTTGGTGCTGATTGATGGCATTGAAGGTAGCCTTAATACTCTCGATCCTGAAGACATTGAGAGTTTCTCCATCTTGAAAGACGCTTCGTCAACTGCAGTATATGGTGTGCGTGGTGCTAATGGCGTGGTATTGGTCACTACCAAGAAAGGTAAGGCGGGAAAGCTGGATATTCGTGTGAAGGCTAATGCCGGTATTTCTTACTCGCCCCGCATGCCGGAGTATGTTAATGCAGCTACTTATGCTCAATTAGCCAATGAGTCTTCGGTGACACGCGGCGGCATTCCCATCTACTCTGATGTGGATCTGGCACTTTATGCTAATCACCTTGACCCTGATCTGCATCCTGATGTAAACTGGCGAGACGTGATTCTGAAAGACTATACTTGGAATCAACAGTACTTTCTCAGTGCGTCGGGCGGTGGCGAAATTGCCCGCTATTATATTAGTGCAGGCTATCTGAACAAGCAGGCCATCTTCAAGCAGGACAAGGGTGTTAACGAATATAATACAAATGTAGACTATAACAAGTTCAACTTCCGCGCCAATGTGGATGTGAACATCACTTCAACCACCACCCTCTCACTTAACGAAGAAAGTGTGATTACTACGCAGAACTATCCTGGTTATGGTGATAATACAGATGCTTTATGGTCTGCACAGGCTAACTTAACTCCCGTCACGGTGCCCATCCTCTACTCTAATGGTGCAGCCCCCGGTTATGGTAGTGACAACAGTAACATCAGTCCCTACGTATTACTGAATATGACTGGTTATCGCAAGTATTACTACAATAACAATAAAATTACTATGCAGCTAAACCAAAAGCTTGACATGATTACCGAAGGTCTTTCGGTGATGGCATTAGTGAATCTTGATAGTGAAAGCCATATGTGGCAGGCTCGTACCAAAACACCTGCTATCTACTATGCTGATGGACGTGACCGCAAGGGTGACCTCAATCTAGTTAAGAAATCGGAATATCAAGAACCTGGCTATTGGAATAATACTCAGAGTGATCGCAAGTTTTACTATGAAGCTCGTGTGAATTACGAACGTGTGTTCAACCGTGTGCATCGTGTGGGTGGATTGCTTCATGCCTATTGGAGTGATTATGAATCGTCTAAATACAATCAGTTGCTTACCGCTATCCCCAAGCGATACAACAGTTATGCTACTCGTCTTTCTTATTCGTATGCCGATACTTATATGGCGGAGTTCAATTTGGGTTACACGGGTTCGGAAGCTTTCGAAGAAGGAAAGAAATTTGGTACTTTCCCGGCTTTCTCATTGGGCTGGGCACCTTCACAATATAAGTTCTTTCAAGAGAAACTACCTTTTCTCAATTACTTGAAATTCAGGGCATCGTATGGTATTGTGGGCAATGACCGTCTCACTTGGGACGATTCGGTTCGTTTTCCTTATTTGACTTTGATTGGTGGTACTGGTTCGGGGACTTGGAACAATGGCAGTGGTATCACCGAAACGCAGGTAGGATCAAGTAATCTGCGTTGGGAGAAAGCGTCGAAATATAATTTCGGTATCGATACCCGTATGTTTGACGAGAAATTCGAAGCGTCGGTAGATTTCTTTAAAGATATTCGTTCGGGAATTTATCAACAGCGTCAGAGCGTGCCTGAAGAGATGGGACTTGTTACCCTGCCTTGGGCTAACGTGGGTAAGATGAAGAGTTGGGGTATTGATGGGCACATTTCTTATACCCAACAACTTGATCCCAACGACCGCAGTAAGTATGTAGTGTTGAGAGCCAATTATACCCAATCGCGTAATGAAGTGTTGAATTTTGAAGAGGATCTTAAGAAATATCCTTATCAATCGGCCGTAGGCTATATGTATGGTATCAATCGCGGTCTCATTGCTCTAGGACTTTTCGAAGACGAGGCCGATATTGCCAATAGTCCGCGTCAGGAGTTCGGCAGTTATCTGCCGGGCGACATTAAGTATAAAGATGTAAATGGCGACGGACTGGTAAATTCAGACGATAATGTGCCTTTGGAATATTCGTCTACTCCACAAATTCAGTATGGTCTTGCTACGGAATTCAACTGGAAGAACTTTAATGTCAGTATCCTTTTTGAGGGAACGGCTCGCATGAAATATTTCCGTGGTGGAAATATGTATAATCCATTTGCGGGCAAAGAAACAGGTAATGTGATTACCGATTACGCCAATCCTGCTAACCGCTGGATTTCACGAGAAATTTCGGGTACGGTGGCCACAGAGAACCCAAATGCCAAATATCCTCGCCTGAGCTATGGTGGTAGCTGGAACAACTGCCTTAACTCCACCTTCTGGTTGCAAGACGGCAGCTACCTTCGCCTAAAGAATGTGCAGATTTCTTACATGATGAAGAACGAGTTCTTGCGCAAGTTCGGCCTGCAAAGTGCGCAAATTAGTCTTATCGGTGAGAATTTGGCTGTATGGTCAAAGGAAGATATGCTTGACCCCAGCCAAGCACAGTACAATGGAACGAAATACCCCATTCAGCGCGTATATACCGTACAGTTGAATTTGGCTTTTTAAAGAATTACAGAAATAGGTTAGTGCGTAAAAAGACGTTTTCAGGATACATTTTATTCGTTCAATTTACAATAAATAAATTTAAGTTATGAACAAAATATCATTCTTTATTCATCCGAAGAAACATTGGAGATTGATGCCGGTCGTGGCTTTCCTTGTAATGTTATTCTTCAATTCATGTGAGGACTACCTCGACATCAATAAATATGTGTATGACCAGACTACGATGGACTCCATTTTTCTCTCAAAAGCACGTACAGAGCAGTATATTAACGGAGCCGCTGAGCTGCTCTATGATGAGTCGCTGCAAACGGGTACAGACTGGGGTGGCGGTACTTCGTTACCTTGCGGTGCCGGTGCTGATGAAGCCATTATTCCTTTTATGTTAAACAGTAATAGCATCCTTTATGATGAAATCACTGAGAGTAATACCAAAATCAATCCTTGGTCTACCTGCTACAAAGGCATCCGCAAAGCCAACATTGTATTGGCCAATATTCATCGAAACATAGAACTCACCGAGATGGAGAAGCGAGACTTTATGGGGCGCGCCTACTTTCTGCGCGCTTACTTCTATTTCTATTTGGTGAGACTCTATGGACCTGTACCGGTCTTGCCCGATGAACCCTTTGCCACCGACATGGATATAGCTGATGCTTCGTATGAGCGTTCCACCTACGATGAATGCGTAGAGAAGATTTGTACTGATTTTGAGCAGGCTGCCTCCATGTTGCCACTCGACCGGATAGAGGCGGAACAGTATATGCCTACTCGGGGTGCCGCACTTGCCTTCAAAGCTCGTATGCAGCTCTATGCTGCCAGTCCTTTGTTCAATGGTAATACTTACTATGCCGATTGGGTGAATTCCAAAGGTGAGCACTTTATTTCGCAAACTGAGGACAAGAGTAAGTGGGCTGCTGCTGCCGCTACCTATAAGCGTATTATCGATATGGGTAAGTACGAACTGCATACCGTCGCCAAGATAGTGAACGATAAGGGAACCGGTACACTGACTCTGCCAACTACTGTGTCATCTGCCGATTTTCCCGATGGTGCCGGTGACATTGACCCTTACAAGTCCTACCGTTCAGTGTTCGATGGTACCTATCAGCCCTATAGTGTGAAGGAGTATATCTATTATTGCCGACGTAGTGATGGAGACGACCGTCTTTATTTCCCTTCAGGCATTGGCGGAAATGCTACATTTAGCGTTACCCAAGATATGATTGACGAGTACCGTATGGCCGACGGACGCGCTTTCAGCGAAGCTACTGAGGCTGAAAAATCTTATAAGGCGGTGGGTAGTAGCAGCACTTTTGCGTTGGAATATCAGCTTTCGAGCAATCGAGCCTGTCGCGATGACAATCGTGAGCCCCGTTACTATGCTACTATAGGTTTTAACTATTGTATTTGGCCAGGTACTTCGTATCGTGGTACTGAGAATTTGAAAAATCGTGAAGTGACTTATTATGAAGATGGCAATGCCAAGGATGCCAGTAACAATAATTATCGTAACCGTACCGGATATACTTGCCGCAAATATATTCACCAGGAAGACATAGGGCACTGGAACTCCACCAAAAAGAGCAAAGTATTCCCTTTGGCACGTTATGCTGAAGTGTTACTGGGTTATGCAGAAGCTATGAATGAGATGGATAGCGAAAGTTTCACTGATGAGAAGGGGAATATTATTCAGCGCAATCCTGATGAGATGGTGAAATACTTCAATCAAGTGCGCTATCGTGCCGGACAGCCAGGTATCACTATCGCTGAGGCTTCTGATTATGAAACTATGAAGAAGTTGGTGAAGCACGAATGGCAGATTGAGTTTGCTTTCGAAAACCGCCGTTATTGGGATCTGCGCCGCTGGAAAGATGCTTATGATGCTTACAACAAGCCCATACGCGGATTGGATGTGAGTGCTAAAATGTCGCAGCGTGAACAATTTTACACTATCCGTGTGTGGAACACTGAAGTCTATATGAAGCGTATGTTCTCTAACAAGATGTACTTTTGGCCTATTGACCGCAATGTGCTGCAGAAGAACGGTAAGTTGGTGCAGAACCCCGGATGGAATTAATCTATACCTGTGTAATATCATTAAAAACGAATGAAGAATATGAAAAATAAGATATTTATGTCGCTTTTGCTGGGGGCTATGTTGCTCACAGCCTGTGACGATGAAGCACCTATGGAACGTTCACTCTATCCGGAGACTGTATATTTGGTAGGTGCCAAGGATAAGATCATCACCCGTGAACTCAATTTAGGCTATGACCAGGATACGGTATATGCTTCGGTGGCCGTGAGCGGTACGTTGCCCACTGAAAAAAATGTGATAGCTGAAGTAGAGCAGATACCCGAAGCTATCTTGCGGTACAACGACCGTGAGTTGGGCACAAACGATGTGCTTTATCAGAACCTGCCTGCCGATATTTACTCCATTCCCGATCCAGCTGTAACAGTGCCGGCGGGAACCCTATGGCACATTGCCCATCTATATAGAACCCGCCACATTACATGTCGATTCACTCTATATGATTGCGCTGAAGTTAAAGTCTACCAGCGACTTTGCTCTTACCAAGACTGACACGGTGGTACTGATGAAGTTCAATATCGTGAATGACTATTCAGGGCTTTATTACATGGATGCCATCATTAAGGACGTGGCTAATCCAAGCGATTCGGTGACCTATAAAACTTCGCGTAACTTGCAAGCCGTGCGTGATGGTCGCACTGTGCGTATGTATCATATGCAGAACGAATGGAGTAAAGGCGCCACTGATTACCGTCCAAACTATTGCTTCAACATTACGGTAAACGATGATAATACCGTTAGTCTCTCCACTTGGGATAAATTCAAGATTCTCGGTTACGAGGGCGTATATCATCCTGATATAAGAGTGTACGAATTGTGGTATAAGTTCGAAGAGAATGGTGTTACCAAGACCTGTCGTGGATTTCTCTATAAAGAGCGAAAGACTGACGATGAGCAACGTATCATCAATGACTGGATGGATGAACATCGAAAATACGATTGATTGAATATACGGATGATAAAAGCAAATATGAAAAGATCAACTATCTTGTTTTCTCTCACTCTTCTGCTTTCATGTCTCTGCGTGAAGGCGGAAGAGTTAAAGTTGTGGTATAGCCGTCCGGCACAAAACTGGACGGAGGCTCTTCCGATAGGCAATTCGCATTTGGGGGCCATGATATACGGAGGCACAGCACGTGAAGAGTTGCAACTCAACGAAGAAACCTTCTGGGCTGGCGGACCCTATAATAATAACAGCGTAAAAGCTAAAGGAGTATTAAACAAGGTGCGCCGCCTTATATTCGAAGGTAAGAATGGGGAAGCACAGCAATGGGTGGATACTAATTTCCTTACCGGCCAACACGGCATGAGTTACCTCACTATGGGGAGCCTTTATCTTGATTTCCCTGAGCATGGGCAGGTTACACATTATACACGTGAACTGGACATAAACCGTGCTGTCAGTACGATTCGTTATCAGGTTGGTGGAGTGACCCATATTCGTACCACTTTTGCTTCGATGGCTGATGACGTGATTATGATGCGTATGGAAGTTTCGGAGAAGGGGAAGCTCTGTTTTTCGTTGGGACATGCTGCTCCGCTTCAATCCACAGCTACTGTGCAAGGCGACACTTATGTTATCAGTTGTCTGGGGCGCGAACAGGAAAGTATTCCTACTGCCCTTCGGGCCGAATGCCGGGTAAGGATAAAAACCGATGGAGAAATAAGAAAGCAGGGTAATAGCCTTGCAGTGAGTGGTGCTACTACGGCTACCCTTTATCTGTCGGCGGCTACCAATTATGTAGCCTACAATGATGTGAGCGGTAATGCCTCCAAGCGTGCTGCCACTTCTTTAAAGGCAGCAATGAAGTTATCTTATGAAGAAGCCCTAAATCGGCATGTGACTGCCTATCAACGACAGTTTGATAGAGTTAAGCTGCAACTTCCCGCTTCCAAACAATCGAAGCTTGAAACGCCCCTGCGCATAGCTGCTTTTCGCAATGGAGCCGATCAGGCCATGGCTGCCCTACTTTTCCAATATGGTCGTTATTTGCTCATCTCTTCCTCGCAACCCGGTGGACAGCCTGCCAACCTGCAAGGTATCTGGAACAATAGCATCCATGCTCCGTGGGATAGTAAGTATACCATTAACATCAATACCGAGATGAACTATTGGCCGGCTGAGGTAACTAATCTTAGTGAATGTCATGAACCTCTTTTCAATATGCTCAGTGATTTGTCGGTCACTGGAGCACAGACTGCTCGCGATATGTATGGTTGTAGTGGCTGGATGGCACATCACAATACAGACCTTTGGCGCATTGCTGGTGTAGTAGATTTCGCTGCTGCTGGTATGTGGCCCAATGGTGGGGCCTGGTTGGCGCAACACATCTGGCAGCACTATCTTTTCACTGCCGATAGAAATTTCTTGCAGCGATATTATCCCGTACTGAAGGGCTCGGCGCAATTCTATCTTGACTTCTTGGTGGAAGACCCACGTAATAAGTGGATGGTTGTATCGCCCTCGGTTTCACCCGAGCACGGTCCCATTACGGCCGGTTGTACCATGGACAATCAGATTGTGGCCGACGCTCTGTGTAACACTCTTGCCGCTGCTCAATTGGTGGGTGATAACGAGGTTTTTCAGAATAAACTTCGTGATATGATTAAACGTTTGCCACCTATGCAGATAGGCAGACATAATCAACTGCAGGAGTGGCTCGAAGATGTGGATAGTCCTACCGATGATCATCGGCACATTTCTCATCTTTATGGACTTTATCCCAGTAATCAGATATCACCCTACGGACATCCGCAACTCTTTCAGGCAGCTCGCAACACATTGCTGCAGCGTGGCGATATGGCTACCGGATGGAGTATTGGTTGGAAAATAAACTTCTGGGCGCGTATGCTTGATGGTAATCATGCTTTCCGCATTATTCGCAACATGCTTACCCTGCTTCCCAGCGATGCAGAACAAAAAAAGTATCCTGATGGGCGTACCTATCCCAATTTATTCGATGCTCACCCACCTTTTCAGATTGATGGGAACTTTGGCTTCACTGCCGGAGTAGCTGAAATGTTGCTTCAAAGTCATGACGGAGCGGTGCATTTGCTTCCTGCCCTACCCGATGAATGGGATTGTGGCAGTGTACAAGGTCTTGTGGCTCGTGGTGGTTTTGTGGTCGATATGGAGTGGGAAGGAGCGCAGTTAGTACAAGCTAGGGTTCATTCACGCGTTGGTGGAATGCTACGTATCCGCTCTTACATTCCCTTAAAAGGCGATCACTTGAAGCCTGCACAGGGAGACTGTCCCAATCCTCTTTTTGCGGCCGCCGTTATTCGTGAACCGTTGGTGTCGGCAGAAGTTCATCTCCAATGGCCGGTATTGCCCAGAGTCTACGAATATGATGTAATGACTGAAGCTGGATGTGATTATCTGTTTGCAAGGACATAAGAAGTATAAAATAGGTATTATGATATAAATTGTGTATGCGTAATTTTTTTTTCTTGTTGGCGTTTCTTTTTGTTTCTTCACTTACCTGCGTAGCGATGAAATTACCTTCTATAGTGAGTGATTCAGTCACTATCGGACAGCTTTTCTGGCAGCAGCTTTCGGTCTATCCACAGGAAAAAGCCTATATCCATACCGATAAGCTGGACTATGTAGCTGGTGACACGGTATGGATGCGGATTCACTTGGTGGAAGCTACATTGCTGAAGCAGGCCAATGCCAGCCGTTATGTGTATGTGGAGATGATAGACAAGGCTAGTAAGTTTATTGACCGCGTGATGATTCGACCTGATTCGTTGGGGTGCTTCTACGGGTACTTGCCGTTGACTGACGGATTAGCACAAGGGTGCTACACGCTTCGTGCTTACACCCGTTTCATGCGGAATATGGGTGAGGAATACTTCTTTCGACGGGCGTTGAATGTGGTGAATCCCATTCAAAAGGGAATGGGTTCCGATATACAACTTGGAAGCCTTGAAACAAAGTCTGGAGAGAGGATGAAGAGAAAGCATGCGAAAGCTTCGGAAATTGATTTCGATGTGGCCTTTTTCCCCGAAGGCGGGCAGGCGCCTCTTGGTGCTAGTGTGCGCATGGCGTTTAAGGCCATTGGCTTTGATGGTTTGGGGCGGGAGGTATATGGTACCGTCTATGATGAAGAGGGAAATGTTTGTGCCACTTTCGCTTCCGTACACCGTGGTATGGGTACCTTTATGATGTTTTACCGTCCTGGGCATAGCTATCACGCAGTATGTACCACTTCGGGCAATAAATCCTTGAGGTTTGATTTGCCTAAAGCCGTAGAAGGAACCCTTGCACTTCGGGTGCTCACTGATAAAAAGTATTTTCGTATTGCTGTCTGCAAAGCTGCAGACACGGCGCTACCGGAAGGTATGAGGTTAGTGGCTCAAGTGCGCGGGGTGGTGCTTTATGATGAGGAGTGGGATGCTTCTCGACAGTCGCTAACTTTCGAGCGCGGATTCTTTCCCGCAGGGGTAGTGCACCTTTTGTTGGTGGACGGGATGCGCAATGTGTTGAGTGAACGGTTGGTCTTTTCACATCAGGAAGCTACTTTTGCGCGAGTGCAGCCTTTGCAGCTACCCCAACATCGCGAACCCCGCTCGTTGAACAGTTATTCCTTTCAACTGACTGATCAGCTGGGGAATCCGCTTCATGGCAACGTGTCGGTGTCTGTGGTGGATCGTAATTTGGTTCGCACTGATACCACCTGTACCCTTGTTTCTGCTTTCCTACTCACCTCTGAACTGCGGGGGTACATAGAACAGCCGGCTGATTACTTTGTGACTGATAATCGCCACTTGCAGAATGCGCTTGATGCGTTACTTCTCACACAGGGATGGCGACGTTATGATGTACCTTCGCTACTAAAGGGGCATCTTACACGTCCGACGGAGTATCCGGTAGAATCGGAACGCCTCGTTTCGGGCAGAGTAGAAGGATTATTTTCCAACCTCAATGGGGGAGAAGTGAGCTTGGTGACGCGCGGAACTATCGAGGCGGCAACCACGACCGCGATCAGTGCGGATGGGCGGTTCCAATTCCACGGAGTGGAGTACCCCGACAAAACATGGTACATTATTCAGGCACTGAATAAGCGGGGTGGACAGCATGCTTATATCCGGCTCGATTCAGTGGAAAGTTATTCAGCTGTTACGCTGACTCCTATTGCCTGCGTCTGGAATGCTACGGATACGCTACACGGTAGTTATGTGGACAATGAGGAACGCCGTTATGTTCAGCATAACGGTATACGGGAGGTGAATTTGGCTGAAGTAGAGATAGTGGGGACTGCCAACCGCAAGACTAAAGTGGGTACTTCGTCGCTTTATCATTCGGTATCTTCTAGCCGGGTAGTTACCGAGGAGGATATTACTCGTCACCAATATCATACTGTGTTCGATGCCTTGCGAGGCTTTAACGGACTGCGCGTGACGGGACAGAGCATAAGCTATCACGGAGGCACTCCGCTCACTATTATTGACGATATGCCTTACGAGGATTATGACTTTACAAATTTGGACATTGCAGATGTGGGCGATCTGTTTTTTTCACCGCCTTCTGCCGTGGCTTTCCTCGGACCACGTGGAGCGAACGGTGCCATTGTAATCAATACCAAGCGGGGCGACTTTGGCTTGCGACATGAATTGAGCAAGAATATGGCTGTAATCAAACCGCTCGGTTATCAGCAGCAGGTTTCTTTCTATTCTCCCCGATATGATACGGATGCTGCTCGGGTGAATTTAGGTGCTGACTTGCGTTCCACTCTCTACTGGAAACCCAATGCGGTGGCTGATGCTGACGGGGTGGTACGTTTTGAATTTTATTCAGCTGATGCGTCCACCGATTACCGTATTACGATAGAAGGTGTGAGTAGCAGAGGACATCTTATCAGCTATACGTTCTGAAAGAATCTAAACTAATAACCATATAAAAACATTAAATGAAGAATATAATGAAATTGAAAAAATTAGGAATGGCAACGTTGTTGGCGTTACTTTCTGTGACTTCCCTTTTGGGGCAAACAAGCGATAATGGTGATGGTACCTTTACTAATCCGGTGATATGGAGTGATGTACCCGATCCGGATGTGATTCGTGTGGGTGATGATTTCTATTTGATGAGTACTACCATGCATTTAATGCCTGGTGCACCGGTGATGCACTCCAAGGATCTAGTAAATTGGGAGATTGTGAGCTATGTGTTCGACTCGCTGCACGACGTGCCCAAGTATGACATGAAGGAGGGGACAGTGTATGGTCGAGGACAGTGGGCCACTTCCCTGCGTTATCACAATGGCAAGTATTACGTCTACTTTTCACCCAATGATGAGCCTTACCGTGGCTATGTATACGCTACTACCGACCCTGCAGAGAAATGGGAATTAGTGGCACGTATCCCTCACTTCCATGACGCTTCACTATTTTTTGACGATGATGATAAGGCCTACATTTTTTACGGTACCGGGCAACTGCGTGAACTGAAACCTGACCTTACCGGTGTACAACCGGGAGGAGTGGACGTTACACTTTTTAAGCGTGATGCCAGCGAGACGGGATTACTTGAAGGAAGTCGCTTTATCAAGCACAATGGCAGGTATTATCTGCTCATGATTTCATGGCCTAATGGTGGTAAACGCCGTCAGGTATGCTATCGGGCCGATAAAATTACTGGTCCCTATGAAAAAAAGGTAATTTTGGAGGACAATTTTGCCGGATTCCCTTATGTGGGACAGGGTACCCTTGTGGATGATGCCAGTGGCAATTGGTATGGTGTTATTTTCCAGGATCGTGGTGCTGTGGGACGTGTACTTACCCTTATGCCTTGTCGGTGGGTTGATGGTTGGCCTATGTTGGGTGATGCCCAAGGCCGTATACCCGAAATAATGGAGAAACCTATTCAAAGTTGTGAAGCGAAGAATATAGTGACCAGTGATGACTTTAGCGGTAGTAAGCTGAAGTTAGGCTGGCAATGGAATCATAACCCTGTGAACGATGCTTGGTCGCTTAGCGAACGTCCTGGTTATCTGCGCTTGAAGACAAGTCGTAAGTGTGAGAACATATTCACTGCCCCAAATACCATCAGTCAGCGCATGACAGGACCGCGATGCAGCGGTATGGTGGCTATGGATATCAGTCGGATGAAAGAAGGGGATGTAGCTGGGCTCTCAGCTTTCAATGGTGATGCGGCACTGCTTTCGGTGAAGATGGCGGACGGCAAGAAGCAATTGATAATGAGCACTGAATCAGTAAGTCTTACGAACAAGGAGAAACTTGTAACTGGTGTGAAATGTGAGGTGAAAGAGATAGTGGCATTGAAGCAACGGCAACAGGTGATCTATCTGCATATCGAGGGAGACTTCCGTCTGAACCATGACCTTGCATCTTGCTTCTATAGCCTTGATGGAAAGGAATGGCGGAAAATAGGCACGGATTTCAAGATGAGTTACGACTATCGTCGCCTTTTTATGGGCAGTCGCTTTGCCATTTTCAACTATGCTACGCAGAACGAGGGAGGATATGTGGACGTTGATTATTTTAATTATGAACAACAAAAATAAAAGAACTGTGATATTGTTGCTTGCGGCTTGTCTGATGGTGGGCAGAGTTGCAGATGGTGTGGCGCAGACGCGTGATGAACGTTTGCTTGATGAGCAACGACAGAACGGTTATTGGGGGGATATGGGAGATGGAACATTTCGCAATCCAGTGATAGCTTCTGACTTTAGTGATCCCGACCCTGTGCGGGTAGGTGACGATTATTTCATGGTGACTTCTACTTTCGAAACGTCTCCGGGGGTCACCGTGTTGCATTCCAAGGATTTGGTGAACTGGACTATTGCCGGAAGCGTGTTTTCCAATTTGACAGAAGTGAGTCCTGCTTTCTCCTCTCGGGAGATGAAGCGCTATAACGAGGGAGTATATGCTCCCTCTATCCGCTATCATGATGGCATGTTCTATGTTTATGTGAATCTCTTCACTGATGGTATGTTTGTAGGACGCACCTCTAATCCTTTCGGTGAGTGGGAGGTGTGCCCATTGCTTGATAAGAATGGCCGTCCGTTACTCCTTTCAGGATGGACTGATCCTTGTCCGCTGTGGGATGACGATGGCAAGGCTTACCTTACGAGTAGTAATCCCATGAAGAACTGGTATGGTTATCTCTTTGAAATGAGTTCCGATGGCTTGCGATTACTTGATGCTGATGTGGAGCATATGAAGATTCGTGACATCGTTTATCAGTATCCTCGTGGAGGTACACTTTATAGTCCTAATCATTCTACCGAAGGTAACAAACTCTATAAGCGTAATGGCTATTATTACATTGTGCATATCGAGTTTCTTGATGGAGGCAATGGGGCAGGCACTTACATTTATCGTTCGCGAAATATCTATGGCACGAAGCCTGATGGAAGTCCCGGTCGTCCTGGCGATATGGGTGAGTATGAAATGCGCCGCATCGATGCTTATAGTGTTCCCTACCGGCAGGAGCTTCCGGGACAGGGTGGTTTTGTAGATACACCTGACGGGCGCTGGTATTGGATAGCACAGTTTAACCGCTACGGTTCGGACGGGCGTACACCTTGCTTGTTGCCGGTCAGTTGGGTAGACGACTGGCCCGTGATAGGTACGGATGTCGAGGGTGGGTATGGTAAGATGGCTTGGCGCCTACCCAAGCCAATAACTTCGCTCGCTATTGCCCTGCCTCATGGCAGCGATGATTTTTCGTCGACCGTGCTCGATGGGCGATGGGCGTGGAATCATCAATCCGATACTACACGATGGTCTCTCACTGAGCGTCCGGGCTATCTGCGTCTGCATGCTGCTTCTACTGCTAATGGTAAGGATGATTTTTTTCGTGCCGCCAACACGATAGAACAACGTTATATGAGTTCAGACAGTGTGGTGATTACCGTCAAGATGGATATCGGGGGAACCTCCGAAGGGCAGCGGGCTGGCTTGGTCCACTTCAACGGTGGTGTGAGCTATGCCACTTGTGGGCTGATGCATGCGACTGACGGAAAATATGTCGTTTATGAGCAGAATGGAAAGCTGACACGGGGAATACGGCTCGATGTTACAGTCACTACAATCTATATCCGTTCCATATCTGGATTTCAACCGCGCGATGATGCTCGACAGTACACCACTGAGGCACAGCATTTTCTTTATAGTACTGATGGTACAAGCTTTTTCCCCTTTGGTGATGAATATCAAATGGAAACTGCTAACTTTCGCGGTGATATGATAGGCATTTATACCTATAATAATCAGCGCGACGATGGATATGTTGATGTGGATAAGTTCAGTTATGAGGTAAAGAATCGTCCAAGTGTGGTCTTATGTAATGACTGAAAAAACATAAAGTATTAGTTGATAACAGAAAAAAGAAACATATAATGAAAAGATTTAATTGGTTATTATTGGGGGTATTTGCCTGCTTACTTGGCTTTTCGGGCAAGACCTATGCGCAAGCAGCTGAGAATTTGAACAAAGTGGTACAACCTCCTTATAATTGCTATGGTCGCTTGGCCGACGGTTGTCCCAATGCAGAGAAGCTTGGCCTGAAAGTGGGTGTGCAGTTCTACACTTTGCATAAGTACACCTTCTTTGAGGGTATCGATCTGACACGTGCCTTAGGGCTTCACTACATTGAAGCCACCATTGGTGCACGTATCTCGAACGAAAGCGATCAAGCAATTTATGCCGGTATGCCGCGTGAATGGATGGAGCGTATCAAGAGGAAGCTGGCTGAAAGTGGAGTGAAGTGCCAATCTATTTACTATTGGATGGATGGTAGCGGGAATGGTTTTGAAGAGGTGGTGAAGTTTTGCAAGGAGATGGGATGGATGATAGTGACCGACCCGCGCCGTGCCGATAAGGGAGGAAAACCGGTTTCTTTTTATGAAGAGATCCTTAAGAAGTATGGCGTGCGGATGGTCTTCACCAACCATCCTAAGGCTGCTTCGTACTGGAACTCCGATTTCACGGTAGAAGATACTGAATCTTACTCTGAGCTCATAGGTGCTTCAGTGGATTTTGGCCACTACATGCGTGGCGGATTTGATGCTTGTGATATCGCTCGCCGCTATATGGATATCGGCAAGATGTATCATTTTCATCTGCGTGATGTCAGCGAGATAGGACCACATGGATTGGATGTACCTCTGGGCGCTGGACAGGGACGGATGTCCGAACTCTTTCAATTGCTAGCTGACCGGGAAGTGAAGCCTCTGATGATGATGGAGTATGAGCATGATTTCGATAACCCTATGCCCTATCTCATTGAGAGTGTGAACTACATCAATCGTCTTTGCGGGAAGATTATTGAGGAGCAGCGACAGAAAGCACAGATGGGTACACCCATCCGGCTGAATGCTTCTGCGGCACAGTTTTCGGCCGATATGCATCTGGAAGGAAAGAATAAGGAGGAAGCTACCGTTCATGGATGGAACAGTCCAGATCAGCGGATTTCGTGGAATACACAACTTAAACCCGGTAATTATCAGGTGTTTATTCGTTATGCTCAACCCTATGCTTCTAGTGCTATGACCCTGGAGGCCGATGGTCAAGAACTGGCAGCTATTTTCGAACCCTCTTTTACTTGGTATGATTATCATACCTCTGAAGTAGGGATACTGAAGATTGTGAGAGGTGGGGAAGTAACTATCACTCTGCGTGGTATTCAGAATGGTATTAAGCGTGATAAAGAAGGAAAACTGAAAGCTGATGAGGCGCTACCCGATGTGCACTATATAGAATTAGTCCCCACTTCACTGGCAGCTACTTCGCAGCAGACAAATATTTTGAGTCAGTTTAAAGGAGTTCCACTCTTTGATGGAAAGAGTTTTGCAGGGTGGGAAGGTAACGATGGTGAAAGCAGTATGAAACATTTCCGTATAGAGAAACGCGCTATTGTGGGTGGATGCATGACGGAAGATTTGAATCACAATCAGTTTGTGCGCACGGTGAAACAATACAAGAACTTTGAGCTTCGGCTGAAATATAAAGTAAAAGCTATGGATGAGAGTTACAACGGAGGGATTCAGTTCCGTAGCATACCATCTACCATTTCTGGACGGTCATTTGAAATGGTAGGTTACCAAGCAGATATTATTTCGTGGAAAAAGGGTACTCTTTATGATGAGCAACGCCGTTGGGATTTCCTTGGTATGCAATTGGGCCGTGTCGAGAACTATAAAGCTGATGCCTGGAATGAATACATCATCCGCTGTGAAGGTCCTCGTGTCCGCATTTGGCTGAATGGCGTGAAGACCACTGACTACATAGAGCCTTATACTGATTCACCTTTCGAAGGCATTGGAACCATTGCTCAAGAAGGCTACATTGCTCTGCAAATTCACGAGGGAAAAGCCTCTGAAGTGTGGTATAAGGATATTTTAATTGAGGAACTGAAATAATAGACTGATATAATGAAACTATTTAGTTGTTTATTTATCGCGGTCTTTACAGTTTGGGGAGGCATGGTATGGTGGATGGACATTCGGGATGTACATCAGGCAGATGGAGTAGCGGTCTGGCAATCTCTTTTTAATGGAAAGAATCTGGATAATTGGGAGCGCTATTTGGGACCAGCATTTCCTGGTCATGAGGAATTGGAAAAAACAGCTACTAAAGAAAATGTGTTTTCGATAGTGATGCTCGATGAAATTCCGGTGATACGCATTTCGGGTGAAATGCATGGTTCGCTGGTAACTAAAGAATCATTTGAAAACTATCATTTGCGGGTGGTATACCGATGGGGTGAACAGGTTACTCTTGAACGGAATAGTGGCTTACTTTATCACAGTTATGGTTCATTAGGCACAGCTTTTGGAACTTGGATGGCATCGGTGGAGTGCCAGATGATGCACGATAATCTAGGTGATACTTTCTTGATGGTAGACAGTGTGGAATGTAGTACTCGAGTTGATTCTCTTCATAATCAGTTTGTGTATAACTCTTCTGCTCAGTTTGTTGATTTCGGACAACGTTTTCATCGGCGGATGATTCGCAAAACACATAATGCCGAGAAATCTTTGGGCGAGTGGAATACATTGGAATTGATTTGTATAGGGCAAAAGGCTGTGCATGTGGTCAATGGAGATACGGTATTGGTTAATCAAGGTATTTGCCGTAGAACTAATGGTGTCTCATATCCGCTCACCTCGGGTCGATTGCAGTTGCAATCGGAGGGAGCTGAGCTGTTTGTGAAGGAGGTAGTTGTCCGTAGACTATAGATTAAGCCTGTTGGTGCTTTTCTATATACTCTCGAGGCGTCATACCATATGCTTCTTTAAACGAGGTGGAGAAATAGTTGGAGTCAGAGAATCCTGTGAGCGTGGCTATTTCGTTGATATTATGGCGCTTTTCGGCTAATAGGATCGCAGCTTGTTTCAAACGGATGTTCCGCACGAACTGTGTAGTAGTCTGGTTGGTAAGTTCTTTCAGTTTGCGGTGCAGGTGTGTCCGGCTGATGCCCACTTCGGCGGTGATAATATCTATTGAGAGTTCGGGGTTGCTCAAGTTGTCATTGATCACCTTCATGATACGCTTCATTAGCTTATCATCGGGTGACTCAATTTCTATTTTATTCAACTTGTCCTCTTGAATCTGCTGACCGCTAAAAGTATTACGCAAGCGTTCGTGGCTACGTATCAGATTTTCTACGGTTCTCTTGAGGAGTTCGATGTTGAAAGGTTTGGTGATGTAGGCGTCTGCCCCCATTTCCAGACCTTCGATGTTATCTTCTTCGCGAATCTTTGCTGTGAGTAATATCACGGGAATATGATTGAGGTTGATGTTCTGCTTTATCTTGCTGCAGAGAGTGAAGCCATCCATTTGAGGCATCATGACATCGCTGATTACTAAGTGCGGCGCTTTTTCGAAAAGCATCTTCAAGGCTTCTTTGCCATTTGTGCACTGCTGTACGTAGTATCTCTCTTTCAGTTCGTGGCAGACGTATTTACGAATTTCCTCGTCGTCTTCCACCACCATGATGCGGTATTTAGTCCGTGGCTTTTTCGGTTCTTCCCAATTTGTTTCCATAGCTTCAACTAGATCGATTTCTGCAGTCTTTGCATTACTTGCACTCTCTTTTTCCGTAGCCATCTCTTCAGCTTTCAGATGTCCACACCCTAAAGGTAAGCGCACAATGAAGCAACTACCGGGTTGTCCGTCCTGGTTATTGCTCACCCTGATACTACCATGATGCATGGTTATAAGTGAGCGAGTGAGGTGCAGGCCTATTCCTGTACCTACGTTCGAATTGTTTCGACTGTTGCGTATCTGATAGAAGCGATCGAAGATATGTTCACGCTCTTGTTCATCTATGCCGATACCACTATCAGTAATCGTGATTTCGACATAGTGGCGGAGGGTGGAAGTGGCTTGAGTATCCTCACCCTGACTTAGCAGTACTTCTATTTTCCCCTTTTCGGGAGTAAATTTGAAGGCATTAGAGAGGATGTTGATAATGATTTTGTCGAAGTTGTCTGGATCTACCCATACATTCAGTTTCTGCTGGTCACCGTGATGAAATCGCAGGCTGATGTGTTTAGCTTCAGCCATTTGTTGAAAGCTGTTACAGATATCGGTGATTGCTTCTACTATATTGGTTTCTTTGAAGAGGAACGACATTTGCCCTTTATCTATTTTGCGCAGGTCCATCAACTGGTTTATCAGCCGGAGAATGCGGTTGGCATTGCGGTCTATGAGGTGATATATGGCTTGTCTCTCTTCATCCTTGTCACGGTTTATTAGTTTGTGTAGTGGGCTTATAATTAGCGACATAGGTGTGCGTATCTCGTGGGAAATATTGATAAAGAACTGCAGTTTGGCTTCATTGATTTCTTCGGCATGGATGTGTTGCATGATTTCTTGTTTGGTGCGGTAGCGATGACGTACTTGCTGCACAATGTAGAGGATGGCTCCTAAGGCTAGTAGTATATAGATGAGGTGACACCACCAGGTGTTCCACCAAGGTGGAGCAATGTAGATGTGTATTTCACGAATGTCGGAATCGAGAGTGTAATCCATGGCTTTTACGCGGAAACAATAATTTCCAGGTTGCAACTTGCTGAAGGAGATGCGGTTTACTCCTTGTGGCAGGCTTATCCAATGGCTACTGTTCATGGTATAAAGGTAGTTGATTCGTTCGGGGTTATTGAACTCCCGGGTGGCAAATTCGATGCTGAATGTATTGTCCGTGTGCGATAGATAGAACTCTGTTGCTTCGAATACCGGACGGTCGATAATCTCGTGGTTTCCCGATTTCATACCTTTCCTCACCGGTTTATCGTATACTAAAAAATCTGTGATGCGTACGGTCCACTTCTGCTCCGGACTAGTAATGTCTTTGGGATTGAAGTAAGTGATGCCGTTCACACCTCCCAGCCATATATTGCCTTCTGGATCCTTGTAGGAGGTATTCTTAGCAAATTCGTTACCTTGTAGGCCATCGCTTACATAATAATTGATGAAGTGGTGGTTCTGCAGATGAAAACGTGCGATACCGGCGTTGGTGCTTATCCACAGATAACCATCGTTGTCGGTAATGAGGGCATACACTGTGTTACTGGGTAATCCTTGCTTTGCGGTATAGGTTTTGACTTCTCCGTTAATGCGATTCCATGATGAAAGCCCGTCCGCAGTACCTATCCATATCATTCCTGTTGTGTCTTGGCACACTGCATTGATTATATGCCCATTCAATATACTTTCTGTATGTATCATTTCTTCATTGTTCAAATCAATACAACTCAGCCCATCGTAGGTACCAATATAGAGCAGATGGTCGGGTGTGTAGAGCATACAGCTTATCCAACTATTTATTTTCGTATTGATAATTTCAGGATAGAATGTTTGTCCGTTTTTAAGGTCACGGTAGAAGAGGCCGGCACCCATGGTGGCTATCCATAGTCGTTTATTATGATCTTCAGCAAAGGCATATACTCGTTGTATGTGGTTCCCGCCTTTATCTTTTAGATTTTGTTCGTAACTGCAAACTCCATTCTGTTTGTTTATCTGTCCCATACCGTTGATGAAAGAGCCAAACCACAAAGTTCCTTCCGAATCTTCGTACAGATTTAATATTGTTGCGGGAGCTGTTCCACCTTTGTCGAGTGTGGGGTAATGGATACTTCGAGTGGCATCGGCTGAAAGACGATATAGACCTCCATTATCCGTGCCGATCCAAAAGGAATTTTGTGTATCCTGGCAAAGGGCAGTGACACAGTTCTTACCTATCAGGTTACGATTGGCCGATTTGCTACCGATGTACTTGAATCCGTTGGGTTGTGAAGGAAGAAACATTACCCCTTTCTGGTAGAGAGCCATCCAGAAGTTATCATTATTGTCTTTTAAGAGAGAATGGACCTTGCTGTCGGACAGGTTGTAGAAGCTGTTTTCAAACTGATAGTCAGTTACGGTATTGCTTCCTTGCTGATAAATTTTCACTCCTTGTCCGTCAGTACAGATATATACCTCATCTTGTTTTCCTATAAAGAGTGCCTTGATGGACAGATTATTTTTCCCCTGATAAGGGATAAGTTGGAATGAGTCATCAGCGGTATTGTATTGGTAGAGCCCTTTACCCATACAGGCAGCATAGATATTACCTTGTGAGTCTTCAGCCAGATCAGTTACGGGGGTACCCTTTTCCTGTTCCAAATAATGGTGAATTTGGTTGTTGGGTCCTATACGATAAATACCGTTTTCACCACGAGTCACCCAGATATTTCCAGTTCTATCTTCCAAAATATAATCGGTGAGTGAAGTAGGAATAGGAATTGAGGGAGTCTGTACTGTGAGTCGATTGTTGTCAATGTGTAATGTTACTAGTAGACCTCCTGATATCCAAATTTCGCCGTTATGTCGTTCCGTCATATCTATGACATTAGCCTGATAGGTTTTTCCATCGGGCCAAGTGGCAGGTTCCGAAAAACAGTCTGCTGCAATATCATACATCTGCAAACCACTATAAGTGCCTATAAATATTCGACCGTGGCTATCACTGAAAATGGTGCGTACATAATTGTGGCTGAGTGAGTGAGGATTGCCATCTTCATGCCGGTATGTTGTGAACTTGGCACCATCGTAACGATTCAGGCCATCTTCGGTAGCTATCCAGATCATGCCGTTAGCATCTTGGTATATTTTGTTGATGAGACTGCTCGAAAGTTGGCTATCAGCAGTGAAAAGTTTTCCAGCTTGTCCCAGCATAGCTATGGGAATGAAGAGTAGTATTAGAAATAATATCTTTTTCATAATATTGTTATGCGATGAATGATATGCAGTCCGAGTGTTGCATATACATTGTCTGTTTGAAAAATAAATGTGTTTCTGTCACAAACATAATTATTTTACTTGATTAAACAATGAAATTTATGACCTTTTTATTATGGAATAGAGTATTCTTTTTTTTCTGTTTGCGGTGCTACTGTATTAACTTTATATTTTTGATTAATGTATTGATTTACATAATGATGTATAATTAGAGCTTATCCTAAAATTCACTTTCTAGAGAGTAAGTACTAATATTCGGTAATTCCCGTTGAAATAAAATATTTATTTATTATGTAGAATAATGTCTTACGTTGTATAATAGTCATTGTGATTTATAAAACTTAAATTAAATAGGTGAGAGCGTTATTCATCACTTGATAGTAGCATTTCCCGTTCTTTCTTTGTCAGGCTTTTGACAACAATGTCATAAGACTTGCTTACGAGTTCTTTAATTTTCTCGTCAGGTACATCCTGATTAAAGTAAACACTGATCCAGTATTTTTTATTCATGTGCCATCCGGGCTTTATTCCTATATACGTGGTTTGTAACTCTCCTGATTCTTCCGGATTGCATTTGATACAGCAAAAGTCAAAGACTTCGATATTTACAAAGCAGAACCATTTATCCGCTACATAAAAACATAGAACATCACGACTGTATTTATCAGGAACATTCAGAAACGGCATTTTCTCACGAACACCTTTTAATGACAGGCAATATTCTCTAAATTCTTCAATATTCATTTTGATAGATTTTTAAACAGTATGCGAAGGCAAATATAGCACTTTTAGGGTAAATTCTGATTAAATACCTGATGTATGAATATTTTGTCTTTCCTGTTGTAGAACACAATCATGAGAGCCTCCTGAAGAAAGCATGTTTATTGAGTGATGATAACGACGACGTTTGGAATCGTAAGCCTTTTATTCTATAGCGTAGGGCGATGCCCTATGCTATAAAATGAGAGCCTTTCAGGTTATATGCGAAACTTAAATAAGAAATAGAGGAGATCTTTGCATTATTTTTTCAAAAAAGCTCCTGATTCTTTTCATGATATTAGGCAACAGAATACTTAGGAACAATGAGCAGAATAGCTAGAAGGTAGTATGAAAACTACACTTTGCTTTATTGTTTTTGTTCTTTTGCCCGTAGCAAAACTTCGTCCTATAGTTGCGGGCTCTACGTTTTCCAATTGTGGGCTGTTCATCCCGCAATTGCGGGCTACACAGCCCACAACTGAAAAACAAGATTTTGCTTATAGCATAATGACATTATCTTTAATACTTTATAGTAAAAAGGAAGTAGCATATCAAGTTTCTCCTCTGTAATTCAGCTTTCTATGATGATGGGATTATGTAGTTTAATTCTTTAATTTCTAACGAAGTGATCTCTTTTAACTCTTTCGATGAATAATTCAGGCTAAAAAGGAGGTATATGTATGAATCTTGGTAAAGTTTGTATTGTACGTATTAAGACTTTGAAAACTAGTGTATTAAAAACTTAAAAAACATCTTTTTTATCTGTTTTTGGGTGTAGGATGGAACTTTTCTACACTTTCCTACACCACTTCCTACACCGCCTATCTGTTTGATAATCAAATGAAAATGATAGTTGGTGTAGGATGTAGGAAAGATTGATGTAAACTCGACAGTATGTGATTTCCGCTTTTAATTAGTTTTTCTCATATAAAAACACTATCTATGCAATAAATATAATGAACTATTTAAAAATGATATCATGGGAAACAAAACTATTTTTAGAGTAGTGATGTGTATAATCATATTGTCGACTTTCATTCTGCCGGTTTCTGCGCAGCAGCCTGATAAGACGAATGAGTACGAAGTATCTTTGAAAAAGTTGATGGAAGTTACCGGCGCGTCGGCTTCTATTGATGAGGTTCTATCGTATACTCTGTCTGTGGCAAAGATGAATGTGTCTGAATTTGAATCTCCTTTGGGCGAGCGGTATAAAGAGTCGGCAATGGGGATTATGCGCGAAGCCATGCCGCTGTTGGTTAATAGGCTACAGATGGATATGGGAAAGGAATTGCATCCGGAAATTGGCAGGAGTACGGAGGTAGTGGATCAAACAAGAAATCGGGATCAGGAAATATATGATGCAGCCTATGCGCTTCCTAAAGATAGCATTGAGGTTGCTGACAGACCCTATAACAGAGCAACAGGAACAAAACCTTTGTTATATTCCATTGAAAGAAGAGCAAAAGACACGAAAGTAACGTTTCTTCAACCTATTTACTTTGATTGGCAATGGTTGTATTACAGTCCCGGTTTTGTGATAATAGACAGAAAAACGGGTGATGAATACCATGTGAGAGGATATGACGGAGGAGCTCCCCAAGATCGATTATTGACTGTGGAAGGTTTTAACTCCAAATATATCTATGTCAGTCTGCTTTTCCCTAAACTGAAAAAGAGTGTAGAGGTAATTGATATTCTTGAGTTGCCGCATGAAAAAGACAAATTGCCTTCCAATGATGATGGAATTGCAAAGTCATACTATGATGTAAAGGTAAAAGATTATCTTTCCTTCTCCAATAAGAGAGGCAAGAAGATATATTATTAAAAGCTATAAATAGGAGGAAGGAGTCTGAGATATATCTAATTTTAAAAATCATATATTTAATTTTGAAAGTCTGTGGGCAGGTTAAGCTCTACATTTGTATCCTATAGGATAATTTCAAATAATAATGATATGATATGAAGAAGAGACTATTCAGCCTATTTGCGTTGGCTATTGGATTGCAAACGGTTGCTTTATCCCAAAAGAATGAGTGGAGAGATCCGGAGGTAAATGCTGTGAATCGTGCTCCGATGCACGCTAATTATTTTGCTTATGAATCATACGATGCTGCCCGTACAGGTGTTAAGGAAGAATCTGATAACTTTCTGTCTCTGAATGGGATGTGGAAATTTAATTGGGTAAGGAATGCTGACCAGCGTCCGGATGATTTTTATCAGTTGGGTTATAATGATAGTGCGTGGGATGAACTGAAAGTACCTGCTGTATGGGAGTTAAATGGTTATGGTGATCCTATTTATGTCAATGTAGGGTACCCATGGAAGAACCAATTCAGAACTGATCCTCCGAAAATACCTGTAGCCAACAATCATGTAGGATCCTATCGAAAAGAGATTGTCATACCGGCGGAATGGAAGAATAAGCAAATCTTTGTGCATTTTGGTTCTGTCACTTCTAATATCTATTTGTGGGTAAATGGTAAGTATGTTGGGTATAGTGAAGACAGCAAACTGGAAGCGGAGTTTGATTTGTCGGGTTATCTCAAACCGGGAAAAAATCTGATTGCATTTCAGGTGTTCCGTTGGTGTGACGGGTCATATCTTGAAGATCAGGATTTCTTCCGCTTTTCGGGTGTGGGACGTGATTGCTATTTATATGCTCGCAACAAGACTTGTATACAGGACATAAGAGTTACTCCCGATTTGGATCAGCAATACACCAACGGATCACTGGACATTGCTCTCCAGGTGAAAGGACGGGGTACCGTAGAGTTAGAACTGTCGGATGCGAAAGGCAATGTGGTTGCAAATACCCGGTTGAATGGTTCGGGCAGTCTTTCGACTGTTATGGAGGTTAAGAATCCTCTTAAATGGAGTGCGGAAATGCCCAATCTTTATTGCCTGACCGCTACTTTAAAGAATGGCAATGATATTTTAGAAGTTATTCCGGTAAAAGTGGGTTTCCGTAAAGTGGAGATTAAGGATGCTCAGCTGCTTGTGAACGGACAGCCTGTACTTATTAAAGGTGCCAACCGCCATGAAATGGATCCCGATTATGGATATGTTATTTCACGGGAGCGTATGTTGCAGGACATTCGGATTATGAAACAATTCAATATTAATGCTGTGCGTACGTGTCATTATCCTGACGATAATCTTTGGTATGAATTGTGCGATGAGTATGGTTTGTATGTCGTAGCTGAGGCTAATGTAGAGGCGCACGGAATGTTATATACTAATAATCAGCTTTCTAAACATGCTTCTTTTGCCAAAGCACATCTGGAACGTAACCAGCGTAATGTGCAGCGCAGTTACAATCATCCTTCGGTTATTATTTGGTCATTGGGCAACGAAACCGGTCCCGGCCCTAACTTTGAGGCTTGCTACCGTTGGATAAAAGCGGAAGATGCGACACGCCCCGTGCAGTATGAACAGGCCGGTCATGATTATTATACCGATATTTTCTGCCCGATGTATTTGTGGTACAGTGCGTGTGAGGATTATGCCAAGAGTAATGCTACTAAGCCGCTTATACAGTGTGAATATGCGCATGCTATGGGTAATTCTATGGGTGGATTCAAAGAATATTGGGACCTGATACGTAAATATCCGAAATTCCAGGGTGGGTTTATTTGGGACTTTGTTGACCAGTCTGTGCGTTGGAAAAATAAAGATGGTATTGAAATATATGCGTATGGCGGAGATTTTAATAAGTACGATGGTTCTGACAATAATTTCTGTGATAATGGTCTGATAAGCCCTGACAGGGTACCGAATCCGCACATGTACGAAGTGGGTTACTTTTATCAGTCCATTTGGACACATCCCGTCAACCTGCAAAATGGAGAAATAGAAATCTTTAATGAGAATTTCTTCCGTGATCTTTCCGCTTATTATCTGGATTGGCAGTTATTGGCAGATGGTGAATTGGTAGAAGCCGGCACTGTTAGCAATCTGAATGTTGCTCCTCAACAAAAGGCGAAACTAAAACTGGACATCTCCGATGTAAATTCGTATAAAGACAAAGAACTATTACTGAATGTGTCTTATAAACTTAAAAAGGCTGAAACCTTATTATCTCCCGGATTTACTGTTGCAAAAGCTCAAATGTCCGTCATTCCCTATAAAGCACCCGATATGGCATTAGTGAATGTGAAGAAAGCGAATATAGAATCGGTTGCTCCTTCCGTGAATAATAATGATGGCAATTATCTGATCATTGAAGGTGAGGATTTCATTATCGAGTTTGCGAAGAACAATGGTTTCCTGAGCAGATATAAGGTTGCAGGCAAAGAATTAATGAATGATGGCGGACAACTCGTGCCTAATTTCTGGCGTGCGCCTACTGACAACGATTATGGTGCCAGGTTGCAGCATAAATACAGAGTATGGTTGAATCCAAAACTGAAAAGAACTTCATTTACCAATAAGCAGGAAAATGGAACGATTGTAGTTGAGGCCGGATATGAAATGCCTGATGTATCTGCTAAATTATATCTGACTTATGTGATAAATAATACAGGTGAGATAAAAGTTACCCAGAAAATGGTTGCCGGTGAAGCAGAGAAAGTACCTGATATGTTCCGCTTCGGCATGCAGATGCAGATGCCTGACGAGTTCTATAGAATCAACTATTATGGCAGAGGTCCTGTGGAAAACTATTCGGACCGTAATCATGCAACGGATTTGGGAATTTATCGTCAGACGGTGGCTGAACAATTCTATCCATATATCCGTCCGCAAGAAACGGGTACTAAGACTGATATACGTTGGTGGAGACAACTGAATGAAGCGGGGTCCGGGTTGCAATTTGTTGCGGAAGCACCGTTCTCGGCATCGGCTCTGAATTATACGATTGAATCTTTGGACGACGGATTGAATAAAGATCAGCGTCATTCGCCGGAGGTAATCCCGGTAGATTATACGAATCTTTGCATAGACAAGGCTCAATTGGGGCTGGCTTGTGAAAATAGTTGGGGAGCTATCGCTTATCCGCAATACCGCTTGCCGTACGGTAATTATGAATTCAGTTTTATAATGAAGCCGGTATTTAATAAAGTTTATTGATGTGATAAAATCGGATTATGAGAAAATTGTGTTTGTTGTTCTTATTGATAGGAACCTATTGTTATGCCGGTGAAAAAAAATACACGGTTGATTCGCCTGACGGAAAGATACAGTTAGCGATTATTCAAACGGATGCCGGTGAGCTGACTTATCAATTATCCGTGAAGCGTAAACAAGTGATTGATGCTTCTGCATTGGGGTTTAAAACGGAAGATGGGCTGACTTTTCCTTTCCGGGGATGGAAAATGGGAAAGGTTACTCGTAACAAAGTGAATTCTGTTTGGAAGCCTCTGTGGGGAAAGCGTGCCGTGGTACCCGATAAATACAATGAGATGAAGTTGTCTTTTGTGAATGAAGCGAAATCATCGGATGCTTTGGAGGTAGTGGCACGGGCTTATAATGAAGGTGTGGCTTTTCGCTATGTGTCGCCTCAAGATGCAGGTTCTGCATTGGAACTTACTACTTTTAATTTTGCAGGCGATTATACTGCATGGTTTTATAATGGTGAAAGGCATAATATCGGTCCGGAACGATTGACGGAAACTGATGGTGAACGCTTGCCTGTGATGACGGTGAAGGCTGCGGATGATTTATATCTGGCTGTCCATGAAGCTTGTCTGGATGAAGGGGAACCTTTGAAACTAAAGTCGGAAAAAGGGCAATGTTTGTTTTCTGTGTCTGTAAAGCCGCATTTGCTTCATGCGGGGTATCAATCGGCATGGCGTGTGGTTCTTTGCGGCAATCGTCCGGGCGATCTGGTAGATTCTCATCTCTTGGAATTATTGAATCCGGAACCTTCCGGAGATTATGATTTTTCATGGGTAAAGCCGGGAGTTGCATTGTGGGACTGGCGTATCAATGGTGCTCAATGGGAAGGATTTCATTATACAATGTCTTATCCTTCTTGGGAAAGAATGGTTGATTTTGCCGCCGAACAGGGTTTTGCCTATCTGGTTCTTGATGCCAACTGGTATGGACCTGAGTTTGAGCAAGGCTCAGATCCTGTAAAGGGAGATAAGGCCAGGGATGTACGAAAGTTGATTCAATATGGAAAACAGAAAGGAGTAGGCATTTGGCTGTATCTGAATGATGTAGGAGGACGTAATTATCCGTTGGAGGAAACCTTGAAGCAATATGGCGCATGGGGAGCTGCCGGGGTGAAGTATGGTTTTATGGCTGGAGATGGCGAAGAGAAGAATACCAGAACGAAGAGTATAACTGAAATGTGTGCACGGTATAAATTATTGGTAGATTTTCATGATTATCCGGTGCATCCCTATGGGCAGATGCGGACGTGGCCCAATGCTGTGACGCGTGAATATTGCAAGGCTCAATTGGACGGCCATGAGATTTTCTATCCCAAGACCTTTGTTACTTCGGTATTTGTGAATATGATAGCCGGCCCGATTGATATGAATAATGGTATGTTTGACTTGCGGCAAGGGAAAACGACGCGTTCGGATAATAGCCAGGAGGTACCTTCAACGGTGGTATCGGAAGCTGCACGAACATTGATCACTTTCTCCGGCGCAACGATTATTCCGGATATTCCTGAATATTATCGTAAATATCCTGCTTTACTCCGCTTTTTGTCTGCACAGAAAATGCCTTGGCTGGAAAGTAAGACTTTGGATGGCGAAATAGGGGAATATATCATAATGATGCGTCAAGCGGAAGATGGAGCATTCTTGGTAGGAGCTGCAACTAACGAAGAAAGTAGAACTTTACGTGTGCCGCTGTCTTTCTTAGGTAAAGGAGACTATGAAGCGGAAATTGTAGAAGATGGGGAGAATGCCCATTATTTGAGTAACAGAGAAACGATTAAGGTTTCGAAAAAGAAAGTAACGCGGAATGAAGTTCTGAATATAAAGTTAGCGCCGGGTGGCGGAGCTTGTATCCGTATTGGAAAAGAAATAAAACAGTAGCTATCCAGCTACTGTTTTATTAATCTTACTTCATATATTTCACCTATTTGCTTGTTGGGTTTTGCCACAAACTTGACGCGTACTTGTTTCTTATCCTGCAAAAGAGTAGCCGGAATGTCATAGGTTTCTGCCTTGAACTCTGATATGCGATATTTGCCGGTGTTGTTGATGGAACGGAGAAGTACATCATCAATATAGATATCGAATTCGTGGCTTTTCCATTCGCCCACTCCCCAATACTTGAGTCGCAGCTTGAGGTTAGTCAGACCATCGGTTTGCATGAGGTAGCTAAAATAATGTCCGTTGCGGGCATCGCGATAGAAGACATTATTTGTGTTACCGGTGTATGACTCGTCGGTCTCCATCTGGTGGTCGGTCTCCGGTTGCTGTTCGCCTGGCTGCACTTTGTCGACAGTGCTTGCTTCGAGTGCCTGACGCTCCTGTTCCTGCTTGGCAATGTTATCGATATACTGCTTGTAGCTACCTTCGGTGAGGGCAAGCCAATATATCATGTAACGAGAGTCATGAATTTCGAAGAATGGTTGCAATTCTCCTTCAATCTTGTTCTCCGTGCGGGTGCTGAGTGTGAAGTGCAGCGGTTTGCCAGACACAGGAGTGAGCTGTGACGGGATACTGGCAATGTCATTGTTGATGAGGATTGGAGCTTTATCAATAGGCTGCTTTGGACCACCTGCATACTGCCCGAAGCGGCTATCATCCGCTATAAGTGAAGCCATCGACTCTGTACCGGTTTTCATTCCGAGAAGGATAGGTCCATGCATGAGAGCAACGTACTGCGGTTCGTTGGGTAGATAGCGCAGGGATGAGTGCATTGGGAAATTGATGTTTACTACATCGCCTTTTTTCCATTTGCGATTGATGCTGACGTAGGAGGACGGGCCTGTAATGATGTCGACAGGCTTTCCGTTTACACTGACCTTGAATTCGCCCGGATGTACCCATCCCGGATAGCGCACCATGAGATTGAATGTGCCTTTACCTTCCGCAATAGTAATAGTACTGTTTTCAGAATAAGGGAAAGCCGTCTCCTGACGTAACGTGATACCGCGTTCCTTCCAGTCGAGCTGTGAAGCCGCATATAGATTCACAAAAAGGGCATCGCCTGCATGGGTGTAGATGAACTGTCCGTACTTGCCATGGTTTTCCATACCGGTGCCGACACAACACCACATTGCTTCATTAGGAGCGGAGTAGTTGCGATAGTGGCGGGGACGGGCAGGCGTGAAATAGACGTAGCCTCCATGTTCCGGGTGCTGGGTGGAGAGTATGTGGTTGAATGTGGCAAGCTCGTAGTAGTCGGCATACCGCGCTTCCGGATTACGACGGTGGAGGTCTTCTGTAAGTTTCAACATATTGTTGGTGTTACAGCTCTCAGGACCGTCAATGTCGTTGATGAAATCCATACAAGCATCCTTGGCAGGGAAATGCTC
>OHMH01000275.1_pt1 | contig 30745 bp, 31 predicted proteins | sample 1569311 | NCBI WGS metagenome assembly OHMH01 (sample SAMEA3879503, study PRJEB24766) | human gut metagenome | biome: human-associated habitat; feature: feces | place: USA | collected 1985/1987
GCACGAAGATCCCCGTCATGGGACATGCCGACGGTATCTGCCACGTCTATGTGGACAAAGATTATGACATGGCAAAAGCCATCCCCATCGTCATTGACGCGAAGACCCAGTACACCGCTGCGTGCAATGCCGCAGAAACGCTTCTCGTCCACCGGGATATCGCCAAAGACTTTCTGCCCGTATTGGAAAAAGCCGCCGGAGAAAAACACATCCGTCTCCGCGGCACAAAAGAAGCGGGAGAAATTATCCCCCTAGACATCATCGAAGACGATGACTTCCGTCACGAATACCTCGATCTCGTCCTTGCCGTGAAAATCGTCTCCACTGTAGAGGAAGCCATCGATCACATCAACAGGTACGGCTCCCATCATACCGATGCCATCATCACGGAAAATATCAATACCGCCGCACGGTTCATGCAGCTTGTCGACTCGGCTGGTGTTTACCAGAACGCGTCCACCCGCTTTGCCGACGGGTTCCGGTACGGCTTCGGCGCGGAAGTGGGCATTTCTACAGGCAAGCTCCATGCCAGGGGTCCCGTTGGATTGGAAGGGCTCCTGTCATACAAGTACAAGCTTTTCGGCAAAGGCCATATCGTTGAAGACTATGCCTGCCATAAAAAAGATTTCCATTTCAAAGAATTGTAACTTTGGGTGAGGTCTTCATGATCGACTTTTTCCACCGGCACCAATCCGCTTTACGGCGGCTTTCCTTCCTGCTGCTTGCCGCCGTCCTGGGTCTTCTCCTCATCGCCCAGATCGCCGCTTTTGCGGCCGCCCGCATTTTCAGCTATGCCATGAACAGGCAGCACATGCTCCGGGGACATATTTCCGTTGAAAAAATCTCCGCCGACATCGCAGGCTACGTTTCCTTTGAAAACCTGCTCTGGACGGATGACCACGGCATCCCCATCCTCTTTGTCCCCGACGGGAAAATAAAAGTGCGCCCGGAAGATATCCTCCGAGGCAAACTGCGGGCCACCGCCATTTCCGAGATAAGGCTCCGCAATGCTTCCGCAGCGCTCCGGTTTGACAAGAATATGGATGTCGACCTCATCAATAAAACGGCCGCTGAATCCGAACCGGCAGAGGAACGTGCGGAAACTCTCCACGAGAAAATCGCCAACTTCAAGCGGAACGGACAGAAAATGAAAATGAATATCCACCTGGAAAACTGCCAGCTGGAAGCTTTCTATGAAAACAGGCACTTCCTTCTTTCCCATGTGGACATGCACCTGAATATCGACACCGACGATTCTCTTTTTGTCGACCTGTCCTCCGGCAAATTCGGCGGTACCGCCATCGGCGACAGCGTGAAGCTTTATGGCGACATTGATATGAAAAGCGATGAACACACCATTGCCATGAATGTATCTTTTTACGGTGTCGATCCGGCATCTCTGGGACTGGGAAACAATATCCACGACAAGCTTACTCTCATCGCCGAAGCGGGCGGCCCCGTCGCTTCCCCGAAAGCGGAAGGAAAAATCACCATGGAGCAGCTCCATATCCCTGCCCTTTCTTTCTCCCATCTGGACGGCCATGTTTTCTACCACCATGGGAAAATGAAATTCACCGATGTCACGGGACGTGTCTACGGCGGCACAGTCAAAGCATCGGGAAACTATGACATAGACACAAGGGCCTACAACATCCACCTGGCAGGCAAAAAACTGGATTCCCGCTATCCCGCGAAAGACGCTGCCATTTTCTGCTACGTCGATTTAGAAGGCGACATCCGCTGTGACGGAAATCCGAAAGAGATCATCTCCGAAGGCACCTTTACCTCAGGCAGCGGTCATTACAAACTGATCCCTTTCAAAAAGATACAGGGTGCTTTCCACAACAGGGGAAAAGAGCTGGACTTCTATGATGTATCTATAGAAACCGCCCTCGGCACCTTTTCCACCGACGCTTTCCACATCAGGAACGGCAAACTCCAGCTGGGCGACATCACCCTCACCAATGACAGGGGGGAGGAAACCGATGTAAAAGGCGCCATGGAGCATGCGGAAAACACTTTCCGGCAAATAGGACAGGATATAAAGGAAATAAAAGAACAGATCGGCGGATTGAAACCGTAAGGGCGGTTTCCTCTTTCCCGCTCTTTTCCGTTTTACGCGCCTAGGCAAAGCGGGCCGCTTATTTTCACGGCAAAACGCAGAAAGAATTCTTTGCCACTCAATACCGTACCTGCGTAACCGCCATAAAATTCACCCATAATAAAAACTCCTGCAAGAAAGATTTTCCTTCTTACAGGAGTTTTTATTCTTTTACGCTTCGCCTATGATCGGTTTCTTTTCCGCCACGCCCACTTTCCTCGGATAGGTTTTAGGCGACGGCGCGGTTTTCCTGAAGTAGAGAATCGTCCTTTTCTCTCCCGTAGGGAGCTCCAACTCTTTTCGCTCCATGAGCTCCGCTTTCAATTCTTTCAGGATCTTTCCCGACTGTCTGAGTTCCTCGTTGGCACCAGGTCCTTTCATCGCTGCGAAAATACCGCCTTCCTTCACAAAGGGGATACCCCATTCGGCAATGACGGGAAGCATCTTTACCGCTCTTGCCGTCACCATATCAAAGGTTTCCCTTGTCTTCCTCCGCCGTCCGCCTTCTTCGGCGCGAATATGGAGAATCTTTATATTTTTAATCCCCAGCTTTGCCGCGGCATTCTCTATAAATACAAGTTTCTTTAAGACAGAATCCACCAGCACGACCTGCATATCCGGCCTCAGGATGGCCAGCGGAATTCCCGGAAACCCGGCGCCTGTCCCCAAATCCAGCATACGCCCGTTCTTCGGAAAATATTTCTCCTCATACACGGTCAGCGAATCATAAATATTTTTGACCAGGCTTTCTTCTGCATCTTTGATTCCCGTTAAATTCATTTTCCTGCTCATGGCAATCACCATGGCATTGTATTCTGCCATTTTTCTTACAGCGTCCTCATCTGCTGCCAGGCCGAGCGTTTCCACTATTTCCCTGACGGTCATCATGTCTCCCTTGTGCGGCATACATCTCAAAAATAATTATTTTTTATCAGTATAACAGATTTCACGAAAAGAAAGCCATCCGCTGCTTTCCCATGCATAAAAAAAGAGACATGGGGAAAGCGGATGCTCCCTGTCTCTTCTTTCAGACAATTACTGTTTCTTCCTTTTCAGGAAAAAACCGCCTGCCGTCAGCGCGATGCCGATCCCTGCAAGAAAATTCCCTGCCATATGGATCATAAGCTCCCTTTGGTTATTGCCTGAAATAGCGGCGGCAGCTTCCTGCGCATTTTTTGCATTTCTGGCAATTTCCAGATTGGCAGCGCTTTGATCCGGATTAAACAGCAGGATACAAACCCCTACCACCAGTAGTACAATCCCTACAATCAGCATGTTTTTTGGATTACGCATAATACCCTCCTTTTAATTTTTTATCATTATACCACACTCACGCTTCATGTCATAAAGTTTTTTAAGAATCTGATAAGAAAACTAATAAATTTTAAAATAGCTTTCTTCTGCCCTTTAATGATATAATGAAACCGTTTGTGGGAGATCATACTATAGAAACGATTTTATTTACAATAGGAGGCGATTTTAGTGGATTACACCCCCCATCTGATAAAACGAATCGGTTTATTTTTATTGGTACTGGCAGCGGCGATCATGATGCTGACAGGCTGCGGCGGTGGCGGCTCTTCTTCTAGCGGCGGAAAAGAAACATCTGCAAAGCCGACAAGCCAGCTGGAAAAAATCAGCAGCTATGTAAAAGCTACCAACGGTTTCAACGGCCACAATGTAAGATTTGCCTTTTCCATCGATAAAGTCCTGGCGAAGATGAAAGCCGGTGAGGATCTGGACTTTGCCAGCTTCCCCGCTTATAACAGCCTGAAAGAAAACTTGACGAAAGCCAAAACGGAAAGCAGCGGTTTCTCCGATATTGACGAAAGCACGACAGCCGTACTTAAGGTATTGGATGAAATGGTTCCCCTGACCAGCAAAATGGAATCTTACTATACTTCCAAGGAATATACCACAGACGGCAATCAGAAAGGCCGCGAAATGGTCGCCTCTTATTTGAAACTCTATGACCAGTTCAACACGGAATACAGCAAACTTGATAGTGCCATCAGCCAGCACAATTCCGAACTCCGCGACCTTTTGATAGAAGAAATGAAAAAGGACAATAAAGTCATGGCAGCCACTTATATGGAAATCAGCCGCGACATGAGACGGGCTCTGGAAGCTATCGACCCGGAAGATCCTGCCAAGACAGATAAGGCGCAGATAGAAAAACTGCTGGGACAGGTAAAGGAAAATATGGAAAAACTCAAACCGGCAGAAGATGTCTCCGGTGTAAAATCTTTCAAAAGCTCTGCTGAACGCGCCATCGGAAGGATCCGTACCTATCTGGCAGGGGGCGGCGGCAATGACGCCTTCAATGACATGGTAGAAGCCTACAACGATTTCATCCGTGACAGTAACAGAATAGACGCAAGCGAACTGGATAATAAAAAGAAATAAGAAAAAAATTCTCCCAGCAAAAAATCCCCTTTTCTCAAAGAAGGGGATTTTTTGCTTCCTTATTTACATGCTCATCAGCCGGTCAAAAATAGGAATACCGGATCAAAGCCCCGACAGTCCCCAACCATAAAACAGCCATAATAACCTTAGCCCACAGATGTATATACAAAGGGCCGTCATGCTGGCGGAAATAAAGCAAATGGATGATCCAATAGATAAACAAAAAACAAAAAAAAGCGCTGCTGGATCTAAACATATAAACGGCTCTGCCGGTGCCGCTCATCATCAATGTAACAGATGCAAAAATAATAAAGGCGGAAAATGCGGCCATCAAACTCCCAATCCCATATAACTGCCACTTCTCTCCTTTTTTCCAGGGTCTTTCTTTGAAAGGCATGTACCGCATATTCCCTCTGAGAAGATATTTATACTTTCGGTTTTTCTTATCCCACGTGCCCAGCCCTATAAGCAGGGAAGGAAGAATACAAAGCCAAAAGCCGAGCCCGAAAAAAGTGGCAGCTTCTTCCGCCAGCTGATCCATCCGCACCGTAGACCATATATCCGGATTGATTGCCGTCAGCATCAGGGGAATAACGATAATCCCAAAAAGGAACCAGTAGGCGAGATACCGCAGGCAGCCGGCCGCGCCCCTGTATTTCTCCCAATTTTTTATAAATTCTTTCTCCGTCTCCATAAATCCTAACATGATCATCCCGTATCCTTTTATATTTTCACAATCAACTTTCCATGAAGCAGTACGCGGCTTTCCCCGTCGGAAAGGTTCCTATTCACCTGAAAGCTGACTTTCCTTTTCCCACATCCGGTTTCCGCCTGCCATTTTTATTTCCGCTACCTGTCATAATGTTTGAAATGATCGCGTTTTATTATGTAAAATATAAAATACATCAGCGCGATGGAAAGCAGTCCGGATTCCCAGCCTATGGATGCAAAACTCTCTTCAAAAACAATCCGGCATTCCTCCATGCTGTGCCCGTCCAGCATGTAATTGAAGCACAGCAGCCCCAGAAAAGCCATAACTGTATTTATGGATACAGACCCCATCATTTGTACTTTTTCTTTCCAAGCCGCATTTTTCCCACCTTTTTCAAAAGAGCGGAGAAGAAAGATGGAATACACGGCAGGCACAATGACCAGAAGAAACCCGGCACCCTGATAAGTATAGGTGCGGCCGCTCCATAGCGCTTCCTGTAAAACAGTCCTGACAACCATGCTTTCCCGGCTTGCCAGAAAAACACCTGCCAGGATTCCATAGGCCAGCACCAGTCCCAACATGTACGACAAGACTCTGCTTTCCAATGTATCCAGGTACAGTCTTTTAAAAGCAAACAGCACCAGACCATATATCAGAAGCCCGCTGTAAAATATCCATGAAGCCGTTTCTCCATCCATGCCCTTTCCTCTTTCTAATAAAATAAATTTCCGCCGCAGGACGAGACCTTTTACCCATTTACAGCAGCACTTCCCCGCTACCGTTTTACGGCTGACCTTCAGTTTCTCATCCCGACCCTAAAATTTTTTCCGCCGCTTCCTGCAAATTATTATACACTTCTATCTGCCGCCTGTGTTCTTCCCAGGGCGGGAGCAGGTCGGGAATCATGACGGCTTTCATTCCCGCGCGCGATGCCGTGGGGGCTGTCTTCAAAAACGGTACATTCTCCCGGAGGAACGCCGATCCGCTTTGCCACCAGAAGAAATATATCAGGCGCCGGTTTCCCCTTTTCCACCTCATCACCGCTCACAATAGCATCGAAACAGTTCTCCATTCCCGCGTTTTCCAGATTATTTTCTATCTGCCGGAGCGGACTGCTGCTGGCTACCGCGGTTTTGATACCAAGCAGGCGGCAGCGTCCGAGTATTTCCACCGCTCCCGTTTTGACAGGTACATTCTTTGCCAGATGGCGCAGAACCCTTTCTTTGCAGTCTTTTTGAATTTTCCCGCCGTCCTCCGTGTGGTAGTATTTTTTCAAAATGCGGTTCATCATTTCCCCGCTCGTCCCCGTGATTTCCGTGATGAAACTGTCCGCAAGGACAATACCCCGCTCTGCCGCGATGGCTCTCCAGTAATTTTGAAAAATCCGTTCCGTGTCAAACAGAAGCCCGTCCATGTCGAAAATGCAGCCGCTTACCATAATTTCCACCCTCTTCCGCTTGTCTCCAGCATACCACATTCCGTGCTTTTCACCATAAAAACCGTGACAGTCACCCGCCACGGTTCTTATAAATGATAGAAATCATTTTATGACGGTCACACGTCCCTGTTCTTTTTCATACTTTGCAGGAACCGTTCCTTTCAATTCTTCTTTGATATAGTTTTCCACCGCTTCCGTATCCACATAGCCGATGGCCTGAATGTCCACAGCCCCCTGTTCTGTCAGTTTCCCATAAGCATCTCCGCCGCGGCAGATAAACTCTGTCGTAACAAGGGCGTAGACCTTATCCGCATCAAACGGTTTTCCGCCGACTTCATGGATAGTGACACGGCTTCCCGGCTTGGCGGGCGCAAAGTAAGTGGAATTTTCATACTGCTTTCCGTTTTCATAAAGCACTTTCGTATTCACAGTGTAGCGGATTCCCGACACCTGGGGGAAAGCACCGATCTGGGACGGAAGGGAACAGGTCGCGGCCTCTATGATTTCCAGGAGCGTTTCGCCCTTAATTTTCATCACATAAAGCTGGTTATTGTAAGGGAGCACACCGGAAATATTTCCTACAGTAATGTTTCCTTTTTCAATAGACTGGCGCAGACTGCCGCCGTTAAACAGACATCCGTCCACATTGACGCCTGATGCCGCCATTGCTTTCCGGGCCTGCCAAAGGTAAGCATCCCCCACGAAGTCTCCCAGGTTCGTTTCATCCGTACGCACACCGGGGTCGCGGCTGCCATTCAAAAGCAACGGCGTTTCCCCCAGCTTCAACGCCATCGCGTCGTCCACTTCCCGCTGCGTCTTGTCTACCAGTTCTTTGACGACGGGATCTTCTTCATTAAAATCGCCATACTTGCAGAAATTCTCCGTCCATTTATTATCCATGTGGGTAATGACGCCGATATTTTTCGTATAGTGCCCTGTCTCTGCAAGCAGCGCCCCATTGATATATTTATTCTTTGCCGTATGATCATGTCCGTCGATAAAAATATCAATGCCATCTACATTCATGAGAATATCATCAGAACGGTGCCCCCTATTGGCATCTTCACTGCCCAGATGTCCAACTGCCACGATGAGGTCGCATTTATCCTGCTCTTTTAATTTCTTCACCAGATTCTGTGTAACGGCAATCGTCGCCTTATCGTCCAGGAATTTCAAACCATATACATTTTTCGGATTCGTAGTCACCACGGTTTCCGGTGTAGTGAGACCGATAATTCCGATCTTCACATCCCCCTTTTTGTATATGACAGAATCTTTGGTAAGCGGCTTGTTCGTCGCTTCTACAATGACATTAGCGGACAGCATGGGAAACTTCGCCTCCCGGATACGCTCTGCCAGAACATCCTGCCCGTAATCAAATTCATGATTGCCCAATGCCATAGCATCATAACCAGCGGCATTCATGAAAGCGATTGCCGACTTTCCCTTGCTGAAATTTACAAGATTATTGTCCTATATGGCATCGCCGGCATCTACAAGAAGCACATCCTTTCCCTGTGACAGGTAATGCTTGCGCAGGGCGGACACGGTGGCCATACCGTTGATTCCTTCCGCCCGCCGGTCAAAACCGTGGGTATCATTAGTGTGGATAATAACCAGATTGGAAAAATCGGCAGCCAGCGCCTGTCCGCAAAGCAGCATGGACACTGCCAAAAACGCAGCCATCTTCTTTTTCATAATATTCTCCATTCCACCGCCTTCCGCCAGGCGGCATAAACGACCTGTAATTCCCGCTTTCTCCGTATCTTACTTTATCCTACCGCTCTCGAATACTTCGTAGCCGCTCCTGAATTTAATTCGAAACAACGTTTCCCCGAAGCTCCGCTCTCCCCGCAGGGAAGCATAAATATAATGAGGTTGGATTCATCCACATAGAAGCGGTAAGGGCCGGGCATTTCTGCCGGACGATATCCGTCCGGAATGCAGCCTTCAGGCCTCTCCGAGATCCATACCCCATCCTTGTAAAAGAACATTCCCGCCCGGATATTCTTTTCCAGACTTTCCACGGTCATGAAACGTTCATCCTCCTTGCGGACAATATCCTTCCATGATACCCGCTTCCCCGTATTCTGCAAAAAGGTGAATGCTTCGTCCATATATACATCCAACTGGCCGTGAAGAATCTGCTTGACCATGACAAGAGAATAAATATTATCCCCGTTCTTCGTAATCATCGGATAGACCCATGTGCCCGGCTCTCCCTCTTTCTGATAGTCTTGATACGCTTTGTCTACATAAGCGCGAAGCTGTTTATTGACCGCCTTCGCCGCCCCGCCGCACTCGTTTACCGGCGTCCTCCCGTCTATAAAACTGACCGCCTGCACTTGGGGTACAGTTGCTCTAAACTTTCCCTTTTCAAGGGTATACTCTTTCTTCGGGATGAACAGGACGCCATAAACAGGTTCCCGCGCCATGGCAAAAATACCTGTCACGAGAGCCAAAAGAAACACGCAAACCGAAACCAGCTTTTTCATTTCCCTCTCCTTTCCGCAATGACAAAAATTCAAGTTCATAAAAATAATACTGTCCTGCCCTTAGTATACAGGAAATACAGAAAAAAATCAGTTGACAAAAGAAGACATTCATACCGTCCTTCCGTACCGCAGCCTGCGTCGCCCCATGCTTTAATACCGGACACCGGAAGCCGGCAGCCCTTCCTGACTCCTGTCATTCTGAAAGGAAGTAAGAATGCCTTGTGGAAAAGACGGAAAATGGGATAGTGACACAGAGTGAAGAATATTACCCTGATGACACCTTACCGCTTTCCTCACTACAGCAGCAGATTCTTCGCTGGCGCGCCAGATGACGATTAACATCCCCCCCTCATTATGATGACTTCCATGCCACGGTCATTCTGAACGGAGACAAGAATGCCTTGTGGAAAAGACGGAAAATGGAATGATAACACGGAGTGAAGAATCTATTACTCGGATGACGCCTTACCGGCTTCCTCACCACGGTAATAGATCCTTCACATTCGTTCAGGATAATGACGTTTAACGGACAGCGCTCATATCCTCTATTCTCCAGCTTATGGCTGACACTCACAGCTGATGGCTTTTATCTTTATAATCCCAATTCTTCATTGATAATGACGACTTCCATGTCCATGTTCCTCATCTTCTTGTAGTAGATTACAAGAGCGTTGCAGATCCGATCAGGCGCGCTGCAGTCACAGCATTTTTTGTAATTGAAGAAGGAACAGCCATTTTTATAGTGATGCCGCTCTACGTTCTTTGGGGCGGCTACATTTCTTGCCCTGAAAATAGCGTCGTCCAAAGTAGGACAGATTTTATTCACACCGATAACAAAATACACTTTCCTGTGTCCAAAGAGGGAGCCTGAAATCCGGTTTCCCGTACCGTCGATGTTTACCAGTTCGCCCGTTTCCGATGCAGCGTTGGCGGATGTGAGGAAGACATCGGTCATGAGGCATTTCCTTGCCATGGAAAGAAATTGTTCCATCCGTTCTTTCGATGTGTAATCTTTGTTTTCAATATGCTGCACGTCATAAACTTCGTTATTCTCTGAAAGCCGTTCGTACATTTTCATGCTCTCCAGTGTCATGGAGTCGCCCATCCCAACGGTTTTACCGTGTATTTCCTGTGATAAATATGCGGCCGCTTCTTCCGCCGTTTCGAAAATGGTGCAGTCGAATCGGTTTCTTTTAAAAGCCCGGCAAATTTTATCCAGATCCATGGTTCCTCCTATGCATTTCCTGTTTACATTAAATTCTTTTTCACTTCATTATAAGAAATATAAAGATCGAACTCAATATGCGTAAGGGCAGACAGGGAATGAGTTTGCATCTGCAGGGAATTTTCTGCTTGTACACAGATAAAAAATATTTTATGGATTAAGTAAGACTAAAATATAATTTAGCATACATATAGGGGTATATGTGTTACAGGCAAATAATATGCATTAGAGAGGCTGCGTCTTGCAGGTTCGGCAAACATTTATGGATTTTTATTGCAATGTTAATATATTGTGATATAATGTGTATATTAAAAAGTGTGTAAAGTATCAATGTCGCTTTGGGGAGCAAATCAGGGGTACAGCTTAAAGGAAAATATCAGGGTATTTGAATTACCTTGTTTTGGCATGAATCAATGATTCCCCGATTCATGCTTTTATTTTGCCAACATGGAGATGATGGGTGTGACAAACAAACAAATTGCTATGCGTCTTGGGCAGATGATTCTTGTTCTTTTAGGGATCAGCTTTATTACGTTTTGCCTGGTCATGCTCGCACCGGGGGATGTGGTGCGGCAGATGATTGCCGGTAATGAAGATATCGTGGTCAGCCAGGCGGAGATGGATGCGCTCCGGCATGAACTGGGGCTTGATCAACCGTTTTTTATGCAGTACCTGAGCTGGCTCGGACGTGTGCTTCAGGGGAATTTCGGGTTTTCCTTTATGATGAAGAAACCCGTACTGGATGCGGTTATGGAAGCTTTGCCCGCTACGGTTATTCTTGCGTTTGCTTCTTCCGTTTTTATGCTTTTGTTTGCTATTCCACTGGGGATATATACGGCAGTTAAGCAGAATACCTGGTTTGATTACATTATCCGCGGGTTTACTTTTGCGGGGGTATCTGTGCCTAACTTTTGGATGGGGCTTATGCTTCTGTGGATTTTTGCGTTAAAGCTTAATTTGTTTCCTATCGTCGGCGGTGATGTTTCTGTGGAAAATCTGATTCTTCCCATGGTGACGCTCGGCGTGGTTATGGCTTCGAAGTATACAAGGCAGGTTCGCGCGACTGTGCTGGAAGAACTGCGGCAGGATTATGTTATGGGAGCGCGGGCAAGGGGGTTTTCCGAATCTCACATTTTATGGAAAGAAGTTCTTCCCAATGCGCTTTTGCCTCTGATAACGCTTTTAGGGCTTGCTTTCGGCTCTCTTCTGGGCGGCGCGGCTGTTGTTGAAATCGTGTTTTCCTGGCCCGGACTTGGTTATACGGTGGTTCAGGCAATTATTTATCGAGACTTTCAGACAATACAGGCGATTGTTCTTTGGATTGCCTTTATGTATATGGCGATCAATTTGATTGTAGATCTTTCGTATAATCGTCTTGACCCCAGATTGAGAAAGGCAGGCAGATAATTTATGGAAAATATCATTAAAGGGTTTAAGGAAAATAAAGCATTCCGTATTACATCTCTGCTGGTGTTTCTCCTGATACTGATTACTGTGCTGGCCCCGGTGATAGCTCCTTATAATCCGCTGGAAGCGGTCATGCGGGATGCTAACGCGGCTCCATCTGCAGCGCATCTTTTTGGAACGGATAAGCTGGGACGCGATGTGCTGTCCCGTATCCTTTACGGAGCCAGCTATTCCCTGACGAGCGTACTTTTCCTGGTATTCCTTATTTTTGTGGTAGGTACATTCCTAGGGGTCATTGCCGGATATTTTGGCGGTATTGTGGATACGGTCATCATGCGGTTTGCGGATATGATGATTTCTTTCCCCGGCGTTATTCTTGCCATCGCTATTGCCGGTATTCTGGGAGGCAGTCTTGTGAATGCCATGATTGCCATGCTTTGTGTGACATGGACGAAGTATGCCCGCCTTTCAAGAAGTATGGTCCTGAAAATTAAGAAGCGTGATTTCGTCGATGCTGCTATTGTAAGCGGAGGCTCTGCGCCGCACATTCTTTGGACGCACATTTTGCCCAACATTCTGCCTCTGATGGTTATCACGGCCGCTTCTGATATCGGCGCTATGATGATGGAATTGGCGGGATTATCTTTCCTTGGGTTCGGCAGCCAGCCTCCGGCGCCGGAGTGGGGCCTTATGCTGAATGAAGGACGCCAGCAGCTGCAGACCGCTCCATGGCTGATGATTTTCCCGGGGCTTGCTATTTTTATAACCGTTGTCGTTTTCAATCTGTGGGGAGATTCTCTCCGGGATGTCCTGGATCCGCGCCAGGACTGATCAATATGGTTCCTATCAGAAGGGATGGCTCTTGCCGCCGTTCTGCATATGTAACAGGTTTTGCCTAATTTATATTTTGTTTTAAGAAAGGAAGCGTTAGATCCATGAAATCTATTTACAAGAAAGGCGCCGCATTGGCAGCAGCAGCTCTTATGACAGTCGCGTTTGCCGGCTGCGGCGGCGGAGACAAGTCTGCCTCCAAAGGACCGAAAGACACTTTGACCGTAGGTATTACCAACTTTGCAGACAGCCTGGAACCGACCGACAATTATTTTGGCTGGCAGGTTATGCGCTACGGCATCGGTGAATGCCTTGTCCATTTTGATTCCAAAATGAATGCGGAACCGTGGATTGCTGAAAGCTGGAAGGTATCTGATGATAAGATGTCCTGGACTTTCAAAATCAAAGATATCAAGTTTTCCAACGGTACACCGGTAACCGGCGAAGCGGTCAAAAAATCCATCGAACGTACCTTCGCAAAGTCTCCCCGCGCAAAAGCCATGTTTGAACTGGATCATATCACTGCCGACGGACAGAATGTCACTATTTATACGAAAAAACCGATTGCTACTCTTCCGGGCATGCTGGGGGATCCGCTCTTCATTATCGTTGATGTCGATTCCGACGGAAAAGTAGACTTTGCTAAGCAGGGTCCGATCGGTACCGGCCCATACATGGTTAAATCGTTCTCCAAGGCAAAATGCGAATTGGATGCGAACCCGAATTATTATGCAGCTGTTCCATTTAAACACCTGGTTGTCAATACCATTGATGATCCGAATACCCGTGCCATGGCACTCCAGAAAGGCGAGATTGATGTGGCTGTGAACGTAGCGGCCGGCGATTTGGCTCTGTTCCAGGATAAGAATAAATTTAATATCAGCTCCATTTCTTCTATCCGTGACGTTATTGCCCGTATGACTGTAAAAGAAGGCAGACCGCTTGCGGATAAGAAAGTCCGCCAGGCATTGATCCGTTCACTGGATCGTGAAACTTATGCAAAGGTACTTTTGAAAGATACCTTTACACCGGGCGGTCCGCAGCTTCCGCCATCTCTGGATTTCGGCTTCGATGAATTGATGAAGGCTTATCCGGATAAATATGATGTGGAAAGCGCTAAGAAACTGCTGGCGGAAGCGGGATGGAAAGATAGTGACGGTGATGGTTTCGTGGATAAGGATGGAAAGAATCTGGAACTGGATTTCGTATTCTATTCCGGCCGTGCGGAACTTCCGCTGTTTGCTGAAGCTACCCAGTCGGATGCAAAGAAAATCGGTATTAAGGTGAACCTGAAAAATGTCGATTACAATGTCATTGACGGCATGGGCAAGCGTGGTGAAGGCGATCTCATCATTTCCAATGTACTCACCGAACAGGCAGGGGATCCGGAAGTATTTATCAATATGTACTGGAAAACAAATGTAAATGACAGCAATCCGCAGAACGGTTCCGGGTACAGCAATCCTGAATATGATGCTTTGTCCGATCAGCTGGCGTCTGAATTTGATCCGGCTAAGCGCAGAGATATCATCATTAAGATGGAAAAGATTCTTCAGGATGATGCCGCTATCCTGGTATTCGGCTATCCGCAGACCAATATGGTAAGCAATAAGGCTGTTCAGAATGCCAATATTTATCCTTGTGACTATTACTGGGTAACTAAAGACATTACTCCGGCTAAGTAATTTCTATAGTGAAATATGCCTTTTCTCCACTGTCATATATCCGGCAGCGGAGAAGCGGCTTTCCTTCCTCTGAAATGGGGATGGAAATTCAGTACAGACCGTTTTTGTCCGGCCGTTGCCATGCTGTACCGAATTTCTGTTTCCATTTCAATTGAATTTATTACGAGGAGATATTCCCATGCTATTACAGGTAAGAGATTTAGGAATCGCCTATGGAAAAGGTGACCCTGTGGTCCGCCATGTATCTTTCGATTTGGATGTGGGGCAGGTTCTGGCTATCGTAGGAGAGTCAGGGTCAGGGAAAACTACGGTTATCCGTGCCATCCAGCATGTCCTTCCCGGCGGAGGGCATATTGCTGAAGGACAGGTCATTCTCAATGGAGAGGATACGCAGAAGCAGACGGCGGAAATGCACAGAAGCCTTTGCGGCACGGACGTGTCTATGATTTTCCAGGACAGCGGCGCCATGATGAATCCCATCCATACGATCGGAAGGCAGTATCGGGACTTTCTGGCGGTTCATGGGCTGACTGATGAAAAAGAAGCCCATGATCGGATGATCTCTATGCTGGAAATGGTCAGGCTTCCCGATCCGGAACAGGTTTTGAAAAGTTATACCTATGAATTATCCGGCGGCATGCGGCAGCGTGTCGGTATCGCCATGGCCATGTCATTCCATCCGAAACTGCTCCTGGCTGATGAGCCGACATCGGCTCTTGATGTGACGACACAGGCGACCATTGTCAAAGAAATGATGGAAGTGCGTAAAAATATGAACATTGCCATTATTATCGTTACCCACAATATGGGTGTCGCCGCTTACATGGCGGATAATATCATGGTGATGAAAAATGGCGAAGTGGTAGAATACGGGAAAGCGGAAGAAGTTATTTACCATCCGAAAACCGATTATGTAAAAATGCTTCTGGCGGCGGTTCCCAGCTTAGGAGGTAAGACAACAGCATGAAAGGCGGAGAAGAAATACTTCATATAGACAATATCTGTAAAAACTTTGACTTGGGCAGAGGAAAAGTTCTCAAAGCCTGCGACTGTGTGGATATCATTGTGCATAAGGCTGAGACAGTCGGTATCGTAGGGGAATCAGGCTCGGGCAAGTCTACCGTGGCTAAGATGCTGACCCGTCTATACGATATTTCTGCAGGGAAGATTATTTTCCACGGAGAGGATATTACTCGTTTAAAGGGGGAAGAACTCCGGCAGCATCGTAAGAAAATACAAATGGTTTTCCAGGATCCTTCTACTGCGTTCAATCCGAAAATGCGCGTCCGCGATATTATATGCGAACCGCTGAAAAACTTCGGCATGATAAAGAACAGTGAAGTTGATGCGAAAGCGAGGGAAATGCTGCGGCTGGTAGAACTTCCGGAAGAATTTTCCGACCGTTATGCCAATAATATGTCAGGCGGACAGCGGCAGCGTATCGCCATCGCAAGAGCTTTGGTACTGGAACCGGAAATCATCATTTGTGATGAAGCGACATCGGCACTGGATATGTCCGTACAGAAAACCGTGATCGAACTCCTTACCCGGCTTCAGCGGGAAAGACAGGTAGCCTATCTTTTTATCTGTCATGATCTTGCCCTTGCCAATACATTCTGTGACAAAATCATAGTCATGCAGAAAGGGAAAGTGGTAGAAACGATTCGCGATCTGACACTGGCAAAAGACCCGTATACGAAAAAACTTCTCGCTTCTATCTTTACCATTGAAGAAGGAAAGAATAAAGTCCTGCCTGATGAACTTTTTGCCTAAATGTTATGGAAATGTGAAAGCCGGCTTTATAAAGAGCCGGTTTTTGTGTGAGTAAAATTGGTTTACAGATGAATTTCCGGAGTGGAATTTGATTGTTTTACAGGTAAATGAATATATTTTTACGAATGGCAAGAGAAATAAAAGAATTTTAAGACAGTATGATGATAATTTACGAAGGATACATAACTGGTTTATTGACAAATTATTATGAATATGCAGATAATATAAGAAATCTTCCTGTAAAAGAATTAATGCGCCGACAGGGGGAAAAACGTTTTAAGAGGACAGATTCACAAATCGGAGATGGGAGAGTCTCTTGTTTTTTTCGTTCATTTCATTTCCGCAGGCGAAACATCGGAAAGCCTTGCCGGAAATCAATGATATAGAATTTCATTTATTGGTTAGGGGAAGCTGTTTGGGAAAATCGGCTTTTCCGCAGCCGGAGGAGGAAAAGTATGAAGAAAAAGAACACGGCGCTGGCAGGGGCTTTATTGCTTGTGCTGGCAGGATGGAGTGCAGCAGATGCGGCGGAGATCTATACCTTGGATCCCATCATTGTCACGGCAGAACGTACAGATACGAAAGAATTAAAGACGCCGGCAGCGGTGGAGATTATGGAAGAGCCTGACATCCGTGCTACCGGTGCGACTACAGTGCAGGAAGCGTTAAAATTTTCTACCGGAATTATCGTGCATGGACAGGGGCCCAGAAATGCTTCGCAAGGAGCAATGTTCAGCAAAGCGGTTATTCGGGGAAATGAAAAAGGAACTCTTGTTCTTGTGGATGGCGTACCGGTTAGCCAAAATAATATATATAACCTGAATGCGATTTCCACGGATGCGGTGAAAAGGATAGAAGTCGTACGGGGCGGCGGTTCAGTACTTTATGGATCGCAGGCGACTGGTGGCGTCATCAATATCATCACAAAAGGCGTGCGGGAAAATAAGATTAAAGCAGGCATAGGAAATTATGGGATTCAAAATTATGCAGTGAGCGCGCAAGCGGGAGATAAATTCGGAATTACTTATGAATATGATCATACCGGAAAGATCAGTGATATTTCTGCGCCAAGTAAATCAAGACGTTCATTAGGAATGTATTACGATTTGGTGCGTGATGAGCATCACAATGTGGACTGGCGTTATAATTTCAATGATCATCTGTATTTTACCCATGCATATAGTAAAAAAAGCAGTAATTATTTATACAAATATGAAGGAAAGAATGGAGTGAATGTAGGAGCGCCCTATCGTGATACGATTTACAGCGCGGAGGAAAACCTGGCCGCCCTTCATTATGATCAAGATGGTTTGAAGGCAAACCTTTATTATAATCGCCGCAGGATGGATTCTGAAAATTCAGAAACAAAGGTCAGTCCGGACAAGGTTGGGTATAATGCTGATTTAAGAAACAGATATCATTCCAATCGTTTGGATGAGACGCTTGGAATTGATATCTCCAACCGCTGGCATTTTAAACGTGGATCTTTCATGCTCGGTACTGATTTTGAACGTGATCTGGCTGCTGTGACTGATTATGGAAAGCATAAAAATAGACCTGTATATACGACAAAGCATTATCAGCGGAATATGTATTCCATTTATGGTCAGATGGTTTATGATTTTACCGGGGCGACAAAGATGAATCTGAATTTCCGTGAGACATGGACGGAAGCGGATAAAGCTGGAAATAAGTATGATAAATTTACGCCCGAACTGGTTCTCACGCATGATCTGGATGAAACCACCATGGTATATGCAAAAGCCGGTAAATCATTCATGATGCCGACCTTTTCACAGTTATATGGCGGGGGAAATATCATAGGACTTCCGGGATTGAAACCGCAGACAGGCAAACATTTTGAGATCGGTTTAAAGAAAAATATGGGGGGGTCTTCATGGCGGTTTGCCCTGTTCCATTATCAAGTAAAAGATTTTATTGACGCAGATGTATCTAAATATCCGATAATTACTTATAAAAATGCGGATGTGAAGAATACAGGCGTTGAATTGGACTGGTCAAAACAACAGAATGAGAATCTATCTTATCATGTGGGGCTTTCTTATGGACATCCGCAGAAACAGGAGCGGGATAAGAATGGGGTACTTGGCGACTGGCATGACTACTATGGTAAATGGCAGGTCAATGGAGGGATTAGCCACAGAGTAGGGAAACTGCTCTCTTCCTTTGAGTTCAATTATCTTGGTAAGCGGATTCGTGATGACAGCCCTTATAAATCTTTCAAGAGCCAGTTCTTCACTGACCTGAACTTCTCCTATCAGGCGAATGAAAATGCCCGTTTCTTTCTGAATATTGATAACCTGTTCAACCGGCATGACATCATTTCTTCGTCTTCCTCCACGTTCTACAACTTAGGACGCAACTTCCTGGTAGGAGTGGAATATAAATTCTGATTTGGAAATTGAGAAAGCTGTGCATATGCATGGCTTTTTCTTTTTGAGGAATAAGTCTGTTATGAAGAAAATGTTTTTTATTATTGACATATGATTATGTAAAGTAAATAATATAAGTGGTTCGCATAAAATAATAATAAGCGAAGCATTCATATTACCTACAGGGGCAATGAGGATTTCACAAAGGAATTTTTGTGGTACGATCATTGCTTTTTTATTGCTTTTCATCATGCAGGATAGGCGAAACATCGGACAGCTTTCTTCTGCTGGTGATAGATACATTGTTTTTATATGTATTAGTTGACGCGAAAGGATGGGGTGCGGCAAATCATTTAGCAGTACGGGAAAAAATATTATCAGAGGAGGAATGATGATGAAGAAAAATCAATTACTGGCAGGGGCAGTACTGCTGGCACTTACTGGGTGGAATGGAGCTGCAGCAGCAGACCAGGTTTACACGCTGAATCCTGTCGTCGTTACGGCGCAGAGGATGGAAACGACAGAAATAGAAACACCTGCGACGGAAACGGTGGTCACCGCTAAGAAGATTGAGGAGGCAGGTTATAAAAATGCTTTTGATATCATTGAAAGCCAGGTGGGCCTTACCAGTACAGGTTATGGCGATGGTGGGCAGGATTTCGGTTTCAGTTCGGGACGTACGGTTATCCGTGGTTATGACAGGGGCACTCTTGTCATGGTGGACGGCATCCCTATGAATCTGAAGAATTACAATTCTCTTGATGGGATTCCTGTGGAAATGATTGAAAAGGTAGAAATCATCAAAGGCGCGGCAGGAACTCTGTACGGCAGCGAAGCGATGGGCGGCGTGGTGAATATCATTACGAAAAAGCCTGGGCAGGCAAAAAAGGGAATTTCTCTCAAAGGAACCGTGGGAAATTATTATAAAGATTTCGGGGTAACTTATGCAGGCGACCGTTTGCTGGTGAGCCTGTCGAAGGAATATTCTGACGACTATACACGTGCCAATGATTTTCCCCGCGGATCCAGTATTGACTGGTGGATCGGGAAAGGACAGAAAAACCGTGCTGCTGTTGCAGGCAAGCTGACAGATGAGTTGTCTTTCAATTTCATGTTCCAGGACGGCACGATTACAAGGGGCGGCATCAAAACGGGAAGAAGGCCTGTAAAGTATGATTATACCTATCAGGACAGGCGTATAACTACGGGATTGTACTATCAGGGGAAAGACAATGGAGTCAAGGCGACGCTCGGATACAACTATCGTCAGGCGGACGGCTGGGACCATGCAAAGAATACCAGAATATCTGCCTCTGCCGATCTGGAAAGTTATATTGTCGATGTGCAGAAAGAATGGAAACTTGACGAAAGGGATACCTTGATCACGGGATACAGCTTCAAGCGTGAGGATTATACGAGCCTTGTTAAATCATCAAATAAGGCGCACCGCACGAACAATGCGTTGTATTTGTCGTGGAATCATGCGTTTAACGATCGTTTCAGCACGACGGTGGGACTGCGCGGGGAAATGATCGACGATCCTTTTGATGATCAGCGGATTATCAATCCCCAGTTCCAGACACTGTATAAAATCAATGACACCACATCGTGGTATATCAACGTGGGGCGCGCTTTCCAGATGCCGACCGTTGATGCTTATTTTAGCAACAAGGCTGCTGCCGGCGGGCTGAAGCCTGAAAAAGGCTGGACTTATGAAACCGGTGTGAAAAAGCTTATCGGGGATAAAAGCAGTTTGAAATTTGCCGTGTACCATATGGATTTTGACAACAAACTCGGCTGGTCTGATAAAGATCCTCTCACCGGGCTCCAGCATGCTATCAATAAAGGAGAGTTCAGAAATACCGGGGTGGAAGCGGAATTTGCAAGAACCGTAAATGCCCATTGGGATTATTCTTTGGGACTGGGGTACGGCAATCCGGAAATCAGGGATCCCTCGAAGAAGAATTCCAAATGGGAGCAGGATGCAGGCCGTATTGATATAGCTGCTGCGATTACATACCGTGCGGATAAAGTGCGGAGCACGATGACTTTCAAGTATCTCGGTGACCGTGAATGCTACTCCATTTATGGGGATGTACCGTCCCGTATCCGTCTGACATGGAATACGATTTATGACATAACCCCGCGGGATACAGTTTCCCTGACCTTGAACAACCTCCTGGATCACAAGAATTACGCAAACCGTTATGGAAACTTGGAACTCCCGCTTAACTGGAGACTTTCTTATTCCCACAGATTCTAAAAAACGGCAGGCAGGCTGACATGGGATAAAGAGGATAGACAGATGGTGTGGGTTTTCTGTTGACGGAAAGAATTTTTCATGATACGATGACTGCACAATCTAAAGGATAGGAAGAACTGACGGATTCTGTGGAATTGACCACGTGAACTTCCTATTTCGAAAACAAGCCGACCGTCTGGGCAGGGAAACCTACTCAGGCGGTTTTGCGCTTATTGGTTTCCCTTCATTCAGCTAGTAATGGAGGGGATTATATGAAAAGGAATCGTTGGCTTATTGCGCTTGCGGCGGCAGGCATTCATATCTGCATCGGCAGTGTATATGCCTGGAGCGTTCTCACGAAGCCTGTTATGGCGGGAATGGGATTATCTCTTTCGGAAACTACGTGGGCGTTTTCTATTGCCATTTTATTTCTTGGGCTTTCCGCAGGATTTCTTGGCGGTATTGTGGAGCGTCTTGGCCCGCGCAAGTCGGGACTGGTTTCTGCCTGTTTCTTCGCCTCCGCCATGGTGGGGACGGCATTTGCCGTTTATGTAAAGTCGGCGGTGCTTTTGTACCTGTTTTACGGATGTATCGGGGGGATCGGACTGGGAACAGGGTATATCACTCCGGTATCTACGCTGGTGAAGTGGTTTCCTCTGCATCGCGGCTTTGCTACGGGTCTGGCCATTATGGGATTTGGATTTGCCGCTCTTATTGCGGGCCCTGCCATGCAGTACCTTACTGTGACGGTAGGGCTGGCGGAGAATTTCCTTATTCTTGCCGCGGTCTATGCGGCGGCTTTCTGCATCTTACCTTCGGGCGCCCCGTCCGGGAGAGGTGGTTCCCTGTCTTGAAGATGTATTGAAGGCGGAAATGGAGAAAGGAAAGAAGCGTACTGTCCTCGGCCCGCAGCTTACGCGTAAGGAAGCGATGCGGACATGGAAGTGGTACGCTTTGTGGTGGATTTTCTTTACAAATATTACTTGCGGAATCGGTCTTCTTGCCGTCGTATCTCCTATGGCACAGGATGTGATCGGTATGGCACCGCCGGAAGCGGCATCCTTTGTAGGAATCATCGGCGTCGTGAATGGTGGGGGGCGTATTTTCTGGTCTACTGTTTCTGACTGGATCGGCCGCGGTGTGACATATATGATTTTCTTTGCTTTTGAAGTATTTGCATTTTATCGTCTGTCGGATATAACGGACAGCTTTGTATTCCAGTTTCTTGTGCTTGCCGTTATCAGCTGCTATGGCGGCGGATTTTCCTGTATGCCCGCTTTCCTTTCCGATATTTTTGGTGTCCGCCAGCTGGCGGCTATCCATGGAAGCATTCTTACAGCCTGGGGGATTGCGGGGATAGCAGGACCGGTCATATTGGCACTCATGAAAGAGGCGACCGGCAGTTACAGCGCGACACTCAGTCTTTTTTCGGGAATGCTTGCCCTTGCTTTCCTTATTTCTCTACTCATTCATTGGCAAAATGAAACGGAGCGGAAGAAGTGGAGCGTATCTGCCGGAAATAATTGATTTGTCCGTTTATGAAACAATGACGGCGGCTTTCGTCAGAGTATCCGTTCCGTTCATTTCAATTATAGGTGGTAAGGAGAATAAAATTCCTTATGTACAGTCTTATTTATTGCAGCGTATTTTCCATGATGGTAAAATAAATTTGTATCTTTAACATATGAAAGTCGTAGCGTAACAGCGATGAGCAGTTTGGAAGGGGTAGATCGTATGTTTAGTGTAGCAGCACCGCAGGTGCGGGGGAAAAGCGCGCAGGACAACATTTTTGCGGCAAATAACAGGGCCGTGGCTTTGGCTGATAAAATCGGCAAAGATAAAGTCATTAACGGGACTGTAGGATCCATTCTTGATGAAGACGGAAATTTAGTGGAGCTTGAGGTGGTAAAGGAAGCCTATGCAAGGCTGACACCCCGGCAGATTATCGCGTATGCGCCTATCCAGGGATATGAAAAGTTCCTGGAAAGCTGCATTGACCAGTGCTTCGGAGAGTCCCGACCGGACGGATACATTAATGCCTGTGCGACTCCGGGCGGTACAGGCGCGCTTCATCATGCCATCCATAATTATTCTGCTGATGGGGATGAAGTTTTGATTACCGACTGGCATTGGGGCGCTTATGATTCTTTGATTGACTATCCGAATCGCAAGGTTGCTTCTTTCCAATTCCTTGCAGAAGGCGGTCATTTCCATGTGGATGCTTTCAGGGAAAAAGTGGAAGATATCCTGTCACGCCAGAAAAATATTGTCATCATTCTTAACGGTGTCGCCAATAATCCCACCGGGTACTGTATGAGTGTGGAAGAGTGGCAGGCGGTTGTGGACGTGCTGAAACACACGGTGGAAGGGAAAGATAAGAATGCGGTTCTTATTCCTGATGTGGCATATCTGGATTACAGCGGGGAAAAACAGGAATGCCGCCGCTTTTTTAAGGTGTTTGGCGGACTTCCTAAAAATATTTTAACCATCGTGGCTTATACCCTGTCCAAAGGATTTACCCTTTATGGCCAGCGCCAGGGGGCGATGATCGGCATTACTTCTGATGCTGATGTGGCAAAGGAATTTGTAGACATCAACCAGTATGCCAGCCGCGCAACCTGGTCGAACTGCAACAGTGCCGCCCAGAATGTAATGATTGATATTTGCAGTGATTCCGCAAAGGTGGCAAGGCTGGATGCGGAAAGAAATAAATGTTTCAAGCTGATTGGTGAAAGAGCGGCCATCTTCATGGAAGAAGCAAAAGATGCAGGTGTGAAGTTTGTCCCCTATATTTCCGGGTTCTTCATCACGATTCCGCTGGAAGGGGCACAGAAAGTCTGTGACTGCCTTGAAAAGGACAATGTATTCCTCGTTCCTATGAAGAAAGGAATCCGTCTTGCCGTTTGTTCCGTATCCAAGGAAAAGATGAAAGGGCTTGCGGCGAAACTGGCGGCAGCCATAGAAACAGCGGGCGCAAAGCAGTAAGTTTCGAAGCAATTCAGAAATATATTTGGAAGACGATTCTGCGGCAGATTTGCCTGAGAGAATCGTTTTCCTCTTTACAGGAGGACTCACCATGGAAGGCTTATTCGCGGCAGTGAATGCCGTACTTTCTTTCGTTACACCGGTATCCGATTTCTTTTGGGACTTTCCTAAGATGTTCGGCTTTTGGAAAGCAATCCCTCTTTTAGGACAGTTCTCACTTGCCATTATCGTCCTTGTAGGATCCGGGCTGTATTTCACTTTCCGACTCGGCTTTATACAGATTCAGTGTTTCAGCCGGGGCGTACGTACGCTTATGGACAATCACAGTATCCGTACGGGGATTTCCCCATTGGCTGCTTTTTGTCTGAGTACGGCCATGCGTGTGGGGCCGGGAAATATTATCGGTGTAACCGGAGCGATTGCCGCCGGCGGCCCGGGGGCGCTTTTCTGGATGTGGGTATCCGCGTTTTTCGGTATGGCGACTGCTTATACGGAAAGTACCCTGGCACAGATATTCAAGGAGAAGCGGGGGAAAGAATTTGTGGGAGGTCTTCCATTCTATGCGCGGTGTCTCTGTGGGAACAAAGTGTGGATCGGCGTGGCACTATCGCTGGTTTATATCGTGTATGCCATGATGTGCCTGCCTGCACAGGGCTTTAATGTCGTGTCTTCCGTCGGAGCCATGGGAAGCATTCTTTCAGGAAGCACTATTCCTGTGCAGTCTGTTTTTTACTACGTGGTGTCCCTTGTTGTCATTGTACTGGTCACGGTCATGGCTTTCGGGGGAATCCGCCGTATTGCTGCGGTCAGCAATAAACTTGTTCCTGTCATGGCGGTGATTTATGTATTGACTGTGGTGTCCTTGATTCTGATTAACTTAGATAATGTCCCTTATTTCTTCAGCGCAGTTTTTAAGGGGGCCTTCACTCCTGAAGCTGTTTTCGGGGGAGCTTTCGGTACGGTTCTCATGCAGGGCGTGAAGCGTGGCCTTATGTCTAATGAAGCCGGTCAGGGGACTATCACGATGCCTGCGGCTGCGGCGGAAGCAAAACATCCCTGTGAACAGGGAATCATTTCTGCCATCGGTGTATTCCTTGATACGCATGTGATTTGTACGATGACAGGCTTTATCGTTATTATGGCTCATCGATGGGCTATGGAACCGGAAGCGTGGAAAGCGGCAGGGACATATCCGAAATTCCTTCTTTCTATCGGCTCCATGACACCGGGCGGATTGAATGAGCTCGTTATGATTTTGGTATCTGTCTGTTTCTGCCTATTTGCATATACCTGTGTGATCGGATTTATTACCTTTTCGGAAATTTCTGCAAATCGTATTTCCAGTTCCCGTCCTTTTATCCACTTTATCCGCGGGATGGGCGTTTTTGTTGCTGCTTTTGGCATATTCTGCAATATTGCAGGCTATGACTTGTCCAACTTGTGGGCGTTCTCCGATTTGGGGAATATCATCATTGTATACTGCAATATCCCTATGCTTTATATAGGTTTCCGCTATGTGATGAAAGCCACGAAGAATTATAGAGAATCTGAAAATCCTGTCTTTAATTCCTCCGTAATCGGCATGGAAACGGAATATTGGGATAGGGAAAATAAAAACTGAAGCAATATAAAAAGGCTGTGCAGCTAAATGCACGGCCTTTTATACTGGATTATTTTTCATTATTTTGTGGAAACAGGGAAAGTAAATCCTTGGGGGACAGTGTCTCCTTTCCTTAGGATGAGGAAATCTTCATCAAACTGATTTTTGGCAATTTTTTTCAGAATACCATATTGCCCTTGTATTTCTTCTACGGTCCCGTTCAATACATGTGCCATTCTCCGGACATATTTCCGGACTGGGGTAAGATCATAACAGCCGGTGTCGATAATGTAAAACTGATTGATGCGGCCGTACAGTTTTTTTATAAATTCCGCAGCGCCTTCTTTGCCCCGTTCCGCTTCCAGTTTATCCAGGTCAAGGGGAGAATTACGGGTAAATTCGAGCCAGCTGTCAGTAAAGAAAACGCCTTCGTAATTTCTTTCCAGCGTGGCGAGAGAGTTGCCGGAAAGAAGAATATCCAGGCAGTCCCGTGTCCGTGGAATCACAATTTCCGCCGTAGTTGCTGTGAGTCCTATTGTACCGCCGCCGCATCCTGACGTGCAGATGACGATGCGATCTACCTGGCAGAAACGGTCGATCTTATCCTGTACATAAGTGTGGAGGAACTTGGGGTCTGTATGGACTTCTCTTGGTAGAAAGAAAATAGGGGTGTGATTGTTATTCTCTTTCATGGCGGCAAGCAGCTCTTTTCTTAATGTAGAGCAGGCGAAGATGATTGTATTCATAATTTCCTCCATTATATTTCTTTTCTTATGTTGTAATGCAGGGGTAAGGGATTGTTAAATCGGGAAATAAAAAATCCGACCGAAAAAGGTCGGATTTTAAGGTAAAAATTATTTTGAGTACAATTCGACGATGAGCGTTTCGTTGACTTCATCTTTGTAGGGGAGTTCTTCACGCAGCGGTGTGCGGACGAGTGTCGCGGACCAGTTGTCGAAGCTCTTTTCTACATAGGGAAGGTCGAAAGACTTCAGTTCGAGGAAAGCCTGTTTGAACATTTCATTGGTTCTGTAGGCTTCTTTCAGGGTAATCACCTGTCCCGGACGTACCGGATAGGACGGGATATCTACTTTCTTTCCGTCAACGGCGATGAGACCGTGGCTGACCATCTGGCGCGCCTGGCGGATGGAGCGAGCGAAGCCTGCGCGGTATACCAGGTTGTCCAGTCTTGTTTCGAGCAGGGACAGCAGGTTTTCACCAACGACGCCGGACATTCTTCTCGCTTTATCATAATAGCGGTAGAACTGTCTTTCCAATAAGTTGTACAGCGCTTTAACTTTTTGTTTTTCTGCGAGCTGGAGACCGTATTCAGACATCTTCTTCTGACGGGTTTCAGCGGGCTGCCGTTTTAACGCTTTCGGATGGCCGTAAATGTTCATGCCAAAACGTCTGCTGGTCTTAAAACGGAGATTCTTGTTTGTTGCCATTGTGTAAATCACCTCTCTAAAAAAATACAGCTGTGGAGCTGTTGAATAGCTTTATAATTATATCTGAATAAACTCCGGCTGTCAAACCCGTTGAGTTCCTTCGGATAGGATCCAGGCAAATAATTTTTTTCCTCTTGCTGTTTCTTTCTTATGGAGCCCTATAATTTCCGGGGCGAAATCAGGGTATCGATTCATATACTTTTCCATGAAGAGAAAGTAGGAAATATCGTCCTGTGTCCATTTCTCTCCCGCCGTGACGGCGCAGATGCCGGGAGGATAAATCATGGCGCATTCGAGGGCGGTTTTTCCTTTCAGCTGGGAAAGAGGAAGGAGTTTTCTGTTTCCTCTGACGAAGGCTTCCGTGGCTTTTCGCCCGCTGCAGGCCATTTCCCTTCGGCGCCGGGTGAAAATGCTGTTTTCCAGGCGGGAAGCATTCTCTTCTTCAAGGAAGTTTTCTATCTGCCTGCCCAGTTCAGCGACGGTCATGTTGTAATTCCCCGAGAGTTTCGGGAGAATTTCCAAAACGGGACGATGCCAGGCGTTGTTTTCAAAGTCTATTAATGCGGAAACGAGAGCCTCTGCTTTTTCTTCCTGATCTCCCGGCTGGATGAGGAAGAGGAGTGTGTGAAGCCCGCATTTTTCAGGGGTAATATTTCTTTCCTGAAGATAGAGAGAAAGAAGCATGGCAGGGTACGGACGTCTTTTTCTGTTCGTGGTGAGAAGGATTTTGCACGGATCGATCCGTGTGTGGGAGAAGTGTTCTTTTTCATTTCTTTTTTCTCCATACTGCCAGAAGCGCGGGGCGGAAAGAATTTCTTCCGTGGAATATGTTTTCCATGGCCGTCCGTCAATGATACGGGGGAGCAGGGGGGCGATGCTCCGGCAGGATGTAAGGATCTTCTTCCGCAGCTCTACGGCGAAGCGGGCCGCATCCTGCCAAAGAGTGTGCCCGTATTTCCTGTGGAGGAAAGCGTTCATTTCGAGAGCGGAGAAGAAGGGGAAGTAAGGACTGGTGGAAATATTCATGAGGAAGGCGTTGTCTAAGACATCGTCAGGAAGATACCTCTTTTTACCGCGAAGGTGGCTGTCCTTTTTCAATATCTGCGAGGTTTGTGAAAATCCCGCCAATTGTTTATGGACAGAGTGGGTGACGAGAAGTCCGGGATCTTTATCTGTGAGGGCCAGGGTGAGGGGAGACAGGCTTTCGGTCAGGGAAAGGAACTGTTCATATCCTGCCCATGCGGAGTCAAAGAGAATATAATCGCAGAGATTTCTTAATTTCATGATGATGTATTTCGCATCGGCTATGAAGCCGTCGTAGGTGGCAAACTGGATGATGGCAAGGCGGTAGGGCCGCTTTTTACGCTTGCTTTCCGGTGCAAGGCGTGCCGCTTCTTTCCGCAGATGTTTTTCGTTAAGACTGTGTCTGTCGATACCGCCGATGATTCCGCTTTTCAGCCGCAGGGAGTCCAGGAAGACCGGAATGGCGCCGCATTGGAGAAGGGCGCCCTGATAAACGGATTTATGGCTGTTCCTGTCAAGAAGGACGAGATCGTTTTCAGAAAGAAGTGCCTGGCAGCAAATGCGGTTGGAGACGGAAGTGCCGTGGAGGATAAACCATGCCCGGTCTGCGCCGAAGGTGTCGGCTGCCAGTTTTTCTGCTGCCCCCGCCGCGCCTTCATGGGAAGATGGGTTGCCGGGGTCATTGCCTGAGTCGGACATATCGGCGGCAAACATGGCATTTCCATAGAAGCGGGTAAACGCTTTTCCTTCTTGGGTAAGGTTGTAAAAGGCTCCGCCGTGGTGGCCGGGCGTATCAAAGGGAAATTGTTTTTCTTTTGTGTGGTTCATGAGGGCTTCTGTGAAAGGAGGAAGCCTGCTTTTTATTTTCTTATCCATAGGGATCTCCTTTTTCTGTTCTTCATTATATACTAAATACACTGGGGCGGTTTGTTTGTGAATGTATATCCACTATGATAAGATAGAAATTAGAAAATTGCCGCTGACGGAGGGGTTATGGAAATAACAGGAGGCAGCTACGTAGTGAGTATTCCGGTCTATGAGGGGCCGATGGATCTGCTGCTGCACTTGGTATCGAAAAACAGAATAGAAATCCATGATATTCCCATTCATGAAATTACCGACCAGTACTTGGAGTATTTAAATCAGGCGCAGGTTTTTAATCTGGAGCTGGGAAGCAGTTTTTTTACGATGGCGGCGACGCTGCTTTTGATTAAATCAAGGACGCTTCTTCCGAAACGACGGCAAGAGGAAGAAAGTGAGACGGAGGATCCCCGCCGTGAGCTGGAACGTTCGCTGGAAGAATTTAAGCGGATGAAAGAAATCCGTGCCCATATCGAGTCGCTCATACGGGAAGAGGAAGTGTACCGCACGAAAGAGCCTGCTGAAATAAGGAGCGGGCTGTATACGGGAAAGATTTCTCTCCAAAAGTTGTCGGCCGCGTTTTTTGCTCTTTATGAATCGCTGAAGGAAGAGGAGACGACGATTATGGAGCAGGAGGAGGTTTCTCTGGATGATGAGATAGAGGAACTCCGTTTTACGCTGCGCCGAGAGAAAGCGGTAGGACTGATGACATATTTCCGGGGGAAGAAGACAAGACTGCGCCTCGCCGTGTCGCTGATGGCGCTTTTGGAGCTTCTCCGCACGGGGGAAGTTCTGCTCCGTGATACGGTGTCGGAGCTTATGATAGAAGGAGGACGGCCATGAGAGGGCTGAGCCGTTTGGCGGCATTGCTGGAGGCATTCCTTTTTGTCAAAGGAGATCCTGTGACTATGGAGGAATTGGTAAGCACGCTGGGAGAAAATCCCGATGAGATTGAAAAAGCGCTTGCCCTGCTGAAAGAAAGATATGGAAAAGATGATTCCGGGATTACGCTCCATGAAACGGGGGCAGGCTGGTCTCTTGCAACGAAGAAGGAATATGACGCATGGCTCACAGAAACGTTGGGGAAGCAGACGCCTCTGTCAGGAGCGGCGCTGGAAACTCTTGCGGTCATTGCCATGAAAGAACCGGTGACACGGGCAGAAATAGAGAAGATCCGCGGCGTTTCGGCAGGACGCATACTGGCGGCGCTTCTTGAAAAAGAGCTGGTGGAAGAACGGGGGCGGCTGGAGGTGCCGGGACGGCCTATCTTGTACGGAACAACCAAACAGTTTCTGAAATGCACGGGACTGTCGAGTGTGAGTGAATTGAAGATGAAATGGGCCCATGCGCCGGATGAAGGAGAGTTGTTTTGAAGGAACGATTACAGAAAATATTGAGCCATGCAGGGGTCTGCTCCCGCCGTAAAGCGGAAGAATTGATTCTGGCAGGCCGTGTCCGTGTAAACGGCAGGGTCGTCAGGGAACTGGGGACGGAGGCGGACGTCTGTACGGATAAAATTGAAGCCTTGGGTGAAATTGTGAAGCCGGAACCGCTCCGCTACTATTTATTCCATAAGCCGGATCGTGTGATTACTTCCGTTTCCGATCCTGCGGGACGAAGAACGGTCATGGATTATTTCCGCCGTGTGCGGGAACGTGTATTTCCCGTGGGAAGACTGGATTACCATTCGGAAGGGCTCCTTTTGGTGACCAATGACGGACAGCTTGATTTTATTCTGACCCATCCCCGCCATGAAGTGCAGAAGGAATATGAAGTGGTAGTTCGCGGGAAGTTTTCTGAAAAACTGGCAAAGAAGATGGAAAAGGGTGTAAAGATTGACAGCGGTGTGACTGCGCCCTGTGAAATCGAAGTGCTCGGCTATGACGCGGAAAAGAATAAAACAAGGCTCCGCATGGTACTCCATGAGGGAAAGAATCGTGAGATCCGCAAGATGATGGAAATCTTCCACTATCCGGTTTTTGAATTGAAGCGTATCAGGTACAGTTTCCTTACGCTGGATGTGAATCGCGGGCAGTACCGCCGTTTGACTGCTGCGGAGGTAAAAAAGCTTTATGAGCTCCACCGGTAAAAAAGTCGCCATTATCGGCGGCGGCGTGGCG
>OHMH01000278.1_pt1 | contig 30697 bp, 20 predicted proteins | sample 1569311 | NCBI WGS metagenome assembly OHMH01 (sample SAMEA3879503, study PRJEB24766) | human gut metagenome | biome: human-associated habitat; feature: feces | place: USA | collected 1985/1987
CAGCCTAATCAGGTACCCTTAATAAACCACGTCCAACAATCGGGGCGCAGTTCAGGTATTCCAGTCAGGACCTTTTCGTGTTCTTGGCTCCCCTCTCTGAGAGGGAGCCAGAGTAAGGTAACGGCCTACTTCATCTTGCGCAGTCGAGGTTCGGCGGATTCCTTGGCACCAGTGATGCGGTACACGTCGAACACGCCATCAATCTTGCGCACGGCTGCCAGCAACGAGTTGAGATGCTGCGGATCGGCCATTTCGAAGCTGAACTGGCTGGTGGCCACGCGATCGGAACCGGTGGCGATCGTACCGGAAATGATGTTCACGCCATGGTCGGAAAGCACACGTGTCACGTCCGAAAGCAGGTTTCGTCGATCCAGCGCCTCGACCTGAATCTTGACCATGAACAGGCCCTTGGTGCTGGTCCATTCGACTTCGACCACACGCTCAGGCTGCTTGTTTTTCAGATCGATCATGTTCTGGCAGTCGGTGCGGTGCACGGATACGCCCTGATTACGGGTGATGAAGCCGATGATATTGTCACCGGGCACCGGCATGCAGCAACGGGCCAGCTTGATCCACACATCGCCCACGCCCTTGACGGACACGCCGGTGGAGCTGCTGGAGGCCTTGCGTTCCATGGGCTTCAGCGGCAGGACTTCCTGCTCGACTTCCTCATCGACCTCGTCGGCACCCGCATCCTTGACCAGATGCGAGATGACGTTCTGCGTGGAGACCTGTCCGTCACCAATGGCGGCGAACACGGCGTCCGCGTTCGGGAAGTTAAGGTCGTCGGCCACACCCACCAGTGCTTCGGGCGTAAGCAATGTGTTGACCGGCAGATTGCGCTTGCGCATCGCGCGGGTCAGCTCGTCGCGGCCCTCCTCGATGGCTTCAGTACGACGCTCCTTGGAGAACCACTGACGAATCTTGTTGCGGGCCTTCGGGCTCTTGACGAAGCTCAGCCAATCGCGTGACGGGCCGGCTGTATCGGATTTGGACGTCAGAATTTCGACGGTATCGCCATTATCGAGCGTGGTGTCGAGCGGCACCAAACGACCGTTGACGCGCGCGCCCATCGTACGGTGGCCCACTTCGGTGTGCACGGCGTACGCGAAGTCGACCGGCGTGGCGTGAGCGGGCAGGGATACGATTTTGCCTTTCGGCGTGAACACGTAGACTTCGGACGAGCCAAGGTCTTCCTTGAGCGAGCCCAAGAATTCGTTGGAATCAGGGGTTTCGCTGGTCCAGTCGGCGAGCTGCTGAATCCATTTGAGGTTATCGACCTCGGAAAGCTCCTGATTGTTTTCATCACGCTTTCGATCGGACTTGTCCGGCGAGCTCAGGGCGCGGCCGGCCTGGCCGTTTTCCTTGTATTTCCAGTGCGCGGCGATGCCGAATTCGGCGCGGCGGTGCATGTCCCAAGTGCGAATCTGGATTTCGACCGGCTTGCCACCGGGGCCCACCACCGTGGTGTGCAGCGACTGGTACATGTTGAGCTTCGGCATGGCGATGTAGTCCTTGAATCGGCCGGGAACCGGGTTCCACCGCGCATGCACGGCACCAAGCGCCGCATAGCAGTCCTGAATGGTGTCGACGATGATGCGCACACCGACCAAATCGTAGATGTTCGCGAAATCATGGCCGCGCACGATCATCTTCTGGTAGATGGAGAAGTAATCCTTCGGGCGTCCGGTGACGTATGCCTTGATGTTCTGCTCGTCGAGATCCTCGTTGATCTCCGCCAGAATCTGCTTCAGGTACACATCGCGCTGGCCGGCTCGGCGAGCCACCAGCACCACGATCTCGTTGTAGATCTTCGGGTAGAGCACCTTGAAGCTCAGTTCCTCGAGCTCCGTCTTGATGGCGTTCATACCGAGTCGGTTGGCCAAAGGTGCGTACACGTCAAGGGTTTCACGCGCCTTTTTCTGGGCGGACGTGGTCTTCACATAGCGCCAGGTGCGAGCGTTGTGTACGCGGTCGGCGAGCTTGACCACCAAGGTACGCACGTCGCGGCTCATGGCCACCACGAGTTTGCGAATGGTTTCGGCTTGGGCGGAATCACCCACCTCAAGCTGACTCAGCTTGGTAACGCCATCGACCAGACCGGCCACGGTGTCGCCGAATTCGGCGCGGCATTGATCCAACGTATAGTCGGTGTCTTCCACCGTGTCGTGCAACAGGCCGGCTGCCACCACGATCGGGCCCATGCCCAGATCCGCGAGAATCTGGGAAACGGCCAGCGGGTGGATGATGTACGGCTCGCCAGACTTGCGGCGCTGGGCGGAGTGCTGGATGACAGCACGCCGGTAGGCACGGTCAAGAATGGACAAATCCTCATCGGGGTGATGGGACTTGCACACCTTCTTGATTGGATCCAGCGGATTGAGCGGATCGGCACTGATCTCACAACCCAACTTACGGGCGGCGTACTGCTCGCCATCAATCTCTGCCATGCCAGTCACCTCCCTCGTCATGAAGTTCATTGTAGCCGCGAACCGGAGCCTTGTGCATTCACCTGTTCGCCATCATTGGTTCCACAACCGTTGTTGCCGTCATCACCTTAGTCATTCAACCGGCCTAATCCGGTCAGGACGCCACTCCCGTCGAACCGAACCCGCGTTCGGCGCGATCGGATCCGGGCAGTGTCTCGGCCGGGATGAACCGAGCCTCAACATACCGCTGAATCACCAATTGAGCGATGCGATCGCCCGGATGGAAGACGGCGGTGTGCTTCGGATCGAGGTTGATCAGAGGCACCTTGATCTCGCCACGGTAGCCGGCATCAACGGTGCCAGGCGCGTTGAGCACGGTGACGCCCTGCTTGGCGGCCAGCCCGGAACGCGGATGCACCAACGCCACGTAGCCCGCAGGTAGGGCGATGGCCACGCCGGTGGGAACCAGTGCCCGTTCAAAAGGCTTCAGCGTCACATCGACGGTGGTGATGAGGTCGGCACCGGCATCGCCCGCGTGGGCATAGTGCAGCTGGGCCGGATGTTCGGGGTCGAGGCTCTTGACCAGGACCTCGGTGGATTCGGGCTCGTTGTAGGTCTCGTCGAACGCCATCAGGCGGCGCACTCCTCACACACCGGCTGGCCATCCTCGTCCGTGTAGGCGAGCTGGCTGCGATGCTTGACCAGGAAGCACTGCGAGCAGATGAACTCGTCACCCTGCATGGGGATGACGGTCACCGAGGAATCCTCGTTGCTCAAATCGGCGCCCGGCAGTTCGTAGTCTTCGGCGATGGCGTTCTCATCGTCGTCGATGTCGCTCGAGGCGTTCTGCGAGGACTTCCCCAGCGCCTGCAGCGATTCCTCGTCCTCATCCTTGTTGCGGGGGGAATCATAATCCTGAGCCATCATGGTCCTTTCGTCGTCTTTGGTTCGTAAGTCGATATATATAGCACGGTCAGCGCCGTACTCGCCCATAGGATACACGATTTGAAATACTCGTAAAGTTCGACACGTGGGGCATACTTAAAAGAAGTAATGTCTTTGCGACGGAAAGTGGTGCGAATATGCCAGATGATCGGCTTGAAAAAGCCCGTTTCGTACGCGTGAGCAAGACGGGGGACCTCGTATTCTCCATTGGCGGCGGGGAAATGGCCGTGAGCGTGGACGACACGCTCGAACGGGCGATTCTTGAGGCCAAGCAGGTCAGAAGCGAGATGCGACAGGCTCCCCAGCCGCATCAGCAGTCCACTTTGCCGATTTCCCAGATACAGTCGCTGATTCGCGCCGGTGCCGATCCGGCCCGTGTCGCGGAGAAATATCATCTGAGCGAAACGCTGGTACGTCGTTTCTCCATGGCTGTGGAAACCGAGAAACAGTATGCCATCGAACAGTTCCTTGCCGTGGCGGCACCCAAAGACAGCAGGGTGCGCACCATCAGCGAACTGGTGGAACGCACGCTGGCCTCTGCGGGAATCGGCATGGAATCAGTGACCTGGAAATCCACCCGACGCGGACTTGAGCCTTGGCGCATCGTGGCGATATTCACTTCCGCGGGCCGTGAGATCCATGCCGAATGGACGTGGAATATGCACGACAATTCCGTAATGAGCCTGAACAATGCCGCTCGAAAACTGCTCGGCGAACAGAATCCGGAATCAGCCACGGATTCCAAACTCAAGCCGACGATTCCCGAACTGCCCGGCGACTCCGTACGCTCCGCGCGTATCGAGCGCGCCGTGTCTGCTTGGGCGGCTCCTACGCCTTCGATTCCGGCCGCACGGCCTGCCGCAATCCGGCCCTCTGTCACTTCCACAGGTTCCATGCCCCCAGTGGATCTATCCACGTCCATCTCACCGGCCACGACCCAGGCTCATGGCACTACGGCCCCCAGTCCGGTCTCTTCGCAGACCGCCGGATCTGTTTCGCCATCTGCCGCAGGATTACAGCAATCGCCTGCCACGGCACCAGAGCAGGGCTCTGACAATGTTTCGGACAAGACCATACGGAGTGGCCCCAATGCACAGCTAGTAGCCACCGAGCAGGAGCGGGCGGCCGAATCCGCCGCCACCGAACATGAGGCACCAGCCAAACCGGCCAAGCGTAAATCAGGACGTTCGGCCGTACCAAGCTGGGACGAGATTCTGTTCGGAGACTGAATTTCCGAATCAGGCCATATCGATCAGGCAGGGAATATCCATTTCCAATGCTGTTTGGGAGCCATGCACGCTCGGCAGGTGGGTGGCCTTGTCTCCTTGCGTACGCGAATCGACGAGGGTCACGGCTCCCGCTGCCTGCACGACCACATCGCCGAGCATTGGCCGGACTCGCTCGCAGACCGGTCCAAACAATCCGTCCGCGATGGCCTCATCCTTGGTCCGCACCAAGGCTCGGTCTTGCAGACAATCGCGCCACCGGCAAGCTATATCCTCAGGTCGTTCATCCGGCTCGGCATACAGCATCAGCGAGCGCGGCTCCCCCCCGACCAGTGACACGCCTCGGGTGAGCTGCGGTTCAACGGCGATGTCAATCCGCTGGTCCATGTCGGTTTGCACCATGCCGTGGTCGGCCACGATGACGATCAGCGTGCCTTTGGGTGCGCTGCGTTTCAGGAGCGCGAGCTGGGCGTCGATATGTTCGAATGCGGCCACCCAGTGTTCGGAATCCCACCCGTAATTGTGGCCGACTTTGTCGGCGTCACGGATGTACAGGTAGGTCAGGCCGGGGGTGCGGGAGGCGCGTGCGGCGGCCAGCACACGATCGCGTGGGGTGACGTTGCCTTGATAGTCGGTGCCTCGCAATGCGGCTTCGGTCAATGGCGATTTGGAGAACTTGGGCAACCCCGAGCTCGTGACGCGCACCTCTTGAGCCGCAAGTTTCTCGAACACCGTCTCCTCGCGCTGCAGGTCGAGCGGATCGACCATGGGCGGCACAGGAATGTGCGGATTGGCTGGTTTGGGTGCCAGCGCGTCTTTGAACTGGATGAGTTGGATGAGCTTATGGCTGGCGGGTTCGAGCTGCGTATAGCCCGCCATTGCGGTCAGTCCCGGGCAGGTTCCGGTACCGAATGCGGCCATGGCCGCCACAGTGGTGCTTGGAGCGCAGGTAGCGATGGGACGCTGATTGGCGCTTTCGTTCATCAGCGAACGCAGATAGGGCGCGTGGCCGAGGCGCATGGCGAGGTTCCAGTAGCCCAGGCCGTCCACGAGCACCACGATGGCCGATTCGGCATCGGGCAGCCCCAACGCGCGCTGGCATGCCTTGGGATCGGCGTGGACCTTGGTGGGGGCCGGATGTCCGATGGCGGCGGACAAGGCGGGCAGCACGGCGGACAGGTGCAGTGCTCCCCCACGCCGATCGGCCGGGGCGTCATCCCCATAGCCCACTGTGGGCACCAGCCGCAGCAACTCGTCCATATCCGGCGTCTCAACACTCATAGTTGCCCATTCAAGTAGCACCCCTCCCCTTGGCTCAGTGCGCAGAGAACGGTTCTCAATAACAACTGTGCGCTCCAACGCACATAATCAAACAAACGCACATCGACTGAAACACTGGAATCACGCCGTTTTATCGGCAAACATGTGCGATTGGCGCACCGAAACCAGCGCACAGTTGTTATCGAGAACCGTTCTCTGCGCACTGTTTCGCGCCCTCCCGCTAATATGGGGGCGTTCGAAAGGGAGTTTCATGGCATCACACCGCAAACCGTCCGCGCAAACCTACGATCCGCGCACGGTCAAGGAGCATATCGTCGAGACACCGCTGAACGAGGAGATGAGCAAGTCCTTCCTCGAGTATGCGTATTCGGTGATTTACGCACGCGCACTGCCCGATGCGCGCGATGGCTTGAAGCCGGTGCAGCGCCGCATCGTCTACCAGATGGGCGAGATGAATCTGACTCCCGACCGCCCGTATATGAAGTCCGCCCGCGTGGTGGGCGAGGTGATGGGCAAGCTCCACCCGCACGGTGATTCCGCGATCTACGAGGCCATGGTGCGTTTGGCACAGCCGTTCGCGATGCGTCTGCCGCTGGTAGACGGCCACGGCAACTTCGGCTCGCTGGATGACGGCCCTGCGGCCTCCCGTTACACCGAGGCCAGGCTTGGCCCAGCCGCTCTCGGCATGAACGCGGATATCGATGAGGACACCGTCGACTTCACGCCGAACTATGACAACAAGCTCAAGGAACCGACCGTGCTGCCGGCCGCCATCCCGAATCTGCTGGTCAACGGCGGCTCGGGCATCGCCGTGGGCATGGCCACGAACCTGGCCACCCACAATCTGGGCGAGGTGGTAAACGCCGCCAAGTTCCTCATGGCGCATTCGGACGCCACCCTGGAACAGCTGATGCGCTACGTGCCCGGCCCCGACTGGCCCACCGGCGGCACAATCATCGGCCGCGACGGCATCCGTGAGGCCTATGCCACTGGCCGTGGTACGCTCACCACGCGCGCCGCCACGCATATCGAGCATGTCACGGCCCGCAAGCAGGCCATCGTGGTCACCGAGCTGCCGTACATGGTGGGCCCGGAGAAGGTAATCGAACGTATTTCCGACGGTGTGAAGAACCGCAAGCTGGAGGGGATTTCCGGCGCGTTCGATCTGACCGATCGTCATAACGGCACGCGTATCGTCATCGAGATCAAGACTGGTTTCGACCCGCATGCGGTTCTGGTGCAGTTGTTCAAGCACACACCGTTGCAAGACAACTTCGCCATGAACAACGTGGCGTTGGTGGAGGGCCGCCCGCACACGATGGGTCTGAAGGAGATGCTTCAGGTGTGGGTGGACCACCGCCGTGTGGTGATTCGCCGCCGCAGTGAATATCGCAAGAAGAAGGCGCTGGAGCGCCTGCACCTGGTCGAGGGCCTGCTGCTGGCCATGTTGGACATCGACGAGGTGATTCAGGTAATCCGCACCTCGGATGATGCGGATGCCGCGAAGAGCCGTTTGATGGTCGTTTTCGATTTGGACGAGGTCCAGGCTCAGTACATCCTCGACCTGCGTCTGCGCCGACTGACCAAGATGAACCGTATCGAGCTTGAGGCCGAACGCGATGATCTGAAGAAGCGTATCGAGGAGCTGACCCGGATCCTGGCCTCCGCCGAGGCGCTCGACCAGGTGGTCACCGACGAGATGGACGAAGCGGTCGTCAAGTGGGGCTCGCCGCGCCGTACCGTGCTGCTGGATGCCGACCCGGATGGCACGTTGACGCCGGTCGTGGCGCAGGGTGCCGGGGCTTCGGGCGTGTCCAAGTCCGCGCTCGAAGCGGTGAAGGCCGCCACTACGATCTCCTCCGCCGAAGCCGATGTGGCCGCAGCCGCAGCTGCGGCCAAGAAGACCGGCGAACAGTCCACGCTGACCGGAGCCTTGAAGATCGAGGACGAGCCGTGCGTGGTGATGATGAGCGCTACCGGTTTGATTGCCCGTACCACGCCAAGCGCGATGGACGTGTTCAATGCACGATCCACTTCCGATGAGCGTTTGAGAGACGATCAGATCACCACAATCTTCGAGACTTCCACGCGCGCTACGTATGGGCTGGTCACGTCGGCCGGCCGCCTGGTGCTCGCGCATGTGGTTGATTTGCCTGCCTTGCCCGCTACCGCCACATTGTCGCTGAAGGGAGGAGTTCAGGCCGACGAACTGATCGGCATGACCGAATCCACCGATCCGATTCGCGGTGAGCGTGTGATTACGGCGATTGCCATGGAGCAGCCGACGTCCGGCAAGACCAGTGCCAAGGACGAGAGCGAGGATGGCGGGGCCGCCGAGGCCAAGCCGTTGCCGTCGCTGGCTATCGGTACCCGTAACGGTGTCATCAAGCGTTGGAATCGTGAGGCACCCACCACCATGGATTCTTGGCCCGTCATTGATCTGAAAGATGGCGACGAAGTGGTATTCGCCGCCGTGGCCGAGGATGACGACCGTCTGGTGTTCATCTCCTCCGATTCCTCGCTACTGACCTTTGAGGCGAAGAACGTGCGCCCGCAGGGTCGTACTGCGGGCGGTATGGCCGGCATCAAGCTGGCCGAGGGCGCCCGTGTGGCGGCCTTCAACGTGGTTCCCGCCGGCAAGGTGGCATGGACCTATGAAGAGGGCGAGAACGGCTTGACTTCCGGATCCGGTGCAGTGGTGCTCACCGTGGCCGGCGATTCCGATGCACTGCCCGGCACCGAAAACGGCGCGGCGAAGGTCACTCCGCTGGAAATGTACCCCACCAAGGGTCGCGCTACCGGCGGCGTGCGTTCCCAGCGATTCCTGAAGGGCCAGAACACGCTGATTCTTGCCTGGGTGGGCCTCTACCCGTTGCACGCCTCTACATCCGCAGGCTCTCCGGTCGAGCTTCCCAAGCCCGATATGCGCCGAGACGGTTCCGGAGTAGACCTCGCCTCCCCCATCGCCTTCATTGCGTAACCTCAATTAAGCTCCCTCTGATGGGCCGAGCCGTAAAGCAAACACCCCAGTGGGGTGTTTGTAGGCGAGGAGCGAACGATAGTGAGCCAAACAATAGAGAAGAGACCCTAAACCCGGCCTACACTAAGCATTAAGGAGGTGGCGATGAGACTACTGGTTGCCGTATCCAATGAACCGTTGGCCCACGCCATTCATGGTGCCCTGCTTGCCGGTCGTCATGAGGTGTCTTTGGCAAGCACCGGTAGTATCGCGCTCGCCGCTGTCGCCAAGGAGTCATTTGACGCAGTGATTCTTGATGAATCCCTGCTCGGCATTTCCACCGAGCAGCTCATCGAATCCCTACGCAATGCCCGTGCCTCCGTCAAGATTCTGCTGCTGACTTCGACGCCACTCAGCAAAACCATTGGTGAAGGCAGCCGCTGGCGAGCGCTGCCTGACGAGTACGCCCCTATCGAAGAGACGCCCTACAGCTCCTTCAGCGCGAATTCACGCGCAAACAACTCAGATGCCGAAGCCGAACAACGCTCGGACAATGCTGCCTCTAGCGCACAAGCTAACGTACGACGCCCAGATGCCGCGCTGAGCAAACCATTCTCCGATGGCGAACTGCTCTCATACGTCGGCTCGCTTGCCACCGACTCCCCCGCCATGATCATTCGTGGCAATCTCACGTTGGACACCACGAATCACAAGGCCTACTACGCATCCACTCACAGCGCAATCTCACTGTCCCGTCTGGAATACAGTTTGCTTGAAGCGCTGGTCAAGGCTGATGGCCAGTTCGTCAACACCAGCGAGTTGGTCAAACTTATCGGCGGCCCATTCTTCGAGCAACAGGGCTTACTCAAGAACGCCCTCTACACACTGGATAAGAAGCTCACCCGCGCCGGCCTCATCATGACCCAACGAGGCTCCAACTACCGCATTCGATAGCTGGGCTCAATCAGTACAGCCGCATGCCTTGGGGAACGGGGGTGAAGCCGGACTGGTGGAGGATGCGGGCGAAGGGGTGACGGGCGTTGAGGGGTTCGCCATTGATGTCGCTGAATGTCACGGAGCCGGTGCCATTGCGTTTGAGGGCGTAGGCCAGTTCTGTGGCGGCCTTGCGCATTTGTTCGTCGGAATCATTGACAGCGGCTTCATGGCCGACCGATTGATCGAACGCTGTCAGGTGCTTGGCTTTGGCGGCCGCGTATAGTAGCGCGCCTTGCGCATTGAGCACGACCGTGGCTCCGATACGGCGTGCCGGTTTACCCGCACCGGCAGGCGCGTCCGGCCACGCGATGGCGGAGCCACTGAGATTTGCGGGGTCGAGCACACTCAATGCCACCACGGACTGGCCACGATGCTCTGACGGATGACGCAACGCATCCACGGTGTCGCGCTCGGCAAATTGGGCCGCGCCGAAACCACGGACGAACATGCCTCGTACCAGTCGACCATGCTCCTCCATGCGATTCAATACCGGATACAACGCTGAGTAGCCACCCGGGATATTTTCCTTGTCAATCACCGGCTGCGCGATGACGCCATACCTGTCCAGCAACGTCTCGACCAGTGCGAGTGCCCGTTCGGTCTGGTCGGTGTCTTCGGCTTCAGCTTGCCCGATTACGGCGGACCACAAACCTCCTAACGTCATATCCGTAGTGGCTCGGCGAATCGGAGCGACACGCCCACGACGACGTGATGTAGTGGATTTACGCGGGCTTGCTGCGCCTGCGGTTAATGCACGCACCGGCGCGAAGCTGGAATTGGTGACCTTACCTTGCCAGACCAAGCTCCACAAGGCATCCTTGAACTGCTGTTCGCTCCACTCTTGCGGAATGATTTCGCCGGTGTTTGGATTGATGTCCGGCTCCGCGGTCTCATTCCACGCACGTTTGGCGGCATCCATCAGTTGACGGGCATGGAACGCTCCCCCTGAGTCCAGTGCGGTCAGAATCGCTTCCGGCATGGTGGCGTCTGAGGCGTTCGATGTCGTACCATGTTCCACACCGCTGAACAATATTGAATCCGCCGGATAGAAAGCAACCTCACCGGGGTCCATCGCACTGGTTCCCCCGGTTTTTGAGCCGACCCAGACCACATCGCCGCTGGTCAGCAACTTATCCAGCAATGCAGGTTGGTAGTCTCGTACTCGTGCGGGGAATACTGCCGACTCCCAGAGTGCAGTGGGCAGTGATATGCCCTCCAGCTGCTCGATAACGCGCATGAGCCCGTCAGCACCTTCATATCGTTCGCCGCCGACCGGCCCGATACCTTGTCGGTCGATAAGAAACATCTGGAACGCCTCTGATTCTACTGGCTTGACTGCTTTACGCGCCTTGGCCAATGAGCGAGACCGAATACGGCGGAATACGTCCTTATGGAGCCACTGTTGGCCTTGCTCGTCATCATCTACAAAGTGGCCTTGCAGCAACTCGCCTTTGGCAGCCAGCACATCCAGAGTGTGCACGGCATCCGTAGCATCGAGGTGTAGATCGGCTATGAGCTGATCGGCGGTGAAAGGACCATGGGTTTTGGCGTAACGGGTCACGCGACCAGTCACATCATCGTCGGCAAGCTCATTCCAGAAAGTGTGCTCCCCCAGTTCCTGTTCGACTTCGCGAATCACGTCCGGGTTGAGCACTTGTGCCATATCGGTGGTGCCGAGCAAGCGTTCGAGCACGTGCGGATCGAGAGACAGCAGTTGCGCGCTACGCTCGGCCTGAGGTTGGTCATACTGGTACATCACCACGCCGACGAAGCCAAAGAGAATGTTCTCGGCGAAAGGCGATGGCGACTCGGTTTCCACGTCCTTCACGGTAATGGTGCCGGCTTGCAATCCGGTCATCACCTCGTTCAGGGCGGGCATGTCGTATACGTCTTGCAAACATTCGCGCGCGGTTTCCAGCAGCAGCGGAAAGTTCTTGGCCATACGTGCGGATTGCAGGAGCTGTGCGGCGCGCAGTCGCTGCTGCCATAGGGGCACGCGACGGCCCGGGTCGGATCGCGGCATGAACAGTGATCGGGCGGCGCATTCGCGGAATCGTGCGGCAAATAGCACGGACTCGCCCACTTGACGCTCTACATCTGCTTTGAGGTCTTCTGGGTCGAAAAGGAACAGGTCTTGAGCAGGAATATGTCCGTCACCGTCCGGTAGCTGAATGACGATACCGTCATCGGCGGCATATACCTGCCCGTCGAAACCGTAGCGTTGGCGCAGTCTGCGGCTGATGGCCATGGACCACGGTTCGTGAACGCGGCGGCCGAATGGACTCAGCAGTACGATGCGCCAACCGCCGTCTTCATCTCGCGTGCGCTCCACAACGAGGGTTTGGTCGCTGGGAACCGTACCAGTGGCGGCTTGTTGTTCGGAGAGCAGGCGGGCCAAGTTGGTGATGGCGTTGGCATCTAGGCCGTCGTGGTGGAGACGGGTGAGGATTGTTGGGATGAAGGTTGGAACGGCTGACCCCTCTACGGCAGACCTCCCCTCAGTCCGCCTCATGTCTAGCCCGGCAGCGATTTCTCGGGTGAAACGGGCTATGGTACGGCTGAAACCGTAGTCGCGGCCGGAACCTTCGCCGTGCCAGAACGGTAGACGTGCGGTGCGCCCGGGAGCCGGCGTCACCACCACACGGTCGCGGGTGATGTCCTGAATCTGCCATGTGGAGGTACCCAGTGTAATGACATCGCCCACACGCGACTCATAGACCATTTCCTCATCCAACTCGCCGACGCGACGCTGGCCTTTGCCGGCGTCCGCCTCAGGCAGGACCACGGTGTACAGCCCTCGATCGGGAATCGTACCGCCAGAGGTAACGGCCACTTTCTGCGAACCGGGACGGGCGGAAATCAGGCCATTATCCCGATTCCATACCAGTCGCGGCCGGAAGGCCGAGAATTCCTCGCTGTTGTATTCGCCGGACATCATGCCGATTACCGCATCGAACATGTCACGTGGCAGTTCGGCAAACGGCGCAGCACGACGCACTGTGGCATACCAGTCATCAGCGTTCAAATCGTGCATCGCGGCAGCGGCCACGGTCTGCTGGGCGAGAATATCGAGCGGATTGCGCGGCACGGCCAATGGTTCTATATCGCCGGCAATCATGGCTTCCAGATTTGCGGCCCCAGTGACAATCTGCTGACGGGTGAGCGGGTAGAACAATGCGTGAGAGACGCCACCGACCTGATGATCGGCACGGCCTACACGCTGCAATCCGGAGGAGACCGACAACGGCGTATCGACTTGAATCACCAAGTCGACCGAGCCCATATCAATGCCGAGCTCCAAACTGGAGGTGGCCACCACGCAACGCAATTCACCACGTTTAAGCCGTTCCTCAATCATTTTGCGACGGTCTTTGGAAACCGACCCATGATGAGCCATGGCGATGACATCATCGCCCTCATGTGAGCCGACAAGCATGGTGGTGGAGCCGACCACAGCATCGTAATGCGTGGAGAACCCTTCGCGGCCTTCCGGAGAGCCCAGATCCCGCACAGTGTCGGGATTGGTGCCATGCCGGGTCTGCGCATACAGATCGTTCAAGCGCGCAGTGAGTTTCTCAGCCACACCACGCGAATTAACGAACACCAATGTAGTGCGGTGCGCGAGAATCTCATCCAAAATACTGCGTTCCACCACGGGCCAAATGGAACCGGAGGTACGGTCGCCCGCCGCTCCAACCAACGCGGAGGAATCGAACGCATCACTCGCATCAGAATCGTCCCCAGAAGTGGAAGAAACATCTCTATCATCCACCGGCACAATGCCCCTGCGTTCAGCAAGTCGCTGCATGGCCGGCGTGACACCACTGATATGCGGAGCGGACCGTTCAGCATCCACGCCACCGACACGCTGCTTGGCATTCACGGAATGCAAATCACGCATGTTTTCCAACGGCTCAATCATGCGCAAATCCATTGCAGGCCGTCCACCGGGATTCACGATGGTAACCGGTTGCCCGCCGCCCAGGAATCGCGCCGCCTTTTCAGGCGGATTCACCGTAGCGGATAGACCAATGCGCTGCATATGACGATCGCCACGGCCAGCATCAACGGCGGCATCACCGCCCTCATCAGCATCTGCAACGATCGCATCTCGCTTGCGCGATTCTGCGACAAGGTTCTCCAGCCGTTCCAGACTTACCGCCAAATGTGCGCCGCGCTTGGTGCCCGCCACTGCATGAATCTCATCGACGATCACCGTATCGACAGTGCCGAGAATCCGCCCTGCCTTCGAAGTGAGCAACAAATACAACGATTCTGGCGTGGTAACGAGGATATCCGGTGGATGGGAGGCTATGCGCCGCCGCTCCTGTGCGGTGGTGTCGCCTGAACGAGTGGCGACCGCGATCTTCGGCACGGGCAGCCCTTGCGCCTCGCATTGTGCAGCAATGCCCTCCAAAGGCTGTTCTAGGTTCTTGGCCACATCGGCCGCGAGCGCCTTTAACGGCGAGATATACAGCACACGCACACCGGCACGCCGCGTACGTGGCACGGTCATCAATCGGTCGATGGCTGAGAGAAACGCGGCCAATGTTTTACCGGAACCGGTAGGGGCGATGACCAAGACATTGCGACCGGAATGGATTGCCGGCCATGCCTGAGCCTGTGCCTCGGTCGGCTGACCGAAGGCATGCTCGAACCACACCTTGGTGGGTTCGGAAAACAGGCTCAGGCTTTCGTACATATGTACGATTATAGGTCAGCTGAAGTAGGCGATGACTTCTTCGGCGGTACCGTAGGCACTTTGGGCACCAAGCTTGGTGGCCGCATAGGCGGAGACATAGGAGCCGATTTGCGCGGATTGCAGCAGCGTATGACCAGCGGCCAAGCCAGCCAGCACGGTCCCCATGAACGAGTCGCCGCAACCGGTGGTGTCCACCGCATTGACTTGCGCGGCGGATACGCGATGCCAACGTCCGTTCTCGATCACCACCGACCCCGACGCACCAAGCGTCACTATCGCCCGGTCGAATCCGTAATCGGTGAATCGTTCGGCGACCTCATACCAGTCGAGTGATTCCACGTCATCATCCGGCAGGCCCAGCAGTTGAGCCACTTCATGCTGGTTGACCAGCAGAATATCCGTGGCTTCCACCAGTTCGTGAGGCAGCTCGTCCATAAATGGCGAGTCGTTGAGCAGCACGGTCACGCCAGCGTCATGCGCGGTCTGCGCGGCGGCGATAACGGTGGCAATCGGGCTCTCCAAACACAGTCCCAATACCGCGCATTCGGCGATGGTCGTGCGATGTGATTGCACATAGCCGGCACTTGCCTTGGCATTGGAACCCGGCGAATAGACGATGGTATTCTCGCCCTCAGCGCTCACGGTGATTACCGTGGTGCCGCTGGGGCCTTCGACATGCAGGATATCGGCGGTGTCGACGCCGGCCTCATCCAGCTTGCCTAATAGGAAGTCCGCGTTGGAGTCCTCGCCCACCGCGCCCAGCAACTGGACATTGACACCGAGACGAGCAGCGGCAGACGCCTGATTCGCGCCCTTGCCGCCCGGCAACACTTTCATGGCACCACCATTGACGGTTTCACCTGGCTTGGGCAGTCGTTTGGTGGTCACGGTGTAATCGGCGTTCATCGAGCCGACCACGATTACCGAGCCCGGCGCATCCTTCAGCGCTTCCAATCGCTCCCGTACGGGCTCGGGCATCTGTTCATGTTCTTCTTCACTTATCACCATGGGCTCCAAGCATAGTAGGCGTCGGGCCCAAATGCGCATATGATCAGCCGCGCAACTTGCGAAGACGCTCGTGCATGGCCACCATCAGCACCAAGAGCACCAGCAAATACCACGGGTAGAGACTGATTGTCGCATATTGCGCGATGATGCCGAACAGTGGCGGCATGAGCAGTGAGCCCACATAGGCGCAGGCCATCTGCACGCCGACGATGGCCTGCGATTTGTCTTCGCCGAAGTAGGCCGGCGTCGAGTGGATGACGCACGGATAAATCGGCGCGCACCCGAAGCCGATGACCACCAGCCCAACGACCACGCCAAGGTGGTGAGGCAATGGCACGAACATGGTGAGGATGCCGGCGAACACCAGCACTTGGCCGAGGCGAATCATGACCGGGTCCTTGAATCGCATGGTCAGGAAGCCGGAAAGCGCACGGCCCACGGTGATGCCTACGTAGAATAGGCTGGCCCAGCTGGCGGCGGTGATCTTGTCGATGCCGCTGTGCATCACCATATAGCTGGAGGCCCACAGGCCCGCCGTAGATTCGACGGCGCAGTAGCAGAAGAACATCACGAGGATTTCCTTGGCACCGCGAATGGCGAGCACGCCGGCCACGCCGAGCGGTTTGCGTTCGGCAACAGACACCCCTTCAGCAGTGCCAAATCTCTCGGCATTGCCGTCAGATGATGCGGTGTCATCGGTCGATTCGCCGACCGCAATTGCGCCACGTTTCTTCCACAGCGGCAGGCTCAGCACCAGGATGACGGTCAGCATCACCTGCAGGATCGCGATGTACCGATAGCCCCACGGCCAGCCTTGGCCTTGAGAGAGCGCATAGCCCATGATGTAGGGGCCGACCGATGCGCCGACGCCCCACATGCAGTGCAGCCAGCTCATATGCCGGCTTTCGTAGTGAATGGCTACGTAGTTATTGAGCGCCGCATCCACTCCGCCCGCGCCAAGGCCGTATGGTATGGCGATGGCCAACAGCACCCAGTAATTCGAGGTAACGGAGAAACCGGCCAAGGCCGCCGCAGTCAACGCCACCGAAACGGCGGTGACCTTGCCTGCCCCGAATTTCAATGTCATTCGGTCCGAAAGCAGTGCCGAGACGATCGTGAACATGGAAATCACCGCGGAGATGCCGCCGGCCCACGCCACCGGCACGTTCAGATCCTGGCTCATGGTGGGCCATGCGGATCCGAGTAGCGAATCCGGCAATCCCAGACTGATAAACGCCACATAGATGACGGCAAGCAACAGACTGGCCATGTCCCATCTCCCATTCACAGTACGGCACCGGTTGTGATAACGATGTCATCAGTCTATCGAATAGCGCTTCAGCAACACGCAAACATCACAGTTTGGAGTCTTGCCCGCAGTACACCGGCGTGGAATCGGCTACGCCGCGCGGGTCAAAGCCGATGATGTCGTAGTTGTCCTTGAGATAATCGGCGGCGGTGCACTCGATGAAATCCTGATGATATACCGCAGCACCCTCTGACGAAATAGCTGTCCGCCAAAGACGGACTGAGGGGAGAGAAATACGAGTAGCCCGCTACCACCCGAGGCCTCTCCCCCAGTCAGCTTCGCTGACAGCCCCCTCATCAGAGGGAGCTTGAGATAGGACGGTCAGGTATCGATCTTGGAGCGGTCGAAATCGTCGGCGTTGTCGACGATGAACTGCTTGCGCGGCGGCACGTCGTCGCCCATCAGCAGGCTGAAGATCTCGGATGCCTGGGCGGCGTCCTCCATGCGGATGCGGCGCAGCATACGCGTGCGCGGGTCCATGGTGGTGTCCGCCAACTGGTCGGCGTCCATCTCGCCCAGACCCTTGTATCGCTGGATGTCGTCGTTGTATCCGATGCGCTTCTTGTCGAGGTCGGCCAGTTTGCCGGCCAGCTCGTCATCGGAATACGTGTAGATATATTCGCCCTTGTGCGAGCCTGTCAACGCGATGCGGTGCAGCGGCGGCACGGCGGCATACACGTAGCCGTGTTCGATAAGCGGCCGCATGTACCGGTAGAACAGCGTCAGCAGCAGGATACGGATATGAGCACCGTCCACATCAGCATCGGTCATCATGATGATCTTGTGATAGCGCGACTGTTCGATGTCGAAGCTCTGGCCGGAGCCGGCACCCACCACTTGGATGATGGCCGCGCACTCCTTGTTGGAGAGCATCTGCGTGATCGACGCCTTCTGCACGTTCAGAATCTTGCCTCGAATCGGCAGCAGTGCCTGGAAACCGGCGTTGCGGGCGGCCTTGGCGGTACCGAGTGCGGAATCACCCTCGACGATGAACAGTTCGGCCACGTCGTCATTGCCCGGCTGGCAGTCGGAGAGTTTGGCCGGCATCGAGGCGGATTCGAGCGCGTTCTTGCGGCGCGTGACCTCCTTGGCCTTGCGCGACTGGATGCGTGCGTGCATTTCGCCGACGATCTTCTCCAGCACGCGGCCGGATTGTTCCTTGTACCCGCGCTTGGAGCCGGTGATCATCTCGCCGAATTGCTTGTCGGTGAGCCGGGTGACGATCGGCTTGACCTGCGCGGTGCCAAGCACGTCCTTGGTCTGGCCTTGGAACTGAGGTTCGGCCACGCGTGCGGTGACCACGGCCACGAGTCCGGCTTGGATATCGTCGCGCTCCACCTTCATGGCGGAGTCCTTCATGTTCACCTTGAGCTTGCGGGCGTTGTCTTCCACCGCCTTGCGAATCTGCTTGGTGATGGCGTTCATGAAACCGTCCACGTGAGTACCGCCGCCGGGCGTCTCCACGATGTTCACGAAGCTCATGATTGTGGTGTCATAGCCGTTGACCCATCGCAGGGCGATATCCACGCCGCAGGTGCGTTCGATTTCCTGGGCGTGCAGTTCACCGCCCTTGCCCACGGCCTGGGTCTCCTCCTTATAGGTGCCCTCGCCTTGGATGCGCCAGATGTCGGAGATCGGCTCGCCTTTGGACAGGAAGTCGACGAAGTCCTTGACGCCGCCTGTGTGCAGGAATTCCACGACGCGCGGGTGCGCGGGCTGTTCGCCGAACGCGCCATCAACGACCTGGTCGCCGGCCGTCAGTGAGAAGTCCTCCTCGGCCGGGCTCTCGGCATCGTCGGACGAGACATCCAAGGCCGGTGCCTGGTCTTGCGCAGGTTCGACTGTTGCGTCATCAGTGGCCTCGACGGTGTCAGTCGCCGCCGTTTCCGGTACGTTTTCGTCGATGATGGTGATTTTGAGGCCGGGCACCAGGAAGCTGGTCTGACGCACGCGGTCGATGAGCTGTTCGTATGAGAACTCGGCGGTTTTGTTGAAGATCTCCGGATCATACCAGTAGCGAATACGGGTACCAGTGGTTTTGGGAGATACCTTGCCGATGATTTCCAGCTCGGTGGGTCGGTTCTTGCGAGTGCGCTTGAACGGGGAATCGGGAGACGGATTGGCCGGGTCGGCATCCGTGTATACGCCAGGGTGACCTTGGTGGAAGGTCATGTGGTGCGTCTTGCCGTCACGATCCACTTCGACGTCCAGTCGGGAGCTCAGGGCATTGACCACGGAGGAGCCCACGCCGTGCAGGCCACCGACGGCGTTATAAGACGAGTTGCCGAACTTGGCACCGGCGTGCAGTTTGGTCAGTACGACCTCCACGCCGGACAGGCCGGTTTTCGGTTCCTTGTCCACCGGGATGCCTCGGCCATTGTCCGCGACTTCCACGGAACCGTCGGTGTGCAGGGTGACCACAATGTCGTTGCAGAAGCCGGCCAAGGCCTCGTCCACGGAGTTGTCGATGATCTCCCACAGGCAGTGCATAAGCCCCTGCGAGTCGGTGGTGCCGATGTACATGCCCGGACGCTTGCGTACCGCATCCAAGCCCTCAAGAACAGCTAGGTCCTTGGCACCGTATTCTTCTTTGGGCATACAGTCCTATTTTTCTCTTCAAATGCTTGGCTCCCCTCACAGAGGGGAGCCAGATGATCATTGATCCAGGAAGTCGCGCAGGGTCTGCGAACGGGATGGGTGGCGCAGCTTGGACATGGTCTTGGACTCGATCTGACGGATGCGTTCACGGGTCACGCCATACACACGGCCGATGTCGTCCAGCGTCTTCGGCTGGCCGTCTTCCAGGCCATAGCGCATCTTGATGACGCCGGCCTCACGCGGAGACAGGGTTTCCAGCACCTGCTTGAACTGTTCCTGCAGCAGGGAGAAGGCCACGGCGTCGGACGGAGCGATGGCGTCGGTATCCTCAATGAGGTCACCGAACTCGGAATCGCCATCCTCGCCAAGCGGGGTGTGCAGGGAAATCGGCTCGCGGCCGTACTTCTGCACTTCCTGCACCTTCTCAACCGGCATATCCAGCTCGCGGGCCAGCTCGTCCGGCGTAGGTTCACGCCCCAGATCCTGCAGCATCTGGCGCTGTACACGGGACAGCTTGTTAATCACTTCGACCATGTGCACAGGCACGCGAATGGTGCGGGCCTGATCGGCCATGGCACGGGTGATGGCCTGACGAATCCACCACGTGGCGTAGGTGGAGAACTTGAAGCCCTTCTTCCAGTCGAACTTCTCGACGGCACGAATCAGACCAAGGTTGCCTTCCTGGATCAAATCAAGGAAGAGCATGCCGCGACCCGTGTAGCGCTTGGCGAGCGAGACCACAAGTCGTAGGTTGGCTTCCAGCAGATGGTCCTTAGCCTTCTTGCCGTCGGCGGCGGCCCACTTGAGTTCACGCTTGCGCTTGAACTCCATGCCTTCGCTTTCGGTGTCGAGCAGGTGCTGGGCGTACAGGCCGGCCTCGATGCGCTCGGACAGGTCGACTTCCTGCTCGGCATTCAGCAGGCTCACACGGCCGATCTGCTTCAGGTAGTCCTTGACCGGGTCGGCGGTTGCGCCGGCCGCAATCACACGACGCTTCGGATTGCCCGAGGGGATGATGTTTTCTTCCTCATCATCCGTGTCGGAGACCACGTAGGCACCCTTTTCCTTGGGCTGCTCGGGTGCCTTGGACTTGGCTTCTTCCTCGTCGTCTTCCACATCATCGTCGTCGGCATCGTCCTCATCGAGGTCTTCGTCGTCGGCATCGTCTTCGTCAACGTCGTCAAGATCCTCGTCGAGGTCGTCAACGTCCAAATCGTCGTCGTTGACCTCGGCATCGTCATCAAGCTCGTCATCGACCTGAGTGTCCTCGTCTTTGACGAGCTCATCGTCCTTGGCCTTCTTCGCGGTTTTCTTCGCAGCGAACTTGCGCGTGGTCTTTTTCGAGGGCTCTGCGGACTTGGACTTCTTGGCGGAAGTCTTGCGTGCGGTGGTCGTAGAGCTGGCCTTCTTCTTGGTCTCGGTCTCCTCGCTGGACTCGGCTGTCTGCTTGGTTGCCGTCGTTTCCTTCGTGGCCAAAACTGCTCCTCCTGATCTCTCGCCGTGAAGTGCATATACCACATGGGCCCACTTCTGGCAAGGGCAAATCGTCAACTATGTGAGTAAACCACCCTCCACGGACGATTATTCCCACATCGTTGCCCGACGTGTTGCCGATCACCACACGCTTTCCTTCCGCGCATCGCGCGTAAAACCTCGGAAATCCGCCGTTTCGGTTCACTCAGCCCGAGCACCATGCCGGTGCCACGCCTCGATCGGCGGCTGAGAATATCATCGCCGCCAGCGAACAATCCTCATCGAGCAGCAGGCATCGCAAGGCGAACACCATTGCTCGCGGATCGCCCAGCCACCATAAGGTGTAGGCGATTACGGCCAATGGCTGTATGCAGTACGGCACCGGTGAGGCTTCGGCGATATCGAGCAACATACCGATGCCGGTATGGCAACGCTCCTTATCCGGCATCATGCCTTCATCCTCGAATGCGCAGGTCAGCAGCTCGCCCATTCGTGTTCTCGTACGCGCCAGATGCGGTCGCGCCGCGAATTCCATGAGCCATGACTTGGGGCAACGGCTTTCATCAATAACCAACGAGAGAATCAGCGCATCACGAATCGATAAGGTCTCGCGCATGCCCACCGCAAACGCGGCCATCGTCTCTCGGCCTAGGTCGGTGTTCCCGGCATCGAGGCAAGACAGCCATTCGTCCAATGGTTCGGCCACCCAGTCGGCATTAGCCTGTTGCGCGCCTCGAAGTCGGCGATCATTGCGAAATTCCTGTGATCTCGTCTTCAACTCGTCAAAGACAAAGGGCTCCGTCTGCTCGGCGGCGTGCCGTTTGGCGTGTCGGTTCTTACGCGGCTTGTGTGGCGTGTTGTTGTTCATCATGTCCTCCTTGACTAATGGTGTGCAATCTATTGGTGTTGTGGTGCACGCTGAGCCAGGTAGCTCACGCACCGAGTGGGTGTGCCCACTATGGCTGAAAACGCCGTATGACGCAGGAAAAAACGACCATTGTGGTTCTAGCTTCAAAACCCTTGATTTCCAACGTTCTTGTGTTCTTCAAACCCTGTGGATAAGTTATTAGGCATGTGCACAACTGCTAACAACCGCGAAATCATCGAGCCACGCATCATTCAGTTGGTGCGGGAACTGACTGCCGCCCCCGCCACCGACGAGGTTGCCGACGCCCTGAAACCGGTGATGGAACAGGTTGTGGACCAAGCCGCCTCCTCCAGCCAAGGAGGCAAACGACTGCGTGCGCTGCTCGCATTGGACGCCTTCGATATTCTTGCCGGCGACGTGACTCCTGATTGGCGTGACGCCATGATCGACCTAGCCTGCGCCATTGAAGTGTTTCAGACGGCCGCACTGGTGCATGACGACATCATCGACGAATCCGATCTGCGCCGGGGCAAGCCTTCCGCACATCATGCCTTGGAGCAGGCCGTACACAGCGGTGCCATAGGCCGTGGCTTGGGCCTGATGCTCGGCGACATTCTGGCCACTGCCTGCATTGAAATCACACGCCGGTCCGCCAGCCGTCTTCCCAACACCGATGCCCTGAACGAGGCGTTTCTTACCATGCAGCGCGAGGTGGAAATCGGCCAGGTACTGGACTTGGCCGTCGAGATGACCCCGCTGTCTAATCCCGAAGCTCTGGCGAACGCCTCATTGAACGTATTCCGCTGGAAGACAGCCAGTTACACCACCATCGCTCCACTGCTGCTTGCACTGCTGGCCGCAGGAGAGAGCCCGGATCAGGCCAGACATTGCGCGTTGGCCGTCGGCCGGCCGCTCGGACTGGCGTTCCAACTGGCGGATGACCTGTTGGATGTCGTCGGATCAAGCCGCAATACCGGAAAGCCAATTGGCGGAGACATCCGAGAAGGCAAACGCACAGTGCTGTTGGCTGATGCTCTGTCTGCGGCAGATACGGCGGATAAGGCCGATCTGATTGCCATCTTCGAAGCGGATTGTCGCAATGACAACCAGGTGGCCCGCACCATTGAACTGTTCACGTCGACCGGTGCTCTTGATCGATCCCGCGAGCGCATCGCTGCCCTATGGGGTGAGTCCCGTAAGGCGATTGCCGGTCTTGAGCTGAATTCCGAAGCGCAACGCCGTCTGACCGAGGCTTGTGCGCGATTCATCCCCGAATCCTTGCGATAGTCCGCAATGCGAGCCGCCGGACCATGAGACCATGGACACCGGTGAAAACCCATGAAAACTATGCGCTGATGCTCCGGCCGCGTAACCGGGGCCATGTACACTGAACGTGTTTAGTCGTGATTAAAGGAACCGTACGATACAACATGAGTGAGAACGAGCCCGCGCAGATGATTGAGGGACGCTACCGCATCGTGCGCAATATCGCCGAGGGTGGTATGGCCACCGTGTATGAGGCCGTCGATGAGCGTCTGGGGCGCACCGTGGCGATTAAGGTCATGCACACACAACTCGCCAAAGGCCCGCATCGGGAGCAGTTCGTCGAACGGTTCCGCCGCGAGGCCAATTCGGCCGCGTCCATCGCCAACCCGCACATCGTTCAGGTGTATGACACCGGCGAGTTCAATGGACTTGATTTTCTGGTCATGGAATATGTGCATGGCGTCAATCTGCGGCATGAGATGAACACCCAAGGCACATTCTCCGTGCGTGAGACGCTGCGCGTGGTCGCGGAGACGCTGGATGGTCTGGCTTCCGCGCATCGCGCCGGCGTGGTCCACCGTGACATCAAGCCCGAGAACATTTTGATCAATGATCGCGGCCATGTGCAGATCACCGATTTCGGCCTGGCCAAGGCGGTGTCGCCAGCCAGGCCACATTGAGCTCCACCGGCATGCTATTGGGCACCGCCGCTTATCTGGCTCCCGAAATGATCGAGAACAATCAGGCCACCGCGCAAGGCGACCTGTATTCGGTGGGCATCATGGCATGGGAGATGATGACCGGCAAGGTGCCGTTCGATTCGGATAATCCGGTGACGCTTGTCTTCAAGCATGTTCATGAGGACGTGCCGTCCGTGGCCACGGTCTGCCAGGGCATTGATCCGTCCGTGGCGGCGTTCATCGCCCATCTGACCGCGCGTCAGGTGGATGCCCGCCCCGCCGATGGCGCGGCAGCAGCTGAGGAATTGAGCCAGTTGGCCGCCAAATTGCCGCTGGAGGCGTGGCAATACCGTTTGCATGCCGAACCCATCGGAGGCGATCATACCGATGCCACCGCTGCAGCATTGGTAGGCAATATCGCCGAGCAGGCCCCGCTGACCGGCGTACCTGCCGGTGCAGCAACGTTCGAGCCGTCCGTACCGGCATTTTTGGTCGATGATGCCGCAAGCAATACCGCCGATACCGGTGGCGCCGCAGACGTCAATCCTCCGGCGCCTCCGGTCGCCCCCACCACGGCACTTGATTCGTCGATGTTAGCCGATGCTTCGGCTCCCCATAAGACGCAGATCATGGCACAGTCCGGCAGCGAGACACAAGTGCTGCCTCAGGCCGGCGATGCCTTCACCCGAGCGCTTGCCCTTTCCGATGAGCCGGACGTCGCTTCCAATGGCACCGGGCCAAAGAAGCAGCGCAGCAAAAAACCGCTCATCATCGTACTGGTGATAGTGCTGGTACTGGCTGCAATCGGCGGAACCGCCGGCTGGTGGTGGTTTGACGGACCGGGCAGCTATTGGAGTGTGCCCAAGCCGGATGACGTGACCTGCGATGCGAATGCAGGCACCGAATGCTCGCTGGCCGGCGCGGATTGGGCCACGTATGAAAGCACGTTGAAGGCTCTCGGCATCCCCTACAAGACGCACAAGGAATACAACGACGACGTGGCGGAAGGCAAGATCATCTCTTCTTCCGTGAACAAGACCAAGGCCGTTGTGAACAGCCGCATAAGCAAGCGAGCCAATCAGGAGCTTACGGTGGTGGTGTCCAAGGGCGTGCGGATGGCCGCCATCCCGAAGGATATTCTCGACGCGAATTCGGCCAATGGCAAAGACCCGTTGAACGCGCTCAAGAGGGCTGGCTTCGATAATGTCAAGCACGACGAGTCGAAGGACGAGTATTCGATGGACACGCCGCAGGGTGTGGCGTTGACGATCTCCCCTGATCCCGGTACCACAGCCAAGCACAACGATGAGGTGACGGTTACTTTGAGCAAGGGACCGATGCCGGTGACCATGCCTAACATCGTCGGTAAGACCCAGGATGAGATGCAAGCCGCGCTCGGCGAGTTGAAGCTCACGGCCAATGTCACCGAACAGTACGATGACAAGGTCGAGGCTGGCCAAGTCATTTCCGCGTCTCAGGAAGCCGGAGCCCAGTTGAAGTGGGGAGACAGCGTGGACGTGGTGATTTCCAAGGGTCCGGAGATGGCGACGATACCGTCCGGCCTTGTCGGCAAACAGGAAAGCGCCGTGACCAAGACGCTTGAGGCTCTCGGTTTCGAGGTGAAAACCGACAAGGTGCTCGGTGGTCTGTTCGGCACGGTACGTACCGTGAAAAGCGGGGATACGGATCTATCCAACGGCGGCAAGATTCGCCTGCGCGATGCCAACGGCAACCCCACCGTCATCACCCTCGCCATCGTGTGAGAGTAATCAACTGGCTCCCCTCGCTGAGGGGAGCCAACACATATCATTCGGCTTCTTCGGCGGCCTGTTGGGCCTTGAGCTCGGCCTTGACCTTCTGGGCGTATTCGTTCACGAATTCCTGACCGCTCATTTTCTGGATTGCGACGGAAACACGATCGGTCAGCGAACGCAGATCATCATGTGTAATCTCATTGGCCGGCTTCTTGGCAACCTCAATCGGCTTGCCATACAGCACCTTGGTCTTGCCCTTCTTGGGAATCGACGTGCCAATCGGCTGCAGCTTGTCCGAGCCGATGATGGCGGTCGGCACAATCGGGCAACCGGTCTCGAGCGCAAGTCGTGCGACACCGGTGTGTCCCTTGTACAGTCGACCATCCGGGCTGCGCGTGCCTTCAATGTGGATACCGAACAGGTGCCCATCCTCGATAATCTCGCGTGCGTGCTCGAGTGCGCCAAGCGACTTGCTGCCACCAGAACGATCAACCGGGAACACGCCCACGGACGTGAACCACCACTTCTTGAACTTGCCCTTCAATCCCTTGCCCTCGAAGTATTCGGCTTTGCCCATGAAGTGCACCATGCGCGGGCAGGTAATCGGAATCAAAGCATCGTCGATCACCGCCAGATGGTTGGCTGCGATAATCGCGCCGCCCTCTCGCGGCACGTTATTCAGTCCGCTGACAGCAGGGCTCAAACGATGATGAGCAATAGGGCCGAGACCTTTGACGAAGAACCAGTAGAGCACTTGGCATTCCTCCCGCAGACGAACTAGCCATTGGCCGGTCGCCTGATTAGAGTGACAGTTATGACTGAGAACCAGAATAGCAATGCCGACGGAGAGCGGCCAACCCCCACGCCGGGCAACGGACAGGATTCCGGTACTTCATCCAAGTCGTCGACTCCCGGTGCCGCCGGACAAGCCACGAATGGTGCCGATACACCGCAATCGCATGACGCGAACGATTTGGATGCGGCGTGGGCCGCGTTCGAAGCCGAGCATCAGGCCGACTTGCATGACGTGGCTTCCTCCAGGCAGGCCAAAAAGTTCGAGAAGCAGGCCAAGAAACGCGAGAAGGAGGCGCTGCTTTCCGTAGATGACTTGGATATCGGCTCGTTCACCGATGATGCTCGCCCGAGCCGTGGCGGCAAAAAAGGCAAGCAGTCAGGTCCCCGTGATTTCACCGGCTCCAGCTGGCTGGATACCGATAATGTGATGGACACCTATGATGATGGCGGCTTCACTCCCCCGAACCCTGATCTTGGTCCGGTCAAAGCGTCTACGGTACTGCTGACGGCGTTGCTTATCATTGGTCTCGTAGGCGAAGCGGTGATGATATTCGTCCCCGGCTTGAACGCGATTCCTCTCTTGGGCGCGCTGCTCAATATTCTCTTCGGGCTGGGCGTCATTTTGGGCTTGGGTGGATTGGTGGCCAAAATTCTCAACCGCAAAGACCGCCCCGGTGATCAGGGCGGCTATTACGACGACGGCGCGAGGGCGTAGCTCGCGTAGGCTGTGTGGTCCTTGGCTCCCCTCTCTGAGGCTGAGCCGTTAAGCGAACAGCCCAGTGGGCTGTTTGTAGGCGAGGTGTGAGAGATAGCGAACCAATGTATTGCGGGCGTGTCTCGTCCGTAATTGCGGTCGAGCCACGATAGGTCACGAATTGAAGTCGATGGACTCCTGTAACTCGGCAATCATGGCCTTGATGCGGGCGTCGCCTCCCCACCAGTTGAGACGGATCGTCACGTCCCCTTTGGCCGGCACAACCGGCACATCAGCGGCACCAACCGAAGTGCCGCGCGTCGCAGTCACGCACAAGGCCACGGCCGCCATAACAGTCGCCATATAGACACATAAGCCCCCCTCATCAGAGGAGGCTGAGTACGGTGTATCACGCCTTGGACTTGGCGGTTTCGATCCACTTGTCGAACAGGGCTTCGGCCTTGCCGGAATCGACGGTTTCCTCGGCCAGCTTGTAGGCTTCGGCGAAACGCTCGGCCAGTGTGCCGTTGCCGACCAGATTGCCGTCGGCCACGATGGCGGAGGCGGCGTTGAGCAGTGCGGTGGTGCGGGACGGAATGTCCTTGCCGGCCAGGAAGTCCTTGAATGCGTTGGCGTTGACGTCCGGAACGCCGCCCTTGAGCTGTTCGACGGTAATCTTGGCCAAGCCCAGATCCACAGTCGGATCGAACTCGGACTCGGTAACCTTGCCGTCGCGAATCTCCCAGACGGAAACCGGGCCGGTGGGGGCAAGTTCGTCCATGCCCTCGTGGGAGGTGTAGACCAAGCCAGACTGTCCACGGCTGGCGTACACGGCTGCCATAATCGGGCTCACCTTGCGGTTGGCGCAGCCGATGGCCACGTGTGCCGGGTTGGCGGGGTTGGTCAACGGTCCCAGGATGTTGAAGACGCACGGAATGCCGAGCGCGGCACGAATCGGGCCCACGAAGCGCATGGCCGGGTGGAAGGTGCGGGCGAACGCGAAGGTGATGCCCACCTCGTCGCCCACTTCGCCGACGGCTTCCGGCTTCAGATCCAGCGGCAGGCCAAGGGCTTCGAGCACATCGGCGGCACCGCACTTCGAAGATGCAGCGCGGTTGCCGTGCTTGACGATCTTCACGCCGGCTGCGGCGGCGGCCACGGAGCCCATGGTGGACAGGTTCACGGTGGCGAAGCCGTCACCACCGGTGCCCACGATGTCGGTGGTCTCACCGGAAACGTTCAGCGGCACGGCGTGGGAGACCATGGCCTTGGCGGCACCACGCACCTCGTCGGCGGTCAGCCCCAGCTGCTCCTGCATGGCGAGCGCGGCACCCACTGCGGCGTGGTTCGCGTTGCCCTGCATCAGGTCGTCCACGAACCACTCCGATTCCTCAGCAGTAAGGTGGTCTCCCCCGACCAGCTTGGTGAGAATCGACTTCCATGTGATCTCGGCCATGATGCCCTCCTTGGCGTTTCCTACGCCGTGTGATATATGTTCGCCGCTCATTGTAATGGTTTGTCGTTTCAAGGCCCTGAATCTTCCATATCGCAAAATATGAGTCAGCTCCCGCCAGCGGGAGCCAACCTATTTTTTCGCCAATCAGCCGTCTGCAACCGGCTGGTCAGCAGTATCAGTCGCTAATCAGATCCACCGTATCACTTGGCGGTCTGCGGCCAGCACTTCTCGTACTTGATGCCGGTGAGCTGCTCGACGATCTTCTTGGTCTCCGGCTCAACGTCAGCCTTCTTGCCGCCGGCCTTGAACGCCTCTTCGACGAAACCGTTGGCACCGAGGTACCAGCCCCAAGCCATGGCGGACAAGCCAGCGGTGATCTTGCGGGCGAACTGCTGGAAGCCGATGTACAGGCCACCGCGGTTTTCGCCAGCCATGATCATGTCGACGTCCGGGATGAACGGGAACACGTTCCACGGAATGAACCAGGTCATAGCACGGAAGATCAGCCACCAGACCATGACCACGTACAGCATGGCGTTCCACACGGCGGTGTTGTTCTGGGCAGCAGTCTGCCACAGGCCCCACAGACCAAGCAGACCGATGATGGCGCCGGCAAAGTTCAGGGAGAACATCTTGCGCGGGCCAAGCTCGGCGAAAATCCAGCCGAACACGGGCTTGAGCGGTTCGGCTTCAAGGGCAGCCTCGTAGAAACCGGCCTCTTCAGGAGTCAGTTCCCACGTGGACTTGTACGCGATGAACACGAACACGGCGAACAGCACGATGAAGAAGCCCATGGAAATCGTGTAGGACGAGCTCTTCTTGTCACCGAGAGCATTGAGGAATGCAGCCATGCCCAACGGAATCACGGCGGTGGAAATACCGGAGAACAGCATTCGGGTGGTGGACAGCATGGTGCGGCCGTTGAAGTCGGTGGTCATCTCGTTCGGGAGCACCGAATACGGGGTCATAATCAGCTGGTTGGCGATAATCCACAGTGCGTACACCAGGAAGTACGCCCACACCGGCATGCCCGGCACGAACATAAGGATGGCGACCAGCAACGTAGGCACACCCAGCAGAATCAGGAAACGGCGGCGGCCGGCTATGTGGAGGATCTGACCCGCCGCGGTACCATCGACCCGTATTTCGACCAGCCTATCTACGACGTGTATGCCAAGTCCGCCGCCCGCGTGAACCGCGATTGGGACAACCTGCCGTTCTACAGCCAGCTCGACGCCGAATTCACACGCCTCATCATTCCCACACTGCGCCCCGGCGGCCACAGCGCCGACCTCCTACCCGAATGGGAGGCACGCCTCAAGCGCTACGCCGCATCCCAAGGCTTCACAGTGAATTAGGTCGGCGGCGGTATTCCGTTTCCGGTACATCGCATGCCGTCCCGCGCGTACGGCACCGCACGAATACATGCTGATGAACCGCATAGAAAATGGCTCCCCGTGTGGGGAGCCATGAGCTAGTTACTAACTAGCGATGCGTCACTTCTCGTTCTGGCCGTGGCACATCTTGTACTTGCGGCCGGAACCGCACGGGCACGGGGCGTTCTTGCCAGTGCCAGGGAAGGTGCGGCCGTCGGCCCACGGCGTCTTGAGCTCTTCGCTCTTCGGACGCTTGGAAACCGGGACCTTGCCTTCGGCGTGGCTGATCGGAGCCGGTCCGGCAACAGGCAGCGTGGACTCGCCGGCCCCGGAGGCGGCTGCGGATTCGGCGATCGCCTGCTTGGCGTCCGTATCCTCGTCCTCTTCCTCGACTTCGCCCTCGGCGGCCTCGACCACGGATTCGCGGTTCTCGTCGGGGCCGGAGGCCACGGCGATGGTGTCGGCGCTTTCGGCGGTCTCCTCGACCTCGTCAACGGCCTCGTCGGTGGTGGCGACCTGCTTGATGTCGATGTGGAACAGCAGCTGGACGGTCTCCTCCTTAATGGCCTCGATCATGGAGTTGTACATCTGGTAGCCTTCGCGCTGGTATTCGACCAGCGGGTCGCGCTGGCCCATGCCACGCAGGCCGATGCCGTCCTTGAGGTAATCCATCTCGTAAAGGTGCTCGCGCCACTTGCGGTCGAGCACGGCGAGCACCACGCGGCGTTCGAGATCACGCAAGCCGGTCTCGCCGATGGTCTCCTCCATTTCGCCGTACTGCTGCCTGGCGTCCTCGACGATCAGGTCGCGCACGGCCTCGACGGCCTTCGCACCCTTGAGGCCGCCGACGATCTTCCTGACCTCGTCTTCGTCGACCTTGGT
>OHMH01000284.1_pt1 | contig 30529 bp, 21 predicted proteins | sample 1569311 | NCBI WGS metagenome assembly OHMH01 (sample SAMEA3879503, study PRJEB24766) | human gut metagenome | biome: human-associated habitat; feature: feces | place: USA | collected 1985/1987
CTAAACCCGAAAAATCATCGTGACTAAACCCGCAACAACTAATTGAACACAAACACAAATCAGCTCCTCGAAAGCGGTTTTGCCGGTGCAGAGGTGTCGTTGACTGCATCGCGAGCCGCCTCGACGTAGTAACGTGGGGCGTATGAGCGAACGTAACGAACACAATGACGGAAATATGCAAACCGCATACTTCGCCGGCGGCTGCTTCTGGGGGCTGGAGCGCTACTTCCAGAACGTCGACGGCGTCACGGACACCACGGTCGGCTACGCGCAATCCACCGTCGAATCGCCGACCTACGAGCAGGTCTGCGCGGGCGGCACCGATGCGGCCGAAACCGTGAAAGTCGAGTTTGACCCGGCACAGGTCAGCCTGCGGACGCTGACATTGCTGTTCCTGGAGGTCATCGACCCGTTCTCCGTGGACCAGCAGGGCGAGGACCGCGGCCGGCAGTACCGCACCGGCATGTTCTACACGGACGAGACGCAGCGCGCCGTGTATGTGGCGGCTCTGGAGCAGCTGGTCGACCGCCAGCCGCAGCGCCCGGCCGTACTGGTCGAACCGCTGCGCAACTTCTACCCGGCCGAGGCACACCATCAGGACTATCTGGTGAACAACCCCGGCGGCTACTGCCATGTACCGATCGCCGCAATCGCGAACGTAAAACGCCGTCAGAAGTACGTGGAACGCATCTGGGATCTGACGCTTGAGCAGTTCGCGGTCACGCAGAACGCCGCTACCGAGCGCCCGTTCGTCAACGAGTATGACGAGGAGTTTGAGCCCGGCATCTACGTGGACATCGTCAGTGGCGAACCGCTGTTCTCGTCGCAAGACAAATTCGATTCCGGCTGCGGCTGGCCCGCGTTCTCCCGCCCGATTGCCGGTGACTTGCTGACCGAGCATGAGGACCACCGCATTCCGGGCCGCGACCGCATCGAAGTGCGCACGTCGGACACACAGATTCACTTGGGCCACGTGTTCACCGACGGCCCGGCCGACCGCGGCGGCCTGCGCTACTGCATGAATTCCGCCGCCCTGCGCTTCGTGCCGCGCTCGCGCATGGCCGAGGAAGGCTACGGCGACTGGATTGCGGTTGTGGATGGGGACGGCCTCGCATAACCGGGCGGCGGCGTGCGATTCCGCCGCCAGCGCCCAGTCCGTGATTCCGTGGTCAGTCTTGCCTGCGGTGGAATCAGTGGTCGCACGTCGTATCGGCGCATAGGTCCCGGGCGATTATCTCCCCGATGCGATGTGGGATGCCGGTGACGAGGGCGTTGCCCATGCAGAACGCTCGATGGCCATCGGTCATGCCGTCTGCCGTCCATCCTTTGGGAAACATCTGCAATTGATCGAGTTCGTCCGGAACAAGGCGGCGCAGACGACCGTTTTGCTCAACGGCGTGTTTTGTGCGACTCGCCCCGGCTCCGCCCTCGCTGGTGAGGATGGTCCGACTGGGCGCATCGGGAGAATCCGGGAATGCGACCGGCCCTTCGGAATAGGTGTAGGTGTATCCGCTGGAGGTTTGCCGTTGCTCTTTCTTGCCTCCTTTGAGATAACGCCAGGAGTCCAATCTTGAATCATCGATCCAAAAACGTTCAGGCACTTCGGCAGCGGGAACCAGTACGTCACCCAGGGTCTTGTGGGAGCCGGTGTACGCCGGGGCGGCTTTCATTGTGACGATTCGCCCGTCAATCATGACGCCTGTGTTGCGGAAGACGCTGACTTTATCGCCTTTCCCGAAAGTCTGGGTAACCGTATAGGGGTCGCTGTCTACCTGCAGGTAGTAAAGGCCCCGGTCTCTTTTGTCCGGCTGAATGGGGAAAGCCCTCGCCAGGACCCCCGTGGAACGTAAGCGATTTTCGGGATCGCCCCACTCGCTTTCATGCTCGGCATAGATGTAGACTCGTCGACGCCGTTGCGGCATGCCGTATTCGGCGGCGTTCACCACGTGCCATTCCACATTGTAGCCGAGTCGGTTGAGACAGCATAGGATGATTGCGAAATCCCGGCCCCGTTGACTGGCAGGTGATTTCAACAGCCGGTCAACGTTTTCGAGCAACACATACTTCGGGTGGCGTATTTCCAGCATTCTGTTGATGCTCCACCACAACACGCCTTTGCGCCCCTCGATGCCGGCTGCAAGGGCCAAGGGTTTTGCGACGCTGTAGTCTTGGCACGGGAAACCTCCGACAAGCATGTCGAACTCAGGAATGACTCTTTTGCCGGCGTCGACATCATCCAAAACCTTGGCGATGTCCTCATTGACGCAAGAACCTTCGCCGAAGCGTTTCTCGTAGCATCGCCAAGCGAACTGCCTGCTCTGTTGTCCCATGGGCTCCCACTGGTTTGCCCAGACCGTATGGAAAGGACCCGCGGCCTTCATATAGAAGGCGTCGCCCTCTTTGCCGTAGCCTTCCAGCCCTAAACGAAACCCACCGACACCGGCGAAAAGCTCAGCGATTCTAATCTCATTGGCCACATCAGTCCTTTCGATCCGAACATCTGTTCTAAGAGACAGGTTATGAGTATACCGCCGATTGAGGGGGAGACCAAGTTTTGGGTGTGTGCGGCTCCCCTTTTCCCTCTGCCTGTAGTTCACAGATACGGCTGTCGCCTGAGCTTATCTGCCATGTATGTCCCCTTGATCCACAGGTTCTGTGGATACATGGATATCCCATTGATGGTCACGGTTTTATGTTTCGGATCGGAATTTCGGCCTGAACCGCGCAGGAAGATGATTCCATCCTTGGATTTCGGCCAATTGGGGGCTCCGCGTAATTCACCGTTTCCGTTGTGGCGGAGGCTGCCGTTCTTTGTCGATTGAGGGATAAAACGCAGTTCCCCGTCTAATATGAGATGACGCATCTGGTCCCATACCGGGCGTACTTCCTTTTCGATGAATTCCTCGGTGAAGTAGAAGCGTTTGAACCCGCGGAAAATATTATCTCTGAAAGGCGCATCGTGGCTGGGTTCTTCAAACACTATGCAAAGCACAGTCGGTTCTGAAAAACCGGATCGGAATGCGGACTCCTCGAATGTCCGATTCGGATCTTGCAGTTCGTCGAAATCTATGCGGCCTAGTTTCATGTCCTCGGTTCTTGCGCCTGTAGTCGTCAGAACGATCGATTTACCCACGACCGCGCTTCTTGCGAACTGAGACACCTTGCTCATCTTGGTTGCGGTTCCACCGAACATGCGCACGATGATACTTTCGGCATCCTGTTTTGAAATTGTCTTGTTCTGCGGGAGTCCAAGTAGGCCGAAAAGCTCTTCTATGGAGTGTCCCGAATATTCTCCCGTTAATCTGTGGCATATGGAGTCCAGTTCTTCAAAACTGGAATAGGATTGCGGCAATTCATCATATCGGGAGCCGTAGTATTCATTGACTACTGCGGATACGAAACCGCGCTTCAATCTAAAGCGTGGATTATTCGGCCATTTTGGCGCAGTGTCGATTACTGTGAGTTGCTGTCGATTGAGATCGGAACTGATGCGCGGATATTGGCTTTGGGGGTCTTCGGGATGTTCGGCATGAATCTTCCTGATGAAGTCACGCACAATCGTCCAGTCATGTTCAAGATATTCCCGATCTTTCCCGGAAAAATCTTTGAACTGATAATCCTTGATTGGAAAGTCTCTGTATTCGGCGGGGGATGAAGCCTTATGCGCATACAGATAATATACGAACAGAATGTGTTCGGTCTTCTCCCAGAACCCGGAAGTTTCAAATTCTTCATGCACGATGTCGTCTGGACGGACCGCGGTGATGGAAACAGGTTCCTTTGCTTCGTACGGTGTTCCTTGCTTCTTCGATTTGATTAGTCCCGTGGTCTTCAGTTCCGTTGGGACGCCGTCCACGAGCAGGTCAGGCCGTCTGGCGTTGTCGGCCGGATATCCCAGGACGGATTGCTCGATTACCGCGCCGGCGTATCCTTTGTTGCGTTTCCCGCCTGAAAGAACATGCTTGGTGTCGACTTCTTCGAGTCGTTTGCCGATGCAGTTTCCAAGTAACTGTTCTATTTCGGACCTCTTGTATTTATGGGGCTCGTTCATGGGCGCGCATCCATTCCATAGGCGAAGAAAAAATGTCTCTCTCGCTAATTCTAGCGAGTCGGCTTAGCACAAGGAATGTGTTCCGTCGATACTTGGTATCGAAGATGGACCTGCGTGGGAAAGCCGTCGATTGCGTGAGCGGGTACAATCGTTGATTGAGATACTGCGAACGAAGGAGTGTGCCATGATTCTTGTCACCACCACCCCGTCCATCGACGGCTACGCCATCACCAACTATCAAGGCATCGTCTTTGGTGAAGTGGTGTCTGGCGTGAACATGTTCCGGGACTTCGGCGCGGGTTTGCGCAATATGTTCGGCGGGCGCAGCCAGGGATACGAGGAGGAGCTGATGCGCGCCCGCAACGAGGCCATCGCCGAGATGCAGCGGCGCGCGGAGGCTCTGGGCGCACACGCCGTGGTCGGCGTGGACATTGATTACGAAGTGCTCGGCACCGACAACGGCATGCTTATGGTCACCGCATCCGGCACCGCCGTGCAGATTTCACGGCGTGCCTGAGGATTTGAACGGGCTGCGCGGAGGTCGCGCGGATTATAACGCGCAGACGATCAGGTAGATCGCCACGACGTGGCAGGCATACCCGATGACCGTGCCCAAGTGAAACACCTCGTGGAACTCGAACCAGCCGAGAACGGGGTTCGGCTTGCGCAGCGCAAAACACACGGCGCCGGCGATATACGCGGCGCCTCCGCATGCGATGAGTATGGTCGCAGCCGGACCCACTGCGGGAGCCGTCCATAGCTGCGGAATAAGCGTCACCGGCGCCAATCCCAGCACAACATACACAGTGGTGAACACCCAGTTCGGGGTGCGCAGCCAGACGATATGCAGTATCGTGCCGATCGCCGCGGTCACCCAAATCACCGTGAGATATGGCCGGCGAATCGCCGGGCTGAGCGCGAACAGCACGGGTGTGTTAGTGCCGGCGATGATGAGGAAGATGTTCGAATAATCGATGCCGCACAGTACGCGAGTCACCTTCGCGCTGCGCCACGGCACGACGTGCAGCAGCGCGCTGTTGCCGAACAGCAGCATGGCCGAGGCACCGTACACTGCGCAGGCCGCTTTGACCGAGCCGGCCGGCGCGATGCAGATGAGTACGATGGACGCCGCGATGCACAGCGGCAGGGTGGCGAGGTGAAGCCATCCGCGCAGTCGCGGCTTGCGATTGCCGAATGCATCCACGGGGACGATCTGGCGCTTGATCGCCTTCAGTGCGGCCTTGGCTTGGCGGTAGCGCGATTGCGCGGCCCTGTATCGGGCCGATGCACGGTCCAGTGCGGTGGGGTTGGCGCTTGCGCTGGATTTTTGACTCGCGGTTGCGGAAGGCGCAACTGTTGCGGCGGAAGCCATGGTTCGTCCAGATGGCGTGTTGATGGAAACGCTCATACCGATCACCTCGCTATGGCCGGCGACGCTCTCCCGGCCACTAACTTACGCTGCCGTAACCTAGTATAGGCCCGCGCAATAATCAAGGTTGATTTCGTAATGCTTACAGTTCTTCCGTGGTGTGGTATTCGGTGGTACGGTTGCGGAATGCATCGCTAAGTCTGTGAACTCGTATTATGCGTGTCTGCTGGGGTCCGACTTGTGCTGGTTCCTGATTTCGGATTGCTGCGAATGATGCTCCCGACACCGCCCTGCCAATTGTCGGATTCGTACGGCTCGGCCATTCGGTCGAGCTGGTCGTCGGTGACTCCAAATGCTTCGTTGATTTCGTCTCGGTTCATGATGCTATGTAATGCTAGTTTATGGCGGACGGAAAGTTGAGGAAAGTTAAATCTACTTCATGGGCTTCTCTCTGATCTGTATTTGTCCCGGTTCATATGTCAATCGTTTGACCTGTCGACCGGGGCAGAATCCGCTGTCCCGGTCGGCGATTTCGGCTTGTTTTCGTGAACCGGGACACTCCGGTTTCCTCAACTCATATCGTCTGGCAGACGGAATCGGCGGAATAAGGCCGATTCTGGAATTGGCACGTTGTCCCGGTTTTCGCATAAATCGATTGACATTTATACCGGGGCAACAAAAATTGTCCCGGTTTGCAAAGATCGCCCGAAATCGCGAACCGGGACAGCGGATTCTGGCCTGGCTTGAACGTCAAACGATTGATGCAGGTACCGGGACATTTTCCGCCACGAAAGTTGGGCCATAAGTCTCAAGTCCTAAAGCCCCCCTGAAAAACGGCGCTTGCCCGGACAAAGCAAAAGGGCTGGAACCTTCCGATTCCAGCCCTTTAGTTGCTGGTGCGAGTGGGGGGAGTTGAACCCCCACGAGCATACACTCACTGCCACCTGAAGACAGCGCGTCTACCATTCCGCCACACTCGCAGACAATCGACTAACTTACACCCGGCTGGGTAATCATGCAATCTTCGGCGTGTCGCATGGGAGGCAGGGATATATCGCTTGTGGGTCTCCTGCGGGCGCCGTGATCTTTGAGGGTGGCGGCACTCCCCTCAGTCACTTCGTGACAGCTCGTCCGCAATTAAGGACGGGCCTTGCCTGCAACCTGCTGGTTCGACTATCGTCTCACCTTCGACTACAAACAGCCCACTGGGCTGTTTGCTTAACGTCTCAGCCTCAGCGAGGGGAGCAGAGAGAAGTTCGGCACAAGCCGCAACGAAGGAGAAAAACTCACAACCCTGGCCGGCGCTCGCCGTTGCCGTAGAAGTGGGCCAACGCTTCGTCGCGGAACTCATCAAAGTATCCGCCGTCGATCGAGGCGCGGATGTCGTCCAGCAGCTTCACGAAGAAATGCTCGTTGTGAATCGTGGCCAACGTGAAGCCGTTGAATTCGCGTGCGCGAAGCAGGTGGTCGACGTATGCGCGCGAGTAGTGACGGCACGTGTAGCAGTCGCATCCTTCCTCCAGCGGGCCGAAATCGAACTTGTGCTGGGCGCGTTTGATGTTGTATCGGCCCGACCTCGTGTAGATCGCGCCGTTGCGGGCGCAACGTGCGGGGGCCACGCAGTCGAAGGTGTCGCCGCCGTTCTCCACGCAGGCGAAGATATCGTCCACGGAGGCGATGCCCAGCACATGGCGCGGGCGGTTCTCCGGCATCGCGTCGCAGATCCACGCGCAGGTGTCTCCAATGATGCGCTTCTCGATTGCGCCGCCGATTCCCACGCCGTCGAAGTCCAGCGAGGCGATCTGCGAGGCCGCGCGCCGGCGTAGATCCTCGTAATTCGCGCCCTGCACCACGCCATACAAGGCCTGATAGGGCTTGCCCAGCCGCTCAGCCGTCAGCCGCTGGTGCTCGTCCACGCATCGGCGGGCCCAGCGGAAGGTGCGCTCCACCGAGTCCTCCTGGTAGGAGCGGGTGTTCATCAGCGTGGTGAGTTCGTCGAACGCGAACATGATGTCTGCGCCGATTTTGTGCTGGATGCCCATCGAAATCTCAGCGGAGAAACGATGTGCGTCACCATTCAAAGGCGACTTGAACGTCACGCCGTCCTCATCCACCCAGGCCATGCGCTCCTTGCCCTTGGCGATGATGTCGTCCGACTTCATGCCGGTCACGTCCATTGCCAGCGTCTTCTTGAAGCCGACGCCCAGCGACATGACCTGGAAACCGCCGGAATCGGTGAACGTGGGCCCATCCCAGTTCATGAAACGCGCCAGGCCGCCGGCCGCGTCCAGCACGTCCTCGCCCGGGCGCTCGAACAGGTGGAAGGCGTTGGCCAGCAGGCACTGTGCGCCTAGATCCTTCATCTGCTCGGGCAACACGGCCTTCATCGCGGCTTGCGTGCCTACCGGCACGAAGGCAGGCGTGCGAATATCGCCGTGGGGCGTGTGAATGATGCCGGTGCGGCCGTATCGGGCACCGTCTCGCCCAAGCCCGCTGGCCGTGGATGGCAGGCGGGTGATCGTTTCGAAATGGAAGGCGCTGCGGTCGCCGGGCTGTCCGGGCTGTGCGCCCAACGGATGTTCAAGAAGGCTGATCGTCATATGTTCACTTTAGGCAGAAGGGCCAGAAAAGGGCCGGAAATTGTGAAGAACTCGGTTTCGAGGGGCGGATTTCGCCGCTCCCGAACGTCTACTTCCGCTTCAAGGGGCTCCCGGTCAAGTAGGCCGGCTGCAAAAAATGGCGGAATGGCGTTAAATGAGGGCTCTTGATACTCGGAATTGACCGCGCGAACAGCCCCTTGAAGTGCAAGTAGATGTTCCCGAAACAGGAAATCAGCCCCTCGAAGCCGAGATGCCCATAAGACTCTGCGATGATTACGCATAGACTTTCAATCAACGTTCAGAAAACCTCCAGATTAACTGCCTTTACTACTGAGGTAGCACACGAGAAGCGGCAAGGAGCAAGCGCCCAAATAGCCGCCGAACAGACGTGATAGGAATTTAGGAAAAGGAGCAGCAATGGCTGACGAATTCAACCCGCAGGGCGTCGACCAGACCCCGCAGAATAACGAAAACCCCAATAATACTGCCGATACCGGCAACATCGAGCCGAAGAACCCATTTGTAGGCGGCGCCTCGGTTGATGCCGGCAACGCCAGCGATTCCAGCGAGCAGCAAGCCCCGGTTCCCCCGGCCGCCCCCGCTGCCGATCAGCGGCCTACGCAAGCCGTTACCGACACCGCCGCCACCGAGCCCATCCCGGACTACGCCTCCGCCAAGGGCGAGAGCACGGTGGTCTCCTCCTCGCCGGCTTCTCCGGCAGCGCCGGCCGCAGACCAGACCTCGGCCACAACTCCGCTGTATCGTCCGGCCCCGGAATATGGCGCTTATGGTCCGACCCCGACTCAGGCACAGGGCCAGCAGGGCGGCCAGGCCGGCAGCAATGCCCAGCCCACGCAGCAATTCCCGTTCGGTCAGCCTGCACAGCAAACCCCACAGGGCCAGCAGGGCAACCGCAATCCCTACTACACCAATAACCCGCAGCCGCAGGGCAACGGCAATCCGTTCAATCCGCCCACGCAGCCGCAGCAGAACAACGGCAACCCGTTTGCCAGCCAGTCCGGTCAGAATGGCCGGAATGGCCAGCAGCCCCAGCCGGGACAGCCCGGTCAGCCCGGCCCCGCCAAGCAGGGCATGTCCAAGACGGCGAGCAACATCCTCATCGCCGTGGTCGCCGCCGTTCTGGCTGCGGCCCTCTGCCTGGGCCTCGGTTACGGCGCCCTCACCAGCGGCCTGATCACCTTGCCGACCAGCAATTCGCTGTCCAACGTCAGCTCGAATAAGTCCGGCTCCGGGTCCGCCACCGCCAAGAGCGGCGAAGCCCCCGACTGGCAGACTGTCGCCAGCGATGTCTCCGGCTCCGTGGTCTCCATCCAGACCGCGTTGAGCAACGGCACCGCCAAGGGCTCCGGTGCCATCATCGACACCGAAGGCCACATCATCACCAACAACCACGTGATCTCCGGCGCCCAGCAGATTCAGGTGACGCTTGCCAACGGCAACATGTATTCCGCCACGCTCGTCGGCACTGACGCCACCACCGATCTTGCGGTCATCAAGCTCGACAACCCGCCGAGCGACCTCAAGGCCGTGGAATTCGCCGATTCCGACAAGCTCGCCGTCGGCGAGAATGTGATGGCCATCGGCAACCCGCTCGGCTACGACGACACCGCCACCACCGGTATCGTCTCCGCCCTGAACCGCCCGGTGACCGTGACCGACGACAACAACAACGAGATCGTCACCAACGCCGTCCAGATCGACGCGGCCATCAACCCCGGCAACTCCGGCGGCCCGACCTTCAACGCGGCCGGCCAGGTGATCGGCATCAACTCCTCGATCGCCTCCACCGCCACCTCCTCCGACTCCGCCGGCTCCATCGGCATCGGCTTCGCCATCCCGTCCAACCTCGTCAAGCGTGTGGCCGACGAAATCATCAAGGACGGCAAGGTCAAGCACGTTGCCCTCGGCGTGGTCATCAAGTCCGACACGGTTGAAGCCGACGGCGTGACCCGCGGCGGCGCGACCATCACCAAGTCCAGCGCCACCGGCAGCGCGGTCGTCTCCGGCGGCCCGGCCGACAAGGCCGGCCTTAAGGAGGGCGACACCATCGTGGCCTTCAACGGCAACGCCGTGAACAACAACTACTCGCTGCTTGGTTACGTTCGTGCCGCGGCTTTGGGAGACAAGGTGACGCTGACCATCGTGCGCGACGGCAAGACCATGAATGTGGACGTGACGCTCGATCAGGAGGAGTCGTCGGTGAACGGTTCGTCCGGCTCCGATTCCAACGGCAACAGCCAGAATAACCAGAACAACCAGAACGGCAATGGCCAGAACGGTTACGGTAATGGCAATGGCAACAGCGATGGCGGCACCGGTGACGGCGGCGGCTTCTCCGACCCGTTCGGCCTGTGGTAAAGCCGACCCAACAACGTCACACGGTGTTGAGCGGTAACCGCTGAACACCGTGTCAGACAAGCAAAGGCCCGTGGCAGTGAGCAAACTCCTGCCACAGGCCTTTCGTATGCGCGATTGTGCCTCGCACCCATGCCGCCAACGTAGTTTCGATATCCGGCATGTCGCGCAACGCTCGTTGATAGGGTAGGCCAAGCACTGAGTTCGGGCGACGTCCCGAACACAGCGCATAATTCAATACAAAACTGAATACATTTCTTTACGCCGTGTATCGGAAGGTCTCGCGGGAGCCGAGCAAAGCGAAGCCCCAGGCAAAGCCGCCGGTGGGTTAACAAGGCGTGACCGTAGCGCCGATTGCGCGGGCCACGCTTACCGTACCGCAATCGACTCCGTATACGAGCGTAAGGAGCAATGATGAGCAGACTCATCAGATTCTTCACCAAAATTCTCGACATCTGCAAGCTTGTGCCGATGCTTCCGGTCGTCGTCATCGCCGCAATTCCGTTGGCTTTACTAGGCGATTGGCGTCCGTGGGGCAATGCGATGGCGATTCCGGTACTCGGCAATCCGGGTTTCGGCCAGTGGCTGGTTATCGCACTGGTGCTGGTTATTGTGATTGACACTGTGCGCGGCATGATTGACGATTTGCGTCATGGGCAGGTTGGAGTCGATGTGCTGGCCGTGGTCGCGATCCTCTCCACCGTGGCCGTCGCCGAATACTGGGCAAGTTGGGCGGTGACGCTGATGATCACGTCCGGCGAGGCCATTGAGGAATACGCTCAAGCCAAGGCCGAGCGCAGTCTGACCGCGCTGATGGAGGCCGCGCCGCAAACCGCGCACGTCGTCAACCTGCCTGGCGTGGGGCGTGGGTTTGCTGCCGATAAGGGCGATTCGTCCGATGGCTTCCGGCGCGTGGGCTCGGCATCGGCTGCCGCCGCCGCGCACCGCTTCGACACGGTGCCGGTCGAGCAGGTGCAGCTGGGCGACGTACTCATGGTGTTGCCGGGCGAAACTGTGCCGGTTGACGGCGAGCTGCTGTCCGGCACGGCCACGCTCGACCTGAGCAATATCAACGGTGAGCCGGTGCCGCGTGAAGTGTTCGCCGGCGCCCGCGTGATGTCCGGCGCGGTGAACGGCTCGACTGCATTGACCATGCGTGCCACCCAGGTGGCCGCCGATTCGCAGTACCAGCGCATCCTCGAGCTCGTGGCCTCCGCGCAGGAGTCGCGCCCGGCCGTGGTAAAAACCGCCGACCGCTTGGCTGTGCCCTTTACCGTGCTCTCGCTGGTGATTGCCGGCGTCGCATGGGCGGTGTCCGGGGTGCCGACGCGATTCGCCCAGGTGCTGGTGCTGGCCACGCCCTGCCCGCTGCTCATCGCCGCACCGGTGGCATACATCGCCGGAACCGGACGCCTCGCCGCAGCCGGCGTGCTTATCAAAGCGCAGGACGTGCTGGAAAATCTCGGCCGCGTCACGCAGGTGTTCTTCGACAAAACCGGTACGCTCACCGTCAAGCAGCCGCAGGTGGTGCGCGTCGAGATGTTGCCCGGCGCTGCAACCCGTCTCAACGAAGACCATGTGCTGATGATGGCCGGCGCGGTGGAAAGCTACTCGGTGCACATCCTGTCCAAAGGTATCGCCAAGGCCGGCGCGGAGGCGCTGGCCGGACTGCGCCAGCGGTTCGAGGATGGTCAGCGCCTATGCCCCGAGCCGGAGGCCAGCTGGCCCGGCCATGGAAGGGAGTATCCGGTCGTCAAGAACATCAATGAAGACGCCGGCAAAGGCGTTTCCGGCGAGGTGAACGGCCACGCGGTGCGCGTTGGCCGGCTGTCTTTCGCGGCCGCCGGGGAGGATGGATTCTTGGCGGTCGGCGAGGCTGTTCCCAGTCGGTCTGAGGATGACCTGCGCACACGATTTGGGCTGCTTCAGCCGGACGAAATGGCGTCGTATGTGTCCGTTGACGGCCGGCTGATCGCGCGCATCGTGCTGCGCGATGTGCCGCGTGCCAACGCCAAGGCAGTGCTCGCCAAACTGCATGAGTTGGGCGTCACCGAGCTCGCCATGCTTACCGGTGACAAGCGGGCTTCCGCCAATATCATTGCCAGCGAAGTCGGCATTGACGAGGTTCACGCCGAACTGTTCCCGGAGGATAAGGTAGCCGCAGTCAGGGCCGCTACAGGAGCCGGCAAAACCGTCACGATGATGGTTGGTGACGGTGTGAATGATGCCCCGGTGCTCGCTGTTGCCGATATCGGCGTGGCCATGACCGATGGCACGTCCACCGCCGCTTCCGAAAGCGCTCAGGTGGTCATTATGAATGACAATATCGCCGCCGTGCCGCGCGCCATCGCCATTGCACGCCGCACCAAGCGCGTGATGCTTCAAGCCGTAATCGCGGGCCTTGTGCTTGCCACCATCGGCATGATTGCCGCCGCGTTCAACCTTATCCCGGTCGTCGTCGGTGCCTTCCTCCAGGAGGCCATCGACGTGGTGAGCATCCTCTGGGCCCTCACTGCCCTAATTGATCGGGACTGATTAAGAATATGAGGCTTCTGCTGTTTTTGTAGGTCAGTTGACTGACCGGGATGGTCGTATGTCGAGTCCACCGCATCGAAACATAATCGGGGCGATACGGTTGGTGACGTGGCGGAAACGGAAATCCCACCCACGAAAGCAGCAATAGCATCGGAGTTATTCATTAGGTCGATTTGACGTTTATTAGGTCGGTCCTTGGTCGGAGCGGCCCTTGAAACCCCGCCGTTCCAAGGGATGGCTTCAGCACCCTCCGACCTAATGGACGAAGAAATGACCTAATGAATGCAATCGAGGTCGTAAAGAGCCGTTGGAGGTGACGTCTTTAATGCCTCAAGGGATTCACTGATTGCACAGAATTCCTACTGCTCTGCGGCGGCTCTTTACCGTCGGCCTTCTAGCCAATCGAGGGGTGGAGGTGACGCGGATTCCTTGTGAGACATAACTATGCTCAACCCGACTGGTTACGTACTGTTGCTCACACGGTATACCGAGAACATTGCCAATTAAAGTGAGATGGCGGGCGAACCGGTCATGATAGGTTTGTCCGGATTTGATTTCTATGAGCATACGGTTGTTAGGATCGGTGAAATCCAACAAATCCACCTCGACCTTGCTGGCATCGCGGTAGAAGAATAATTGTGGCTCCTGATTGGCGTTCAAATGCTGTTTCATGGTTTCCGCAATGATGAGGTTTTCAAATATATCGCCGAACTTGGGATGCGCAACCAGTGCTTCGACCGTCCGAATGCCCAAGAGATGACACAGCAAGCCAGTGTCATAAAAATAGAGTTTCGGCGTTTTGACCACCTGTTTGCGTGCGTTCGTGTAGAACGGCATGAGATGGAATGCGATGTAACTTGATTCCAGAATCGACATCCATGCCTTTACGGTTCGCGGACTTACACCAAGTTCATTGGCGATGTTGGTGTAGTTTATGAGTGCTCCGGAACTGAGTGCGCAAAGAGTCAAGAATCGGCGGAATTCAGCCAAATTGCGTACATCAAGATATTCGGAAACATCACGTTCGATATAAGTGTCGATGTAGTTCGAGAAGAACAGATTGAGCGGCATTCTCGTGTCATAAATGCGTGGATAACCGCCTTGCAGCATAAACGTATCCGGAGTAAGGGCCTGATCCGCCTTGCATGCTTCTTGGAATGAGAACGGCAATAACTTGACCAATAGGGAAACCCATAATCTGACATTAGCAGTGCTCGTAGGTTTCCCAAACGCACAAACTATGGCCTAATACACAGAATTCCCACCACTCGCCCTCTGTTGCAACGGAAGGCTTTGCGTTAGGCTAGAGCGCGTGACTGAATCTGTGAATACTGAACTCCGCATTGCTGTAATTGGCGCTGGTCCGGCCGGCGTCTACTCATCCGATATCTTCCTGCGCCAGCTCAAGAAGCTGGGCGAAGAACTCGGCCTCGGCACCGAAGCGCGCATCGACCTGTTCGAGAAGCTGCCGGTGCCGTTCGGCCTGGTGCGTTACGGTGTGGCCCCGGACCACCCGTCCATCAAGTTCATCGCCTCCGCGCTTGAGAAGACGCTCGACAACCCGAACATCCACCTCTACTGCGACGTGGAATTCGGCAAGGACGTGACTCTTGACGACCTGTTGGCCCGTTACGACGCCGTGCTGTTCGCCACCGGCGCGGTCAAGGACAAGCCGCTGAACCTGCCCGGTGCCGACCTTGAAGGCGTGTACGGCGCCGCCAAGTTCGTCGAATGGTATGACGGCTACCCCACCGGTGCCCGCGAATGGCCGCTTACGGCCGAGAACGTCGCCGTAATCGGCGGCGGCAACGTGGCCATGGACGTGGCCCGCGAACTCATGCGCAACGCCGACGACCTCAAGGTCAAGACCGACATTCCGGACAACGTGTACGAGGGCATCGGCCAGAACAAGGCCAAGGTGCTCCACCTGTTCATCCGCCGTGGCGTGGCCCAGGCCAAGTTCAGCGTGCAGGAACTGCGCGAGATGGAGAAGCTGCCCGGCGTGCAGCTCATCATCAACGAGGACGACTTCGATCTGGACGACGAGACCATCGAGGTGGCCGGCAAGGACAAGCTCACCCGCCAGATGGTCGAGGAGCTGTTCGCCGTCCGCGAGATGGCCGAAGACATGGAAGATGACGGCGACGTCGACTTCGAAGGCAACCCGGCCGACCGCAAGTACTACGTGCACTTCAACTCCGCCCCCACCGAGATCCTCGGCGAGGACGGCAAGGTCAAGGCCATCCGCGTGGAGCGCACCGAAACCGGTGCCGACGGCAAGATGCACCGCACCGGCGAGTTCACCGACTACCCGGTCGAGGCCGTCTACCACGCCATCGGCTACAAGCCCGCCGAAGCTCCCGGTATCACCTACGACGAGCACGGCGCTCACCTGGCCAACGCCAACGGCGACGGCCGCATCACCACCGAGGCCGACGGCGGCGAAGTGCGCGACCGCCTGTACGCCACCGGTTGGGCCAAGCGCGGACCGGTGGGTCTGATTGGCTCCACCAAGTCCGATGCGCTCGCCATCGTGACCAACATGCTCGAGGATCTGGCCAAGGCCGCTGAAGGTGGCCGCGTGGCAGCCGACCGCGCCCCCGAATCCATCGATCGACTGCTGGCCGAGCGCGGCATTCGCCCGATCGACTTCGCCGGCTGGAAGAAGGTCGACGCCTTCGAGCGCGCCGAGGGTGCCAAGGAAGGCCGCGAGCACAAGAAGGTCATCGAGCCCGACCAGATGCGCGAGCTCGCCCACGCCTGACGGCCCGCCCACGCCTGACGGCCCGCCCACGCCCGTCCGGCATTTGTCCGGCATTCGTCCGGCATTCGTCCACCCGGCCGCGCCCCGTGCGGACGCGGCCGGGCTCGGGGCCGGACGGGCCGGGCGAATATGGGACATTTCTCGCGGCGTATATCCAGCAATCATTCAGCCTGCGATTTTAGTGTGTGCATTATGGATGCCAAAGTACGGGTGCACGGCCATTTCAACGGCCTGAAGACAACGCTGCTGTTTGCCCTGATGTGGGCCATCATCATGCTGATTTGGTGGGCCACGGGCGGCAGTCGGCAAACCCTGAGCATCTATATTGTCATCGGCCTGATTACCACGTTCGGCACCTACTGGTTCTCCGACAAACTCGCCATCGCCTCCATGGGTGCGCGGGAAGTCAGCGAACAGGAAGCCCCGGAAATCTACCAGATCGTGCGTGAACTGAGCGCCAAGGCCGGCAAGCCGATGCCGCGCATCTACATCGCCCCCACCATGAGCCCGAACGCCTTCGCCACCGGACGCAACGAACGGCACGCGGCTGTCTGCTGTACCCAAGGCATCCTGCAGATTCTCAACGCCCGTGAACTGCGTGGTGTGCTGGGCCACGAACTTATGCACGTGTACAACCACGACATCCTGACTTCCGCCATCGCCTCTGCCATGGCCACCGTCATCTCCTACCTAGGCTATTCGCTGATGTATTTCGGCGGCGGTTCGCGAGACGACCGCGACAGTTCCGGTGGCCTCGGCCTGATCGGCGCATTGCTGAGCGTGATTCTCGCGCCGATCGGCGCCTCTCTGATCCAGATGGCCATCTCCCGCACCCGCGAGTACGACGCCGATGAAGACGGCAGCCTGCTTACCGGCGATCCCGAGGCCCTGGCTTCCGCACTGAACAAGATTTCCTACGGCGCGCAGACCACGCCGATGCGCAAAACCGCCGGCACCCAGTCCGTCTCCGCAATGATGATCGCCAACCCGTTCTCCGCGGTCGGTTTCTCGCGCTTGTTCTCCACGCACCCGCCGACCGATGAGCGCATAGCGCGTCTCATGCAGATGGCCAACGAAATGAACGGCACGCCGATCGCTCCGCCCACCTACTCCACGCGCGTCGGCAGGTGACGTGCTAGGATAACTATTCGTGCCTCGTTTGGCTGAGCATGCTCGTCACGTGAGGTGCAGCAGCCGTAAGGCATGCGGACATAGTTCATCGGTAGAATGAAAGCTTCCCAAGCTTTAGAGGCGGGTTCGACTCCCGTTGTCCGCTCCATTGATTTTCAATGATTTTCATTATTTCCGGGAAAGTGTCGCGCACGATCGCAAAACTACGCGCTATTTGAGCGCTTTGCCCGCGGAACCCAGCTGCCGGCAAGCCTCGACCACGCGGGCGGACATGGAATCCTCAGCCTTACGGCCCCAAGAACGCGGATCGTAGAACTTCTTCTCGCCCACTTCGCCGTCGATCTTCAGCACCTTGTCGTAGTTCTCGAACACGTGGTCGGCGATTGGACGGGTGAAGGCGTACTGGGTATCGGTGTCGATGTTCATCTTGATCACGCCGTAGCTTACAGCTTCGGCGATTTCTTCCGGGCGTGAACCGGAGCCGCCGTGGAACACCAGCTCAAACGGCTTGCCGTTGGGGAAATCGACTATGCCGGCCGCGCTAGGCAACTCGCCTTCGGCCACCGCGCGCGCCACACGCGCCTGAATGTCGCCGAGTAGCGACGGACGCAGCTTGACCACGCCGGGCTTGTAGGCACCATGCACATTGCCGAATGTGAAAGCGGCCATGTACCGGCCACGTTCGCCCAAACCCAGTCGGCGGGCGACTTCGAGGCCATCTTCCGGAGTGGAATACAGCTTTTCATTGATTTCGGCGGAGTGACCGTCTTCCTCACCGCCGACCGCGCCGATTTCGATTTCGAGCACGGTGTGCGCCTTCTGCGACTTGTCGAGCAGTTCCTCGGCGATGTCCAGATTTTCCTTGAGCGGCACGGTGGAGCCATCCCACATATGCGACTGGAATGTAGGCTCCTGGCCTCGTGCCACCTGATCGGCCTCATGCGCGAGCAGAGGACGCACCCACTCATCCAGATACTGCTTGGCGCAGTGATCGGTGTGCAGAGCGATGGTGATGTTCGGGTATTTCGCAGCCACTTCATGTGCGAAAGCCGCCAGCGCCAGCGAGCCGGTAACGCGATCATTGACCCCCCTGCCGGAGACGTAGGCCGCGCCTCCCACGGAAATCTGGATGATGCCGTCGGACTCGGCGTCTGCGAAGCCCTTCAACGCAGCATTCAGTGTCTGTGAGCTGGTTACGTTGATGGCTGGATAGGCGTAACCGCCTCGGCGGGCGGCCTCGAGCATTTCGGTATAGCGTTCCGGTGTTGCGATCGTCATGGCTTCATTATCGCGCGAGGCATGCCCTCTAGGCTCCGTTCTTCAACCTGTGCGCTGTGCGATTGGTCACAGCATCGCCTCGTACGAGTAGAAATTCGTCACCCATTCCGGGTTGTCGCACCTCCAGCCTCGCCCTGCGTGAGACGAAACTTCGCAGGGTAGAGGGTGTACGGTAGTCTGTTTCCGGCGGAATCGTGCGAATGCGGAGGTGCATCATGCCTGGAATTGTTCTTATTGGTGCTCAGTGGGGCGACGAGGGTAAAGGCAAGGCTACCGATTTGATCGGCACCAAGGTCGATTACGTCGCGCGCTTCAACGGCGGCAACAACGCGGGCCATAGCGTGGTGGTCGGCGATGAGTCGTACGCCCTGCACCTGCTGCCTTCCGGTATTATCAACCCGAACCTGACCCCGGTGATCGGCAACGGCGTGGTCGTGGACCCGGAAGTGCTCTTCGAGGAGATTGACGGCCTGGAATCCCGCGGCATCGATTGCTCCCACCTCAAGGTGAGCGAGGCCGCACACATCATCGCGCCCTACCACCGCACACTCGACAAGGTGACCGAACGCTTCCTTGGCAAGCACAAGATCGGCACCACCGGCCGTGGCATCGGCCCGGCCTACGCGGACAAGATCAACCGTGTCGGCATCCGCGTGCATGACCTGTTCAACGCCGACCATCTGCACGACAAGGTGGAGGCCAGCCTACACCAGAAGAACCAGATGCTGGTCAAGCTCTACAACCGTCGTCCGATTGACGTGGACCAGACCACCGAGGAGCTGCTGAAGCTCGGCGAACGCCTCAAGCCGTACGTGGCCAACACCGGCCTGATTCTCAACAAGGCGCTTGACGAAGGCAAGACCGTACTGTTCGAAGGCGCTCAGGCCACCATGCTTGACGTGGACCACGGCACCTACCCGTTCGTCACCTCTTCCAACCCGACCGCCGGCGGCGCCTGCACCGGTACCGGCGTGGGCCCCACCAAGATCACCCGCGTAGTCGGCGTCTCCAAGGCCTACGTCACTCGCGTGGGCGAAGGCCCATTCCCCACCGAACTGCTGGACGAGTCCGGCGAATGGCTGCGTCAGCAGGGCCACGAATTCGGCGTGACCACCGGCCGCCCGCGTCGCTGTGGCTGGTTCGATGCAGTCGTCAACCGGTACGCCTCCCAGGTCAACGGCCTGACCGACATCGTGCTCACCAAGCTCGACGTGCTCGCCGGCCTGAAGGAGATTCCGATCTGCGTGGCTTACGACGTGGACGGCGAACGTCACGACGATATGCCGACCGATCAGGCCGCTTTCGCCGCCGCCAAGCCGATTTACGAGACCATGCCCGGCTGGGACGAAGACATCTCCGACTGCCACTCCTTCGACGAGCTGCCCGCCACCTGCCAGGCCTACGTCAAGCGTTTGGAAGAGCTGAGCGGCTGCCGTATCTCCGCGATCGGCACCGGTCCGCAGCGCGATCATGTCATCCAGATCAATTCGCTGGTCGACTGACCGTCTGCAACGAATTTCCCGGCTTGACTGGTAACGACGCGGCACATGATATCCGCCGGCTGATTCCGCGATTCGACCACTTGAAGTGGAAGATGGCGGCGGCCGGCATAGTCATTGGTCTGGTTTCAGGATTGCTGGTTGTCGTATACCGTCTCGGCATCGAATACGGCACGGATGCGTCCCGTTGGATATATGCGCGGATTCGCGAGACCCCGTGGCTGATTGCGCCGTGGGCGGTTGCCGCGGTGGCGGCCGCGCTAGCAATCGCGTGGATGGTCGGCAAGGAGCCGATGGCTGGTGGCAGCGGCATCCCGCAGACCAACGGCGTGGTGATATGCGGCTTGAAGATGCGTTGGCAGACGATTCTGCCAGTCCGTTTCGTCGGTGGACTGTTGGGCGCGTTGTTTGGTCTGTCGCTCGGCCGTGAGGGGCCGTCCATTCAGATTGGTGCGTCGGGCGCGCAGTGTGTGTCCCACCGTTTGCGCGGCCGCCGCCGTGAGGACATGCAGGAGCATTATCTGGTCACCGCCGGTGCCGCGGCCGGCTTGTCCGCCGCGTTCAGCGCGCCGCTGTCCGGCATGATGTTCGCTTTGGAAGGGGTGCATCGGAGTTTTTCCCCTGCGATTCTGATGGGCGCCACCGCCGCATCGCTGACCGCCGATTTCGTCTCAAAATACTGTTTCGGTCTGCGTCCGGTTTTGGATTTCGGTGATATCGGTCAGCTGTCGTTGGAAGAGTATGTGTGGCTGATTCCGTTGGGATTGGTGGCCGGTTTGGTTGGTTCGCTGATGAACCGCTCGTTGCTTGGCTTCCAGACGCTGTACGGCAAACTGCCGGCATGGAGCCGCCCGATGATTGCGATTGCGATCGCGTTGCCTGTCGGCATCTGGTTGCCCGATGTGCTCGGCGGCGGCTCGAATCTGATTGATACCGCCGAACATGCGCGCGTCGGCTTGGGAATGCTGTGTCTGCTGTTCGTGGCGAAGATGCTGTTCACATCCACGAGTTTCGGCTCAGGCGCGCCTGGCGGTATTTTCATGCCGATTCTTGCGGTCGGTTCGTTGGCCGGCGGCATCTGCGGTGAAGTGTTGCATCGATTCGGTGATCTGCCATCCGACGCAGTGGCGGTGTTTGCGGTGTGCGTGATGACGGGCACGCTCGCCGCGTCCGTGAAAACGCCGATCACGTCGATTCTGTTGGCTGTGGAGATGTCTGGAACGTTGACGCACATGCTGCCGGTCGCGGCCGTCGCTTTCGTCGCGCTGTTGGTGTCCGATTTGCTGCGCACCAAACCGATTTATGGGGAGTTGCTGGAGCGGTACGTGCGCGCGCAAGGCATGCAGATGGCGATCGCAAGCCATGTGGGCAGCGGCATTATGGAACTGCCATTGGAAATGGGAGCGATTGCGGACGGCAAGCGGGTGTGTGACGTGCGTTGGCCGTCTGGGTGCCTGATCATCGGCCTGCGTCGCGGCGAAAGCGAGATCGTGCCGCGCGGCGATACACGGCTGCGTGCCGGCGACTATCTGGTGGTGCTGTTCAGTGGCGAGGAGGAGCGCGAGGTGCGACCTGCGATGCGGCGGCTGTGTGATGCCCGGCTTGACTGAGCCTGGCTGAATTCGGCTGGACTCTGGATGTACGAATCTGCGGAATCGGACATCCAGGGTGCATACGTTGGCGCTCCGTGTAAACTCATATGCGTTAGGAAGGCGGCAACCGCGGCCCAGCTCGTTGTTGCACGGCCTATGGGCGGAACAACGCTGTCCGCGGAAGGCCAGTACAGGGGGAGCGCAATGGAATCGCAAGAACAATCGCCGGGAGACGTGGTGACTGCGGGTGAGGACTCACATCCCATCACGCAGGCAATCGACACTGTTGAGGTGATGCATGCTGGTGCAACCGCGCCCGCCGCTAACACCATGGATCCGCCTACGATTCCCCTGGCGCCGATGAAACGTATGCAGGCGCGGTTCAATCCGCTCGCCGACGGACTGATGTATGTTGTGGTGTTCGTCGGTGGATTTGTTGGAGTCGGCTGTCGGCATGCGTTGGATATGCTCCTGCCGTCGGTCAGCGGGACGCCATTCGTTGTGGGCACGTTTGTGTCGAATATGGTCGCCTGCTTCCTGTTCGCGATGCTGACCGAATTCATGGCGACCGCTTCGTGGCTGCGTCGCCGGGTGCGGCAGGTTGTCAGCCGTGGCGTTGGGCTCGGCTTGCTCGGCGGGCTTTCGACGATGTCCGGCGTGATGCTGGAAACGATGGAAGGTCTGCACGAGCGGCATATCGCCAGTGCGCTTGGCTATCTTGCGGGAAATTTTGCAGGCGGTTTGCTCACTGCCGCCGCCGGCGTGGTTCTGATGCAGGCACTGCTGTCACGGAGTACTCGAAAGCGGGTTCGGGGTGCGTTTTCAGCTGTTTCCGTGTCCGATTCTGCCGAATCGGACACGCAGGGCGTACGCCATGTGAAAGTGGCCGACGTGGCGCGTTCTGCCGCGCAGGCCGCAATGGAAGCCGCGCAGACGGCCCAGCAGATTGCACAGACGGGACAGGTTCCGCGAGTCGAAACACCAACCGTGCCGCCGACCGCCAGCCAGCCTATGCAGACAGGCCGCGTTCCGCAGATTCCTCCGCTGGCCGTTCCTCAGCTGACGCAGCCGGCGCATCCGTTGCTGCGCGAGCCGGATACTCCAGACTTGGGGCAGCTGCCCGAGATTCAGCAGTCGCAGCCGATCCAGCAGCCCCAGCAGCAGTCGCAGCCGATCCAGCAGCCGGCCAACCCGCTTCCACCCAGCTTCGAGCCCAAACCGATCACTGCGGAGATTTCGCTTGTCGCCGACCCGACTACCGGGGAGGTGCGCTGATGATGTGGATGATCTGTCTGTTCGGCGGTCTGGGAGCCATGGCCCGTTACGTGCTCGACGTGTCAATTCAACAAGGCTGGAACCGCGAGAATCGAAGAACGAATCGCAACTTCCCGCTATCCACGCTCGTCATCAACGGCGTCGCCTCGCTATGCGCGGGCATCGCCATGATGTCCTACTATTCGCAATCGGTGGATATGGACACGGTCATGATGTTCGTTGTCGGATTTCTCGGTGGTTTCTCAACATTCTCCACGGCGCTCAACGAAGTGGTTTCATTGATTCGCCAGCGTCGTTTTACGCTGGCTCTGGGCTATGGAATAGCAACCGTCGCGGTGCCTCTCATTTGTGTGGCCGCCGGTTTCGGCATTGCGCTGCTTGCCAATCCGGCGTAATTTTCACGTTACACGGACGGTCGCTGAGTAACGTGAAAGAAATCTGAGCGCAACTGCCATCAAGGCCGCCAGTCCGGATGCAACGCTGGTGATTGCATTCGACCAGACCAAGCCGCTGCTGAAGGCCTTCGCCTCCGCGGGAGTCGACACTAAGAAGCTGTATTTCGTTGCCGGACTGTCGAACAGGTTCGAGAGAATGTAAATGAATGTAATATTTCGTGGTAAGCACGTGAGCATACAACGATAGAACAGTGATAACGGGGAAGGTGCGATCATGGTCGGCATGCGCGATGTGGCGAAGAAGGCCGGGGTGTCTCTGAGCACCGTCTCGCTGGTGGTGAACGGCAACGGGTACGTGTCTGATGACATGCGCGAACGTGTGTGCAAAGCCATGCAAGCCCTCAATTATGTGCCGAACGAGCTTGCCCGCAATCTGTATCATGATCGTACGAATCTGGTCGGCGTCATCGTGCCCACCATCCGCCACCCGTTCTTTGCAACGTTTACCGCACATCTGCAGCATGCGCTCGCCGCGCAAGGATTACGCACTATGCTGTGCTCTACCGCAGATGAGGCGGACGGCGAAATCCAGTATGTCGACATGTTGCGTCGGCACATGATGGACGGCATCGTCATGTGTGCGCACACTTCGCATCCCGGCGATTATTGGACGTCGATTCATCGCCCGATCGTCGCGTTCGACCGTGTGCTTGGAGACGGTATTTCGTCGATTGGATCCGACCACGAGCAGGGTGGGCGATTGATTGCGCAGATGCTGATCCGCAATGGTACCAAACATGTGGTGATGATTGGCGGTCCGCGAGATCAATTCTTCGATTTGGCTGCGCGCGGAGAAGTCGAGGAAGGACCGTTCGATTTGGGAAAGACCACGTTCCCGACGGTGCGCTACTACCTCACGTTGGAACAGGAATTGACCTCCGCAGGCGTGAAATACGAGTATGTTGAAGCTGGCGAAGTGATGGATTTTGCCGGCTATCATCGTGCGGTCAGCAATGCGCTCGACAAGGTGACGACCGACGGCGTCGATGCCGTGGTCAGTTCCGATATTGGTGCATCGTTCTGCGTGCGCGAAGCGTTGGGCCGTGGAATTTCCATTCCTGACGAGCTGCAGATCGTTGCCTACGATGGTACGTATTTGACTGATTTGGCCGGCATGAAGCTGACCGCGGTCGCGCAGGATTTCTCGGCGATCGCACAGTCGGCGGCCGACCATATCGTGCAGGCGATTGCCAATGAGGAAGTGGCCGCGGCTAACGCTTCACGCAAGAACATCCCCAAGCCGTTCGAGCCGAACGTGCTTATTCCCATGACACTGGTGCCAGGCGATACCACGCGTTGATACTGTGCGTCTTCATGCGTGTGCCCGGTGTGGATCGCATCGATTTCAGCGGCGTCCACAACCGGCGAACGCCCGTCGATAGTCGTGCTCATCATCCGACTTGTGCACATGTGTCCGATTCTGCCGAATCGGACGTCTGAGTTCCGAAAAATGTGTTCTGTGTGTCCGATTCTGGAGAATCGGTCATGTGTGATGTGAATTGGGATGTTTGGATGTCCGTTTCTGCAGAATCATCTTTGCTCTGTACTCGTTGATTCGCAAATACGGCGCATGGCTCGTCATACCGGCCATGCTCGGCGGCGCGGCCTTCCTGGCGGACTCGGTGCTGACGCCGGCCGTGTCGATCTCGTCCGCCGTCGAAGGCCTGAAGACGCTGCCGGCGTTGGAGCATCTGTTCACCGAGAACAAGGATCTGACGATGATGATCACCGCGGTGATCATCGTGATCCTGTTCGCCGTGCAGTCGCGCGGCACCGAATCGATCGGCAAGGTCTTCGGCTCGGTGGTGATGGTCTGGTTCGCGTTCCTGGCGATCGTCGGCGTGGTAGCCATCAGCAACGACTGGTCCGTGCTCGCCGCACTCAACCCGTACTACGGCATCAAGTTCCTGTTCAGTCCGAATAACGCCACCGGTCTGGCGCTGATGGGCACCGTGTTCCTTTCGACCACCGGCGCCGAGGCGCTGTACTCGGATATGGGCCACGTGGGCCGCGGCAACATCTACTTCACCTGGCCGTTCATCAAGGTGGCGCTGGTGCTCAACTACTTCGGCCAGGGCGCGTGGATGCTGCGCAACCAGAACAACCCCGAACTGGCCGACGCCGAGGGGATCAACCCGTTCTTCCAGATGATGGATCCGAACGTGCGCTATGTGGCCGTCGTGCTGTCGGTCACCGCCGGCATCATCGCCTCCCAGGCGCTGATTACGGGCGCGTTCACCATGGTCTCCGAGGCCACCGGCCTCAACTGGATGCCGCATCTGCAGGTCCGTTACCCTGCCCGTACCCGCGGCCAGCTGTACATTCCGGTCGTCAACGTGGTGCTGTGCGTGGCCACGCTGGCCGTGCTGCTGCTGTTCCGCGATTCGGAACATATCTCGGCGGCCTACGGCTTGGCACTGACCATCACGATGATCACCACCACGATCCTGCTGGGCATCTACCTGTGGCACCGCAGCAACAAGTTCGGCGCCGTTGTGTTCACCGTCGTGTTCCTGGCGATCCAGGTCCTGTTCTTCGCCGCCTCGATGGCCAAGTTCCTGCACGGCGGCTGGTTCACGCTGCTGCTCACGCTGGCGATCCTCATGATCATGTACACGTGGAACGAGGGCACCAAACTGGAGCGCTCGCAGCGTCGGCACATGATGCCGAAGGACTTCCTCCCCGCGCTGGACAAGCTGCACGGCGATAGCCGCATCCACCGGTTCGCGGACAACATCGTCTACCTGACCAGCGATCCGGACCTGAAGCGTCTCGATACGGACATCTTCTTCTCGATCTTCGCCGACCACCCCAAGCGCGCCCGCGCATGGTGGGCGGTGGCCGTCGAGACCACCGACGAGCCGTTCACCCGTGAGTATTCGGTCGAGAGCTTCGGTACCGACTACCTGTTCCGTGTGCGCATCCGCCTCGGCTTCAAGGTCTCGCAGTCCATCCCGGCCTACCTGCATCAGATCATGCACGATCTGGAGAAGACCGGCGAGCTGCCGAACCAGCAGTCGATCTACCCGAAGCTTGACGCCGATCCCGGCATCGGCACCATCCGCTACGTGGTGATCCACAAGGCGCTGATGCCCGAGTCGAAGGTCTCCGGCCGTGGCGCCCTCTCGCTGCAGATCAAGTACGCGATCCGCCGCGTGGCCGGTTCCCCGGTCAAGTGGTTCGGCCTGGCGCCGTACAACCCGCTGGTCGAGGTGCAGCCGCTGTTCGTGTCCACGCGCCGCCCGCCGCGCCTGACCCGCGTGGCCAGCCAGGCGCCCAAGCGCGAGGGCTGAGCCGGCAGGCCGAACAGCCGGTGCGAGCCGGGTGGCCTAATGGCATGTCAGGGGGCCGCGAACCGTCATCGTACGGTTCGCGGCCTTTGCATATGCGAATGATGCAGAGTGGGCGGTACTGCTTGTGAATGTAGCGGGTGGACGGGTGACGTGGTTGATGCCTTTTGCCGTATGTTCACGGTGGCTATGCGTCGGATGGGACTGTAATTCGACTTCTTGGGATCTTTTTGCTGCAGTGGTGCGCCAAAAGGTCTCAGCCGTCTCTGCGCCACGCCTTCCGGCAGTCAGTACAAGGTTGTACTACACTGGTGGCTGTCACACGGATGTCCCCGGTCGCCCGCGCCTCCGCGGTACATCGTTGTATGGATACGTGTCACGTATGCAGAGTGCATGCAGATATGTAGAAAGGAATCCCATGCCCCAGCAGGACCATCTGACCGCACGTCTCGTCGTCGATGACGATTTTGAGGTCGCTCCGGTCAACAATCGTCTGTTCGGTTCGTTCGTCGAGCACCTTGGCCGTTGCGTGTACACCGGCATCTACGAGCCCGACCACCCGACCGCCGACGAGCACGGCTTCCGCAAGGACGTCATCGACCTGGTCAAGGAACTCGGCGCCACCACCATCCGCTACCCGGGCGGCAACTTCGTGTCCGGCTACCGCTGGGAGGACGGCATCGGCCCCAAGCAGGAACGTCCCCGTCGACTCGATCTGGCCTGGCATTCCACCGAAACCAACGAATTCGGCCTGCACGAGATGGCCGAATGGCTTGAGGCCACCGGCGGCAACGAGCTGATGGAGGCCGTCAACCTGGGCACGCGCGGCCTGCAGGAGGCCCTGGACCTGCTGGAGTACGCGAACGTGCCCGGCGGCACCGAGCTGTCGGAACGTCGCCGCGCCAACGGCGCCGACAAGCCGTTCGATATCCGCATGTGGTGCCTGGGCAACGAGATGGACGGCCCGTGGCAGCTCGGCCACAAGTCCGCCGAGGACTACGGCATGCTCGCCGCCTCCGTGGCCGCCGGCATGCGCCAGATCGATCCGGACGTGGAACTGGTGGTGTGCGGCTCCTCCGCCCATGGCATGCCGACCTTCGGCAAGTGGGAGCAGACCGTTCTTGAGAAGACCTACGAGAACGTGAACTTCGTCTCCTGCCACGCCTACTACCAGCCGTTCTTCAAGGAGGACGGCACGCGCGACATGGCCAGCTTCCTGGCCTCCGGCGTGGATATGGACGGCTTCATCAAGGACGTGGCCGCCACCATCGACGCCACCAAGGCCCATCTGAAGAGCGCGCACGACGTGTACATCTCGTTCGATGAATGGAATGTCTGGTACCAGGGTGAGGAGCCGAGCAAGACCCCCGAGGGCATCGGCAACTGGCCGGTGGCCCCGCGTCTGCTGGAGGACATCTACACCGCCGCCGACGCCGTGGTGTTCGGCGATCTGATGATCACGCTGCTCAAGAACGCCGACCGCGTGCGCGCCGCCAGCCTGGCGCAGCTGGTCAATGTCATCGCCCCGATCATGACGGAGCCGGGCGGCCCGGCCTGGCGCCAGACCACGTTCCACCCGTTCTCCGTGACCGCGCGCCTGGCCAAGGGCGGCACCGTGCTGGAGCCGAAGCTGTCCGCCGGCACCGTGGATACGCCGCGCTATGGCGAGGTCGACGGCGTGAACGCCGTGGCCGTGCGCTGCGCCGACGGCTCGCTCGCCGTGTTTGCGGTGAACCGTTCGCTCGAGGCGACCGCCGAGTTCGAGATCAGGCTGCAGGACGGCGCGCAGCCGGCATCCGTCGAGGCGCAGACGCTGCACGACGACGATCTGTTCGCCGCGAATACGCTCTACGACCAGAACCGTGTGACCCCGCACGCCAACGGGTCGGCCATGTACGATGCCGAGTCCGGCGTGGTCCGCGTCTCCCTGCCGCCGGTGAGTTGGACCGCCCTGCACATCAAGTGACGCGATGGGCCGCGCGGTCCGTTCCGGAGAAGGACGGATCGCACGGTCCTTGCTTCCCGGGCCGGGCGGAAGGGACCGGACCGGCCGGGGAAAACGCGTTATGCTGGAATCAGACGGGCGTTCCGCCTGAACCGTGCGGAACATGCCCGATGGTGCGACGAGAGGGGTGCTGTGGCGAAACGGGTGACCATCACCGACGTGGCGCGCGAGACGGGCGTCTCCATCAAAACGGTGTCGAATGTGCTGAACAACACCGGCAGTATGCGCCCGGAGACGCGCCAGCGTGTCCAGGATGCCATCGAACGCCTCGGATACCGCGTTAACGTGTCCGCCCGCGCCATGAAAACCGGCGGCACGAAGCTCATCGGACTGGCCATCACCGATTTCTGCCAGCCGTTCATGCCCTATCTCGCCGACAGCATCGTGGCGGCGGCACGTTCCCGCGGGTACGCGGTGATCACCGATACCTACAACAGCGCCGGCGGCTTGGCGCAGGCGATCCCGGAGACGAAGAAGCTGGCCGCGGACGGCTGGATTTTCTTCATGGGCTCGCCGATCACGGATCGCACGATACTGCACCAGCCGTATCCGTTGGTGATTGTGGGCGATTACGATACGCAGGGACTGGCCGATTGGGTCACGATGCCGAACGTGGAGGCCGTACGCACCGCGGTGGGGGCGCTGCTGGATTCGGGATGCCGTAGGATCGCGTTGATCGGCGGCACCGCGGAGAACGCATGCCCGGATGCCGACCGCGAGTCGCGGCCCGAAACCACCAGCACGATGCGTACCCGCGGCTATGTGTTGGCCCATGAGGAGCGTGGCCTGCAGGTCGATTGGCGGCTGGTCCGTAACGCGGATTGGGTGCAGTCCGGCGGCCGCGATGCGGTGGCGGGGCTGTTGGACGATCCGGATGCGCCGCGTCCGGATGCGGTCATGTGCCTGAACGACGCGCTCGCCATCGGGGTGATTCATGAGCTGCAGCGGCGCGGCGTGCGCGTGCCGCAGGATATGCAGGTCATTGGGTTCGACAACGTGCCGGATGCCGAGTACTGCATGCCCGGATTGACGACGATCGACCCGCATGTGGATGATTACGCGCGACATGCCGTGGATATGCTGATCGCGCGCATCGAGGGGTCGGCGGATCCGTTCCGCACGTATGTGACCTCCTACGATCTGGTGCGTCGTGCCTCGACGTGTTGACGGCCCGGCGTTCGCCTGGACATGGGTCTGTGACGGGCTGCTGTCGCCTCTCCCGTGGCGTATTCCGGGAGAGGCGACATGCGGGCTAGGATCGGAGCAGCACCTCCGTCAGCGCTTGACGGACGGCGCTCGGCATATGCGAATCGGAGCAATCTTCCATGTCCGGCCCGCTGACGTGCTCGAGTGAATCCATCGTGGCCAATGCGTCGATGCCGTTCTCCGCTATGGCGGCATAAGCCTGTTCCTTGGTCAGATATCGCATTTCGGCATGCCGAAGGATGTCGAAGACGTCTTCCATGCGGGGATCGGCGGCCATCGTCGTGTCGCCGATGGTGACACGTATCTCGCTGCGGGTGGATACGTCGGCGACCGTTACCTGCAATGTGAGGGTTTCGGCATCATACCGGCGATCCGAATCGACGGATGCGCCGTCGGCCTGTACGGATATGTCGCTGTCGGTAATGCCTCGGAACAGGAAATCCCATGTTCTCCGGGCCGGCAGAGCGTGAACGTCTCCCTGGGCTGGCGATACCGTGAGTGCGGATGTGGCGCCGTCCTTGCGCCATCGATAGGTGATCGCGGTGGTCGCCGGGGTGATCTGCCGAGAGTAATGTCCCGAATCCTCCATCAGCGTGAAGTCGCCGTCCGCTCCGGGGAAGACGATGATCTCCAGATGCTGCGGGTTGTCGACGGAGTTGATGGAATCCCCCTCGGACAGGGGCTGCATCGGCACGATGCCGCCGGCCTTCGCGAACACGGGAATTCCGTCGAGCGGACGCCAGACGGTCATGCGCCGTCCGTTGGGCGAAGACGCGCTATACCGGCGCCCGGTGAAGAAGTCGAACCAGTCGCCCTGCGGCAGCCATACGTCGGCCTTGCCCCGTCGGGAGGATTTATCCATCGGTTCCGTGATGGGCGCGGCCAGCAGTTCGGTGCCGAACATGTATTCGTTGGGAACGTGGTATGCGGCGTCGATGTCGGGCGATCCCCAATACATGGGCTCCACCAGGGGAAGGCCTGTCCGGGATGCGCGCCAGTTCATGGTGTGGAGGTACGGAATCATGCGATGGCGCAGGCGGAGCGCATCGGGCGGGTTCTAGTGATCGTTGCAACACCTGACCTACCGCAAGGAGGGTCAGGTG
>OHMH01000286.1_pt1 | contig 30303 bp, 29 predicted proteins | sample 1569311 | NCBI WGS metagenome assembly OHMH01 (sample SAMEA3879503, study PRJEB24766) | human gut metagenome | biome: human-associated habitat; feature: feces | place: USA | collected 1985/1987
CCGAGGGCCACACCGTGGTGATGATCGGCGACGGCATCAACGACTCCCCCGCCCTCTCCGCCGCCGACGTCGGCATCGCCATCAACTCCGGCGCTGCCATCGCCCGCGAGATCGCGGATGTGACCATCAAGGCCGACAGCCTCGAGGAGCTGGTCATCCTCAAGACCATCGCCAACTCCCTGCAGCGCCGCGTCAGCGCCAACTACCGCTTTGTGCTGACCTTCAACTCTGCCCTCATCGCACTGGGTGCTCTGGGCATCCTGCAGCCTGCCTCTTCGGCCATGCTGCACAACCTCTCCACCATCGGCATCAGCCTCAAGAGCATGACCAACCTCATCCCCGAGGAAAAGGCGCAGAAGGCGCTGGCGGAAAAGAATTAACTCCCTCCGGAATCCAAAAAATACCGGCTGTGCAGCTGCACAGCCGGTATTTTTTTGTCCAAATATTACAGTTTACTCAAGGCCGATCTGCTGGGCATACTCTTCCAGCAGCTCCCGCTCAAGGAAGGGGGTCTTGACGCCCTCGCGGTCGCGGTAGGTCTCGTGGCCCTTGCCGATGACGGCGATGAGGTCGCCCTCCTGTGCATGGTCCACGGCATAGTGCAGCGCATCGAGGCGGTCGGGGATCTCCACGAATTTGGCGTCGGGGTTGCCCTTGTTCATGCCCACGCGGATGTCGGCGAGGATGTCCTCCACCTTCTCAAAGCGGTTGTTGTCCTCGGTGAGGATGGAGAAGTCAGCCATCTTGGCGCAGATCTCACCCATGCCGTAGCGGCGCAGCTTGGAGCGGTTGCCGCCGCAGCCGAACACCACCACGAGGCGGTGGGGCTTGTAGGCCCGCAGGGTGGTCAGCAGGCTCTCGGTGGAGACCTCGTTGTGGGCGTAGTCCAGCAGGATGGTGAACTTTCTGCTGATGGGCACCAGCTCGACGCGGCCCTTGACCACGCAGCGGCTCAGGCCCTCGTGGATGGCCTCATCCGGCAGGCCCAGCACCTTGCCCACGGTGAGGGCAGCCAGCGCGTTGTAGACGCTGAACTCGCCGGGCATATTGACCCTGACGTCCATATCGTCCTTGCCGGAGACATGGAACTGGACACCGAGGAAGTCGTGGGTGCGCAGCAGCTGGTACGTACCGGCGCGGTAGTCGGCCTTTTCATCGCAACCGTAGGTCACGAGTTTGCAGGTGTGGCCCTCCAGCAGGGCCTCGGTGTTCTCGTCGTCGATGTTCACGACGCCGGTGGTGCAGCGTCGGAAGAGCTGTCCCTTCCAGCTGCGGTACTCCTCGAAGGTCTTGTGCTCGCCGGGGCCGATGTGGTCGGGCGAGAGATTCGTAAAGACGCCGATGTCGTAGTGGATGCCCGCCACGCGGTCCATCATGAGACCCTGACTGGACACCTCCATCAGAGCCGTGTCACAGCCCGCGTCCAGAAACTCCCGGAAGGTCTTCTGCAGCTCATAGCTCTCGGGGGTGGTGTTGGCCGTCTCCTGATGATGGCCGAGGAAGTAGATGCCATTGGTGCCGATCATGCCCACCTTGCGGCCTGCGGCCTCCAGCACGCTCTTGATCATATGGGTGGTGGTGGTCTTGCCCTTGGTGCCGGTGACGCCGATCATGGTCATCCGGCGGGAGGGATTGCCGAAGAGATTGCCGCTCATGAGGGCCAGCGCATAGCGGCTGCTCTCCACCTTCAGCACAGTGACGCCGGGGACGGCAGAGAGGTCGATGTCGTGCTGGACGACCAGCGCCGTGACCCCCTCGGCCGCACACTGGGCGGCATAGTCATGGCTGTCCCGCTGGGTGCCCACGATGCAGACGAAGAGCCGCCCCGGGGCTGCCTTGCGGCTGTCGTAGATGATGTCCTCGATGTCAAGCTCAAGGCTGCCCTGTACCAGCGTATAGGGCACGCCCTCCAACAGTTGTTCCAGTTTCATGGTTCAGATGCTCCTTATTGCTGTTCTGCCGCTGCGGCAGTGGGTTCATCGGCAGGCGCGGCGTCCGCGCCCTCCGTGTCAGGTTCGGGGTCGGAGGCTTCCTCCGGCTGAGGCTCTGTCTGTGCCGGGGCCTCGGCCTGCACCGGGGCGATATAGCCCGAGGGCAGAGTCGGCTCTCCCTGTGCGAAGCGGAATTTGCGGGTGGACGAGGCGCTCAGGTGGCTCAGGTCCAGCATCCCGGTGTCGGTGGGCGAGCAGCCCTTGCCGTCCTCGTCCAGCAGGACGTATTTTGCCAGCCGGAGCTTATAGTCCAGCTCGTTCAGGGTGCCCAGAAGCACACTGATGCGGCCCTGATACAGGAACGCCATCTGCTCGGGGTCTTCGAACTCGATGCGGGTGACGTCCGCCCCCAGACCGCTGTTGTCCAGCGCGGTCAGCAGGGTATTCAGGGAGTCGAGGCGCTTATCGGCGGGAGCTGCGGCCTCACTGGACGCGGCGCTGTCCGACGCTGCCGGCGTATCCGCTGCAAATTCCAGCTGGACGCCCGGCGTCGCAGACTCCGGCTCGCCGCCGTAAAGGACGGGCTGCTCCGGCTGGGCGGCGGTCTTATCCAGAATTTTCAGCCCGGCGGAGAGGCTCAGCCAGCCGCCGGAGGTCTGCATGGCGTAGGCGGCGGTGGCCGCATCGGCCCGCACCACCACCGTGTTTGGATAATCCCGCTCCACATGGATGTTCTCCAGCAGAGGGAACTGCCGTTCCAGTGCGGCGGACTTTTCTGCCGGGTCGAAGCTGAAGATGTTCTCCTCGGCGTGGACTCCCAGCGCTTCCAGAATTTCGGCGCTGGAATAGCCGCCCACCTCGCTCACCACTGCTCCGTCGGACACCACCTGCAGGGTGTTGATCTTGAAAAGCATGGTCACAGTGAGGTAAACGCCCACTCCGATGACACAGAGCAGCAGCGCCAGCGCAGTCAGGCGGCGGATGGCCCTGCGGCGGCGGATGGCGGCCCGGGTCAGGCGGCGCTTCTTTTTTCCCTCCCGCCGGGCCGGGCTGCGAAGGTTCGCTTCGGTGGGGCGGTAGCGGCCATTGTTCTGTGCGCTGCCGGGCCGCTGGCCGCTGCAGGGATATGGCCGTGTGTTCTGGCGGCGAGGCCTCTGGCCCTGCGGCCGGGCCGGACGGCGGGCCTGTCCTGCCCGGCTCTGGCCGTTGGGGCGGCGGGCCGTCTGCTGAGGGAACTGGATGCTGTTGTCCCCGTAGTGCTCGAAGCTCCCATCCCCGCCGGAGAAGTCCAGCGTCTGTTCCTGATAGCCCTGCGGCCGGGGGCGGCGCTGCGGGGCGGAGGCTCGCCGGTCCTGTGTCCAGTCGTAGGCTCTGTGGGAGCCGTTCTGGGTCTGCGGCCTGCGGGGCCGGGCGCTGCTCTGCGGCACGGCACGGCGGTCATTTCGGTTCTGGGTCATGGTGCGGCGCTGCCTCCTTTCCGTCTGATTTTATCACAAGAGGGCCGTCGAATCAATCACGGAGTCTTGACCAGCTTGAGCAGGGCGTCCACGATGCGGTCGAGGCTGTCGTCCACCGAGAGGCTGCGGGCATTCCGGCCCATCGCCGCCAGCTTGCCCGGCTCAGACAACAGACCGGAGACGGTGGAGATGAGCTTCTCACCGGTCAGGTCCTTTTCCTCGATGACCACAGCGGCCCCGGCCTTCTGCAGCTCCATGGCGTTGTAATACTGGTGGTTCTCGGCCACATTGGGGCTTGGGATGAGGACGGCGGCACGGCCCTCGGCTTCCAGCTCGGCCAGCGTCAGAGCACCGGCACGGCTGATGACGAGGTCGGCAGCGGCCAGCAGCTCGGGCATATTGTTGATGTACTCCTTCACCTCAAGGCTCTCGCCGGGGGCGAAGCCCTTTTCCTTCTCAAGGTTTTTGAACAGCTCCACGCCGTACTGTCCGGTGGCGTGGATGTGGAGCACAGGCTTATTTTCCTTCTGCTCCCATGCGCAGAGGTCGGCCACCACCTCGTTGACCCGGCGCGCGCCCAGACTGCCGCCGAAGGAGAGGATGACGGTGCGGTTGCCTGCGCCCAGCTGGGCGCGGATGGCGTCCCGTTCCCCGGCCTTCTCGAACACTTCGGGCCGGACCGGGTTGCCCACCACCTGCGTCTTTTCGGGAGCGCCCAGCTTCTCCACAGCGGCGGGCACGGCGGCAAAAACGATGTCCACATCGGGGGCCAGCAGTTTGTTGGTCACGCCGGGGAAGGCGTTCTGCTCGTGGATGGCGGTCTTGATGCCCTTTTTAGCGGCGCAGCGCACCACCGGGCCGGAGACATAGCCGCCGCAGCCGATGACAAGGTCAGGCTGGACCTCCTTCATCATCGCCTTGGCCTTCGGGCCGGAAAGAGCCAGATTCCAGAGGGTGATGAGGTTCCGTCTGATGTTGTTGAGGGAGAGCTTCCGCTGGAAGCCGGTGATCTCGATGTGGTGGAAGGGATAGCCTGCCTGTGTCACGAGGCGGTATTCCATCCCCTCCTTCCGGCCTGCAAAATGGATCTCTGCGGCGGGGTCGGCTTTTTTGATGGCTCCCGCGATGGCCAGAGCCGGGTTGATGTGTCCGGCCGTACCGCCGGCTGCGATGAGTACACGCATGATGATTTCCTCCTTGAACGGTCAGAGGCCCATATCGGGTCTGAGTACAATGGTGTTATCCGGTCTCTTTTCCTGCTGCTCCCGCAGGGCGCGGCGGTTTTCCCGCTCGAGGCGGGCGCGCTCGCCGCCCCGGCCGATGTTGATCATCACGCCCATCTCGGCCAGCAGCAGGATGAGGCTGGTGCCGCCGGAGGAGAAGAAGGGCAGCGAGATGCCGGTGTTGGGCAGGGTGTTGGTGACGACCGCGATGTTGCAGAACACCTGCCACGCGATCTGGGCCATGATGCCGATGCCCACCAGCGAGCAGTAGCGGTTCTCGGCGTGGAACGCCATCCACAGCCCCTGCACGAGGAAGAGGACGAAGAGCAGGATGACCACCACAGCCCCCACGAAGCCCAGCTCCTCGCAGACGACGCTGAAGATGAAGTCGTTGGTGCTTTCGGGGAGCCAGAGCTGCTTTTCGATGCTGTTGCCGAGGCCGAGGCCCGTCACGCCGCCGGAGCCGATGGCGTAAAGGCTCTGCAGGGTCTGGTCGGTCATCTTGGCAAGGTCATGCGTCCAGCCGTCGAGGCGGCTCTGCAGATAGGGGATGGAGTCGATATGCCCCAGCAGCGTCTGCAGCAGGCTTGCGCCGAGGCCGGCACACGCCCATGTGATGACGCCGCCGCTGCCGCCCAGCATGAGGATGGTGCCCACGATGGCCGTCGTCAGGACGATGCCCGACATATGCGGCTCCAGCACCAGCAGGCCCACCACCGGGACGAGGGGCAGCAGCGGGATGACCAGCTCCCGCACGATGCGCTGGTAGAGCCATTTCCGCACCGGGACCCGGCGGGGCGAGGAGGGGTCGAGCTTTTCCAGATGGGGCGCTTTCGCGGCCAGATGGGCCGTGAGCAGGATCATCTCGAACTTGGCGATCTCCGACACCTGAACCGTGACACCGGCCACACGCAGCCAGCGGCGGCAGCCGTTCAGGGGCGCACTGAAGAGCACCGCGATGAGCATGAGGATGCAGATGAAATAGCCCGGCCAGACCAGCCTGCGCAGGAAGCGGTGGTCGATGCGGGAGAAGAGCAGCATCGCCCCCAGCCCCAGCCCCAGACAGAACATCTGGGACTTGATGTAGTAGAAGCTGTCCCCCATCCGCAGATAGCCCGTGGTGTAGCTGGCGCTGAACAGCATGATCAGCCCGAACACGATGATGACCGCCAGCGTCGCCAACCAGTTGATGAGCACCTGCGGCCATGGGCCGGGGTCTTTCTGGACGATGGCAAACGGCTCAGACTTTTTTCTTCGGATGGTCGCCATCCGCACTCCCTCCTTATGGGCCGCTCAGCTGGCCCGCGCCGCCTGCAAGGTCAGCGCGAGGCCCAGCAGGGCCAGAACTCCAAAGATATAAAAGATATTCACCGGGTCAAAGCCCCGCTTCTCGAGCCAGCGGTGGAGCGGCGCAGTGCCAAACAGCTGCCGCCGCCCGCCGGAGGCCTTCCATACGACGATCTGCAACGCCACCATGCCGCCCTCCAGCCAGTAGGGCAGAGCCAGCGGCAGGGTCAGCCCGGGCCAGCCGATGCTCAGGGGCACACAGCCCAGCGCACCGGCCAGGAACTGGCATCCCACCGCGCCGGGGCGGAGCTTTGCGGGATAAAAGTTCCAGAGCAGAAAGGCCATCAGGGCCCCGGCCAGCGCCGCTGGGAGGACGCCCAGCGGGAACCAGCCCAGAAGCGTCATGGCCGTCATGAGGCCCAGCATGGCAATGAAAGCGCAGCCGCAGACCGTGCCGTCCATCCCGTCGGCGGTGCGGACGCTCTCGGCCAGCGCCACGAGGAGCACCAGCCAGACCGCCGGGGCCAGCGGCCCGAGGGTGCAGTAGCCAAGGCCCGGAACGGCCAGCCCGTCGGGCAGGCAGTCGTTCAGACCCAGCAGAGCCAGCACCAGCGCGCCGGAGGCCGCTTCCAGCCCCAGCCGCACCGGACGGCGCAGCCCCAGCGGCGAGCGATGCCGCAGCCGGGCCAGATCGTCCGCGAGGCCCACGCCCCCGAAGCAGAGCGCCCCGAAGAGGGCGATGAGCAGCCGGGTGGTCAGCAGGTTCTCGCTGCCCAGCAGCTCAGGCTGGGCAACGCAGGCCGCCGTCCAGCCGACGCCCACCGCCGCCATCGTGCCCGTCATGAGGCACAGCCCGCCCATCGTGGGCGGCTCGGTTTCCTTCTGAGGCTGCTGCCGGTCGTGGAACGCCCGGAGCAGCGGGGTCATTAAATTCCCGAGCGCCGCCGTGAGGAAAAATCCCAGCGTCGAGGCGACGATCAAGGCAAAACGAATCATAATAATACTCCAAGTATTTCTTTACTTCCCGCAGACGGGATAGAACAGGGCCAGCGCCTTTTCCAGCGCCATGCCGCGGCTGGCCTTGACCAGCAAAGCGTCTCCGGCCTTCATCCGGGCCAGCAGGGCGTCGGCCGCCTGCTGGTAGTCCCCGGCGTGGACCACGTCGGCAAGGCCCGCCGCCTTTGCGGCCTCCGCCGTCCGTGCAGCCTCGGGGCCGTAGGTGACGAGGGCGGTCAGCCCGGCCCCGGCCGCCTGACGGCCCAGCTCCTCGTGGGCAGAGGCGCTCATCTCCCCCAGCTCCAGCATATCGCCCAGCAGGGCGAAGCGGCGCTTGCAGGGGTACTCCCTGAACATGGCCAATGCGGCCTTCATGCTGTCGGGGTTGGCGTTGTAGCAGTCCTCAATGACATCCATGCCTCCTGCGTGGACCACCTTCTGGCGCATACCGGTCTGCTCGAAATCGGCCAGACCCGCGATAACACCCTCGGGCGCGAGGCCCAGACGGGTGGCGGCGGCATACGCGGCCAGCGCATTCGCCACGTTGTGACGGCCCATGGCGGGGATGGTCACTTCATAGCAGCCTGCGGCCCTGTCGCAGAGGGTGAAGGCCATGCCGTCCCCCTCCTGCCGGACGTTGAGGGCACAGACGTCGGCGCTCTCGTCGCCGAGGCTGAACCACACCGGACGGACGTGGCCGGGCAGAGCAGCTTTGCGGAGGAAGGGGTCGTCGCCGTTCAGCACGAGGGGCGAACCCTCCGCAAGGCCCGCGCAGATCTCCAGCTTCGCCTTGCAGATGTTCTCCTGACTGCCCAGATTGCCGATGTGGGACACGCCGATGCAGGTGATGATACCCACATCGGGCCGGGCACAGCGGGCCAGACGCTCGATCTCGCCTGCGTGGCTCATGCCCATCTCCACCACGGCGTATTCGGTCTCCTTCCCGATGCGGAACAGGGTGCGGGGCAGGCCCAGCTCGTTGTTCTGGTTGCCCTCGGTCTTGATGGTATCCCCAAAGCCCGCGATGGCGGCATAGGTCATCTGCTTGGTGGTGGTCTTGCCCACGCTGCCGGTAACGCCCACCACCTTGGGGTGGAACTGGCTGCGATAGTTCGCCCCCATGACCATCATGGCGTGGTAGCTGTCGGGGCTGATGACCGCCTTTTCTGCCGGGACCCCCTCCACCGGGTGGTTCAGCACAACATAGGCCGCCCCCTCTTCCAGCGCCTTGGCCGCGAAATCGTGGCCGTCGAACCGCTCGCCCGGAAAAGCCACGAAGATGCAGCCGGGGCAGACCTCGCGGCTGTCGGTGGTCACAAGGCCGATGGGCTGGCCGTCGGCGAAGCCCTCGGGGGCAAGGCCCTTCAAAAGCAGATCTGCTGCGATATGTTCCATAGATCATTCTCCCCTTATTAAGATGATGTAACGACTTCCGAAAGCCTCTCCCTTCGGGAGAGCCTCCCTCCATTATCCGCAGGTGATGGTAACGACGGTGCCCTTCTGGACACTGGCGCCTGCGGCCTCGCTCTGGCTCTGCACCGTGCCGGCGCTTTCCCCTGCCACCTGACAGTTCAGTCCGGCGGCGGTCAGCATCTGGCGGGCAAAGTCGGCGCTCTTGCCGCTGACGTCCGGCACCTCGGTGTGACTGCCGGAATAGGTATCGGTATACAGATAGATGGTGGTGCCGCTGGCCACCTCTGCCCCCGCATGAGGGTACTGGTAGGTGACGACGGCGGCGGTCTGGCTGCTCTCGCTCTCCACCAGCTGGTGCTTGAGGCCCTTGTTGTTCAGGGCGACCTGCGCGTTGCTCCACTCCTTGCTCACGAGGTTGGGCACCTTCACAGTGGTCTGGCTGCGGTCGATGCCGTCGGTGGCGATGCCCAGATAGGGGGCGATCTCACTGATGATGTTGCCGACCACAGGCGCGGCCAGAATGGAGGAGTAGTCGGTGCGGGCGTTGTTGGGGTCGTCCAGCATGACATAGACCAGAATTTCCGGGTCGTTGGCGGGCAGGACCGCCGCGAAGGAGGCGACCTTCTTGTAGTCGCCGTCGGCGCGGCGCTCCATGTTCAGCTGCTCGGAGGTGCCGGATTTGCCGCCGATGCGGTAGCCTGCGACGTAGGCATTGGAGCCGCCGCCGTTGGTGGAGCCGTCGCCCACCTCGTACTCCATGATCTGGCGGATGGTCTCGCTGGCGCTCTCGCTGATGACCTGACGGCGGACGTTCGCGCCGACCTCCTCGACCACATTGCCGTTCTGGTCGGTGATCTTATCCACCACATGGGGGGTGACGAGGTAGCCGCCGTTGACCGCCGCCGAGATGGCGGTGCAGACCTGCAGCGGGGTCACGGCCATGGCCTGACCGAAGGCGGAGGACGCAAGCTGGACCTCCCCCAGCTGGTTCTTGGTGTAATACTTCATCATGCCCGTTTCATTGGGCAGGTCCACGCCGGTGCGCTCGGTGAAGCCAAAGGCGTCGAAGTAGTCATAAAAGACGCTGGAGCCGAGCCGCTGCCCCAGCTGGATGAAGTAAATGTTGCAGCTGTTGCGGAGGGCCTCGGCGAGGTTCTGGACCCCGTGAGACTTCTTTCCGGCGCAGTGGTAGGTCTCTTTCGCCACGCCGTAAGCACCGGAGCAGTTGAGGGTGGTGTAATAGGTGGCCTTGCCCGAGTCCACCCCCATCGCCGCCGTGATGACCTTAAAGACGCTTCCGGGGTAGTACAGCTCGGTGATGGCCTTGTTCTTCCACTGGATGTCGCGGTAGGTACCGGTGTAGTCCGGGTCCGGGTCGGGGATCTTCTTGCCGTTCTCGTCCAGCAGGAATTTTTTGGGGTCGTCCGGGTCCTTGAGGTAGATGGTATAGATCTCCGGCTCGGCCTGCACCTGCTCGCTCAGATAGGTCAGGTTCGCGCTGAAATCCAGCGGGTCATTGGGGTCGAAGTCGGGCTTGGAGGCCATTGCAAGGATGGCACCCGTCTTGACGTTCATGACGATGGCCGCACCGCGGTTCTCGACGTTGTTGGCGTAGACCGCCTCGTTGAGGTAACGCTCCACCACCTCCTGCACGTTGACGTCCAGCGACAGCACCAGATTGGAGCCGTCCTTGGCGGCATAGGTGGTGGCGTTGGCATCGGCGATGGCGTTGCCGTAGGCGTTGCGGCGGGTGATGGTGCGGCCGTTGACGCCCGCAAGGGTGGAGTCGTAGGACTTTTCCAGCCCATAGAAACCCTCGCCATCGCCATTGCAGAAGCCCAGCACCGACGCGGCGAACGCACCGTAGGGGTAATCCCGCTGGAAGCTCTTGGACGAGGAGATGGAGATGCGGCCCTTCCGGACGGTGGTGCCGTCCTCCAGCGTCTTGGCCTTGGTGTGCTCTTTGTTGTAGGTGCTGACGTATTTCTCGATGGAGAGCTTGACGGCGTTGTTCACCTTGGTGGCAAGGACCTGATAGGAGGAGGTGTTCTTCGCCAGCGCGTCGTGGACGGTCTGGTACTGGGTCTGGTACTCCGCCGAAGAGGTGTCCACGCGGTCAAGGCTCTCCCCGTCGCCGGAGAGCAGCCGCAGGGTGATCTGACGGCTCACCTCAGCCAGCGTCGTCTCGTCCACCGTCTTGAGGACTTCGCCCGTCTCCTCGGCGGTCTGGCTGGTGAAGAGGGCCGTGGAATAGCTGGGGTCAGCCCAGATGGTCCATACTACGCTGGTAGAGGCCAGCGTAATGCCGGAGGCGTCGTAGATCTCGCCCCGCGTCGCCTGAATGGTGCTGTCCAGCAGCTGCTGCTCGGCCGCATACTGGCGGAAGGTCGCACCCTGTTCGATCTGGATCTTATACAGGCTGTAGGTCACGATGCCCGCAGCCGCCATGACAAAAAATACCGCCGCGCCGAAGCTGAAACGCCGCAGCCGTGCGCTGAGGCGCTCGTGCGGGTCGCTGCGGCGAAGGCGGTAGTAGACGTTCCTGTGCTGGTTTTTGGAGGGCTTGTTTTGCATGGTATTCTCCTGCAGAAACCAGAAAAGCGTGCGCTGCCGCACGCTTTTCTGTCTGTTTGCTTATTTTATGCTGCCGACGGAGGCCAGAACGGTCATTGCGCCGTCGTGCAGAAAATCCGTCCACTGGTGGACAGCCGACTCCCTGCGCACCAGCACGCTCTCGCTGTCGAGGCGGATGTAGGTGATCTGGCTCTGGTCCATCTTCATCAGGCCCAGACGACCGGCCACCTCTTCCACGCTGGTGATGTTGGTCTTGCTGTTGAGGACGCTGTTGTAGTAGGTGTACTGGCTTTGCTCGCTCACCAGCTCTGCCTTGGCCTTCTGGATCTGGTCGTTGACCTCCACCAGCTGGGCCTCGCTCCAGAGCAGGCTGACCGCAAGGCCCGCCAGCAGTGCCATCGAGATCAGCTGAAGCAGATGCTGCATGGCCGCCTGGACTGGGTTGAGACGGCGCTTGCCGCCCTTTTCCACCCGCAGCGCGACCTTGCGCTGCGTCTGAGGTGCTTTTCTGCGGCGCACCTCAGACGACATATCATAGGCTGGCTGACCCATAGTGATCTCCTCCTCTCACCCTGAGCGGTGCCCTGTCCGGCTCAGAGCTTTTCCAAAACGCGCAGGTGGGCAGAACGGCTCCGCCGGTTCTCCTCCAGTTCCTGCTGGTCGGCCTCGATAGGCTTTCGGGTAATGAGCTTTGCTTTCGCCTTGCCGCCGCACACGCAGACCGGGAACTCCGGCGGGCAGGTGCAGGCCGTGGACCAGCGGCGGAATTTGTTCTTCACCAGCCGGTCTTCCAGCGAATGGAAAGTGATGACGCACAGCCTTCCGCCCGGGGCAAGGTGGTCGAAGATGGTGTCCAGCCCCTCCTCCAGAGCGTCCAGCTCATGGTTGACTGCGATGCGCAGCGCCTGAAAGGTACGCCGCGACGGGTTCTTATTCTTGCGCCGCTCTGCCGGCGGCATGGCGCTGGCCACGATGTCGGCCAGCTGTAAGGTCGTCTCGATGGGGGCCTTCTCCCGAGCCTCCACGATATGCCCGGCGATCTGCCATGCATAGGGTTCCTCGCCGTAGTCCCGCAGGATGCGGGCAAGCTCTTCCCGGCTGGCGGTGTTCACGAGGTCTGCCGCCGTCTCCCCCTGCTGGCTCATCCGCATATCCAGCGGAGCGTCCGCCCGGTAGGAAAAGCCCCGGGCCGCGTCATCCAGCTGATGGCTGGAAACGCCGAGATCCAGCAGCGCACCGTTGATCTTCTCGATGCCGAGACCCTCGAGGGCTTGTCCGGCATAGCGGAAATTGATCTGCACCACGGTGGCCGGAAGCCCCGCCAGACGCGCCCGGGCGGTCTGCACCGCGTCGGGGTCCTGATCCAGCGAGACGAGCCGCCCGCCCTTTGTGCCGTCGAGGCGGAGGGCGATCTGGCGGGAGTGCCCCGCGCCGCCCGCCGTGCCGTCCAGATAAATGCCTGCCGGGTCGATGTTCAGTCCGTCGAGGCACTCGTTCAGAAGCACGGGGATATGCTCAAACGAGGCCGGGTCGAACTGCGCCATCTCTTCTTTCTGTGTCATCGTGCCCAGCCTCCCTTTGTTTCGTGTTCCGAGCCGTCCGATACGCCGGACATCTCTCCGGGAGTTTGTCCCGTTTAAGTGCTGTCAAGATACCTGACGACTCTATTTTATTGTAGCAAATCACAGCGCTGAATGCAAGTTTTTTCCTTCGCTTTTTTCCTACAAAATCGCACAAAAAAAGCTCCTGCGAATCGTCACTTTGACTCGCAGGGACTTGGAAGCCCTCTTATGCGCCGCGGCGGGGCGTCTGGCGCAGGTTCGCACGGACATTTTTCACCTGTGCGGCGTTCTCGGCCATGGTCTCCTCGGTGGTTTTCAGCATATTGTCGCAGTAATCCGTCACGGTCTGGCGGACGGTGCGGGCCTCGGTCTGGGCGGCGGAGACGATCTCCGACGCACGCTGCTGGGCGGCGCGGACGATCTCGGCCTCGCTCACAAGGATGCGGGCACGCTCTTCGGCCTTCTTCACGATGGCCTGCGCCTGTGCGTTGGCCGACTCGATGAGCTGGGCACGGTCGCTGACGATGGACTGGGCCTGCCGCAGCTCCACCGGCAGGTTCGCGCGGATGTCGTCGAGATAATCCCGGATCTGCTCCACATCCACGATGCGCTTGCCGCCCGAGAGGGGCATCCCCGTGCTCTCTTCCAGCAGATCCTCAATGGTATCCAAAAGCTCGTTGACGTTCATCAGGCTTCTCCTTCTTCCTCGGCGGCGTCTGCCACCGGCTTGCCATATTTCCAGAGCAGGACCTTGCCGTACTTGTACTGCTTTTTCAGCTGCAAGCCGCCCACCTCAGCGGGGAGGACGAGCTTCGTTTCGCTCTCGCAGATGACGATGCCGCCGGGGGCGACGCACTTGTCCACGAGGGGGAGGATGTTTTCCAGCGTGCCGTTGTGGAAGGGTGGATCCAGCAGCACCAGATCGAACTGCTCCCGGCAGGCAGAGAGGAAGCGCGCTGCCTCGCCGATGTTGACCCGGCTGCGGTCAAAGACGCCGCAGCTCTTGCAGTTCTTCATCACGATGCCGACGGCCTCGCGGTTCTCATCCAGAAATACACACCGGGCAGCGCCCCGGCTCAGCGCCTCAATGCCCAGCTGGCCGCTGCCTGCGTACAGGTCCAGCACACGGGCACCGGGCAGGTCGAACTGGACGATGCTGAACATCGCCTCCTTCACCTGATCGAGGGTGGGGCGGGTAATATCCGTGCCGGGCAGCGCTTCCAGCCGTCTGCCGCGGGCTTCTCCTGCAATGACTCGCATGTTTTGGCCTCCTTTGGTCTTTCCTGTTATCGTAACTTCATATTATCGTCATACCGCCGCTCTTTGTCAAGGGCAGCGCCAAGATTCGTTGCGTTCCGGGCCTGAATGTGCTAAAATTATCCCAGAACGCCGCTTTTTCGGGCGTAAGAAGGAGAGTATACATCATGAAAGTCCTGCTCATCAACGGCAGCCCCCACGAAAAGGGCTGCACCTATACCGCACTGACCCTCATCGCCGGAGAGCTGAACTCTGCCGGCATCGAGACGGAGATCCTGAACGTCGGCACCAAGCCCGTGGGCGGCTGCATCGGCTGCGGCGGCTGTGCCGCCGGCAAGGGCTGCGTCTTCGGCGGCGTGGTCAACGAGGCCATCGAGAAGGCCAAAACTGCCGATGGCTTCGTGTTCGGCAGCCCGGTGCACTATGCATCCGCATCCGGCAACATGACCAGCTTCATGGACCGCCTTGCCTACGCGGGCGGCAGATATCTGGCCTACAAGCCCGCCGCCATCTGCTGCTCGGCCCGCCGCGCCGGTACGACGACCACCCTCGACCAGCTGGTAAAGTACCCCGAGTTCTTCCATATGCCGCTGGTGAGCGGCTCCTACTGGCCGATGGTCCACGGCTCGAACCCGGAGCAGGTGCTGCAGGACGCCGAGGGCTGCGCCGTGATGCAGGAGCTGGGCCGCAACATGGCATGGCTGCTCCGGTGCATCGAGGCGGGCCGGGCCGCCGGCATCGACCATCCGGAGAACCCCCGCCGCCCGATGACGAATTTTATCCGATAAACCTCTCAGTCAAAGCCTGACGGTTTTGCCAGCTCCCCTACCGAGGGGAGCCTCTGGCGAAGAGGAAAAGCTTTGCGAAATGCCAAGGCCTCCCCTCTTTAGGGGAGGTGGCACGCCGTAGGCGTGACGGAGAGGTTTTCTCCAAGGGGCTGCTTTCCCGCCGGGGGAGCGCCCCCTTCTTTTTTGAATTTTTATTCCAAAACCGATAAAAACCGGCCCGGATTCTTTTTTCGTTCATAACTTTGTGGTAGCATAAGAACAAAAGTATTCTTTGCCACGGAGAGCATTTGTGATGGAACACTACGATTGGAATGACGGCTGGCAGTTCACCCCGGTCTTCAACCCCGCCATCGTGCGGCCGGAGTCCCCGGAGCTGGAGCTGGAAGAGGTGCGCCTGCCCCACACGGTCAAGACCCTGCCCTACAATTACTGCAATGAGAACGACTACCAGAAGCTCTCGGGCTACCGGCGGGAGTTTTTTGCGCCCAGAGAGTGGGAGGGCCGCACCGTCCTGCTCACCTTCGGGGCCGTGGCCCACGACGCCACGGTGTTCTGCAACGGGCGGCGGGTGTTCCACCACAGCTGCGGCTACACCGCCTTTACGGTAGACCTGACCAGCGCCCTCCATCTGGGCCAGAAAAACGTGGTGGCTGTCCGCTGCGACAGCCGCGAGGACCTGAACATCCCGCCCTTCGGCGGGCAGATGGATTTTCTCACCTACGGCGGCATCTGCCGCGCCGTCTGCCTTGACGTCAAGGAGACTGCCTACCTGCGGGACATCTTCATCGAGACGAAGGCCGAGGGCGGTTTCCGCATCTATACCGCCACCGTGGGCGAGACGGTGGGCTGCACGCTGCAGGCCGAGATCCGCAGCCCCTCGGGCAGCCGGGCTTTTTATACCGGTGAGCTTTCGCTGCCCATCACCGGCGCGCTGAACAGCGTCCATCCGTGGAGCATCGAGCACCCCACCCTCTACACCCTCACCGTCCGGCTCATCCGGCCCGGCACCGGCGGTCTGCCCGACCGGGTGCTGGACGAAAAGAGCTGCCGCTTCGGGTTCCGCACCTTACAGTTCGTGGCCGGGGGGCTTTATCTCAACGGCCAGCGGGTGGAGCTGCGGGGTCTCAACCGCCCTCAGAGCTACGCCTATCAGGGCTATGCCATGCCCGACAGCATCCAGCGTCTGGACGCCCAGCTGTTGAAAAAGCAGCTGGGCTGCAACGCCGTCCGGCTCACGATGCCCCCCAGCCCCGCCTTCCTCGACGCCTGCGACGAGCTGGGTCTGCTGGTCTTTGTGGAGATGCCCGGCTGGCAGTATGTGGGCGACGACATCTGGAAAGCGCAGGCGCTGCAGAACTGCCGCGAGATGGTCTGCCAGTGCCGCAGCCATCCCAGCATCTTCCTCTGGGGCGTCCGGGTCTGCGGCAGCGCCGACGACGAGAGCTTCTATAAGCGCACCAACGAGACGGTCCGCCGCCTCGACCCCACCCGCCCCACGGCGGGCACCCGCAGCACCCGCCGCAGCCAGCTTCTGGAGGACGTCTACGCCTACACCGACTACTCCTACCGGGGCCGGGGCGTCGGCTGCGAGGCCCGCACTGCCGTCACCCCCGACCCCCGGAAAGGCTACCTCATCAGCGAGTTCGAGGGAGCACAGTTCCCGGCCAAGCCCTTCGACGACGAGCCGCACCGTCTGGCACAGGCGCTGCGCTATGCCGCTGTCCTCAACGACACCATCGCCCAGCAGGGGGTGGCCGGCAGCTTCGGCTGGTGCATGACCGACTACAACACCCATCGGGAGTTCGGCAGCGGCGACCGCATCAGCTATCAGGGCGTGATGGACCTGTTCCGCAACCCCAAGCTCTCTGCCGCCGTCTACGCCAGCCAGAAGCTCCCCCGCTCCCCCTCTGACATCGTGCTGGAGGTCTCGTCCACCATGGCGCCGGGCGACCATCCGGGCGGCTTTGCGGGGGCGTGCTGGGCCTTCACCAACGCCGACAGTCTGCGGTTCTACCGGGACAACGACTTCGTGGCCGAGTTCGCACCCGACCGCCGGGGCCGTTTCGCGGCTCTGCCTCACCCGCCCATCGAGATCCACGACTTCGTGGGCCTGCTGCTGGAAAAGTATGAGGGCCTCGACCGGGCCGCTGCGCCGCAGGTAGCCGCTATCCTCAACGAGATGCGCCGGGACGCCATGGAGCTTTCGCCCCTGTCCCGGGCGCGGATGTACTCGCTGCGTCTGAGCTGGAACGAGCTGCTGCAGCTCTACTACAAATATATCGGCGTGCTGGGCAGCCCCTCCGCCGTCTACCGCTTCGAGGCGGTGTGGCATGGCCGGGCCGTCCGCACCGTTGTGAAGGAGCCGGTACAGAGCGTCCGTCTGGAATGCACCGTCCACAACCCCATCCTCACCGACGGCCCCACATGGGACTGCGCCGCCGTCAGCCTCCGGGCCATCGACCAGAACGGCAACCTCCTGCCCTACTGCGGCGAGGCCGTCCAGCTGAGCGTGGAGGGGCCGCTGCGCATCCTCGGCCCCAGCGTCGTGCCCCTGCGGGGCGGCATGGCAGGCACCTATCTTGCCACCACCGGCGAGGCCGGCCCGGCCCGGCTGCGCTGCCGGATGGAAGGTGCGCTGGACACCGAAGCCTCCCTTACCATCCGCCGCCGGGAGGAGGAGAGGGGTTAAATCTCGTCTCTTTACGATAGGTTTGCACTCTGTTCAAAATTTTCTCATGGTTGCATGGTATCCTGAGAGCAGAAAAATACCGAGGGGCGGCGCACCCGCCCCTCTTTTATGAGGAAGGACGTTTATGAAAGAAAAGATCCGCCAGTTCATGATCGGCCGCTACGGCACCGACGGCCTGAACCAGTTTTTGAACATCGCATCCCTTGTGCTGGTGCTGGCCTATATCCTCACCCGGCTTCCTCTGCTGCTGTATGTCGGCGTGGTGCTGCTGGGCTTCTGCTACTACCGGATGTTCAGCCGCAACATCTCCAAGCGCACCGAGGAGAACTATCGATACTACGCCGTGAAGGACCGCATCCGCAGCAAATTCAGCAGCCTGCGCGACCAGTGGAACAACCGCAAGCTCTACCACTACTACCGCTGCCCCCAGTGCCGCCAGAAGCTGCGGGTGCCCCGGGGCCGGGGCCGCATCCAGATCTCCTGCCCCCGCTGCGGCACCCAGTTCATCAAGAAGAGCTGAGCCATGTTTGGATACGTCATCCCTGATCAGGCCGCACTGGACGATGCGGCCAAGGCCCGCTACCGCACGGCCTACTGCGGGCTTTGCCGCCGCATCGGCGCGCTCCACGGGCTGCGGGGCCGTCTGACCCTGAGCTATGACCTGACCTTCCTGAACCTGCTGCTCTCCAGCCTCTATGAGGGCGAGAGTGCCTGCATCACCGGCAGCAGCCACTGCCCCATCCACCCCATCCGGAAGGTGAGCTGGCGGCACAGCGGCCCCACCGACTACTGCGCCGATCTGAGCGTGGCCCTCCACTATTACAACGCCGCCGACAAGTGGAACGACGACCACAGCCTCCTCGGCCTCGGCTTCGAGAAGCTGCTGGACGCCCCCACGCAGGAGGCCGCCAAGCGCTGGCCTCGTCAGTGCGCCGCCATCCGCTCCTGCCTCGACCGTCTGGCCCGGCTGGAAGCCGAGGGCAGCGAAGACCTCGATGCGGTGTCTGGCTGCTTTGGGGAGCTGATGGCCGAGCTGTTCGACTACCGGCAGGATCACTGGTCCCCCGAGCTGCGAAGCATCGGCTTCCATCTGGGCAAGTTCATCTACCTGCTGGATGCCTACGACGACCTCGCCCGGGACGAGAAAAAAGGCGCGTACAACCCGCTGCGCTCCCTCAGCCGCCAGCCCGACTATGAGGAGGAGATGCGGGACATCTTCGAGCTGCTTCTGGCCCGGTGTGCCAGAAGCTTCGAGCGTCTGCCCTGTGTGGAGGATGCCGACCTGCTGCGGAACATCCTGTACTCCGGCGTGTGGCTCAAATACAACTGCAAACAGGCCAAGGAAGCCGGAAAAAAATAGACGATTCCGCCCAAAAGGCGGATATTCTTTTGATTTGCGCTTGATTTTACAGGCGCTGTCCTGTAGACTGTAATACTGTATGGAACGAAAGGGCCGCGCAAGGCCTGAGAGAGACGTGAGGAAGTAGACCCATGAGAGATCCCTATGAGGTGCTGGGCATCCAGCGCGGCGCGACCGACGACGAGATAAAGAAAGCCTATCGGGCCAAGTGCAAGCGCTGGCACCCCGACCTGAACCCCAACGACCCCACCGCAGAGGAACACTTCAAGGAGGTGCAGGCGGCTTATGACGCCATCACCAAAGGCGAGACCGGACCTCAGATGGGCGGCCCATCCGGCTATGGCCAGCAGCAGAGCTACGGCGGCTACCAGCAGGGCTACGGCTCAAACGGCTGGCAGCAGGGCGATTTCGACTTCGGATTCGACCCCTTTGGCTTTGGGTTCGGCTTCGGCGGCTATCAGCAGCAGAGCGGGGCCAGCTATTCCGGCTCGGACAGCCCCGAGATGCAGGCGGCCCGCAACTTTGTTTCGAATGGCCGCTACGCGGAGGCCCGCCGGGTGCTGGATGGCATGAACAGCCGCTCGGCGCGGTGGTACTACCTCTCCTCGCTGGCCAATCAGGGCCTCGGCAACAGCATCGACGCGCTGCAGGACGCCCGCCGCGCCGTCCAGCTGGACCCCAACAACACCGAATACCAGATGCACCTGCGCCGGATGCAGAACCCCGGCCAGACCTACCGCACCCAGACCACCTACGCCCAGCCCGGCGGGCTGATGCGCTGGTGCTGGAGCATGATCCTGCTCAACCTGCTGTGCAACTGCTGCTGCGGAGGCGGCTGGGGCTGGCGGTTCCGGATGTAAGCAAGACAGAAAAAACCTCCCGTACTGGCGTACGGGAGGTTTTTCTGTTGACGTTAATAGATCACGATGGTGCGGGTGATCTTCTCGCAGGAGTAGTTGCCCGTAGCCTGAGCGGTCTGGATGTAGGTGCCCGGCTCGGTGGGGAACTCGGTGGACTTGCTGCTGAACAGGCCCTTCTTCTTATAGGTGTAAGTGACCTTCGCGTCATTGGCCACCACGCCGTCCGACTCCAGCAGAGCGCCGGTGTTGTGGGCTTCGGCCTCGGCCAGCGTCACAGCGGGCAGCTCCTCGGCCCAGTAGAGGCGGACGCCCTCCGTCTTGGGCTTGATCCGGAACATGGCCACACCGGCGGTGTTCAGGTCGCCGGACTGCAGCGCCACAGCACCCGCGATGTACCGGCCCGAATCCACCGGCTGTTCATCCAGATAGATGCGGCTGAACACGCCCTCAGGCAGGTAGCGGCGGATCATTTCCAGCGAGAGCTTAAGGCCCAGCGACATATCCTTCAGGGTGGGGATATAGAATTTCAGGGCATCCATCACCTTGACGACCTCATCTGCCACGCTCAGAAGCACGCTGACGTCGTTTCCGTCGATGAGCTGTTTGACATAGGCATAGACGTTGAACTCCTCCACCTGATCGGGGGTCTTGGACATCTTGCGGGGCAGGGGTATCATCTTGAGCAGGGTGCGGAGCTTATCGGAGAGCACGAGGGTGACGTAGCCTTTGGCTTCGCCCTTGACGCCCAGCACCACGCCGATATACTGTACGTCTGCCGGGCGGGTGACCACCGACAGCTCGAACGGGGAGCCATAGACCAGATTGCCGGTGGCCTGCAGGCGGATGGAGACGGCCTCGTTAGTCTCCTCCATCTGAGTCTGCGAAGCGAGGGGCAGCTCGGTCTGGGCCGCTGCGGCAAACGCCGGAGTCATCATGCTCAGCATGAGGGCTGCTGTCAGGAGCAGCGAGAGCATTCTTTTGGCCTTCATATGGACAAACCTCCTGTATTCATCATCTTCGCCGGGCGGGCTGGTGCCCATGACCCAGCTAGGATAATTTTACCGCAAATCCCTGTCAGGGTCAATAACGGGATTCAAGCAAAAGGGCCGCTGCTCTGGATGGCAGCGGCCCTTCTCCGTTCTCTTACAGGATGCGCACCCGGATAACGGCGGGGATCGCCGAGAGCTTTGCAGCCAGCGCGGCGTCCACTGCGCCGGTGGCGTCCAGCATGGTGTATGCCATGTTCTTCTTGCTCTTGTTGACCATGTTCTCGATGTTCAGGCCCGCCTCGGTGGTCAGGGCAGTGATCTGGCTGATCATGCCCGGCTCATTCTTGTGGATGATGCAGATGCGTTTGCCTCCGGCGCGGGGCTGGTGCACCTCGGGCATATTCACCGAATGGGTGATATTGCCGTTCTTGAGGTAGTCGCTGATCTCCTGCGCGGCCATGACGGCGCAGTTGTCCTCCGCTTCCGGAGTGGACGCGCCCAGATGAGGCGTGCAGATGACGCCCGGACGGCCCAGCAGGGCCTCGGAGGGGAAGTCGGTCATGTAGCCGGACACCTTGCCGGTGTCGAGGGCCTCCAGCAGGGCATCGGTGTTGACCAGCTCGCCGCGGGCATAGTTCAGCAGCTTGACACCGTCTTTGCAGAGGGCCAGCGTCTGGGCGTTGATGGTGTCCTTGGTGGTGGGCAGATAGGGCACATGGATGGTGATGTAGTCGCAGAGAGGCAGCATATCGTTCAGGTTGACGCAGTGGCGGACCTGACTGCTCAGATTCCACGCAGCATCGATGGAGATGTAGGGGTCGTAGCCGTAGACCTCCATGCCCAGCTCGATGGCACAGTTGGCGACGCGGGAGCCGATGGCACCCAGACCGATGACGCCGAGGGTCTTGCCCTTGATCTCGTTGCCCACGAACTGCTTCTTGCCCTTCTCCACGCTCTTTGCCATGGCGGGATCTCCGGCAAGGCCCTGCGTCCACTGGGCAGCGGCAGGCACGTTGCGGCTGCCTGCGATGAGCATTCCGATGACCAGCTCGGCCACGGCATTGGCGTTGGCTCCGGGGGTGTTGAAGACCACGATGCCCTGCTCACTGCACCGGTCGAGGGGGATGTTGTTGACGCCTGCACCGGCGCGGGCGATGGCCAGCAGGCCGTCGTTGAAGGTGGTGTTCAGCAGGTCAGCGCTGCGGACGAGGATGCCGTCCGGGGCGTCAGCGTCCACCGACACATCGAAGAAGTTCTTGTTCAGCTTTGTCAGACCCACCGGGCTGATGGCGTTCAGGGTTTTTATCGTAAACATTGGTTTATCTCCTTACTCATTCTCCTTGCGGAACTTCTCCATGAAGTCCACCAGCTTGTCAACGCCCTCGGCGGGCATTGCGTTGTAGATGGAGGCGCGCATACCGCCCACGAGGCGGTGGCCCTTCAGGTTGACGAAGCCGGCGTCTGCGGCCTCGGCGCAGAACTTCTTGTCGAGGTCGGAGTCCGGGCTGGTGAAGGTGACATTCATGGTGCTGCGGTAACGGTGCTCGACGGGGTTCTTGAAGAAGTCCTGACCGTCGAGGTAATCGTAGAGGACCTTCGCCTTGGCTTCGTTGATCTCCTGCATCTTGGCGAGGCCGCCGATGTCATTCTCCAGATACTTGAGCACCAGACCGGTCATGTAGATGCACCAGCAGGGCGGGGTGTTGTACATGCTGTCCTTGGCCAGCAGGGTGGTGTAGTTCATCATGGTGGGCACAGTTTCGGCCGCGTGGCCCAGCAGGTCGTCCCGGACGATGGCGATGGCCATGCCAGCGGGGGCGACGTTCTTCTGGACGCCGAAGTAGATGCAGCCGTATTTCGTCACATCCACGGGCTTGGAGAGGATCATGGAGCTCATATCGGCCACCAGCGGCACGCCCTCCACCTGCGGCAGCTCGACGTACTGGGTGCCGAAGATGGTGTTGTTCTGGCAGATGTGGATGTAGCTGGCGTCCTTGTCGTAATCGATGGCGTTCACATCGGGGATATAGGTGAAGTTCCTGTCCTTGCTGGAGGCGACGATCTTTGCCTCGCCGAACTTTGCGGCCTCCTTGGCGGCCAGATTGGAGAAGTTGCCGGTGACGATGTAGTCGGCCTTGCCGGTGGTCATGAAGTTCAGGGGCACCATGGCGAACTGCTGGGTCGCGCCGCCCTGAAAGAAGCCGACCTTATAATTATCCGGAATGTTCATCACCCGGCGCAGGGTGGCTTCGGTGTCCGTGATGATGGCGTCGAACCACTTGCTGCGATGGCTCATCTCCATCACGCTCTGGCCGCTGTCGCCATACTCGAGCAGCTCTGCCTGAGCCTGCTTGAGCACCTTTTCGGGTAACATGCTGGGACCTGCGCTGAAATTATAAACTCGTGCCATGGATCGCACTCTCCTTTTCCTCTTCCTGACGGCCCCTTCGGGCGTTGTGCTCTGGATTTGTCCGTAGTATAATGGTTTCAGGGGGTGCAAAACAAGAGCATCTTTGCACAAAGTTCGGCCTCCAAAGTCCGAGCCATCAGCACGAAGCGCACAAATGTCTTTGCCGCAGGGACATTTTCAGAGACACTTGTAAAATATTCACTCTTTTCCCGCATGAATGCTGGATTTTCCGCCCTTGCTCTCTCCGTCGATTTCTGTTATAATGGCAGTATCTAAGACAAATGTAAAATCAAGTTTTCGCTCAGAAAAGGAGAGAAACGCCCCATGTATGGCATTCCGGACCGATTGAAGCCCCTTTCGGCGGCAGAGGAGCAGGTGCTTCTGGCCCTGTGGGACTGCAAGCCGCCTGCGTCGCGGCGGGACATCGGGGCGCGTCTGGCCGCAAAAGGCTGGGCCGCTGCCACCGTGCTGAATTTTTTATACCGGCTGGAAGAAAAAGGCTGGGTCATCTGCACCAAGGAGCAGAATCGCAACCTCTACTCCCCCACCGTCACCCGCCGGGCCTACGGCGTCTTCACCATGCGCCAGCGTCTGGACACCGTCTTTGGCGGCGACCTCGCACAGGCCGTGCGGGCGCTGGTGAGCGAGAGCGGCTGCTCCCAGAGCGAACTGGAACAGGCCATCGCCGTGCTGAACGAAAAGCACGCAGAGGCGGAAGAATACGATCTGTACGACCCCTACGGTTAGCCCTCTCCCAAAGGTCGAGCCAATGTACTGCCATCCGTAAGGCACCGGGCCTTAACCGTGGTGCCATAAGAAAACATGAAAAAACCCAGTAAAATCAATGTTTTTTAGGGCAGCGGAAAACGGGGCAGGTCAAAACAACTGAATAATCAGACAGAAACAGGGTGTTGTCAAGCATGACAGCGCCCTTTTCTGTTCCCCGGCCAAGCCGCAGATTTTGAAAAAAGTCTGCGGCTTTTCTTTTTGCCCAAAAGCAGAAAGGAGGCGACGGCCTATGTACTTCACTTCCGGCAGCGATCGGGCCTTTGAACAGCTCATGCAGGGCAAGCCCGGTTTTGACCACTACGACAGCGGCGAGGCGGTCACGCCGGAGGACTGCGGCACCTGCCGCTTTTATCGCCCGCACTGGAAATATCAATTCTGCGTCTATGCGGAATGTCCCTACCAGCCGGGCAAGCTGACCGCCTACGACGCGGTGACATTTCGAGTGAAAGGAGTTGAGAATATGGCAGTATTTCGTGTAGAGCGTAACAAGGGCTACACGGTGATGTCCAATCACCACCTGCGGAACAAGGACTTATCCCTGAAAGCCAAGGGCCTGTTATCGCAAATGCTCTCCCTGCCGGAAGATTGGGACTATACGCTGAAAGGTTTGTCCCTTATCAACCGGGAGCAGATCGACGCGATCCGGGCCGCAATCCGGGAGCTGGAACAGGCCGGGTACATCGTCCGATCCCGTGAGCGCGACAGCCAAGGGCGCTTGCGCGGCGCGGACTATGTGATCTATGAACAGCCCCAGCCTGTGCCGGATTCACCTACGTTGGAAAATCCAATGTTGGATGATCCAACGCAGGAAAAGCCTACGTTGGGAAAACCAACGCAATTAAATAAAGATATATCAAGTAAAGAAAAATCAATTACTGATGTATCAATTACCGATCCCATTCCTATCCTTTCCCGACCCTCTCCTTTGGAGGACGAGGCGGCACAGCCGCCGGAACGGAAAGGAACGGAAGCGAAATCACAGAGCGCCATAGAGATTTATCGTCAAATCATCATGGACAACATTGAGTACGAACACCTTTGCCAGCACGTCAAGAGCATTGACCGGGAAACGCTGGACGAGATTGTGGACTTGCTGGTGGAAACCGTATGCAGCGCCCGCAAGACCATCCGCATTGCCGGGGACGATTACCCGGCAGAGCTGGTGAAATCCAAGTTTATGAAACTGGACAGCTCTCACATCGAGTTTGTCTTTGACTGTTTGAGCAAGAACACTTCGGAAATCCGCAACATCAAGAAATACCTGCTGGCTATGCTGTTCAATGCGCCCAGCACGATCAACGGTTACTATGCCGCGCTGGTGGCCCATGACATGAACACCGGCAAAATCTGAAAGGAGGACGGCCCTATGAAACAGGGTGCATTGATTTTCGACGAGCGCAGCGACCGTTACGACATTCGCTTTGATCTGGCGGACTACTACGGCGGCCTGCACTGTGGGGAAACCTTTGATGTGATGGTGGGCGGCAGGTGGAAGCCCACCCGCATTGAGTACGGGGCCAACTGGTATCTGGTTGGCATCCGTGCCGACGATCTTTCCGGCCTGCGGGTGAGGATTTAATCGGGGACAACCGGCGCAAGCGGCTGTCCCTTTTCTGTTTCCTGCGGCGGCTGACGGTGCCACCTTAACCGTCCCGCCGCACTTCTGCGAAAGGAGGGATAGCGATTGCAGGAGGAAGTAACCCAAAAGACAATAGCCTTTTCCATCAAATCGGCCAAGCTGACAATCCAAGTGCTGCAAGCGGCGGCCCGCAAGTTTCTGGAAACCCAAAACAAGGGCAAGACCAAGCTGCACCACGGCCAGCAGAGCCTAAAGCAGCTCAAAAAGCACGGGGCGGCCCTGTCCAATATCGAGATCACCGACGCCAACATTGGACTGTTTAAGCCCTGCGCCAAGAAATACGGCGTGGACTTCACGCTGCGGAAAGACGCCACTACCCAGCCCCCGCACTACATCGTGATTTTCAAGGCCAAGGACGCCGACAACATGGAACAGGCGTTCAAGGAGTTCACGGCCAAGAAGTTGCAGCGGGAGGAACGGCCCTCGATCCGCAAGGACATTGCCGCAAGCAAGGAAAAGGCAGCAGCCCGCAACGCTGACCGGGCCAAGGAAAAATTCAAAGAAAGGGGGCTGTCACGATGAAGCCGGAAATGAAAAAACTGATAATCGCCAATCTGCCCTATCTGCTGTTTGTCTATCTGTTCGGCAAGCTGGGGCAGGCGTACCGGCTGGCGGAGGGCATCGACCTTTCCCAAAAGCTCCTGCACTTTGCGGATGGCTGCGCGGCGGCCTTTGAAAGTGCCGCCCCCAGCTTCCACCCCACTGACCTGCTGATCGGCGTCGCTGGTGCTGCGGCGCTGCGGCTTATGGTGTACTGCAAAGGCAAGAACGCCAAGAAATACCGCAAAGGCGTGGAATATGGCAGCGCCCGATGGGGCGGCCCCAAGGATATAGCCCCCTATATCGACCCCAATTTTGACAACAACATTCTGCTGACACAGACGGAACGGATCACCATGAACAACAGGCCGAAAGACCCCAAAACCGCAAGAAATAAAAATGTTCTGGTGATCGGCGGTTCCGGCTCCGGCAAGACCCGGTTCTTTGTAAAACCAAACCTGATGCAATGTGTGTCCAAGGACTATCCGACCTCATTTGTGATAACCGATCCCAAGGGCAGCTTGATCGGTGAAGTGGGCCAGCTCCTTATCCGCAGCGGCTACCGCGTGAAAGTGCTGAACACCATCAATTTTTCCAAGAGCATGAAATACAACCCGTTTCGGTATCTGCACTCGGAAAAAGACGTGTTGAAGCTGGTAAATACCCTGATTTGCAACACTAAAGGCGAGGGCGAAAAAAGTGCGGAAGATTTTTGGGTGAAATCGGAACGGCTGTTCTACACGGCCCTGATCGGCTATATCTGGCAGGAAGCGCCGGAGGAAGAAATGAACTTCACGACGCTGCTTGAAATGATAAATGCCAGCGAAGCCCGCGAGGACGACCCGGAATTTCAGTCGCCGGTGGATTTGATGTTTGAGCGATTGGAGGAACGCGATCCAGACCACTTTGCCGTCCGCCAGTATAAAAAATTCCTGCTTTCGGCGGGCAAGACACGTTCCTCTATCCTTATCAGCGCAGGCGCGAGAATGGCCCCTTTTGACATCCGCGAGGTGCGGGAGCTGATGGAGGACGACGAACTGGAACTTGACACCATCGGGGACGAGAAAACGGCGCTGTTCCTGATTATGTCGGACACGGACACCACCTTTAATTTCATTCTGGCAATGGTACAGAGCCAGCTTATCAACCTGCTTTGTGACCGGGCCGATGATAAATACGGCGGGCGGCTGCCGGTTCACGTCCGCATGATACTGGACGAGTTTGCGAACATCGGCCAGATACCCAACTTTGACAAGCTGATCGCCACCATCCGAAGCCGTGAAATCTCGGCTTCTATTATTTTGCAAAGCCAGTCACAGTTAAAGGCCATCTACAAGGACGCTGCGGAAATCATTTCCGATAACTGCGACTGCACGCTTTTTCTTAGTGGGCGGGGCAAGAACGCCAAGGAAATCTCTGACGTGCTGGGCAAAGAAACCATCGACAGCTACAACCAGAGCGAAAACCGGGGCGCACAGACCTCTCACGGATTGAATTATCAGAAGTTAGGAAAGGATATGCCATACTTGTTCGTGAAGAGTTCAGTTGCCTTGAATTTATCATGAACAGGGACACGATCAACTGGATTCTGAAAAAACTGAATACAGGAGGTCGAACATGGAGCATTTACCAAAGAAAATCCATCAAAACGGCATCAGCTACACGCTGGTAGGAGACTACTACATCCCCGATCTGAAGCTGCCGGAGGAAAGTCGCCCCATTGGACGGTGGGGCCGGATGCACAAGGCGTTTTTGCAAGAACACCGGCCCGGTCAGTACAATGCCCTGCTTCTGTCGGGAAAACTCTGGACATATCTTGCTGACCTGAACGAACAGGCCGCTGACCGGCTGGCGTGTATCGTCTCGCAGATGCAGGAGGCGGAGGGTGTCACCGAGGAACTGAAAGCCCGTGACCAGCTTGCATGGGTCGGGGCCATGAACAGCATCCGCAGCCGGGCAGAGGAAATCATTCTGTCTGAGATGATTTTTGTCTGAGGGAGGTGGACGCATGATTCTGGAAGAAATATTTAACGGCAAATTTTATCCCTGCGAAACAGTGGTCGCAGATTCACCGAGATTTAAGCAGGCAGTCAAGGCCAGCGCCGCCCTGATGGACACTTTATCGGAGCGTCTGAGCAAAGAGGACTATGCACTGGTTGAAGAACTGCGGGAGCAGGTGGCAATCGCCCAGTGTGAGGAAAACGAAAGCCACTTCAAATACGGCTTTTCGGCGGGGCTGCTTGTCCAGCAGGAAGCCCATACGCAGGTGTCGCAGAAAGACAAAGAATAGCATCTTCAATAGTGGCTGTTCCCAAACTGGGAACAACCACCACAACAGAATACAGCTTCACGAAAGCCATTTGCCAATCAACCGGCGGATGGCTTTTTTGCCGCTCCCGGATATGGAAATTTTACTTCCGCTTACGTCTGGCCTTGCGGTTGGGCGGGATGGGGCTGGCCTTTCCTCTCATATTGTTGGGGCTTTTGAGCTGCTTGGACAGGCTCAGTATCCGCAGGAACGCCGAGAAGTCCTCCGAGGAAATCTTCTCAAAGGGTATCTGCAACTTATCGCAGAACTCGTGGATCAGCATTTCTGTATCGCTGCCCTGCCCTATGGCCTGCTCAAATTTTTCCTTCACATCATCCAGCGTGGGCTGCGGGTCGGCGGTGGTCTTGTCTTTGCGGTGTGCTTCCCGGATGTCCCGGACGATGCTGTCCAGATCATCGTGCATGACGTGGCTGTAAAAATCGCTTTCCTGCACCTGCCCCAGTTCCAGCGTCCGCATATAGAGGTCATCTTCTCCGGGTGCATACTTGCTCATGACGGTCTGCCGGGTGGCCTCCATTATCAAATTCATCTGCTCCACCCGCATATTGGCGATCTGGTCGATACAGATTTCCATATCTATCATCAGCCGCCGGAAATTCGGGTGGGTAGCCAGTTCGCAGAGAAGCCGGTTGTTGATTTTGCCGCTGCTCAAAAGTTCCACCATATCATCACTCAGATGCAGAGATTGAAGTTCTGTGTTTGGGTGATTTTTATTTTCCGTCAGCCCCATCAGATAGTCGGTGGACACACCGTAAAAGTCCGCCAGCGTTGCAATCGCAAACGGGCTGATGTCCTTGTAGTCATCGGTTTCGTATTTTCCCAGCGCAGATTTAGACAGGCCGGTCTGCTCCGCCAGTTGTTCCAGCGTCAGGTGCTTGTCCACCACCCGCAGGTCTTTGAGCCGCTCCGGGATTGTCAGCTTTGCGTACATCCAAAGCCCCCTCTCTCGTTATCGTTTTTCAGTGATTACACCCATTATAGCACGATTCCATAAGCGTGGAAATATGCGGATTTCAAGCGTTTTTCCGACGTTTTGGATATACGGGAAAGGGCCTCTTTTTTCGGTAAACTGGTTCTTGCAGACAGGCACAGAACCTTGAAAATCGAATGACCGGCTGCAAGGGGTATGGCCTCCGGGGAAGTGACGCCAGGACAGAAATCGAGCGCACCAAAGAGGCCGATACGCCGGGAGAAATTCCGGGCAGGAGCGGCTTGCAGGCAGACCGGCGGACAGGAAACAAGTTTATCATGCGGGGCGTATGGCTCCGTAGCAAAGAAATGGAGGAAATCATTATGACACTGAGTATGAAAGAAAAGAAGATTCTCTACGCTTACGGCTGTCCCAGCCACCACAATACGGTGACACGGCTGAAATGGCTGACGGCACTGACGGTTGACCCGGAGGCCAAACGCCGGATGCTGGGGCTGGCCCAGAAGGTGGAGACGGAGGTGGATGAAAGCTGGTACGAGGATTTTTACCACCATCTGCGGATGGAGATGGACGAGTACCGCCGTCTCAAGCGCAGCCTGCGTGTGCTGAAATCTTACACTGATTATGAGGAGGATCTGTATGAGGAAGCTGTCTAAGTATGAAAAAGAAACCATCATCAACTGGAACGAGGCGGAGAACCTCGCCAGCGTCTACACCTTCAACGCCAGCTTGAAGCGCAGGCTGGCTGATTTCAGCCGGAAGTACCCGCTGCTGTGCCGGTTGGAGCGCAGCACGCCGGAGGGCAGCGTGACCTATGTGCTGGACAAGTCCCGGCTGTCGATCCGGCTGGTGCCGCCGTACAGCGAGGAACGGAAAGCCGCCGCAAGGGAATATGCAAAGGAGCATGGCTTTCAGGTGGTAGGAACGGAAGAAAAAATCGCCTGAAATCGGGGCGATTACGGCAAAAATGCCGGGTCTGCACCCGGCATTTTGACCGGCAATCTCCGCAGGCGTATTCCGTATCCACTTCCCGCCGAAAGGCGTAACTGTGTGGATGCGGAGCCGGTGAAACTGGCGGAAACCGCTTCGGCGGTGGAAGCCAGCTTCGCCGGGCGGGAGTACAGAGGGCGGCCAGCCCTTTGTGCCGGGGTGCAGGGGCGGCAGCGCACTGCTGGGGTCAAGGGGCAACGCCCATTGGGCGGGTACAGGGCGGCAGCGCCTGTGCGGTGTGTAGAGGCGGCGAGCCTTTACTCCGGTGTCCAGAGGTGGAAAACCTCGG
>OHMH01000317.1_pt1 | contig 28182 bp, 23 predicted proteins | sample 1569311 | NCBI WGS metagenome assembly OHMH01 (sample SAMEA3879503, study PRJEB24766) | human gut metagenome | biome: human-associated habitat; feature: feces | place: USA | collected 1985/1987
TGAGCTTCTGGCGGGTTAAAATGGGAAAAGTTTCTCATTTTAACTTGTACTAAATATTGACATAGGACCAATTTATCTTTTCTTGACAGCAAACACACCGTCTCCACATGGCTCGTCTGGATACGTTGGATTTCTCAGCTATTTTTAGGTTCGAGGGAACATATCCACAGCCTTTTTCGTATTTGAGCCGTTTATGGGAATATGTCAAAGTAGCTTAATCAATTCTCTTTAGATATCTGTAATCCCTCGGCAAAGGAACTGTTGTATTTGAGCATACTCTTTCTCGCAACCTTCATTGCCTCCACCGATTCTTCTGCCTTTTTTATAGATTCTGCAATAGCTTTTTTCTCTTTGCCATTTGCAACATCTTTCTTTAATCTAAGTTCCACAAGACCCTTTTCGATTTCAGTAATGTTCTGAAGATACTGCTCATATACGCTGTTAGAAAACTCTACATCATGTTCATCATTAAGGAAGATTTCTCGTACAGACGTAAGTAATTTCGCCGATTGCATAATGGTATTTTTCTTACCTAAAAGTCCTGCTGAACCAACAGCACCACCGACCCCGGCACCAACACCTATTCCAAGTGCGGCTCCGCCACCAACAATAGCAATTGTTCCACCAAGCATTCCAGCGCCGCCTGCTGCAATAGCACCGCCACCAAGATATGCAAGGCAGGCGCTGGTCAATGCTGCACCACTAAGCCCAGCAAAATTCGAGCCTACCAACGCCACAGCAATTGGTCCCGCAAAGGCACCCGCAGTTGCAACGGTAACTATTGCAATAACCGCAGTGATGGACAGAGATGTAATCACAGTCTTAAGAACCTCATTAAGTTCGTTCATTCGCTTGTCATAAGACTTACGCAGTCGTTTCACATATTCTTTTTCGCAATATTTTCCCGTGAATTGCTCGTTTAAGAAACGGTCGCCTTCACCTTTCTTAAATCCGTTAATCGGATTGCTCAGATGCTTGTATTTTTTGGATGGTACATCATTACCTTTCTTATCCTTCTCCATTCCAAGAGGATAATAAGGTTCAAACAACATTGCCTCAAAAAGAATCAAACGATACCACGGTTCATTAGGATTTTGTCCTGCAATGCACTGCTGCAATTCATCCATACTGTACCAATGCATTTTTGCTCCAGGAACCTGCGTAAAACTCTCAAAACCGTCAGAGATAAACCTCGACCATTCTTGGAGCCATGCAGTTTTCAGTTCTTTAACGCCTTCTCCGATTATAGGAATGTTGGTACGCTCTATATCATTGAGCGTCTTGTAATATTCAAGGTTATAAAGTATCTCCGTCTGCTCCAACGAAAGACCGAGTTTATCCGTCTGTATATCCATGTCTGCTCCTATTCTTTTATAGATATCTGCATCGGCTTTTCTGAATGTCTGCTGTTTTATGTTCTCGTACACACCTCGAACTTTTTTAACATTTCGAGCCTTAAGTCCCCAGCTCACATCAAAACCGATAGCAACCGCAAATCTTCCTACGCCGACATAATTGATGGATACCCAATATTTTTGTGTTGCAATTGCCTTACTAACATCAAGGGCAGTAAATACTCCTGTGGAAACAGTGAGCATACGCGCAATTGTCGGGTTGTTGACAGGTTTAACAGTGTTCCAGTCAATCCTTTTCATGTCTGCAATGCAACTCACACTATTTTCTTTCATTGCCACTGCAAGACTCCTTATAAAATAAAATGCACGTACAATGCACTCATTGGCAATTACCGGAACAGCCTGCTTACACAATTCCACGGCAACACCAAGTTCACCGCGCAAATCAAATTTAATAATGGACTCCTTGATAATCTGCCCATTCTCGTCACGCTGCATCATAAGCGTACCGTTAAACAACTTTGAAAGAAAGAGAGACAATGACATATCATCATCGACCTTTATATTCTTGAATAACGGTATTGCTGAAATTTCCTTTGCTAATGCAAGAATTGGTCCGGGAATGCCTGTACCGCCAGTAACACCCGCTGTGCTGCTTGACCCAGCAACATCGCTTACGAGATGGAAGAACCAGGTTATAGTTCCCATTAAAATCTTCTGCGGTACATCCTTTCCGATGAAAGGTTTGCTCTTTTCTGGAACATCCACAACAAGGAATACCCCATTAACATCTGTTCCGTATGATTTCTCCGTAAACTGTGTCAATAAAGAGAATGCCAATCCCACAATTGTTGGATGGTGGGCAAAATCTCTCAGATGATGTTGCAGTCCACCACCGAAATCAGGCGTATTCCCATCACTTGGAATTGGGAATCGTTTCTCCAAAGCTTTCACGGCGGATTTTACATCATCAAATTTCTCGCCCTCTAACATTTCTGCCGCCTTTTTTACGAAAGCATCTACTTTATCACTGGCAATACTGCGTCCGTTTGCCAGATCAAACTCTCCAACCCAAAGAATATCCAACAGACCACAAGCAATACCACTTGCAATTGCTACAACATAATCAAGGTTATCTGCCTGGCTTGATAATAATTCAATTTGGCTATTTAAATCATAGATGGCTTTATCAAAATCAAACTCTTTTGACCCAATGAACCCATCATAAGGTATCAATTCATATTTTATATCTGCATTTTCTTCACACATATATTTTCGAGCCTTTCCCTTACTCCACAGGCGGGTCAAAATCATCATCTGTACACTTACGGATGATGCGTTTGGTTTTTTCTGCAGGTAACGGAGCATTCTCATCGTTGAAGTATTCAATGTTCACTACCTCTACAACCGCCTCATGATTGTCTTTTCCTGCTGGGACAATGACAAAATCACCCACTTCAATGCTGTCATCGTTCGTCAAATAATAGTAACTCTTGTATCCCTCATCAAAGGTGACACTACAGAAAATGTATTCTGATTGACGGCGTTTTACCTTGCCGTAAACAGATGGGTCGAAAATTTCTCCCATTCCATAAAAACGAATAAAATCGAATACCGTTTCTGCAAAATCTGCGAAATCGTCTGGCAGACCGTTTTTATCGTAGCTGCCTTCGATGACACGCTGGGGATTTTTCTTATAATTTATGGTAATTCTATAATCCTTGGTTTCGCATGGAGTTTCAACCACATCATCTGGATTACCCTCGATATGCGAGAACAAATCCTCTGCATCAAAGTCATCCAAAAGACTCTCTATACCGCCTTCAATTTCATACTTATGAGAAACCTTACAGCCATACCCTATATTTTGGATGTGTTCAAGGGTTTCTGTTTCTCTGTCAATAATTAGATGCTCTGTGTAATCCCATGTAACAAATTCCCAAGTTGCATCTTTCGGCACTTCCCGAGGCTTTATTTTTGTGACTCTGTGATAGTCCAATGCGATTCTGTTTATCACATCCGATTTACAATTTCCATCAAAGACATACAAATCATCCATACCAACAATATCACGTACAAGGTCAGATAAATCGATGCCCTCATAGTCAAAATCAGCACACAGCGAACCACGGAATTTATAAACTGTTCCCTCGGTATTTGTTAGTTCCATCTCCCAATTACCAATATCTGTAGCAAAAATTTCATCGTATTCGTTGCCAAAATAAGCTGCAATTGCACAGAGTAATCTGTCAGTAGCAACTTTTTCAATTTTAAAAATCTTACTTCGTGCTTTTTCGTATCTTTCTCCATTGTGACCAAAGTTATATCCGGAAAACCAAACGCGGCCTTCATCATTGATGGTAAGGTGTTGTTCCACTTCGTCATCAGAATCCGGCATGGGACCGTAACAGATATTATTTGATACAATACGAATCTTTTTCAGTGTGCCTTGGAAAATAAATGAATTCTCCCCGGAAAGTAATGCCAATCGGCTTAATGACAGAATAAACCACGCTCGGTTTTGGGGTTCCAATATTTCTGCTGCGTCATACGCCCAATGGTTGAAATATCTCCATTGAGAATAAATTGCAGACCCAAGCAGGGGGATGTCTGTGACATCATCAATGATTCTGTCCAGAGCCTCATAGTTGTTTACTGCCTGTCCATATTTTTCAGAAAAAGCGTGGCCACAGTCCATCTCAAAACCAAGAGCAGCACAATCATCAGCCATAAAGTGGTCAACCAAATCTATGTAATTAATGTTCTGATCACGAAATTTATCGCACCATTTAACAGCAAAATCATGTATCTGTTTCATATCTGGCACTGTGGTACACCTCCAATTCATATAATACTATTTTTATCCAAGTATCTGACGGATTTTTTCTGCCAACAATTCCTTACGTTTTTCATAAAACTCTTCAAAATGCTCAAGTTCTAACCCAACGTCATCCGGGATGAACGCCTCCTTACGGAACTTTGCCTTCTGATCATCGTTCATATCGTTATAGTACTCAATCAATGGCATATTATTTTTACTTCCGTTGCTGCGGCCTTCAAGAAGTTGGAGATTGGGGAGACGGTTACGGTTTCCGCGCCATCTGCGCCACACAGCCATAGTTACAGAAACAGGTTTGCTACCGTCAAATCTGTCATACGGATGCAGGTGATCCTGTTCGTACTTGAAGTTCTTGTTAATCCAATCCAGACTGAGATAGTAAAGAGCCTCTCCGGCAACACGGCTTCCTTTTTCAGAATTGAGAATATCCTCAATCTTGCCATCGGTTACACGAAGTTCATTCATCTGGTTCAGCATATCAACAGTAATCTCATAATCGTTTTCATTGATATTGCTCTTCATCTGCTGCAACTTACTTGTAGTGCCTGACTGGAAATAGGTAAACAGAATGGCTCTTACCAGGTAAGCACGAACGCCTTCTGTATTGTCTTTATAATCAGGATTATAATAAATGAAATATACAATAGGGAGGAGGACATTCCAACTGCTTGAGAAACGGCTGACTTCAATCTTCATTTCCTTGAGGAGTGCTTCTAGGTTCTTAAGTGCCTTCTTGAACTCGCTCCAGTTATTCTTCAATTCTTCCGCTATCTGCTTGTTTATGTTTGACTTGATGACATCACCATAAAGCATCAGTGCGGCTCTGATGATAAAATCGGAACCGAATCCGGCATAAGAGTCTACAAGCAGTTTCCCGAATTCTGTCTTCGCACTTGGCCAATAAGCTTCCAAGATAGACATGGTAATTTCCGACTTACGAAGTGCCTTACCACCGCTATTGAAACGAACGAACATCTCAAGAGCATCATCCTGTTTCATATCCCGGATTTCAGTATAACGAATAAGCTTTTCGACAAAAATCTTCTCATAGAGTTTATTTAAGATGCCCCTCGCATAATCCTTGCTATCTACTGGAACATTTGTAATTGCATCTTCGATGGCTTTTTCTCTGGTAGTTTCATCCTGGAACTTCGGTTCAAGAATCTTTCTAATTTCGAACTGAGTCGGACTCAATTTACCTACCTTTTCACTGAACTTGATGTCATATTTCTTGCTGTTGTATTCTTCTTCATCTACGGTCAGCTTGTTCTTGTTAAGTTCAATCAGAAGTTTTGTAACGATGCCACCGCCAGATTTCTTCCGTGCGTGTTTCTGACGGATGAACGCATCACCAAACAGGGACAAATAGAGAGAAGTGAGTCTCTGCTGCCCGTCAAGTACTGCCGTATCGGTCAGTTTTACATCAATGCTCGATAATTCATAATTTACGCTGTCAGCCTGCTTGCGGCTATCAAATGTAACAGAGGATAGGAAATTACAGAAATAAGTATCCCATGTTACATTGTCATCATCGACATGCCAGAATAGGAATGTAGCAATCGGATAATCCAAAAGAATGGAGTCCCACAGTTTTTCAATCTGCTCCATGCTCCATACATACTGTCTTTGGAACGCAGGCATTACGTACTTGCCATCTTTTATATTCTGAACAACCTCATATATCGTAACGCTGCTGTCAATTAATACGCTCATGTTTACTCCCCTCCCTGATAAAAGTTATTTTTGTATTGCAGTAAAACTGTCTCAACCTCACTCCAAATCCTTACTCTTTCACCATCATCTTCAAAAACTTTTCCATGTGATTTAGGACCGTCAATCTTCATCTGTGAGTAGTTGTTTTTGAAAGTCGGAACATACAGGTCGGGATGATTCTTATCACTACACAGCCTCTCCATCATTGTCAAAGTAGCTTCTCCGGCAATATCTACTGCCTCGAAGTATGCTCTGATAATTTTGTGGTTGTACTGAGTAGGTTTTAATGACCATACAGGAATACGCTGAATTGCTTTTCCGTAATAATCTTTGCTTTCATTAGCCCTATTTGCAGCCTTTGGATTGTATTCCTGAGAGGCCTTTTCAAACGATTTTGCAATATACCAACGCATACAGGTTTCAATAGCTACATTCTCACTCTCATTTGTAAGGTTCAATGCAAGGCAAAACTTCTCATATATATCAGAATCTACAGTAAAACAAATTTTCTTTTCCATATTACACCGCCTCTCAAAAGGTACAATAATCTACCATCCAATATAACCGTTTTATTAGTGTTTTGTCAATACTAATCGACTCATGAGTATATACAAAAACACCCCGCCGAAGCGAGGTGCCAATAATCTGAACTGTATTTACCTGTGGATATCCACATTTGTGCCGGATTTGAATTCCACGATAACTTCCTCATCGTAGACCGTGATTTTCTCAATCAGCCTGCGAACCAACTGCTCATCGTATTCAGAGATCCAGCATTTCTTCATGCACCTGTTTTTTGTAATCACACTTATGACCTCTAGTCATATTTCTGTGTTTGCAGCCATAATAATAAAAATCCTTATAGTTACTTCCATCCTTGTGTTTCTTAATAGACTTGTTGCCATACATTCCTGCACCGCAGACAGGACATTTCAAAATTCCTAATTATAGATGAATCTTTTCTCTCTTGTCACGATTGACCTTTTCATACTTTTTAATCTGTGCCGCCACCTTGACCTGCGCCTGCTCCCATACTTCTTCTGATACAAGAACTTCGTGTAGACCATCTACTAACAGGTAATCGTCTTTCTTAACCTGCCTATACTCATTTCTTGTACCATGAACCTTTTCTGTCCGTCTTCTTCCATAAGAGATTTTGCCACTATAAACCGGATTCTGTATAATCCTTCTGATAAGAGCAACATCAAATAACGGATTTTTACCATTCTGTCTGGCTATCTTATGGATTCCATGATTTTCAAGATACTTTGCAATTCCATTTGCACCCAAATCCGTATTTACATATTGGTCAAATATCATTCTGATGGCAACTGCTTCTTCCTCATTGACTTCCAGTTTGAGCGAATCATCGTCTGGGAGGACCACTTCACCGTGGAGCTAAAATCCGGACTGAAAATTGATATTGAAGGATAATCCCGTAGACGCACGAAACCCTCTCGACCATGATGGCCGAGAGGGTATTTTCTATTCTGTAGTTTATTTGTAATCAGATATCCCATTTAAGAATTCTGATGCTACGAAATAAGGATTATTGTCATCTCCTAATTTTTCAATAAGGACAGCGTTCCCATCTCGCTCTAATACCTTAAAAGTCTCTCCAACATGAAACTGTAAGCCTTCATTACTTACACCATCTTTGATAATGGTATACGTCTTTGATAGCTCAGCAACTTTCTCCTTTTCTATTGCCTTCTTCTTTTGAGAAGCCACCAGTGCTTCAATACCCTTGGTGCCAGCCACACCTCCTAGCGCCCCAACTCCTGCAACAATTCCTAAGAGGTTTAATGGACCTCCCACCTTTTTTGACCATGTTGTAATAACTTGATACCATCCTAAATTATTCATCTAAATCCTCCTATTAGTCACGCTTGCTCTTTAACAATTTTGCTAACCATGCACCAGATGCAGCGATCAAAGCCGGTGATGCAATTGCCTCAGAAGCAACAACACCAATAATTGCTTCAATTCCTGCAATTACAGCTGCACTATCAAGACCTGTCTTCTGCGCACCGGATACAAATGCCTGTATCTTTTTCTGGTCTTCTTCAGATACTACATCAGAGTGTAAAGCAAGATTAACTGCAGATCTAAGTATATCCTTATTTGAGCTCTCTTCCATTTCATAATCAAGTACTGCTCTTATTGCTATGTACTGTGTCTTTGTCATTTCAGTCTTTTTGTTTTCCAGATTACTAATTGTCTGTTTCGTAACACCAATCATGTCCCCGAATACTTCTGCGGTCCATCCTCCAGCATTTCTGATGAGCAAGAGATTGTTCTGCAATTTTGTAATATCTGTATCAGAATATTTACCCATAAATACATCCTCCTGATACATAGAGAATACCACTTCTATTTTACGCTGTCAAATCGTTTTATAAGTCCATATTTTTTACTTCAAATTAAATTGGGATTGAAGGATAATCCCATAAACGCACGAAACCCTCTCGACCATGATGGCCGGGAGGGGGTGATTTTATCCCTGTTTGCTAATTCTGCATTTTAGATCCTGCTCATATTGTGCGTATGATGAAATAATTCCATTTTCAGTTGTTGTATTAGTATAGGTGTAATAATACCATTTTTCCGGTTTATCGAGTTGCTCTTTTAATTCTGGCAATATGCTAGTATTCTGTAAAATCATACATTCAATAGCTCTAAGAGGCAGAATCTTGATGTGGCTACAAATATAGTTCTTCTCCTCTTCAGATACATTGACTGCATCTTGAAGGATATTGCACACTTTTTCGTAGACTTTTTTTCTAGAAACAACGGCATCCTCTAGCACAACCACAATACCATATATGTTTTCTTTTGAATACGCTTTATCCAACTGGAATAGCCCGTCTAGGTAATTATTAATCTGATTATAAATCTGAATTACATCTTCGGCATATATCTTTATATCATCTTCTATTTCGGCAGCATCAAATTTTCTCAGTTTCAAGCTTGGTGTAATTGCCTTTGTATCATAGAAAATAACCGCATCACCCTCTGCCGCAATAACATCGGAAGTCAACAAATTAGCTTTCCCCTTTTTATATGCTATTTCTGGAGAAATCCAAGAAATAGTATCAAGTTGTCCAACAATATCATATAAATATGATTCAATTACTTCTTTGCCTATTGCTCTACGAAGCTTGTTATCTCTTAATGTTATGCGATTTAGCATCGATTCTGTTACCGCATTTACTACGAGATAAGGTGATGGTACGTAAGTAAAATCTTGCCCTGATATAAATGGATAAAGATATTGTATTTTCAGGCCATAGTACTGGTCTATTATATTATCAGCATACAGCGAAAATAATTGTTTCCTGTATTCTTCCTTTTCAATAGATAATAAATGCAATACATCTTTATCCTTAAAAGCCTTTGTTAAAACCTTTTGTAGTTCTATGGGTGGAATCGTATCTTGGGCTTCTTTACTAAACCCTAAAAATACTATAAAAGCAAATTCTTCTAATTGTTCATAATTGACTCCCATCTTATCAAAAAATACTTTTCTCATATCCAGTCTGTCATTTTGGAAAGTAAAGAAGTAATGATATCTATATAGTTTCTGAAGAAATACGCCTTGCACAGGAAACTGCTGTAATGCGGATATCATCATAAACGCTTCAGGATACTCACCATTCTCTTCCGCTGTAATTAAGCCGCTATGCCAATAATTTCTTATAAGTGTGATGGTATCTGCGAACGTTTTTCCATCTAACTCTTCCGTAGCATCATTGGTATCATAAACAATGGAATATGCTGCAAACGCTTCAATCTCCCACGGCATTATATTTTCTTCGTAAGCCTTAACCATATCCACTTGCGAACATGTCATTATCCTACTGGAATACTTTTGACAAGCTAAGAGTTTACTTTCAAGCGTAAATCTTTCAAGTACTTTTAAAAAGTCCAAACTACTATGAACCAAATTTTCTTCCATAAAAAATACAGCCTCCTTCCTGGATATCTATTCTACTGCCTATAACCACTTCAAATGGTCGAGTTGCCGGATTGGTTGTCACCATTTTTCATTTTCCAAAAATCATCCCAAAATGCCTGACATCTAATCCACTGCCTCAAATCGTGACATCTAATCCGAGGTTACAACCTGACACACATTTTGCAGTGGATATGTTTCCATATAAGAAAACCGAGCTTTTTCAGAAGTCTGGCTTCAAATCCAAACCTCCGAAAAAGCCCGGAAATACGCCGCTTTCTGGCACTTATTTATCTTTCCTTGACATCAAAACTACCGTCTCCACATGTGTCGATAGGGTAATTGAGATGCACTTTCCAGGGTTTTTACTATTCTCTGGAAGTGAAAGCTATTGCAATCCCCATTATCTAAGTTATAAAAAACATGTCTATTATATTATCAAAATACCTTTTATCATCATTTTTATTCAATTGACATTGTTTCCACTATTTTTTTCAATTCAGGGTTTGTTAACTTTTCAATAATTATTCTTTGTAAACTCTTCCATTCTGTTTTTTTTAATTTCATCTGCAATTTTTTGCACAAAGTCAATACTATTCTTTTTTCAAATAATATCCACTTTTTATCATATACTACGTTTGTTCTTGACGTATTTAGATTAAGTTCTGTTTTGTCGTATATATCAAGAACCAACAATGTAGGTAGCGGGAAATTGATTATTGCTTCCTGCCTTGAATTACTAAAATCACTAAAAAAATTACATGGTATTGATATTCCTCGAAGTGACACTTCTGCATATGATGGCATCGTCGTACTTGTATTAGACGTTATCTTTACCATATTTTCATCTGTCAATTCTAAACTATCCGAACTTTTAAATATACCGTAATCATCATACGTATAACTTGATGATAAAGAGTACTCTTCACCATCAATAACAACTGTGTGTGAATGTGCCCGTATTTCTTTTGCTGGTTTATTGCCTTGAACTATATATGCAACACTGGCTAATCCACTAAATCCATATTCTGGAACCTCTATTCTAAAATCTATCCTTTTTATGTTAGGAGCAACCGTCCATAACTTTTTTATCTTTTGTAAATCACTTTCTTGCTGCTTATCATTTTTTTCATATACATACGTATCTACATCTTCATAATTTATATGAATTGGGAACGGAGGATTTTTAATTGTTGATTGTACGCAACCAATAAATTGTTCTCTATTCATTTTTTCCCATGGATGATTTTTTCTTAATTTTAACGTTGTGTCTGTTCCTAAATCTTCTTTTTCTCCATCGCGAATTACAAACAAACTATCATAACCTTCTATTTTCACTGAAATTGGATTATCATATGTATATTTATCTATGACCCTTCTTGTTTCAACTTGCATTTCATTACATACCATAAAGCATGCCAAAATCCCAATTCCAAACTTTGAAATAGGACTAAATGAAATATTTAGTTTAGATGTCATATCAAAAAAATCATTAGATTTATAATATGAGCATCCTATATTTGTATAATAATTATCAATAATTTCCTGATTCATCCCCATTCCATTATCAACTACTGAAAGATAATCTCTCCCTTCATGCTGATAGTAATATATCAAAATCCTTGGCTCATATAAAATTCCATACGACCCACATACCTTTTTCTTAGCATACATGCATCAATAGAATTTTGCACCAATTCTCTCAGTGCAACATCTGGACTATCATATAACTGCGTTCCCATTAATAAATCTATAATTTGATTTTTACTTAGACTAAACGCTGTTTCGTGATATCTATATAATGGTTTATTAGTAATTATATTTTTTTTTGCACCTATACGACTTCTATCTACTTGTAACGGAAATTGGACCTTTTTATAGCGTCCTAAAACATCATCTAATTCGCCTGCATGCAGATTAGTAATTACATGCGAAGCATTTCTTAATTCATTATCAATCAAATCACAAAAATGTCTAACTGATAATTCAGTTGCTGGATGTTCACATTCTGCTGCATATATAAGTGACTTCTTTGTAAAAGTCCACGCGCTAATAGCCAAATGTTTTTTCCATTCTTGTACTGATACGGCATTTCTTATGGAAAGATGCTCAAAAAGTATTCTTGGTGCCCTTTTAGGGTCAAAATCTATTATATCTGCTAATCTGAGCAATGTAGCTATAAACGGTATACATGCGTATGTATTATAACCGCACAATTTTAAATGCTCCAATTGTAATACATATTTATAATCTTCATTATGACTAAAGCATATATTAGCCAAATCACCCGTCAGATCAGTATCACCATATGTAATTTTACCTCCCCAATCTTTTGCAATATACTCTTTGGCTCTAACTGCATGCGTTTCTCTAATATATTCAGAAACAATATATTCCTCAATTAAATTTATACTTTCCTCCATTTCTTCTTCTTTTAATTCTTCAATTTCTTTCAAATACGAAACATATGTTTTTTTAAATCTGCTAAATCTAACATATTCTTCCTTTAAATATTTGTTTTGTTCTTGCGATGTGTCAATCTTCCCCATCCATATTTGTATGCTTGTCTCATCTGGACACATACCTATATCATGTAAAAACACCGATAGGAAAATTAACATTAAATCCGGTATCGATAAACTATTAATAGTATCTACAGATAATAATTTTTCTATTATATGTAGCATATTAAACATATGCACACTATCATGCAGCGTAAACTCTTTCATATATCTTATTATGGCCTTTGATTTCAAAACAGCATACTCTCCAACATTAAAAATTAAAGCTGGCGTTCTTCTATCTCCATTTTTCCTGCATTTTTCCTCCAGTAATTTCCACATATATAATTGTTCCATTTGCAATTCAAAATCGCTTTTATTATTTTCATTAGTCATACTTATTACCTATCCCCCTATGGAAATCCTTAAATATAGATTTATTATTAAATCTCATTATACCATAAATCTTCTTATTTTGAAAATTGCTTCCCCCTCAAATGGACAAAATAAAACCTCCAAATCTGTTGTAAACTTGGAGGCTTGATTACATCCATTTTAAATTATTTTTTTACTATGTTTTGATAATTATGGTAAAATTCTCCCATAATCACTGGCATATCTTTATATATCCAACGATAGTTCTCTAACCTAAATCCTAATTGTAATATTTGTTCTAGAATATATTGTTCAAATGCTTCTGTATCTTTAATATATATTCCTCCGGGTTTTTCGCTCTTTTGTCTCTGATATATTCTCATCACATCCGAAATTGAATATCCATACAATTTACTTAAATTCAACAATTCTTCAGCACAATAATTATTGCGTATTCTTTGATAAATACTTTCATTTATTTCGTCTTGTGTCATTGTGTTAAAGTAAAAATCCGAATTAAGCGAAGTATTTTCCCACGGTATTTGCTCGTTGGACGTCAATGCAACTACATCATTTCTAACAGCTTTAAACATATCCTCTATTTTAATATTCGGAGATGCAATGTGTTGCAATAAACATTGCGTATAAAAGCCATTTCCCTTTTCATCGGCTGCGCCACCAGCACTTTTATTGGGTGACGTTGCAAAAGCAATTATTGTGCCACTTCCAGCTCTCACTTCTGCCAAGCCACTTCCAACTATATCACGCGAAAATCCCGGATTAGATCTACATGCATCCAAAATCATTATATTTATTTTTTCTGGGTGTCCATTCATATAATCAATTATTGCATTGATTCCTACTAATGATGTTGCAATAAAAATAGCCTTTGAAGGATTGTATCTACAATCGATAGGAACTAAATAATTTTCACCATCAATTTGCACTCCATGTCCAGCATAGTAAACTAAAATCACAGAATATAATTCTGCATTCTTTATAAATTCTTCTATGATTTCATACATATCCGCTCTTGTTGAATCTACACCATATATAACATCAAAATTTAATTTTTCCAGCATATTTTTCATATCTAAACCGTCTTTCTTGCAAGAAAGCACTTTCGGTTGATATTTATAATCTGCGTTACCAATTACTAATGCTAATCCTTTTTTTACCTTAGTCATCATTCTCCAATTCACCATATCTTTTCATCATTATGTTCATTACATTTGCTGCATCAGTATCATATTTGTCTGCAAGTCTCCACGCCTCTTTTCTCAATAAAGGCAGTCCCTTATCAAGAGGCATATATTTTACAGTTGGCATAAATTCAGCTAACTCTCCAATAATTGCTGTTTCTGTTTCATATTTCGTCAATATAACCACCCTCTACTATTTTTCATCAGATAATTCAACTGTATCTATTATTTCTCAAATCTTCATATAACAGGAGCCTCCAAGTTATTTAAACTCAAAGGCTCTCTTTTTCTTACATAACTTTATGCAAGTGCAGGTTCTTTCCCTGTAATAATCGCTTTCACTTCTTCTACGTTTTTATCTGTAGCCATAGCAATCTGCTCTACAGTAAAACCATTGTTATGCATATTAAGAATAATTTTTTCTTCTTTTCTTGCTTCTCCAATCGCAATACCCTTTTCTTCAATTCCCTGACTCAAGTTACACATAACGCTCACATCCTTCCTGAAGTTCTCCTCAATAGGAATATCGTATTCATTTCCAATTATGTTTAGTTTTTCATCTATTGTAAGTTCCTGTGACAGCAACGCACCTAACAGACGGTGCAGTTCATATGTCTCATCATGTTCCGGCAGATTCTTTGCCAGTCCAAGCATGATGATATTCAGCAGATCAAGATTTCCCTTCCATTCATAGGAACCGATCAAATCTTCTTTTGTGAGATGCACATGGCTCATGCTGCTCTCTTCCATGTTCATGCATACCCAGATCGAATATACACGCTTAATGTCATCGTAGCTGGAGTTCTCAAAATCACGTTCTTTTTGTGATGAGATCAGTCTGCTCACATAAAAGATTGCCCGGTTTAAGATTTCGTATCCCGTTGGCTCGTCTTTCTGTGCTTCTACATTTATGATAATCTGTGACAATCCGTCTCTCATACGCACATAGAAAACGATATCAAATCTTACCAGTCCTTCATTGATCTCTTCATTTTCTGTGTTGAAACCGACCAATCGCTCACCATTTTTTTCGCTGGCTGCATTTGTAAGTTCAGGCTCTACCGGTACCGTACTGATATGTGGTGTCCCCTCGATGCAGTCGACCACATCCTTGGGATTCATGCCCTTAAACTCATCAACTGTTTTTACCAGTATATGTGCCAGTATGCTCTTCTGTCCTAACAGACGCTTTGCACTCGTATCATACTGTGCTTTTGAGTCTGTTGCTTTCACTGCATTTTTCAATTCTGTATTCACTGGCCTTCCTCCTTTTTGTAACAGATATAGTCATCCCCAAAAAGGCATCTGACCACATCTATATTATAACTTACCCATTTCTTTTATACAATCAATTTTTACATTTGGAAGATGAACAAAAGAAAAACTCCAAACCTGGCATAGACTTGGAGTCTTGATTCCATCCATTTCTTCTGGTGAACTGCCAAGGATCGTCCTCCAGCGTCCGGCTACTTTTCCACACATTTCCATAAATCTTTCATGGATATCCGGCTGTTCATTACAGGTCTACAAAATCTTTTGTGCCACCTTTCTCCATGTAGGTGTCTCTATCCATTCTCCCGGTGCGAACTGGACTGCCAGCGGTCTTTTCCCTTTCAGTTCTGCCGGGGACACTGTAATAAGACTGCTTTCCCGGATCGTATCTTTCATGTCTGTCCGCAGCTCCCCACTCCGGTACATCTGGAGCAGTGCATCACATTTCGTGTTCACAAGCTGTCACATTTCCTCCCTCAGTTCTTCTATCAGTTGCTCATAATTCATACGTTTTTTCCTGTTATCTATTCCACTGCCAAGTCTGCCTCTTAGTATCGAGTGACTTAAACTGCGGTCGTTTCTGACAACAATCCCAGTGCCACAACCCACTACATCTAATCCACAGCCTAAACCCTACCGCATTTTTCCGGTCATCGACTTTTTCTCCGGTCGAGCTGCAAAGTAGATATGTTTCCATACAAGAAAACCGAGCTTTCCGCAAGGCTTCCCTGATGATACTAACCTTACAAAAAGCCCGGAAATACGCCACTTTTCAGCCTTTATTTATCTTTCCTTGACATCAACACGACCGTCTCAACATGGCTCGATAGGTCCGGATTGATGTCAGTCATCGACAACCTATCCAGGCTAATATGGCATGTACCCAAATATCTCCGTTTGTTTGCGGAAACATATCTACAAATTCTGTAGCAAAAATATCTCTATACATTCCGCTATCCATATCGCAGCCTGAACCTCGCCCGTTTACGGAAAAAGTTCAACTTTTTTAATCGTTTCTACTATTATAGTGATTCCAACATAAAAGTCAAATCTTCCGAGGAAACGCCATCGCCTCAACCTTGTCCGTTCTTCCTACAAAAACAGGTCAACGGCTATTTTTAGACCTAACTGATGGCCTGCCTTCCATGCACTCGACCTTGGTAAGCTAGAAATTTAGCAGAAAATTTTAATAACGCCACTGCTACTTCTTCGCATTCTCTTCCAGTTCCAGCATGTACTTATCAAAGTCAGACATAAACAATCTGTCCTGAATAACACGATACTTTTCAAATTCAGTCTCGGCATGAAGCTTTGCAATTTCAGCTGACACTTTCCCTGCATCCTGTAAAATACCATAATCAAACATTTCAATAAAGCTATTAAGCCGTTTTTCCCAGTCCTGCATCGTGAGTGGAATATGCCGTAATGTCATATTCTCAGCAAAATCCAAGTATGCAGTAACCATACGATTCAGCTGTTTCATTTCATCCTGACTCAAATAATTCTTGGCAACCGTAACATCACTCTTCTTAATTTTGCCTTCAGGAGCATCTGCCCAAGTAGTTAATCCCATATGTTCTCTTGTATGGTCAGCTCTTTCTACAATCAGTTCAGCTGCCGTATGACCATGAACTGCGTAATGCATTTTATTCTGAACTGTTGCGTAGAATCTCCTGGTAGTTGCAGAATTCTTATCGTAATCAATGGCTGTGGCATACAGGTCAGTTATTTTCTGATAAAACTTTCTTTCGCTTGCTCGAATTTCACGAATTCGTTCTAACTGCTCATCAAAATACTTTTCTGTCAGATAAGTTCCGCGTTTGAGACGCTCGTCATCCATAACCCAGCCTTTGATGGTATAGTCCTTTGCAATTTGATTGACCCATTTACGAAACTGCACCGCACGCTCAGAATTTACCTTAAATCCTACTGCAATGATCATCTCTAAGGAATAGTGATTTGTGCTGTAGCTTTTTCCGTCGGCGGCAGTTATTCGAAATTTTCGAATAACTGAATCCTCTTGTAACTCACTGTCCTCAAAGATTTTCTTAATATGATAATTTATAGTGTTAGTGCCGACATCGTACAATGTTGCCATCATCTTCTGTGTCAGCCATATATTCTCATCCTCATAGCGCATCTCAATACTGTCCTGCTGATCGCCAACTGAGGCAACATAGGTCAAGTATTCTGCCGCGCTGGAACGAATGGTACTTTCGTCTTTTTTCTTTTTCAAATAGGAGGCCTCCTTTATAAATCGAAATGCGTTTTTGCTATTGTATTTAGCTGTCCTGCTATTTCATCAAATGGTAAATTCAAATCCAGAGTCCTGACAGTAATCTGGTTTCCACTCATCTGATACACATTATTCGGATATATCTCTTCATCAGTCTTGGCATACAAAAGCATTCCCGAAACCGTGTGGTCCTTCTCTCTCAGTTCATATTCCTTGTTTTTCACATAAGTAAAAATCTGATAAAGATTGCCTGAATGAAGTGTATGCTTGTCAAACTGCACCTGTGTGCTGTGCTCATAATACTTTGCGTCAATAATAAGAACTTTCTCACCACTTTGGAGCATGATGTCACTTTGCATCACAGGCAACATAGAGTTTTCTTCATTGTCCAGCTGCCAAGGAATCTGTGATGCATTTGCGGTAAACTGATTTTTAAACTCTTTCCTATAATATTCCAGGATAAACTTCTCATACAATCGACACATTCGCTGCTCGTCTAGAAAGTCCATCAACTCGGTATGCCCATTCGATTGTGTTTGCAATAGACCCTTTACTACCAGGTAGCATATCGAAATTAGCATATGATAAGTCTGGTTATTTCGATTGTACTGAACATTCCAATTTACCGTATACAAATCAATAAAATCCACCTCGCTGAAATACACCATTAACTTTCTAAGATTTTTCTTGCGCTGTTTCGATATATTCGAACGAAGGAGAAGTTCAACTGTAGATTTGATGATCCGATTCATGATGCTGTTAACCGAAAACTCATCATATGTACAGATTAGCTGTTTCCGTAACATCGACTGTGTCTTGATGGACTCTGCAATATCAATCTTTCCTCTCAGAGAAGAGAGCGCCTCCGTCTGCAGAATATATTCTTTACCAAGTCCTCTCTTTAGCTGAATCGCGATACCTTTTTCTAAGATAGCCGCCATCAGCTCGCCAGTATTATTAAATTGTTCTGTGGCTATATTCTTATAGCCTTGCTCATTCAATACCTGAAATGCATAGGACAGCATATAATAGATGTTTTGAATCGGTATCACTTAATCGTACTCCTTAGATTTTCGCTCCAATCTTTCACCTTCATAGGTTCATCAAACCAGTATTCTTTCAATAAAGGTATCAACTCATATTCCACAACACCATAAAGCCAACTATCATCAATTGTATCAGGCTGTAAATTACAGAAGTAGCTGTGACCAATACAGAACCCTTCGCCCAGAGATTCATCGACGGAAATCTCTCTATTCAAGCTCTCGACGCAACTGATCAGTTTGTTGAACTTCTCATTATCTAATGCCATGCGGTACTCACGGAACCCCGGAGTCTCAAACCCCGGCTTGATATCAAAGAAAGCAAACCTTCTACGAAGTGCATAATCCAGCATAGCCAGGCTTCTGTCCGCAGTATTCATCATGCCAATAATATAGACATTCTTCGGCACTGCAAACTTTTCATCCGAATACAGAAGCTGTAGCGCATTTCCTCTCTTATCATTTTCAATCAGCATAAACAGCTCGCCAAAGATCTTACTCAGATTGCCGCGATTGATTTCATCTATGATAAAGAAATACTCATTATCACTATCTACCTCGGCCTTCTTGCAGAAATTGTAGAATGCCCCCTTCTTCAGTTCAAATCCTGTAGCAGATGGACGAAAGCCCATAATAAAATCTTCATAGGAATAACTCTGATGGAACTGTACCATCATGACACGCTCTACATCTTTTACACCCATCATAGAATAGGCCAAGCGCTTAGCAGCATATGTTTTTCCTACACCTGGTGCACCCTGCAAGATAATATTTTTCTTATTTCTAAGCAAGCCAACTAATCTGGTATAATTATCTTCAGACATGTACACATCATCCAGGAAATTTTCTGCTGTGTACTCCGGATAGGCAATTTCCTGCTCATCATCTGCAATATCGTCTTCCTCAAACAAAGCCTTAATTTCTTGTACGAAGTCACTATATGGCGTAATATCAGTCAGAGTCTTCTGAGGGGACTGATGATTAATTGTCCAATCGCCCTTGTTCGTCCAATTTACTTTTCTAACATTAGAATATTCATCTGTGCGATCTGCATCATATTCATAATCAGACTCAACAATTCCTTTGCCAAGAATTCCATTATTACCTTTTTTAACGTATACCACGTCGCCAATCTTAATATCATGTACAAACTGCCAAGTAGCATGAGCTGAATTCTTATAGGAACTGCTATCACCGTATTCTTTCTTCATCTGCTGTTTCATTTCATCCTTAGAGCTGAATACTCCAAGATCTCCAATCTCGCCCCAGCCCAGTAGTATATAACCGTTCTTATAACACTCTTCCCATTTATCAGCGTTTTGTCCTGGAGCATAAATCCAGTAATGAACTGTATCGACATCACTATCTGCAAGAGCATCGCTATCATTCGTTTTCTTACTCTTTGCATCAGAGACACCTTTTTTGAAAATATCAGATGCCATCTCCGCTGTTAATTCCACTGACTTGCCTGCTTCAGTAAGTGTCCACACACCTCTTACGCTTTTATCAATATATCCTGCTCCAACGAGATAGTTTCTGGCGAAAGCAACTTCATTTTCAAATTTGTTAACCTTCGTTTTCCCTCTGGTTTCGCTTACTGTCTCATCCGACAAATGCTCGTTTTCTATAATTTTCTTTCTCGCTTCTACCGGTGTCGCAGATCCTCCTAAATCGCGTAACGCCTGTAGCAATGGCATAAACCACTTAAGAAATTCTGCTTTCGAAGTCTTTTTACCTTTTTCAGCAGCCTTTTCCTGATTGACTTGCTCAGAGATCACCCAGGCCGTATAGGATAAATCAGGAAAGTTCTTGTATTCATATTCACCTGCATCCAGAGCTTTCTTACACAAATCCTTTATTTCAAGATAATCTGCAGCAAACGGCACTTTCTTAAGCTTCTTCTCGGCTGCGACAACAAACTCGCCAGGCATATTCTGGACATCTGCTATAAACCAGCGGTTTCTGGAATCCAAGTTGATAAATGTATAAGGACGAATCCAATAAAGGCCCATCGTAATATTCCAGCGAATGCAAAGCTGATCATGTACCTTGTCATAAGCCTCAGAGAATTTCTGACGGTTATCCTCTGTGTCATTGTCAGCCAATGCAAGAGCTACCTCAAACAAACTCCACAAGTTATCAATATCATTTGCTTTTCTATCATCCTTAAATCCATAAAACGTAGCCTTTAGATTATTAAGAACCGGAATTCCATCAAAATTGCTCGGCACAGTTGCAGCAATTCCAAACTCTGACGCTATCCCGTTAAGAATAGCAATTCTATTAGCATTTGTTATTCCCTTGTTGAATGTGCCAAAGATGGTGAACGGATCAATATCAATAATCTCATCACCACTTTCAAGTTTCGGAACACTAATTCCAACAGTGTCATACACCGCATATATTTTCTGAATAAGAGTCTTTCTATCAGTTTTGAAAGGAAGAAGCTTAGTAGCAAACTCTGTGTAAAAATCTATCCAATCGTACTGCATTTAATAAAGTACCTCCTTATGTATTATCCCAATTTTGAACTACCAAGTGGCTCAAATCCACAAGATTCCAACATCTCATTAACCTCATATATGCTATTCTCGGCACATGAGCTTAATACGCATCTATAAGCATTATTTTGTGGATTAGTTGGCTTTATATTGAAATCGGTTTTCCCAACTAACATTTCTGCTTCAGGCACTGAAAGCTGCAATCCGTAACACAATCCCAAAACCGTTTGAATTGTTGTGGGATATTCTTCTTCATTTCTTAATCTCTGTATTGTACGTTCGCCCACCAATGACGCGTCTGCTAATTTCTTATTAGAAAGCTTTTTCTCTTTCATAAGCTGTACCAATGTTTCGGAGAAGGCTCCTGGATACAATCTCATTGCATCAGCACTTCGACTTGCTCTCTGAATTTGAGATAACAATGTTCTGTTGTGAGCATTCATCTCAAATGAGTATTCTTGTGCTGCCACCTGACTCGGTGTCTTGTACATCATTTGGGTATAGTATTTTTGTCCCTGATACTTCGACTGATAACTATATTCCTTATCAAAAGCAAGACAACATTCATCCATGTAAGATAAAGCATACTGTGTAAGTTTTACTCGCCCATCTGAATGTATGATATACTTCTCATCATCAAGGCAAACCTCTCATAACGTATCCTCCTTTTAAGTCAGAAATAAAATTTCTAATAGCATCATAACAGATACCAGAGGTAACAATATTTAATAATGTCATAGCAAATGAGGAGATGCTTGGAATCGAACCAAGTCCTGCTGCAAACTTATTTGCATAAAAATTATACCATATTAGGCTTTAAAAAAAAGAAAATATATTTCAACCTAGCCTTGAAGTATTTTAATTACCTTTTTAGCAATCGACAGATTCATAAAAGTTCTTTTTCTTTGTTCCATCAAATCAAAATCAACTCTCCATTTTTCAGATACTTTTGATTTTTCTATAACCTTTTCAATCGAATAGTCTTGAAACCATTCTATATTCTTAACTGTATAATATTTGTGAGCATATTTCTCAAATGCATCTGTAATAGCTTTTTCAGCTTCTTCTGGATATACCTCAAACTCCATCTTAGAAACCATATCATTTACATATTCTTCAAGGAAATAATAATCAGGAGGATAATCATATGCTACTGTTTCTCCTTCATCGTCAGTAATAGGACATGGTTTAGGATTAATACCAATCTCACCTAATTTGAAGTCAAAATACGATAATATACAATCAGTATCCTTCTTTGACCTATTATATTGACAAACTATACTGTACTGTTCTATTAACAGCATAAGTGTTCTTCTTTCTTTTTTCCCTAAATACCTTATTGCATAGTTTGATTTTATTGATAATAGCTCATCATAGTTTTTCCTAGAATAACTCTTATTTAAAAGTTGCACCACAGGAAATATAACGCTCATTAACAGTTCATCTCTATTTCCCTTTCGGTAATACATCATTGATATTAACAATGATATTAATGATGAAATGATTATAGCTGCTGAATTTTGATAAAGCCATTTCAATATCATATCTATCATCTAAAACTCCTTATATTATATTAAAGTTCTTAAATGCATCTCTAATAGCCTCTTCCTTTTCAGGTGTACACTGCGGCTCCTTTGACTTATCATTTTTCTTCCAGTTATTTCCAGTACGTTCTTTACCAAGACCACACTTATCTTTAATCTGTGCAATGTACAATGATGACACTTTAAATCCATATTTTTCAAGAATATAAGCCTTAATTTTCTGATAAGTTATTTTTTCCTCTGGTGTGTAATTGCTCTCTTCATCAGGCTCCATTGTCACCTCAATTTTCGGTGTATCTTTTTTGAGGGATAATTTGACAACCGTCTCAACGGTACTTTCGTTGTCCCAACAAAGTTCCTGTGTTTCCCTGTCTCCAAAATACACCGGAAAACGGAACTTTATGTGCTTCAGGAATCTGCCATCCGGCTGCTCCTGCTCATAAATATCCACCTGTTCTACAAAGCTGTTAAGAAATTCTTTCTTCTCCAGGTCGGTGAACTTATCATATAGTTTATCAAAATATAAAAGGAATTGATAGACGTTTTCTTCTGATATTTTCTGTTGCCGGATATTCAGCAGGCGGTTCTTGACTTCTTCTATACTGTTCTCCACGCCTTCAATCTCATCATACAAACGGTATAACCTTGTCTCCATATCCTGATATTTCTTCTCATAAAATTTATCCATGATATCCAGATTGTCCATCTGCTGTCCAAGTCTTGCTTTTGCTCCGGTCAGCTGCCTGTGCTGCTTTTCCAATCCTTCAATCTCTTTTTCTATTTCTTCTGTATCAATTCTTGAACCGATTTTATTCAGAATTGCTTCTTCAAATTTAGGATTTTTCACCAGTTTCCGAATAACTTCTTCCACTGCATTGTTAATCTTCTCCTCGCTCCATTGTTTACGATATCCACATTTATGACCGTCTACCAGACGACGATGTTTGCAGGCATAATAAAAATAATCCTTATATAAGGTTCCGTCTTTCTTTTTCTTTCGATTTACGTTTCCATACATACCGCTTCCACATAACGGACATCTCAATATTCCAGATAAGATATGCTCATGATCCAGACTATGCGTCTTTTCATATTTCACACCTGTTTTTTCCCGTTTTTGATGTGCCAGCTCCCAATCTGTTTCTGAAATAATCCCTTCGTGGATACCATCATGCAGCATATAATTTTCCTGTTTTACAATGCGATATTCATTTCTTGTTCCAGAAACTTTCTCGTTCTTCCTTCGTCCATAAGCCAACTTTCCACAGTATACCGGATTATCCAGAACGCCTTTTATAAAGGAAGAGGCAAATGCGTCCAATGTATTATTCTGTCGTTTTTTCTTTTTATACCCATGCTGGTTCAGCCATGCAGCAATCGCAGAGATTCCCATATTTGTATGAATAAATTTGTCATAAATCAAACGAATAATCTCCGCTTCGTCCTCTGCAATCTGTAATTCTCCATTTACCAATTCATAACCATATGGAGCGAATCCTCCGTTCCATTTTCCTTCTCTGGCTTTCTGCTTACGTCCTTCCATTGTCTGAACAAGGATATTCTCTCGTTCAATCTCTGCCACCGCAGACAGAACAGAAATCATCAGCTTTCCACTATCTTTTGAGCTGTCAATTCCATCTTCTACACAGATCAGATTCACTCCAAAATCCTGCATCCTCTGCAAAGAGTTTAATACATCTGCCGCATTACGACCGAATCTGGAAAGCTTGAACACCAGTACAAACTGTACCTCATCTGTTCCATTCTCAATATTATCCAACATTCTCTGAAATTCCGGTCTGCCCTCTACGCTCTTTCCAGACTTACCTTCATCTGAATACTCATTTACGATTTCCATATTCTGAAATTCCGCATATCTCTTGAGTTTTTCTTTCTGAGCATCCAGACTGTAGCCATCTACCTGCATGGTTGTGGATACTCTGGTATATATATCGCATTTAATCTTTTTATTCTTCATAATCTTCCTCGCAGTATAACTCTGTTTTATTGTCCCAACCTTATTTTAGTACTTGTTCCAACTATTTTCAATACTTATTTTCCGTATTGACGCATTTCTTCGCCAATCGTATAATTAAGTTAGATACAGAGCATTTCTGTTATCAAAATATTGCCCGCCCACCATTGGCGACTTATAAATGATTGGCTCGAAAATATTGTTCGCTTACCGGAAGCGTCTAATAAATGTCCGGCTTGAAAATTATTTAGAAATAATTTCTGTTTTTGATATTGTGTTTTTATCACACATTGCATATACTATAAATACACAAAAAAGCCAAAAAAGAGGAGGTGTTAGTATGGCTACTTCAAGTATTACTCATAATTTTGTCGTATCCAATCCAAATAGCGTAAAGCGTTTTGTCGCAGCAATTGACGAAGCCGACCGTGACCGCACACCAAAGCAGACACTTCCCGGACGTCAGTTAACGAACCCACAGGAAATCTTAGCTTTAATGTCAAAAAGGAAGAAAAAACATGTCTGATAAATATTTTACCGTTAATATTCGGGCATATTTGGATAAAGACGAACCGACATATATCGGAGAGGAAAGTCTTTACGACTTACTCTCCGATTTTTCTTGTCCCAAAAATCCCGATGTGGAATACTTTTTATTACATAATGCGATTGAGTTTACCAAAAAAGATCAATCTATCACTTATCTGGTATTTGATGCTGAAGATGCTTCACTGGTTGGTTATTTTTCACTTACAATAAAACCAATCTCTGTCCGTGCTTCAAATATCAGCAAGACAATGGCAAAAAAACTGTCCCGTGTCAGTATTTTGGATGAAGAAACACAATCCTATACTACCGCAGCTTACTTGATCGCCCAGTTGGGAAAGAACTATTCTCTTCCAAAGGAAAAACGAATTCCTGGAAATATTCTACTGGGATTTGCACTGGAAACCATATCCAGTCTCAAATATTCCGTAGGTGGCGTTATGGAGTTTCTTGAATGCGAAGATAATGAATTTCTTCTGAGCTTTTATACGCAGAATCATTTCAAGCCATTTGATACGCGTATTACCGCTTCTCAGAATAATGAGCCACACACTCTGCATCAGCTTTTAAAATTTATTTGATTTAAAAATGCATGAAAAAAGCGACAGTCTGATTTACATTTTGTATTTCAGGAAACTGCCGCTTCTTTTTCTTCCTTATTCTGTTTTTCTTCCTCCAACTCCCGGAGGACTTCAGCGCCGTACTTATCAATCATCCGTACCAGAAAATCAATGCACCGCTCAAATTCAATATTCTGTTGCATAAGCTCCTCCCGTTATTGTTTTGATCTGAGCTTATTTTACAGAACCTGCCGGAAAACCACATTGAATAGAAATTGATTGTAAATTGACACAATCAATTTAAAAATATCCGCATTTTCTTGAATCGAATATATGTTCGTGTTATGATAGATATACTTAATCTTAACTACGAAAGGGGAATTTCTATTGAATCGATGCGATTTTTCTTCTATTAGCACTTGCTTAAAAAATCATATCAGCGAAAGTAATCAAATGAGTCAGCCTGATTTTTTATACGAATTATTTGAAGATTTTATGGATGATCCGGCAAATCAGGATTTTTCTATGGATAATGGTCTGGTTTGTCGTTGGCTGACCGGTCAAGCAAAGATCAGTCCCAAAATATCTGCCTACTATTCCAAACCCAGTAATCAGAAAAAACTGGCAGAAACCATTCACCAGAATCTGCTTCCATTGATGTCTGACTGCAATATGGCTATGCAGGATATATACACATTATTTATACAAGATGACACCATCTCCGATGCCAAAAAGAAAAATCTGGCTTCTCTGTACAAACCAGCCAGCTCACGTCTGCTTTTTCTTGCAAAGCTGATTTCTTTTGGCATGGAGCGACAATTTATCAAACGTGATACTAAAAATCAAAAATTACTTGCCGGAGGTGCCCTGTCACCCATTGTGCTGGATTATATTATGGACAGTGAGGTTCCGAAACCATGCCGTCATTTTATCGGAAGAGATAAAGAACTGGAAGAATTATATACCATGCTTGAGGAAAACCGTCATATTTTTCTTTGCGGAATTGCTGGAATCGGAAAAAGTGAACTTGCCAAAGCCTACGCAAAGCGGTACATAAAGCAATACACCAATATCCTTTATGTAGAATATACCGGCAATCTTCATCAGGATATTACTGACATGGATTTTATTGACGATCCACCGGAAAGCACTGACCAGGAACGGTTTCAAAGACATAACCGTTTTCTGCGTTCCCTGAAATCTGATACTCTGCTTATCATAGATAATTTTAATGTCACTGCCACACAGGACAGCTTTCTGTCAGTAGTATTAAAATATCGCTGTCAGATTTTGTTTACAACCAGAAGCAAACTGGATGAATACTGTACTCTGCCATTAAAAGAAATAGAGGATATGAACGCTCTCTTCCAGCTGGCATCAGTATTTTATTCAGAGGCAGACACGTACCGGTCAACAGTTGAAAAGATCATCGAAACTGTTCACTCTCATACTTTTGCCGTGGAACTGGCAGCAAAACTTCTGGAAAATGGAATCTCAACTCCAGACCAGTTATTAACAAGACTTCAGGTGGAAAAAGCATCTTTCCATAACGAAGATAAAATTAAAATAATCAAAGATGGACAAAGCAGCAAAGCCACCTATTACAGTCATATCCATACGCTGTTTTCGTTATACACTTTATCTCTTAAACAGCAGGATATCCTGTGTAATATGTGCTTTCTTCCTTCCACCGGTATTTCTGCCCGTATATTTGCCAAATGGCTGGAACTGCCCACACTAAATGAGATCAACGATTTAATTGAGACTGGTTTTGTCCAAACAACAAAACGTCGCACTATCTCTCTGCATCCGATGATTCAGGAAATCACCCTTTCAGAGACAAAACCATCTGTAACTCGTTGCCACATATTACTGGATTCTTTACAGCACATATGTTTAATGCATGGAATGGAAGTAGCTTATTACAAAAAGCTATTTCAAACAATCGGAAATATCATAGAATTGATTGAAAAGGATGATATACCAAAGTATCTGCTTTTTCTGGAAAATGCATTTCCATACATGGATAACTATAACTACCACAAAGGTATGAATGGAATCATTCAGGAACTAACGGGGCTGTTAAAGACAAAAAACATTGGCACCGATTCTGACCGGGCATTGTTACTGGATTTTCAGGCTACTCTTGAAATCAAGCCAGAAAAAGCAATAAAACTGGAAAAGGATGCACTTGCCCAGATAGAAAATATCACTGCTGACAATGCTCGCCTTGTTTCCAACCTTCATGCCAATCTCGATGGACTTTACCGCATGAACGGTCATCCCGATCTTGCAAGAGAACACATGGAAAAAAGTATCTCACTGCTTGACCAATTTAACCTGCTTCATATAAATGACAGCATACCTCAGATTGCCAATTATGCAATGTTCCTGACAGAACAGCAGGAACCCGAAAGAGGCATCTCTGAATTGCAAAAATTATCCGGCATCATCAAGGAATACCATTCCGATGACTGTCTGGATTATGCCAAAGTACAGGAAACCCTTGGAACCATTTATCTGATGACTGCCAATCTTCCGCAAGCCAAAACACATTTTAAAAGA
>OHMH01000319.1_pt1 | contig 28080 bp, 20 predicted proteins | sample 1569311 | NCBI WGS metagenome assembly OHMH01 (sample SAMEA3879503, study PRJEB24766) | human gut metagenome | biome: human-associated habitat; feature: feces | place: USA | collected 1985/1987
AACGAAAAGCTGAAAGAGAAGAACAAGACGCTCTCTGCCTCGCTGGATAAAGCGACGGAAGGGAGCGTCTTGAAGCGTCTGGAGGATGCCAAGCTGCAGAAGGATTATGAAGCCGCAGTTCAAACCTTGAACCGAATCCCAAAAGAAGTGCTTGACCTCTATTGTCAGGCAGACAATCGAGAGGAGGATGATCGGCAGAATGTCAATGCTCGATGAATGGAGTGCATTGGCAACATTTCTGGCAGATATGATTGAAAAATACGCAGATGTTTTGGAGGTGGATAAAATGGAGACTGCATCGAGAATTTCTGACGTGAAAGTTCCGGCACAGAAGAGTGAAAATTCGCAGATTTCGGTTGAGAATGTTACTGCGGCATGATATAATGATGACATGAGATTCGTGTCCAAACTCCACACAGAGACACTTCTCCTGTGTGGAGATACATATTCCGAACAAGACGGTACGAACGGGAGGTGCTGAAAATGGCAGCTGAAAAGACCAAGGTCTACACATACACCCGTGTTTCCACTGCGATGCAGATCGATGGCTATTCGCTGGATGCACAGAAGGCTCGTATGAAAGCCTATGCAGACTTCAACGACTACCAGATCGTCGGCGAATATGAGGATGCCGGCAAATCGGGCAAATCCATTGAAGGCCGTGCTTCCTTCTGCAAAATGATGGATGACATCAAATCTGGCAAGGATGGTGTTGCCTATGTGCTGGTGTTCAAGCTCTCCCGGTTTGGCCGCAATGCTGCGGATGTGTTGTCCACCTTGCAGGTGATGCAGGATTTTGGTGTGAACCTGATCTGCGTGGAGGATGGCATTGATTCTTCTAAAGACGCAGGCAAGCTGATGATCTCGGTGTTGTCTGCTGTCGCAGAGATCGAGCGTGAGAACATCCGTGTCCAAACCATGGAAGGCCGCATCCAGAAAGCACGGGAAGGCCGCTGGAACGGCGGCTTTGCACCTTACGGCTACCGTTTGGTTGATGGCAAACTGGAAGTCAACGGGGAGGAAGCACCTGCCATTCGGACGATCTTCGATCAGTATGTAAACACCGACATGGGGGCGACAGGGGTTGCCAAGTATCTGGAAAACCATGGGATTTCCAAGATCCAGCGACAGAACGGAAAGAACCCCCTGTTTTCTTCCAGCACGATCCAGAAAATTTTGAAGAACCCTGTCTACTGCGGAAAGATCGCCTTTGGACGGCGCAGGACGGAAAAGGTCAAGGGCACAAGAAACGAGTATAAACTGGTGGAACAGGACAGCTACCTGTTGGTGGATGGTCTGCATGAAGGTCTGGTGTCGGAAGAAGTCTGGCAGGCCGCACAGGTCAAGATGAAAGCCAATGCACAGAAGTATGAACTGGTAGCTCGTCCCAAAACAGACCGGGTGCATCTGCTGTCCAACATCGTGAAATGCCCGGTCTGCGGTGCGGGAATGTATGGCAATAAGTCCATCAAGAAGCGACCGGACGGGACAAAGTACAAGGACTTCTATTATTACGGCTGCAAGCACCGCAATATGCAGCGGGGCTACAAGTGCGATTACCGCAAGCAGATTCAGGAGGAAGTGCTGGATGCGGCAGTTGCTGAAGTGGTGTCCAAGTTGGTCAGCAATCCCCGCTTTGCCGCTATGATGCAGGAAAAGATCAACATGAAGGTGGATACCACTGCCATTGAGCAGGAGATCGCCGCCTATGAGAAGCAGCTGCGGCAGCACTACTCCACAAAATCCCGGCTTATGGAGGAGATCGACAGCCTTGACCCGGACGACCGGCACTTTATCGCCCGAAAATCCGACCTTGACGACCGCCTTTATAAGATGTACGATAAAATCGAAGAGGTGGAAAATGGACTGATGGATGCCCGGGCAAAGAAGCAGGCCATTGAAGCCGACAAAATCACAGGCGACAACATCTATAAGATCCTGATTTGCTTTGACAAGCTTTATGCCACCATGACCGAGGCGGAACGCCGCAGACTGGTGGAGATTTTGATCGATGAGGTGCAGATCTACCCGGAACGCCAGCCTAACGGACAGTGGCTGAAGTCCGTCCGGTTCAAGCTGCCCATCATCGACCATGACCTTGAATTGAGTTTGGACAATCAGGATCGTGTCGAGGTGGTTTGTGCATTGTCCAGAATGACACCGGAGAAGAAAAAGCAGCCTAGACAATAAAAAGGAGCTGGCCGACGATGGAAACGCCAAAGTATTTCTTCCAATACAGAGACGACGCACAGAAACTGTTCCTGCGGGAATACGTTTATGCGCTCGGAACCTTCCATTATAATTGGCACGATGAAATCGAACTTCTCGTCATTCTGCGCGGCAGAGCGGACATCTGCACCGGAGGCTGTGTCTATCAGCTGGAAGAAGACGACATGATTCTGATTAATTCCAACGAAGGTCATGCAACACTGGCACGCAGTGCAGACTGTCTCGCCTTTCTGATTCGTTTTTCGCCGACGGTCTTTGAAGCATATGATGCGAATTATCGTGCATTACGGTTTCAGCTGCTCACAGACAGCAGCTCCCGCGCACAGCTGCCATACCGGCTGCTGCGAATGTACATGACCAAAATGCTGCTTGCGATGGAAACGGATGAACAGAAAAATCTTCTTCAGATGCAAAGCGGCTTGTACCCGCTTTTGGAGCTGCTGCAAAGCCAGTTCCGACAGACTGCTTCCGGCAAATCGGGCATCAGCAGCAGCCGAAGCAGGCTGTTGGTACAGCAGATGATTCAATACATTGAAAAGCACTATCAGGAAAAAGTCACGCTGAACAGCCTCGCCGAGCAGATGGGCTATAACCCGAGTTATCTGTCTCAGCTGTTCCGGGATAATGTCGGTGTCAATTTTTACGATTATGTCACCCGGAAGCGTCTGAGGGAGTCAATATTTGCCCTGCAGCAGACTGACAAAAAAATACTGGACATTGCTGCCGACAGCGGTTTTCAGGACATCAAAGCGTTCAACACCAAATTCAAAGAAGTATTCGGGCGCACACCTTCCGAATACCGCCGCTCCCTTACCGAGATTACCGTTCCACGCTGGTCGGAAAGCTCTCACGCCTATGTGGAACGGGAAAATTCCTTTGTGGAGCAAAAGCTGAAAAGTTATCTTCATCTGGAATCCGTTGATATGTCCACCTCTGAAAACGCCTTTCCTCCCTTGCGGTCGCTTGAGCTGGACAGACAGCTTCTGGACGAAATTGCATTGCAACTCGAGAAAATCACAAAGCAGATTCAGAACCGCAAAATCTGAAAAATCCCCCACCCGATTTCTTTGGTGCGGAAAAAGCACAAGAATGTTTCATTTTGTGGCATAATTTTTGTTTTTTCTGCCCAAGCATAGATTTCGGTGGGTGATTTTATGGCTTTTTTCTGTGAGCGGCTCTGCAAAGACCGCATGATGAAAACTTTGTTTATTTTTGGACAAGCCTAAAAAAGCGGAAAGACAAAGGCACGAAGATACGGTAAAATAATGCCATAAAATACGTTTTGCGGCAACAAGCTCCCCGGCGGGCGCCAGCAGGGGTCTCTGCTCTGAACGGAAAAAATTGGAGGTAATTATGAGCACACTGACCATCTGTATCATCGTATTCGTGCTTTCCATGCTCTGTTTTGCATGGAACAAGTTCCCTATGGGCATCACTGCACTGGCTACTCTGATTGTTCTGGTGTTCACCGGATGCATCAGCGGCAAGGACGCTCTAGCCGGTTTCAGCAACACCAACAACATCGTAATTGTCACGATGTTCGTCGTGGCCGCCGGCCTGAACCGTACCCAGTTTATTGACAAGCTCTCTGACAAAATCGTGAAGATTTCCGGCGGCTCCTTCAAGCGAGCCTATCTCGGTTATCTGATTATCGCACTCCTTCTGACCAACTTCCTCAACAGCCCGCTGACCGTTTATGCCATCGTCTTCCCCATGTGCTTTGCCATGAGCGAATCCTTCGGCGTCAGCCCGTCCAAAACCATGTATCCCCTGTGCGTCGTATCCATCGTCTGCTGCTGCGCACTGCCCCTCAGCGCTGCAATCACCGACGCCGGTATGTTCAACGGCTATCTGGAAGGCTACGGCATCACCGATGTGGCTCTGACTCCGATGGACTTTATGATTGCCCGTCTGCCCCTGGCAATTCTGACGCTGCTGTGGGCTTATTTTTACGGCTACAAGAATGCTCCCGAGCAGCCGATTATCCCCATCGAGGTCAAAGCGCAGAAGCGTGAAGACAAAAAGCCCCTGAGCAAGTTCTCCGAGACTGCCGGTGTCGTCATCTTCTTTGGCACCATCCTGCTGCTCATCACCCGCGAGTTCCACGGCATCGCCACTTGGAAAATCACCTTTACCGCTGCGCTTCTGACTGTTCTCTGCGGCGTTCTGAGTGAGAAAGAAGCTATCAAAGCCATCCCTGTTTCCACTTCCTGCATCTATGTGGGCTGCCTTGCAATGGCAACCGCATTGACCAACACTGGTGCCGGTGATATTGTAGGTAATGCCGTTTCCGGCCTGCTGGCCAACTCCCAGAACGGCTATCTGCTGGGCGCAGCCTTCTTCATTGTCAGCTTCCTGTTCACCCAACTCATGCTGAACAAGGCAGTTTACGGCATCTTTATCCCCATTGCCATCATGACCTGTCAGGCTCTGGGCGCCAATCCCATCGGCCCCATCCTGCTCTGCTTCTCCGGCTCGATGTCCGCCATTCTGACTCCTATGGCTACCCCCGCCATTCCTATGGCAATGGCCGCAGGCGGTTACGACCAGAAGTCTCTGTTCAAGCAGGGCTGGCTGATTTCTGTGCTGCTGTGCGTCGGCTATATCTTCTTCATCATGACCGTGTTCCCGGCATTCTGATAGGAGCAACTCTATGAAAATCACAAATATCGAAACAATTCTGGCAGGACAGCGCTATCTTTTCGTCAAAGTTCATACCGACACCGGACTTGTGGGCTACGGCGAATGCGGTGCATGGTGCTATCAGGAAGCAACCGCCGAGTGTATCCACGCAATGGAGCACCACCTCATCAGCCTCGACCCGCTGAACATCGAATATATCAACAATGGCCTGACCCGCTGTATGCATTTCCGCGGCTCCGTGGTCATGGCGGCGATTTCCGGCATCGACATTGCTCTGTGGGATTTGAAGGGCAAATATTACAACGCCCCCATCTATGAGCTTCTGGGCGGAAAAGTGCGCGACAAGGCACGCATTTATGTCAACTTCAAAGCGAAGACTCCCGAAGACTTCGCTAAGAAGGCACTGGATTTGAAAAATCAGGGCTACACTGCCATCCGGTACTCCATCGGCCACCCCGAGGACGAAAACGGTCGGTGCAGCGAGAACTTCTCGCAGGTCGTGTACCGTATGGAGCGTCAGATGGCCGCTATCCGCGAGGCTGTGGGCTGGGAGACGGACATTGCCATTGAGTGCCACCGCGGCTTGACTCCGGCTCAAGCCATCGAGTGCGCACACGCTCTGAAACCGTACCGCCCCTACTTCTACGAAGACCCCATCCCCGACAATATGGCGGCGATGACCAAGCTGACCGAGGAAATCGATTTACCGGTTGCCACGGGCGAACGCTTTATCAATCTGATGGAGTTCGACGAGTTTATGACTGCCTCCCATGTGCGCTATGTGCGCCCGGATATGTGCGTTGCAGGCGGCATCACGGCTGGCAAAAAAATTGCTGCGCTGGCTGAGGCAAAATCCATCTACATTATCCCGCACAACCCGCTTGGGCCGATTTCCACCGCAGCCTGCTTGCAGCTGGATGCCTGCATCCCTAACTTTGAGATTCAGGAATATCCGGTGGACGACGAGGGTCACTGCCGTCTGGACAAAGAAATGAAGCAGCCGTTTGTCATCAAAAATGGCTACATCCAAATCCCGGACGGCCCGGGTCTTGGCATCGAATTGTTGGACGACATTGGCACAGTGTTCCCCTTCAAAGGAAGATACGGCAAGTTTGTACAGCACGAGGACGGCTCCATCGTAGACCGCTAATCAAAAAGCTTTGACTATATAACGCACAAGCCCCTCGGAGATTTCACTCTCCGGGGGCTTGTTTTTTACGTTATTCTGATTTTTACAGCCCGAACAGCGCCAGCAGGCGGTGCCACAGGCGGACGAAGAAATTGCCCTCCGTGGCGTTCTCTGCTGCCGTCTCCACCGGGGCCGTTTCGGCGGGCGTCTCGGCGGTCTTGTAGATGAATTTCACCCTCTGCTCTGCCCCCTCGGGCGCACCGGCAAAGCTGGTGTACCCGGCGAGGCGGCCGGTCATCTCTTCCACCACAGTCTGCAGGGCGTGGAGCTGGTCGGCGTCCAGTGCGCCGGTGAGCTGAGAGATGCCCTCCTCATTGAACTGCACGAGGCCGCCGTTGAGCTGGTCGGTGCCGTTCTGGAGCTGAAGCACACCCTCATACAGGGCGGATGCACCGCTGACTAGCCGGGCGCTGCCCTCCTTGGCGGTGTGAGCGCCCTCGGCTACGGCAGCCACGCCGTCGGCGTACTGGCCGACGCTGGACACAAAGAACCGGATCTGGCCCAGATTTTCCTTGAGAGCGCGGACGCTGGCCATGTCCTCACTGTTGGCGGTCTGGTAGACCAGCTCATCGTGGATCTTCTGCTGGGCGTCGCTGTCGGTGAGCTTCTGGAGCCAGCCCACGATGAAATCGGGGGAGAAGCTCTGCATCAGGCGCAGCGCAGCCTCAAGGTCGTGCCCCGTCTTGGTGGCCGCGAGGTAGAGGGCGATGTCCAGCTGGCTGGCCTTGAACTGAGGAGCCTGCTCCCAGATGGTGCGCACCATCTTTTTACGGCCTGCCGCCAGCGTTCTCTCCCCCAGCGAGAGGATGTCGTCGATGACGGTCTCGTAGGTATCCCACGTCATGGGGGTGTCGATGAGACCATTTTCCATGAGGGTCTGGTTGGCGGAGTCCAGCACGCCGTCGGCCACCTGCTGTGCGCCGGAGGTCAGGGCGGCGTTGTTGGAGGTCAGGGTGTCCAGCCCCTCCGTCAGCTGGCCGAGACCGCCGTCCAGCTGATTCACGCCATCCAGCAGGGCCAGTGAACCAGCGGCAAGCTGGGCCGCGCCCGCCTTCAGCTGGGAAGCACCGTCCAGAAGCTGGCTCATGGCATCGTTCAGAGCCGCGATGCCGTCGGTCAGGCCGTTGAGGCTGTCGAGGTCAAAGACCTCATCCCCCTGCCCCAGCGCCTCGGCGGTGGCGGCACAGGCCAGCAGGATCTGAGGTGCCGTCAGCTCTTCTACATCGGCCTCCACGGTCAGGCTGTCCTGTAAGTACCGGGTCACACCGTCCACCTGCTGGGGCAGAAGGCCGTCGAGGGACGCCTTCACGCCCGGCAGGGCGACGAAAGCCGCCACGCTGCTCTTGGCCGCGCTTTTCAGCAGGCCGTTCACGGCGTTGACGTTGCGGGCGTCCCCGCCCAGCACGACGCCCACCGCTGTCACCAGCGGGGTGACGACGGTGCGCTCTTTTCCGTCCACCGTCAGCGTCCCCTTCTCGTTGTTGGTCAGGTCGATGGTAAGCACGAGGTGGCCGCTCTGGCCCAGAAGCTCGCTCAGAGGAGCGGTCCTGCCGTCCAGCGTATAGGTCACTTTTGCGGAGATGGGGAGCGGCCGGTCAGTGTCGCCCTTATAGTAGACGTCGGTGTCGTCGGTGTTCCAGACCAGCGTGTCGCCGTTCCGGGTATACTCGGCAAAGCTCTCGGTGTTCACGATGTTCTTCAGGGTGGACTTGTCCTCCACTCCGGCGAGGCCGTCGGCAGCGTAGAGGTGCTCACTGACGGTGGTCTTCTGGACTGAGCCGTCTGCCGCCATGACGGCATACACCGTCTCATCCTTCGAAAAGGGGGCTTTCGTCGCCGCAAAAGCGGGCTGACAGAGGCCGACCGTCATGGTCAGGGCAAGCGCCGCAGCGCCAGCGCGGCGCAGAAGATCCTGCGTTTCTTTCATATGATTCACTCCTTTGCAGCGTTGGGGGCGGTGAGCCAGTGGTATGTCGTGCGGCAGATGAGGCCGTCCAGCAGCATCAGCGCGGCGGGCAGCACCAGCAGGATGACCGCCATGCTGATGAGCGCGCCCCGGGAGATGAGCAGGCAGATGCTTTCCAGCAGCTCCACCTTGCTGATGGCCGCGACACCGAAGGTGGCTGCGAAGAAGGTCAGGCCGCTTGTCAGGATGCTCTGGCTGCAATGTTCCAGCGCCTGCTGGGCTGCGGCCTTGGGCGAGCGGAGAGCCAGCCGCTCTTCGCGGTAGCGGGTGGTCATGAGGATGGAGTAGTCCACCGTCGCGCCCAGCTGGATGGTGCCGATGACGATGCTGGCGATGAAGGGCAGCGAGTCGTCGATGAAATAAGGGATGCCCATATTGATGGCGATGGCCGCCTCGATGCTGGCCACCAGCAACACCGGCACCGACAGGCTGCGGAAGGACAGCGCGATGATGACCAGCACCGCCGCGATGGACCAGATGTTGACGTTTTTGAAGTCCTCGTCCGCGATCTCCACGAGGTCCTTCATCATGGCCCCCTCTCCGGTGACGAGGCCCTCGGGGTCCGCGGTCTTGACGAGGCGGACCAGCTCGTCCACCTGCGCATTGAGGGCGTCGCTGCCGGATTTGTAGCAGCCGTTGGCGAGGATGAGCTTATAGCCGCCGTTCTGCACGATGTTCATCAGTTCGTCAGGCAGAAGCTCCGTCTCAAAGCCGGGGCCTGCGATGGAGTCGAGGCTGACCACCTGCGTGATGCCGTCCACCCCCTTGATCTCGTCGCAGAGGCCGGATACCTGCGAGGCCGTCAGCTCCTCCCGGACGAGGATGAAGTGGTTGGTCATCATGCCAAAGTCTTCGCCCAGCTTGTTCGTGCCCACGATGCCGGGCATATCCTGCGGCAGAGCCGCAAAAATATTGTAGTAGATGTCCGTCCTGCTCTGGGCCAGCCCGAAGGGGATCATCAGCAGGAGAAAGACCGCCACCACAGGCACCGGGTGCTTGGAGACAAAATGGCTCAGATGGGTGAGCCGCGGCATGAAGGTGCGGTGGCGGTATTTTTCCACCCACCGGTCAAAGAAGAGGATGAGCGAGGGCAGGATGACGATGGTGCAGAGAACGCCCAGCGCCACGCCCTTCGCCATGACGACGCCAAGGTCTGCGCCCAGCGTCAGCTGCATGGCACAGAGGGCCAGAAAGCCCGCGATGGTGGTGAGGCTGGACGCCGCGATGGAACTCATGGTCTTGCAGATGGCGTTCTCCATCGCCTCTTCGTTGGAGGCACAGGAGGCTTTTTCCTCCTCGTAGCGGTGGAGCAGGAAGATGGAAAAATCCATCGTCACGCCCAGCTGCAAAACTGCCGCCAGCGCCTCGGTGATGAAACAGACCTGCCTCAGAAAAATATTCGTACCAAAGTTATACACCAGTGGGAAGAGCAGCCCCAGCATGAAGAGGAAGGGCGTGAGCCAGCTTTCCAGCGAGAGGAAGAGCACCAGCAGACACCCCGCCACGGCGCAGAGCACATACAGGGGCATCTCCCCCATGACCAGCTCCTTGGTGTCGCTCAGGATGACACTGATGCCGCCGAAGAAGCAGTTCTTCCGCAGTATTTTTTTGATCTGAGCCACAGCCCCCATCGTCTCCTCGCTGACGCTGGAACCACCCAGCTGGACGATGAGGATGGTGGCGTCGTTCTTGCCGAACAGGAACTGCTGAAGGTCTGCCGGCAGCATCTCCACCGGCACCGCCGGGTCCAGCACATCGCTGAGCCAGAAGGTGTTCAGCACGTCCGGCACCTCGTCGATCTCGGCCTTCATGGCCAGCAGCTCGTTTGTGGGCATCCCCTCCACGGTGATCATGTTGGTGGACGCCAGATGGTAGTCCGTCTCTAAGAGCAGCTGCCCCACCCGGGAGTCCAGTTCCTGCGGCAGATAGGAGAGGATGTCGTAGTTGATGGGCGTGGCGACGGCCCCCACTGCCGCCGGGATGAGCAGCAGCACCGCCGCAATGAGGATGAGCCTGCGCATCCGCACGATGGCCCGCGCTAGTTTTTTCATTCATTTCCTCCCAAAGAGCATTTTTTCGCCGTTTCAGAGAAAAACGACTTTTCTCGTTTTTCCGATATACTTTATTATAGTACTCTCCCTTTGGGTGTCAAGAGACAACTCTTCCTCAGCAAAAGCCTCTCCCTCTGGGAGAGGTGGCATTGCGGAGCAATGACGGAGAGGGCAAGCCGTCTGTCAGAAAGCCTCTGTGCTGCAAGAAGCAGCGCCTTTGTCAGAGCGAGACTATCCCTGTGCTTGCACGCCCTCGTCAGCACCCTTGCCCTCTCAGGCGCTTCGCGCCAGCTCTCCCAAGGGGAGAGCCTTGGCAAACAAAAAGCGGGACTCACAGGTGGTCAAGTCTGTGTGTCCCGCATTTTGTTTCTTTTTTGCACAGGACGCCGTACCAGAGCGCCTGCGCTGCGCGCAGGGAAAGCGGAGCAAACCATAAGCCGCTTTCCTTTAAATAGGAGAATGGAATGGAGGAACCGACTCTCCGCAAAGAGAGTTGCAGGCATCTCTTCGGAGGAGTCGGAGGAGCTTTGGTTAGATTTAACTAACCTCGCCGTGACAACAGGATACCATAGTTTGTCATGACTGTCAAGCCTGTTTTTCAAATTTTCTGCAATTTTTTTATCCATGGCCTCCATGAGCATTTTTCATAACAAAAAGTACCCTCGCTTGTGGAAAATCCACAGGTTTCCTCTTGCTTTTTCTGAGAATCACTGTTATTATAGTGTCAAAGCCGCTGCTGGCCGACTCGATTGCCCGCCCGCAGCCGCTTTTTGCAGCGTGGAGGTTGCCATCCAAATACCTCTGCGTGATGTACCGCCCTGCCTTTAAAAGACCGCAATCGGCGGCTTTTTTAAGACAGATTAGTTAGGCAATCCTAACCAGCTATTGCAAAGCAGCTGTGGTGTTGGATTGCAATAGGAGCAAGGAGGTTCCAATGATCGATTTTGAACAGTGGGAAGGCTTTGAGGGCCGCATCTGGAAAGAGGAGGTCAACGTCCGCGACTTCATCCAGAAGAACTACACGCCCTATAACGGCGACGAAAGCTTCCTCGCCGACCCCACTGAAGCGACCAATAAGCTGTGGGGCGCACTGCAGAAGCTGCAGAAGGCCGAGCGCGCCAAGGGCGGCGTGCTGGATATGGAGACCGACGTCGTCAGCAGCCTGACCGCATACGGCCCCGGCTACATCGACGAGAGCCTGAAAGATCTGGAGCAGATCGTCGGCCTGCAGACCGACAAGCCCCTGAAGCGTGCATTCATGCCCTACGGCGGCATCAAGATGGCAGAGCAGGCCTGCACCACCTACGGCTATCAGCCCTCTGCGGAGCTGCACAAGATCTTCACCGACTACACCCGCACCCACAATCAGGCCGTCTTCGACGCCTACACCCCCGAGATGAAGGCTGCCCGCCACACCCACATCATCACCGGCCTGCCCGACACCTATGGCCGCGGCCGCATCGTGGGCGACTACCGCCGTGTGGCCCTGTACGGCATCGACGCCCTCATCAAATTCAAGCAGGAGGATCTCGCCAACTGCGGCGACGGCACCATGACCGATGACGTCATCCGTCTGCGCGAGGAGATCGCACGCCAGATCAGCGCCCTGAAGGGCATGAAGAAGATGGCCGAGGCCTACGGCTACGACATCTCCCAGCCCGCAAAGAATGCAAAAGAGGCCTGCCAGTGGCTCTACTTCGGCTATCTGGCCGCCATCAAGACCCAGAACGGCGCCGCCATGAGCGTGGGCCGCATCTCCACCTTCCTCGACATCTACATCCAGCGCGATCTGGACAAGGGTATCCTGACCGAGAGCGAGGCTCAGGAGCTTATCGACCACATGGTCATGAAATTCCGTATGGTCAAGTTCGCCCGCATCCCCAGCTACAACCAGCTGTTCTCCGGCGACCCCGTCTGGGCAACTCTGGAAGTGGGCGGCATCGGCATGGACGGCCGCAGCATGGTCACGAAGAACTGCTACCGCTTCCTGCACACCCTCGAGAACATGGGTCCTGCACCTGAGCCGAACCTGACCGTTCTGTACTCCTCTGCCCTGCCCGAGAACTTCAAGAAGTACGCCGCCAAGGTGTCCATCAACACCAGCTCGGTCCAGTACGAGAACGACGACGTCATGAAGCCCGTCTGGGGCGACGACTACTCCATCTGCTGCTGCGTGTCTGCTACCCAGACCGGCAAGGAGATGCAGTTCTTCGGCGCACGCGCCAACCTCGCCAAGTGCCTGCTCTACGCCATCAACGGCGGCGTGGACGAGAAGAGCCACGAGCAGTGCGGCCCCAACTACGCCCCCATCACCGGCGAGTATCTGAACTACGACGAGGTCCTGCCCAAGTACGTCCAGATGCTGGACTGGCTGGCTGGTCTGTACGTCAATGTGCTGAACCTCATCCAGTATATGCACGACAAGTACTACTACGAAGAGGCTGAGATGGCCCTCATCGACACCGAGGTCCGCCGCACCTTCGCCACCGGCATCGCCGGCTTCTCCCACGTCATCGACTCCCTGAGCGCCATCAAGTACGCCAAGGTCAAGGTCGTCCGCGACGAGGCTGGCCTTGCTACCGGCTTCGAGATCGAGGGCGACTTCCCGAAGTACGGCAACGATGACGACCGCGCCGACGAGATCGGCGTCTGGCTGCTGAAGACCTTCCTCGAGATGATCAAGAAGCGCCACACCTACCGCAACTCCGAGGCCACCACCTCCATCCTGACCATCACCTCCAACGTGGTCTACGGCAAGTACACCGGCGCTCTGCCCGATGGCCGTGCCGCCTTCACCCCCTTCGCACCCGGTGCGAACCCCAGCTACGGCGCAGAGCAGAACGGCCTGCTGGCCTCTCTGAACTCCGTGGCAAAGCTGCCCTACCACTGGGCACTGGACGGCATCTCCAACACCCAGACCATCAACCCCGACGCTCTGGGCCACAGCGAGGGCGAGCGGATCGAGAATCTGGTGCAGGTCATGGACGGCTACTTCGATCAGGGCGCACACCACCTGAACGTCAACGTCTTCGGCAAGGAGAAGCTCATCGACGCAATGGAGCATCCCGAGAAGGAGGAGTACGCAAACTTCACCATCCGTGTCTCCGGCTACGCCGTCAAGTTCATCGACCTGACCCGCGAGCAGCAGATGGACGTCATCTCCCGTACCTGCCATGCAGCTCTGTAACTCCCCTGTCGGGTACGTCCACTCGCTGGAGACCTTCGGCTCCGTGGACGGCCCCGGCGTCCGGTTCGTCGTCTTTCTGCAGGGGTGTGCCCTGCGGTGCAAATACTGCCATAACCCCGAGACATGGGCGGACGGCGGCGAGGAATGGACGGTGGAGCAGCTCTTCCAGCGGGTGTGGCGCTACCGCAACTACTGGGGCAGGAAGGGCGGCATCACGGTCAGCGGCGGCGAGCCGCTGCGCCAGATGGAGTTCCTGACGGCATTCTTCGAGCTGGCCCGCTCCAAAGGCGTGCACACGGCTCTGGATACCGCCGGGCAGCCCTTCCGGCCCGATGACCTGGATTATCTGGCCGGTTTCGACCGGCTGATGAAGTCCACCAGTCTGGTCATTCTCGACCTGAAGGAGATCGACCCGGAACGCCACCGGCAGCTCACCGGCAAAGACAATGCCAACATCCTTGCGATGGCGCGGCATATTTCTGACCTCGGCATCCCGCTGTGGATCCGGCATGTCCTTGTGCCCGGCCTGACCGACGACGAGGAGGGTCTGCGCCGCACCGCAGACTTTATCCGCAGCCTGAAAACGGTGCAGCGGGTGGAGGTACTGCCCTACCACACGCTGGGCCTGTTCAAGTGGCAGAAGCTGGGCATCCCTTATCCGTTACCGGATGCCGTGCCGCCCACAGCGGAGCAGGTGAAGCGTGCAGAAGAACTGCTGGAAGTGAGCCGGTATCCCGGCTAAGCTCCTGATTTGAAAAACGACCGTTTCCGGTGTGCAGAATGCGCCGGGAGCGGTCGTTTTTTCTTGACTTCCCTTCTGTACACCGTTATAATGAAAAAAGTAAAAAAGGAGAAACAGCCATGCAGATTTTCAATACGCTGACCCGCCAGAAAGAAGAATTCGTGCCGCAGGTGCCCGGTGAATACCGCATCTATGTCTGCGGCCCTACCGTTTATAACTATATCCACATCGGCAACGCCCGCCCGCTGATCGTGTTCGATACCCTGCGCCGCTACCTTGAGTACCGCGGCAACAAGGTGTTCTATGTTTCCAACATCACCGATATCGACGATAAGCTCATTAAGAAGGGACAGGAAGAGGGCACCTCCATGAAGGAGGTCGCTCAGCGCTTTGAGGCCGAGTACCTCAAGGATGCCGCCGGCCTCAACTGCAAAAAGCCCACCGTCCAGCCCCGGGCTACCGAGCACATCCAGCAGATCCTGGATATCGTGAAGGATCTGATCGACTCCGGCCACGCTTATGTTGCCAAGAACGGCGATGTGTACTTCCGGGTGAAGAGCGATCCCGAGTACGGCAAGCTGAGCCACCTGAAGCTGGACGATCTGGAGAGCGGCAACCGTGAGCTGCGCAGCCAGATGGACGACGACCTGAAGGAGGACCCCGCAGACTTTGCCGTGTGGAAGGCCGCAAAGCCCGGCGAACCTGCATGGGAAAGCCCCTACGGCATGGGCCGTCCGGGCTGGCATATCGAGTGCAGTGCCATGAGCCGCACCCATCTGGGCAAGACCATTGATCTGCACTGCGGCGGTCAGGATCTGATCTTCCCCCACCACGAGAATGAGATCGCACAGAGCGAGTGCGCCAACGGCTGCACCTTTGCCCGCTACTGGATGCACAACGGCTTCATCAACGTGGACAATCAGAAGATGTCCAAGAGCCTGCACAACTTCTTCACCGTCCGCGATGTGGCAGACCTCTACGGCTACGAGCCGATCCGCTACTTCATGCTGACTGCCGGCTACCGGATGCCGCTGAACTACACGGTGGACCTCATCGAGAGCTGCAAGAACAGCCTCGAGCGCCTCTATACCTGCCGCGAGAACCTCGACTTCGCCCTCAGCAAGGCCGAGTTCGGCACCGACGAGAGCCTGAAGGAGAAGGCCGAGGAGGCCAAGCGCAAGTTCTGCACCGCGATGGACGACGACCTGAACACCCCCGATGCACTGGCCGCAGTCTTCGACCTCGTGAAGGACATCAACACCCTGTCCGCCGCTTCCAGCAAGGCCGCTCTTGAGGCCGGCGCTGCCGCCTTCGACGAGATCACCGGCGTGCTGGGCCTGATGTACAACCGCAAGAAGGACGAGGTGCCCGCCGAAGTGACGGAGCTGGTGGAGAAGCGTGCCGCCGCCAAGAAGGCGAAGGACTGGGCCTCCGCCGACGCCATCCGCGCCCAGCTGACCGAGATGGGCTGGGCTGTCAAGGATACCGCTCAGGGACCCCAGCTGAGCAAGCTGTAAGAGAAGAACCAAATGCAGGGCAAGTCTGCGCTTTTGCCAGAAGCTGGTAGCTTTGGGCGGCGCGGGCCTGCCCTGCTTTTTTATGGAAAAGAAAGCGGGGGCGGGATGTTGTAATATTGCTGATTTTATCGAAAAATGTTTACAGGCTCTGCCGGGTAATGGTATGATAAAGGTATCTTTGGAGAGAAATACAGCTGCATGATGGAGAGAACGAAGATGATGAAACGAAACTGGATGCACCGACTGGGAGCATTCGCAGCAGCTGCAGCGCTGGTGCTCAGCCTCGCAGGCTGCGGGGCTTCGCAGAGCGGCGGACCGGCAGATGTCGAGCCGGTGCAGCTGACCGTCTGGACGTACTACAACGGCGACCAGCTGGAAAGCTTCAACAGATTGGTCGAAGAGTTCAATGCGACCGTCGGCAAGGAACAGAACATCACCGTGGAAAACTGCAGTCAGGGCAATGTCAATGACCTTGAGGCACAGGTGATGGCCTCGGCACAGGGCAAGGTGGGGGCAGAGGAGATGCCCAACATCTTCATGGCCTACGCGGACACCGCCTATACGATGGACCAGATGGGCGAGCTGGTGGACCTTGCGCCCTACTTCACCGACGAGGAGAGGGCGGCCTACATCGGGAGCTACCTGACCGAGGGCGACTTCAACGACGACGGCAGCATCAAAATATTCCCGGTGGCAAAGTCTGTGGAGCTTTTGTTCCTGAACGACACCGACTGGCAGACCTTTGCCGACGCCACCGGCGCAGAGTACGCCGACCTTGAGACCATCGAGGGGCTGGTCGGGGCCGCCGAAGCCTATTACAACTGGACGGACGCCCAGACCGAAACGCCCGACGACGGCAAGGCCCTGTTTGGCCGCGACGCGATGGCGAACTATATGCTCATCGGCGCAAAGGAGCTGGGAGACACCCTCTTCGACGTCAAGGGCGGCAGGATGACCGTGGAGCTGACCGAGGCCACCGCCCGCAGGCTGTGGGACAACTACTATGTGCCCTACGTCAAGGGCTGGTTTTCCGCCAGCGGCCGCTTCCGCAGCGACGATATTAAGATCGGCAACATTCTGGCCTACGTCGGCTCCAGCTCCAGCGCCACCTATTTTCCGTCTCGGGTAATGCTGAGCGACACCGAGAGCCACAGCATCGCCCTGAAAGTCCTGCCTGCGCCCCATTTTGCCGACGGCGAGAAATTCGCTGTCCAGCAGGGGGCCGGTATGGCCGTGGCAAAGACCACCGACGCCGAGGAGGCAGCCAGCGTGGTCTTCCTCAAGTGGCTGACCCAGCCGGAGAATAATATTGCCTTTGCGGTAGGCTCCGGCTATCTGCCCGTGACCCACGCCGCCAATGAGATGGACGCCATCCGCAGCAGCGGCCTCATCCTGACCGGAAACATGGAGAACATCCTGACGCAGGCCGTCGATACCGTGAACAGCAGCGAGATGTACACGCCCCGCGCCTTTGAGGGCGGCACCAAGGCCCGCGACACCCTGACCTACAGCATGAGCGACCTTGCGGAGGCCGACCGTGCCACCGTCGTCGCGCGCATCGCCGCAGGCGAGAGCGCGGCCGACGCCGAGGCGGAGTTTATGACCGATGAGTATTTCGAGGCATGGTATCAGAGCCTCTGCGATGCCCTGCGCCAGTACGAGGGCTGAGACGGCACAAAGACGAGTGAAAGAAGGGAGAGACCATGAAGCTTCTGATGCGAGATGAAGCAAAAGGAAAAGAACACACCATCTTTGTCACCATCTTTGCGGCGCTGATGGTCATGCTGGTCATCATGGTCATGCTGATGGCCTCGGCCATCGGGGTCAGCGGCGTCACCCTCCGACTGGATGAGAACGCGGTGGACATCCTCGACAAGCAGGTGGAGAACCGTGCCCGGTATATTGAGACCCAGCTCCAGCAGGCACAGGACCTGACGGAGCTTTCGAGCTTTATCAACGATACGGCTCGGCAGATGCTGGACGAGGGGACGATCTCTCTCAATACGCTGGATTCTACCGGCGGCGAGAGCCTGCCCCTGCTGGAAGCGGCCGCTCCGAGGCTGCTCAAGGCGCTCCGCGCCAAGCAGGTCAGCGGCGTCTTCCTCATCCTGAACACCCACGACTTTACAGACCGCACCTCCGGCGACCGGCTTCCCTGCGTCTATCTGCGGGACCTCGACCCGGAAGCCGCCTCCTCGGCGGACAACTCCGACGTGATGTTCGAGCGCGCTCCGGCAGAGCTGGTGCAGGCCTTCGGCATCACTACGGACAAGGCGTGGACGCCTGCGCAGCAGTATCTGGATGGGGAAGAGGATGCCTTTTATGTCCGGCCCTTCCAAGCTGCCTATGAGAGCGGGGAGCAGACCGGAGCTGCGGCGGATTATGGCCGCTGGACGACCCTGCCCTATACGCTGCTGGGCGATGACCGGGAGGCCATCGCCTACGCGCAGCCTCTGATTTTGGACGACGGCACGGTGTACGGCGTTCTGGGCATCGAGATGCTGGAAAGCTATATGGACACCAAGCTCCCGTGGGACGAATTGCAGAACGACCACCACGGAAGCTATCTGCTGGCCTCCACGACCTCCGACCTGCGGGGCGAGGAGCTGCAGATCCATGTCACCGCCAACACCGGTGAGCAGACCACCGCGCTGCAGAAGGAAGGATGGGAGCTGACCCTCCACCGCGCCAAGGGCTACTGGCATTATCCGAGCGGCGGTGCCAATCAGGTCGTCAGCATCCGCCAGATCAGCCTCTACAACCGCAACGCCCCCTTCTCGGGCGAGCGGTGGCTGCTTATCGGCGTGGTGGGAAGGAACGACCTCTTCCGCTTCTCCCAGTCGGTGACGAATCTCGTGAGCTTTGCGATCCTGCTGACGCTGGGCTTTGGTCTGGGCTGCGCATTCTTCGTCAGCATCGGTCTGGCCCAGCCGGTCGCTCAGCTCTCAAAGGAGCTGGCGGATGCGCAGGAGCGGCATCAGGCCGTCCCGGAGTTCTCCCGCACCGGCATCCGGGAGCTGGACAGGCTGGCCGACGCCATCGTGACCCTGAGCACCGACAACTACAAAGCAGCCGTAGCCGAGCGCAGCCGCATTGAGCACGAGCGCGATTACGACGCCCTCACCGGGCTGTACAGTCGTCAGGCCTTCTTCCGGGTCTGCGGCGAGCTGTTCGAGAAGCCCAGAATGATGCGCTGTGCGGCCCTGATGATGACGGACCTCGATAACCTCAAGACCATCAATGATACCTACGGCCACGACTGGGGCGACATCTATCTGCGCAAGACGGCCCACAGCCTGCAGCAGGGCGTGCCCAGCGGCACCGTGGTGGCGCGGCTCTCCGGCGATGAGTTCCTGCTGCTGTTCTACGGCTATGAGACGAAGGAGGCCGTGCGGAAGGACATCCGGAAGCTGGAAGAGGGCTTTGCCCGGAGCAGCGCCACCCTGCCGGACGGCAAGAAACTGTGCATCCGGATGTCCGGCGGCGTAGCATGGTATCCCGACGATGCAGCCGACCTCGACACCCTCAAGCGATACGCTGATTTTGCGATGTACGAGGTCAAGCACTCCACCAAGGGCGAAGTCCGGGAGTTCAACATGGAGCACTACCGCGACGGCATCTACGCGATGAAGCAGCGCAGCGACTTCGAGATCCTTGTCCGGGAGCGGCAGGTGGACTACTACTTCCAGCCCATCTTCTCGGCCCGGGACGGCCATGTGGCGGCTTATGAGGCCCTGATGCGGCCCCGGCTGCCCGCTCTGAGCTCTCCCCAGAGGGTGATGGAGCTGGCCAGCGAGATGGGGCGGCTGTATGACATCGAGAAGCTGACCCTGTTCCGCGCCTGCGAGTGCTATGAAGCGCTGGAAGCGGCGGGCAAGGTGGAGCCGGATGCCCTCGTCTTCGTCAACAGCATCGCCAGCGTCAGCCTGAACGATGAGGACTGGGCGCACTTCCGTGCGGCCCACAAAGCCATCCTCTCGAAGCTGGTGGTGGAGATCACCGAGGAGGAGGAGATGGACGAACAGGCGCTGGAGCGGAAGCGGAATGCCACCGGTGCGCCCGCCGTCTTTGCGCTGGACGACTACGGCAGCGGCTACAGCAACGGCAGCAGCCTGTTGACCATCGCGCCCCGCTATGTCAAGGTGGACATCGCCATCATCCGGGGCATTGATGCCGACCCCGACAAGCAGCAGTTCCTCAAGGCCCTCATCGAATATGCCCGCCCCCGCGGCGTGCAGGTGCTGGCCGAGGGCGTGGAGACGATGGACGACCTGCGCAGGGTGTTGGAGATGGGCGTGGACCTTCTGCAGGGCTACTGTCTGGCCTGCCCGGCCGCAGAGCCTCTGGCCATCCACGAAAAGGCGGTCAGAGTCATCGAAGAAGCGGCCCGCCAGCGGGATGCATGATACAAAAAACAAGTCCTCTGCACCACAGCACAGAGGACTTGTTTTTTTTTCTGCTTACTGGATAAAGCTGACAAAGAAGGGGCAGAGCACAGCGGTGAGGACGCCGGCCACCGCGATGGACAGGCCGCTCATCGCGCCCTCGACCTCGCCCATCTGAAGGGCCTTGCTGGTGCCCACGGCATGGGCCGAGGTGCCGATGCCGATGCCCTTGGCGATGGGGTCGGTGATGTGGAAGGCTTTGCAGATCACCTCGGCCAGCAGGTTGCCCGCGATGCCGGTGAGGATGACGACGGCACCGGTCAGGGCCGCGATGCCGCCCAGCTCGGCGGCGACATCCATGCTGATAGCCGTCGTGACCGACTTGGGCAGGAGGGTGGCGTACTGTTCCCGGGTGAGGCCCATAGCCAGTGCCAGCGCCAGCACGCTGCCAAGACTGACCAGCGTGCCCACCGAGATGCCCGCGATGATGGCGGCGGCATTCTCCTTCAGCAGGTCCCACTTTTCATACAGCGGGATGGCGAGGCTGATGGTGGCCGGCAGCAGCAGGTAATTCACCGGCGCGGCACTGGCCTTGTAGTCGGCGTAGGAGATGTTCAGCAGGCTCAGAAAGAGGATGACAAAGATGCTGCCCAGCAGCAGCGGATTGAAGATGGCCTTGCCGGTGGTCTTGTTGATGAGGGTGCCCAGCGCGAAGGCGGCCAGCGTCAGCAGCACGCCCCACGCGGCGGAACCGGAGAGAAATCCGTTCAGCAGTTCAGTCATGTTCGACCTCCTTTTTTGCAGCGCGGCGGCTGGTGAGGGCCTGCGTGGTGCGGCCTGCGCTCACAAGCACGAGCACCGTCACCGGCACGATGGCGATGAGGATGGGCAGCAGCATCGCGCCCATCTCGGCCCAAAGCTCCATGACGCCCGCAGCGGCGGGCACGAACAGCAGCGGGAAGATGCCGGTGAGGAACAGCCCCACCTCCTTGACCTGCTCGAGCTTCACGATGCCGAGGCGGAGCGCCGCCAGCAACAGCAGCAGGCCGTAGACGCTGGCCGGGACGGGGAGGGGCAGCAGGGCGTGACAGATCTCGCCCAAAAAACAGAACGCGAGGATGCGCGTGAATTGAAACAGATAGTTCGTAGGGATGCCTCCTTTGGCTTGAAAGAAACGAGAGATTACATCATGGAATACAAGTCAACAGTATAATCCAAAAGCCCCGGCGGCGCAACGGCAATTCTGGCCAAGATTTTGCACCCCCGGCACGGAAAACTGGCGGTTTGGATAGCGTGCCTGCCCCAAACCCTGCGGCGGGAGAGCGCGATAAACAGGAATTACCAGCGGGTCATGTTCTTCTTGAACTTGGCGGTATATGCCTCTTTCAGTTCTTGCTCGCTGATCCCATAGCACAGAAGGACGTCATTGTAATACATGAGCACATCCGCCATTTCTTCCACGAGATGCTGCCGGACTTCTGCATCCTCAACGGCCTTTTGGTCTCCGTTCTTCTTGATAATGTCGATAACTTCGCCTACTTCACCGAGCATCCATAACAGTTTGTGCTTGCCGGCCTCCGGGCCGATCGGCTCCCACTTGTCTTTATATTTTTCCTGCAGGGCCTGCTGTATCGCAAGCATATCTTCTATCGTAAAACCGCCCATGGTTTCCTCCATAAATTTTGATTTGCTGTTCTCGTCCTGTACCGTCCTGCTCTGACGTGGATTGGTGGGTGACGCAACAAAAAAGCCCCTGACCTAAGTCAGAGGCTCTTGTTTTGGTGGAGCATTATCCACAGCAGTCGAACCTTTAAGCAGGCATATCGTTGCTGCGGTCAGAGCGCTTCAAACCAAGAAACGGCGGCACCTCGGAACGCTTCAGCCCTTGCTCGTGTGCTTTTTTCAGTTGATATTCGTGCAGGGCAATGCTGTCCAGCAGATCACGCTGATTTTGGGAAGCTGCATAGTAATCAACGCCGAACCGTTTGCAGACTGCGCTGAGTTGGTCAAGCATTTCAATAGCAGTAGGGGACATTCGTTTGACTTCAATATCCATGGGAGCACCACCTTTCAGGAAAGATATGTATTGAAGAGCGAAAGCGCCGCATTGTCGGCAAGCATCAGCATGATCGGCCCGCCGGACTGTTTGGCAAAGACCCGGATCGCGCCAAAATCCCGGATATAATGTTTTGCAAGTTCATCCGTCTTAGCTTCAAAAGTGACGACGCCGTTTTTACCGGAATCAATGGAAAGCTGGATGCCGAACGCGATCATCATACGCCCGATGCCCAGATATTTTTTCTGAAGGGTCAGCGTCGGGTTGCTCTCCGGGTGGCTTTCGATGTACTCAATATAAACGAACATGCTGGATTCTGTTTCGCGGTAAGCACCCAATGCTACGATTTCGCCGTTTTCGGTTTTAGCCGTGTACTTTTCCAGTGCGGGGTCACCGATGAACTCACTTGTCCAGTCGGTCTGCCAGCTTTCTTTGGTTGCAGCAAGGTCAGCGGGAGTTGACTTGTCAACCTCAATCGGAATCCTATTGCCCGTATCGGATGCTGTGACAAAATATTGCAAAGTCATAATGCCCACCTTCTTTCAGTTTTATTATAACGAAAGAACGATAGACTTTCAAGAAAGAAAATCGCAAAGAGAGTGAAAGTGTGAGAGCAAGAACCGTCCCGTGGCCACAAATTTTCAGTTGTTGAAAATTCTTGCTCCCTTTGGAACAGATTCTTGTTGGGGCGTGCGGTGCCCCAAACCCTGCTGTTGAGGTTGCGACAAACCAGGAGTTATCGAACCGCACTTGTGATTTCTTCTAATGTGTCCTGGCGAAGCCACTTTCCAAATACTTGAGAATTCTTTGACGGCAGATAACCCAAATTCGTATATCCCAGCTTCTTCAAAAGGCTCATACTTGGAATGTTCTCTCTTTCAGTAAAACAGATAAAATCCCACTGAGGATAGTGCTTGTGTAAATACTCAATTAAAGAGGACAAGGCTTCATAGGCGTAACCGTTTCGGTGAACTTTATAAGAAAATGTGTACCCTAAAGAAATTGTGCCCTCGTTAGGCATAACGACGATTTCGCCAATCATGACATCCGTTTCTCTTAATGCAACACTAATCATAGTCGGCGATGCGATATTCAGGGCATTGTCTTTATTACGCTCGATCAAAGTAACAATATCCTTATAATCTTTCGTCTGGCCTCGTTGATATTTCGAGCATCGCTCGTTATTTCGATAATCAACCATCTGAATCGCATCTTTAGGACTTACATTTCTTAGTCTGAGCCGATTTGTTTCTAAAAAGGTCATCTTCTCATCCTTTCACATTCCGGCTTATGGGCCGAGTAGTCCTTTCTCAAAACCTCCTGTAAACAAAAAACGTACCCGAACCCTTTCTCGTAAAGAATCGGGTTCGAGTACGAACTGTTTGGTGGACGGTACAGGACTCGAACCTGTGACCTCCTGCACGTCAAGCAGATGCTCTACCAGCTGAGCTAACCGTCCATATTCTATTTTGCTGTAGTCAGCTCAATTATAGTAGCATAGGATGGAATAAAAATCAAGCCTTTTTTGCAAAAATCTTCAAAAAATCTTTCTGCCGCAGGCTGGGGGAGTGGAAAGGTTATCGTTGCCCCTTTTTTATAGCTGTGCTATAATAAGATGATTACAATAGGAAAGGTATCGCAGAATGAGAGTATTGGGCATCGACCCGGGCTACGCGATCGTGGGCTGGGGCGTGGTGGACTATGCGGGAAACCGCTTTGCACCGGTGGATTTCGGCGCGGTGTGCACGGACGCCGGTGTGCCGTTCGAGCGGCGGCTGGATGAGGTGTATGCAGGCATCCGGGAGGTCATCGAGCGGACACGGCCAGAGGCGCTGGCCATCGAAAAGCTGTTCTACCAGCACAACCAGACCACCGTCATCGGCGTGGCCGAGGCGCGCGGCGTCATCCTGCTGGCGGCGGCGCAGGCGGGGCTTCCCATCTACGAGTACACCCCCATGCAGGTCAAGCAGGCCGTTACTGGTTACGGCAAGGCCGTGAAAAAGCAGGTGCAGGAGATGACCCGCGTTCTGCTGCATCTGCCCGCCATCCCCAAGCCCGACGATACCGCCGACGCGCTGGCGATGGCCATTACCTTCTGCCACACCAACGGCAGCCAGCTCAACCGCTTCGTGCGGAGAGTGCCCGGCCCTATCTGAGCTGCCCTTGACAGCAGGGCACCATAGTTTCCGAAACAATAAAACTTTCTCGTATCCGATAGACCTGCCCGGCACGCCAGTGGCTCTCCCTATGGGAGAGCTGGCAATGCCGGCAGGCATTGACTGAGAGGGCTATTATGATATACAGCTTAACCGGAAAGATCATCAAAAAGACCCTGAACGCTGTGGTCATCTGCTGCGGCGGCGTGGGGTACTACGCCCAGTGCCCGGCCAGCGTGGCCGGTGCACTGCCCGGCGTGGGCAAGGAGGCCACCATCTACACCGTGATGAGCGTCACGGAGAACGACGTCAGCCTCTACGGCTTTGCCAGCGAGGAGCAGCAGGCCTGCTTTGAGCTGCTCACCTCGGTGTCGGGCGTGGGCGCGAAGGTGGGTCTGGCCATCCTGAGCGTCATGGAGCCGGACCGTGTGGCGCTGGCCATCTCGGCGGGCGACCACAAGGCGTTCAAGGCTGCGTCCGGCGTCGGCCCGAAGCTGGCCCAGCGCATCGTGCTGGAGCTGAAGGATAAGGTGGCCAAGGGCTTTGCAGGAGGCATCGACCTTGAGAATGTAGCAGGCGCGGCTGCGGATACCGCCGCTGCGCAGGGGGCAGGGCAGGCCATCGCCGCGCTGGTGTCGCTGGGCTACAGCCAGAGCGAGGCCGCGCTGGCCGTCTCCAAGATCGACGGCACGCTCCCCGTGGAAGAGATCATCAAGCTGGCGCTGCGCAGCATGGCGGGCAGGAGGTAAACGATGCAGGACGAAACCGCGCTCTACGGCGCAAAAATGATGCAGCCCGGGATGACGGCGGCGGACAGCGAGGAAAACAACCTCCGCCCGCAGCATCTGGAAGACTATATCGGGCAGGAAAAGGTCAAGCAGAACCTGAAAATTTACTTGGAAGCTGCCAAGCGGCGCGGCGAACCGATGGACCACATCCTGCTCTACGGCCCGCCGGGCCTTGGCAAGACCACACTGGCAGGCATCATTGCCAACGAAATGGGCGTACAGATCCGTATTACCAGCGGCCCGGCCATTGAAAAGCCCGGCGACCTTGCTGCCCTGCTCACCAATCTGCAGGAGGGCGATGTACTGTTCATCGACGAGATCCACCGCCTGTCCCGTCAGGTGGAAGAGGTGCTGTATCCGGCACTGGAAGACTATGCGCTGGATATCATGATCGGCAAAGGCCCCAGCGCCCAGAGCATCCGCATCAACCTGCCGCGGTTCACGCTGGTGGGTGCCACCACCCGTGCAGGCCAGATCACCGGCCCTCTGCGCGACCGCTTTGGCGTGCTGCTCAAGCTGGAGCTGTACAGCCCGGATGAACTGAGCAAGATCATCCAGCGCTCGGCAGGCATCCTCGATCAGCCCATCACGCCGGAAGGTGCTTACGAGCTGGCCAAGCGCAGCCGCGGCACGCCCCGCGTGGCAAACCGCTTTTTGAAGCGCATCCGCGACTTTGCCACCGTGCTGGGCGACGGCATCATTGACCGGGATGTGGCCCTGATGGGCCTCAAGCGGATGGACGTGGACGCACTGGGTCTGGACGAACTGGACCGCAGTATGCTGCGTGCGATCATTGAAATGTACAACGGCGGCCCGGTGGGTCTGGAAACGCTGGCGGCGGCCCTCGGCGAGGAATCCGTCACGCTGGAAGACCTGTGTGAGCCGTATCTGATGCAGATGGGCTTTCTGACCCGGACACCCCGGGGCCGCTGCGCAACGCGGCTGGCCTACGAACATCTGGGCCTGAAAGCGCCGGAGGCCGCTGCGCCCGAGGACAACGGGCAGCAGAGTTTGTTCTAAGATAAACGGGCTTGCCCTCTCAGTCTCACTTCGTTCGACAGCTCTCCCAAAGGGAGAGGTGGCATCGCGCAGCGATGACGGAGAGGGCGAGGATGCTTACAATATTAAAACTTGCTTCTTTCTATAGAAAGTGGGGTATTATTATGGGAAAATATTTTGGAACCGATGGTGTGCGCGGTGTTGCAGGCGCAGACCTGACCTGTGAGCTGGCAATGAAGATCGGCCGCGGCGCTGCTGCGGTGCTGACCGGCAGCACCGGCCACCGTCCGCGCATCCTGATCGGCAAGGACACCCGCCAGTCCGGCGATATGCTGGAAGCAGCCCTGACCGCCGGTCTGTGCAGCGTGGGTGCGGATGTGGAAAGTCTGGGCGTTCTGCCAACGCCCGCTGTGGCCTATCTGGTGGGCAAGTACAATGCCGATGCCGGCATCGTGATCTCTGCCTCCCACAATCCGATGGAGTTCAACGGCATCAAGATCTTTGCCGGTACCGGCTATAAGCTGCCGGACGAGGTGGAGAACGAGATCGAGGTCTACATTGACAACGACTGCGCGGGCATTGAGCTGAAGACCGGTGCCGAGGTGGGCCGTGTGTACCGCCGCGATGACGGCCTGCAGGACTATGTGGATCACCTGTACGAGTCCATCCACGGCGACCTGACCGGCCTGAACGTCTGCATCGACTGTGCAAACGGCGCATCCGCAGCAGTGGCACAGAAGCTGTTCCCCCGTCTGGGCGCAAAGTGCACCTTTATCGGCATTGAGCCTGACGGCCAGAACATCAACAAGGGCGTGGGCAGCACCCACCTCGACAATTTGGAAAAGGCTGTTGTAGAGGGCGGCTTCGACTGTGGCATTGCCTTTGACGGTGATGCCGACCGCTGCCTTGGCTGCGACGAAAAGGGTCACGAGATGGACGGCGACAAGATCATTGCCCTGCTGGCCATGACCATGAAGAAAAAAGGCCGTCTGGACGGCGACACCGCCGTGGTTACGGTCATGTCCAATCTGGGCTTCATCAAATATATGGAGAGTCAGGGCATCAACACCGAAAAGACCGCCGTGGGCGACCGCTACGTGCTGGAAAACATGCGCGAGAACGGCTTTGCCATCGGCGGCGAGCAGAGCGGCCATGTGATCCTGCTGCACCATGCCACCACCGGCGACGGTGAGCTGACCGCCGGCAAGCTGCTCAAGCTGCTGGCTGAGAGCGGCAAGAAGATGAGCGAGCTGAACTGCATCTACGCCCAGTATCCGCAGGTGCTGGTGAATGTGACCGCCAACGCCGCCCAGAAAAAAGCCTACAAAGAGGACGAAGTTCTGGCCGGTTTCATTGAGAACGAGCAGCAGAAGCTCATGGGCATGGGCCGCGTGCTGGTGCGGGTGTCCGGCACCGAGCCGAAGATCCGCGTGATGGTGGAGGGCCAGGATCTGGACGCCATCCACCGCTGCGCCGACCGCATCGTGGATAAGATCAACAAGCGCATTCTGGGCCAGTAAGAAACGGAGAAAAGAGAAGGGAGGACGCTATGCGCCCTGCAGATACCTGGAAAGACTATGAACTGCTGGATGCCACCGACGGCAACCGTCTGGAGCGCTGGGGTGAGACCATCCTCATCCGCCCGGACCCGCAGGTGGTGTGGAAAACACCCAAGCAGAGCCCGCTGTGGGCAAAGGCAGATGCTGTTTATCACCGCTCCAATCAGGGCGGCGGCGAGTGGGAGTACAAGCGCCGTCTGCCCGAAAAGTGGAAGATCAGCTGCGGCGAGGGCGAGGATAAGCTCACCCTCATCGTCAGCCCCACCGGCTTCAAGCACACCGGCGTGTTCCCGGAGCAGGCCGTCAACTGGGCATGGTACGCCAAAAAGATCCGTACCGCAGGCCGCCCGGTAAAGGTGCTGAACCTGTTCGGCTACACCGGCGGTGCCACGCTGGCCTGTGCGGCGGCAGGTGCCACCGTCTGCCATGTGGATGCCTCCAAGGGCATCGTGGCGTGGGGTAAGGACAATGCTGCGGCAAGCGGCCTTGCCGACCGGCCCATCCGCTGGCTGGTGGACGACTGTGCCAAGTTCGTTGCCCGCGAAAAACGCCGCGGCAACACCTACGACGGCATTATCATGGACCCGCCCAGCTACGGGCGCGGCCCCGGCGG
>OHMH01000320.1_pt1 | contig 27981 bp, 25 predicted proteins | sample 1569311 | NCBI WGS metagenome assembly OHMH01 (sample SAMEA3879503, study PRJEB24766) | human gut metagenome | biome: human-associated habitat; feature: feces | place: USA | collected 1985/1987
CTCTGTCTTTTTCTGCGTTCAGGCCGCAGAGGATGTTCTGCTCCACGGTCATGTTGGGGAACAGTGCGTAGTTCTGGAACAGCAGGCCCACGCCGCGCTGCTGCGGCGGCAGGTCGATGTGCTGGGCGCTGTCAAACAGCACCCGGCCATCCAGTACGATGCGGCCCGCATCCGGCTTTACGATACCGGCAATGCAGCGCAGGGTCATGCTTTTGCCGCAGCCGGATGCGCCCAGAATGGCTGTGGCGGTGCTGCGCGCGGCAAAGTTGGCGTGAAGGGTAAAGCCATTCAGCTTTTTGGTAATGTTCACTTCAAGACTCATGCGCGGCCACCTGCTTTCTGTTTTTTCTCCAGCAGATTCACGGCCAGCAGCACCACTGCCGAGATCACGATATCCACCAGCACCCAGCGCATGGCACCGGCTTCGTCGTTGGTGCGCCACAGCTGGTACACGGTGGTGGCAATGGTGGCGGTCTTGCCGGGGGTGTAGCCTGCGATCATGCTGGTGGCACCGTACTCGCCCAGCGCGCGGGCAAAGGCCAGCACCGTGCCGGCCAGAATGCCCTGACGGCAGCAGGGCATCCGCACCCGCCAGAAGATCCACACGCCCGACTGGCCCAGCGTTTGCGCCGACCATGCCAGCGTTTCGTCAAAGCTTTCAAACGCGCCGCGCGCCGTGCGGTACATCAGCGGAAAGGCCACCACGATGGATGCAAAGATGGCACTGTACCAGTTCATGACAAGCTTCACGCCGAAATGCTCCATGAAAAAGGCACCCAGCGGCCGCTTTGCGCCGAACAAAAGCAGTAGAAAATAGCCCACCACCGTGGGCGGCAGCACCATGGGCAGGGTGAGCACCACGTCCAGCGCGCCCTTGACAGTGCGCGGCAGCTTGGCAATATAGTAGGCGGCAAAAATGCCAAGGAAGAACACCGCCGCGCAGCTGACGAGGGCGATGCGCAGGCTGTTCCAAAGGGGATACCAGTCCATAAATGATACCTCCGAATAAAAAGGCTTCCCCCGGAGGGGAAGCTCTGAAAAACAACGGATTTACAGTGCGGTGAAGCCCACGCTCTCGAACACGGTGGCGGCGCGGTCGGTCTGCAGATAGGCCAGGAACTCCCTGGCAGCCTCGGCGTTGGGGGCGGCCTTCAGCACGGCGGCAGGATAGATGACCTGACCACACATCTCCTTGGTGGCCTCATCCACGGGGGTCAGGCCTGCGCTGTAGGCATCGGTGCAGTACACGACACCGGCATCCACGCTGGCTTCGGTGATCTGGGTGGTGACCTCCTTGACGTTGGAGCCGTAGGTGATGACACCGGCTGCGGCCAGTGCTTCCTCGTCCAGAGCGTAGTAGGCAAGGATCTTCTGGGTGTACTGGCCCACGGGCACATCGCTGTTGCCCATGCAGAACAGGATGTCCTCCGCCTTCAGGTGCTCGGCCAGAGCGTCGAAGCTGTCGATGCCCTTGTCGCTGCCCTCAGGCACGCAGAGGACGACCTTGTTTTCCAGCAGGTCCACGCGGGTGGCGGAGTCCACGAAGTCCAGACCGTCGGGGTTCACGTCGGCAGAGGCGGTGATGTCCAGCTGGTTCATCTGCTTCTGGCCGGCGGAGAGGAACAGGTCGCAGTCGGCACCCTCCTGGATCTGGGTCTTCAGCGTACCAGAGGAATCAAAGTTGAAGCGGAAGGTCACGCCCGGGTTCTGGGCAGAGTACGTTTCGGCGATGGCGTTCAGGGTCTCGGTCAGGGAGGCGGCGGCGAAGACGATCAGCTCGACGGATTCGCCGGAAGCCTCGGAGGACGCAGCCTCAGAAGAAGCGGCTGCGGAGGAAGCGGTGCGGGAAGCAGCGCCGCTGCAGGCGGTCAGGGCAGCAGCAGCGCCGACAGCACCGGCCACAACAAGAAAGTTACGGCGGGAGATGAGGTTGGTTTTCATGAATTTCTCCTTTTACTTCCGGGCGCACTCGCCGTCCAGCCCGGCGGCGATGCGGATGCCGTGCTCAAGGCTGGGCAGGATGTACTCGAGGTTCTCCTTGACGGCCTTGGGGCTGCCGGGCAGGTTGACGATGAGCGTCTTGCCGCGCAATACGCTGGCGGCGCGGCTCAGCATCCCGCGGGGGGTGATGGACAGGCTGTGGTACCGCATGGCTTCGGCGATGCCGGGGGCGCTGCGGTCGGCCACGGCATAGGTGGCCTCCGGGGTGATGTCCCGGGGGGAGAAGCCGGTGCCGCCGGTGGTCAGGATGAGGTTCACCTGACGGCCGTCGGCCAGCCGGATGAGCTGGGCTTTCAGGGCCTTGGCCTCGTCGGGCAGGATCATGGTCTCCTCCACCACATAGCCTGCGGCGGTGAGCATCTCCACGATGAGGGGGCCGCTCTTGTCCTCCCGCTCGCCCCGGCTGCCTTTGTCGGACAGGGTGATGACGGCGGCCCGCAGAGGAGGGTCGGCTGCCGGGGGCAGAAGGGTCACTTCGTCGCCCACATGGATCTCGCCGCCCTCCAGCACCCGGGCGAACACGCCCTCCCGGGGCATGATGCACTCGCCGGTCTGCTGTTTGATGACGCAGTCGTTGTGGCACTCCTTGCCGATCTGGGTCATCTCCAGCACGACGCTGCCGATGGCAAACCGGCTGGTGACGGGCAGATTGCGGAAGTCGAAGCCCTCGATGACCAGATTTTCGCCAAAGGCGCCGTAGTCCACCCAGATCTTTTTGCGGAACGCCTCGATCTTCTCGGCGCTCAAAAGGCTCACCTGACGGTGCCAGCTGCCGCCGTGGGCGTCGCTGATGATGCCCCACTCCGGGGTCAGAACAGCGCTGGGCACCTCAGTCTTGACGGTGCCGCGCTTGGGGCTGGTGCAGATTGCCAGAAGTTTTCCCATAGATCGTTATCCTCCGATGCGATACATGCCGCGGGTCGCGGGCATGGAATTGTCTCCGAAATGGTGTTCCCGGGGCTTTGCCCAGATGGTCTGCCGGATGGCCTGTGAAAGTGCGGCGTCGGTTGCGCCGCTGCGCAGAAGCTCCCGCAGGTCGCAGCCCGCCTCGCTGGCGAGGCAGGGGCGCAGGAAGCCTTGGCTCGTCAGCCGCACCCGGTTGCAAGAGGCACAGAACTTGCCGTGGACGGCGGCGATGAAGCCTACGTCACCCTCCCAGCCGGGGACGGTGTAGTAGACTGCCGGGCCGTCGCCGAACGCTGCGCTCTGTGCCGCAGGCAGAGGGGCGAACTCCGGCCAGCGGCGGGCAAACCGCTCCCGCAGCGCAGGCCCCGAGATGCAGGGCATGGCTGCGCCGTAGCCGATGGGCATCATCTCGATAAAGCGCACCTGCAATGGGTGCGCCTCGGCGAGGGCGGCAAGGTCTTCCAGCTCGCCCTCGTTGACGCCTGCCTGCGGCACGCAGTTCAGCTTGACGGGGATGCCGCTGTCCAGCGCGGCGCGGAGGCCCTCCATCACATGGGAGAACCCGTCCCGGGCCGTGATGCGCTGGAACACCTCCGGGCAGAGGGTGTCGAGGCTGATGTTCACGCTGTCCAGCCCGGCGCTCAGAAGGGCGGGCAGCTGCCGGGCCAGCAGGATGCCGTTGGTGGTCAGGGTGACTTTGCGGATGCCGGGGATGGCTTTCAGCCCCGCCACCAGCTGGTCCACGTCTTTGCGCACCAGCGGCTCGCCGCCAGTGACCCGGACGGTATCGATGCCGCACTGGGCAAAGAGAGCCGCGAGGCGGAGGAACTCTTCGTAGGTCAGCACGGCCTCCCGTTCCAGCTTCTCCACGCCGTCCGGCATACAGTAGCGACAGCGCAGGTTGCACAGGTCGGTGACGGAGAGGCGGAGATAGTGGATATTGCGGCTGGAAGAATCAAACATAGCCGCCCTCCGCCCGGACATAGTGGCCGCTCTTGCCGCCGGTCTTTTCCACCAGATGGATCTCGCCCAGCTCCATCCCCTTGTCCACGGCCTTGCACATATCGTAGATGGTCAGCAGGGCCGTGGAAACGCCGGTCAGAGCCTCCATCTCCACGCCGGTGACACCGGCGGTCTTGACGGTGCAGAGGGCTTCCACAGCCCGCCGTTGAGGCAGGAGCCTGAAATCCACGCTCACCTTGGTCAGGGGCAGCGGATGACAGAGGGGGATCAGCTCGCTGGTGCGCTTGGTGGCCATGATGCCGGCGATGCGGGCGACGCCCAGCACATCGCCCTTCTTGATGGTGCCGCTCTCCACAGCGGCAAAGGCCTCCGCGTTCATGGTGATGATGCCGTGGGCCACAGCCTCCCGGAAGGTGACGGCCTTTTCGCTCACGTCCACCATCACGGCGTTGCCGGAGGCATCGAAATGGGTCAGATTGGTTTCAGTTGTACTCATATTTTTACGCTATCCTTCGTACAACCTCTCAGTCGGGCTTACGCCCGCCAGCTCCCCTTGTAGGGGAGCCTCTGGCGAAGAGAGAAAGCTTTCCGGAATGCCAAGGCCTCTCCTCGATAGGAGAGGTGGCATCGCGTCAGCGATGACGGAGAGGTTTGATTTGTTTCAGCAATGCCCAAACCCGCAGTTGGGCCAGTGGCACTCGGCGCAGCCCAGACACAGGCCGCCCTCACCCAGACGGGCGATGTCCTCGGCGGTGATGGGGTCATCGGCCAGCAGACGGGGCAGCAGCAGGTCAAAGATGGTGCGCTTGGCGTACATGACGCAGCCGGGCAGGCCGCAGACCGGCACGCTGCCCAGATAGCTCACGAGGAACATCGCCCCCGGCAGCACCGGTGCGCCGTAGGTGACGATGTCCGCGCCGGTGTTCCGGATGGCCAGCGGGGTGCGGTCGTCGGGGTCCACGCTCATGCCGCCGGTGGTGAAAATAAGCTCACAGCCTGCGTCCCTCGCTTCCAGAATGGCGGCAGTGATGCCCGCCGGGTCGTCGTCGCAGACCTTGTGGAAGACCATCTCGCAGCCGTACTCCGCCAGCTTGCCCACCAGAATGGGGGTGAACTTGTCCTCGATGCGGCCCTTGAACACCTCGCTGCCGGTGGTGATGACGGCGAACTTTTTGGGCTGCATGGGCAGCACGTTCAGGATGGGCGTGCTGCCGGCTGCCGCCTGCATGGCGTCCATCTTTTCCTGCTCGATGACCAGAGGGATGATGCGGGTGCCGGCCAGCTTCTGGCCCTTTTTCACGGGCAGGTCGCCGTGGATGGTGGCGATCATCATCTGGGGCGTGCGGTTGACGGCCAGCAGGGCGTCGCGGTCGATCTTGAGAAGGCCGTCGCAGTCGGCGATGAGCTCGATCTTGCCCTCCTTCGGCTCGGTGCCGTGGATGTTTTTGCCCGCGGCAGCTTTATACAGCAGGGCGGCAGCCTCGTCCTCGTGGAGGATGCCGGGCTTCTTCTCCCAGACGTAGAGATTCTCTTTGCCGATGGAGAGCAGCACGGGGATGTCCTCGGGCTGGATGACATGGCCCTTGCGGAAGCGGGCACCCTTGAACTCGCCGGGGATGATCTGGGTAATATCGTGGCAGAGCACCTGCCCTGCCGCGTCTTCGGTGCGGATGAGTTTCATTGTGGTTTTCCTCCTTACAGCGTCGGCATCTGGGCCACGAGCCAGTCGGCCAGCGCCTGCGTTTCTTCGAGGCCGAAATCGGCATCCGGGATGTCGCCCACGACAGCCAGCGGCTGGAAGGACACCGGCGTGTCCGAGATCTCCCGGCGCACGACCTCGATCTTCGGCCAGCCGCTGTCCTTGAAGCCCTCCAAGAGGACGAGGTCGTAGCCGTGGCGCTCGAACAGGGCCAGAAGGTCCTGTTCCGTCAGGCGAAAGGCCTCGGTTAGCAGGTAGCGCTGGCCGGAGTAGACGGCCACACCCTCGGCCCCGGCCTCCCGCAGACGGTAGCTGTCGGTGCCGGGCACATCGGGGGTGAAATCGTGGCCGTCGTGCTTGATGACGCCCACTTTCAGCCCCCGGCTGCGCAGGGCAGGCAGGAGCTTTTCGAGAAGGGTCGTCTTGCCGCTGTTATGCAGGCCGCTGACGGCCAGCACCGCCGGGCGCTTCAGCTCCAGCTGCTCGGCAAGGATCTGTTTCGGTTCACTGTACAAAGAAAAGCACCTCCACTTCTTCGCCCGGGGCCACCGGGCCGCTGCCCGCAGGCAGCTCCACCAGACAGTTGCAGCCCATCATGGCCGACAGGCTGCCGGACGAATGGGCCTCGGCACTGCCCTCGCCGGGGATGGTCACACTGCCGCCCATGGCCTTGGCCCGCAGGTAGCGGGCGACCTTGCTGGGCTTGGAAAAGCCGGTGGTCAGGGTGCAGGTGGTGCGGGGGAGGAGACAGCCCTCCTCGCAGCGTCCCGCCGCCCGCAGCAGGGCCGGGATGGCGTATTGCTCCAGCGTCGCAGCGGCGGCAAAGGGGTTGCCGGACAGGCAGAATACCAGCTTGCCGCCGACCGTTCCGGCCAGCATGGGGCTGCCGGGCTTCTGGGCCACGCCTGCGAAGAGGAGGTCTGCATCCAGCGCTTCCAGCACAGCGGGCAGATAGTCCTTCTGCCCCACCGAGACGCCGCCGCTGGTGATGACGGCATCACATTCCGCCAGCAGCTCCTTCATCTGTCCTGTGATCTCCTCCGGGTCGTCCGAGCAGTGCCGCCGCCGGACGCCGAAGCCCAGCTGCCGCAGCCGAGCGGCGTTCTGGATGCCGTTGGCGTCGTAAATTTTGCCGGGCGTCCAAGCTTCGCCCGGGGCCAGAAGCTCGCTGCCGGTGGCCAGAACGCCCACGGTGAGCGCTTTGCAGACCGGCACAGCGGCATAGCCCTGCCCGGCCAGCACCCCGAGGTGGGCCGGAGTGAGGACGGTGCCCGCCCCGGCGATGACGGTACCGGCGGCGATGTCCCCGCCCCGGAACACCACGTTCTCCTCCGGCTTCAGGGCGGCATAGAGCCGGACGGCGTCCTCGCCGCCGTCGGTCAGCTCCTGCATCAGGACGCAGTCCGCGCCCTCGGGCAGGGGCGCACCGGTCATGATGCGGGCTGCACAGCCTGCGGGCAGGGGAGAGGCGGGGGCATCTCCGGCGTAGAACTTCATGACCACCGGCAGGGTGACGGGAGCCTCGCGGCTGGCCCCGGCGGTGTCGGCGCTGTGCAGGGCGTAGCCGTCGAGGGGGCTGCGGTCAAAGGGCGGCTGGTCCATCCGGGCCGACAGGGTCTCGGCGGCGATGCGGCCGACCGCATCGTCCAGCGACAGGGTCTCCGCCGCCGGTCTTGGCAGGGCCGCAGCTGCATCCAGCACGCGGCGCAGCGCCTCAGAGGGCGCACAGAAAGGCTGTTTCATAAACTTCCTCCAAAAGCCCGCAGCGGCGCGGCCTGCTATGGCTCAGGCGGGCAGCGGCGGGGTGTTCTCTTTATCAAAAAGGCAGGTAAAAAAGAAGCGGAGACGTCTTGACCGAAAATCAAAACGCCTCCGCAGAAGCTCCGCACGTTCCGGCCGAAAGACAGCTTGCAGGCTGTCTTTGCCGATGGCACTCCCCGGGCAGCGCCTGTCCTTGCAGTGACAGTGCGGCCCGGAAAGCCCCTGTGTGGATGGGAGGAGTTCTTTTTTTCAAATTGCAGCGTTTCTTCTGCGGGAAGGCGGCGGGGTTTCCCCCGCCACCCTTGAATGCCGGCTGATACAGCCCTTAGCATTGCGGCGCGGTGTCAGAAGCTGTTTTCGTAAGCAGTGTGCGCTGCTTATGGAAACGGCTTCGATTGCCGGACGGTTTAGACACCTTTGCTCAAAGAAGCTCTTATCCTGTTCAGTTGTGATGGACGGCTCAGTCCGTCCACTCGTCCACGTCGCTGATGGCTTTTGCATAGCGGCGGGTGAGGTGCTTGGTGGAGAAGAGGAACCGCTCATTCTGGTTGTTGGTCAGCTCCTCGATGTCGGCGTACTCCGGCCTGCCCTGCATGGCCTGCCACGTCTGCTCGATGGTCTCCTGCGTCAGGTCGTAGGGCGAGCGGCGGAAGTAGCGCAGCGGGGTGGCGCTGGGGTAGACGCGGGCGTTGAACCGCACCATCTCGGCCACCATGACGCAGAGGTCCCTGTCCTCGATGAGCTGGGCGATCATCGCGTAGTTGTCGCTCATGTTGGCGCTGGAATAGTAGTAGGTGTCCTTCGCGCCGGTGCGGGAGACGATGTCTGTGCACTGGGGGTCAGCCGGCATCTGGGTCAGCAGCTCGTCGGCGTTCTCCACCTCGCTGACCAGCAGCGCGTGGGGCGTGACCAGAGCCGCCGCCGAGCGGGATCGGATGTAGCCCGCCAGCTCCTGCGCTGGGGTCAGCTCAGGCAGCTCCGGTGCGGTGACGGTGGGCTGGTCGGCGTAGGGGTCGCCCTCCGCCTCCGGCGCAGCGGCCAGAAAATCCAGCAGCTGCGGCTTTTCGGCATCGTCCGGGGTGCTCGTCTGGGCGGGCGCGGGCTGTGCCCCGGCCTGCTTTGCGGCCAGCGCGTCCGTCTCCCGCTCCACTGCGGCGATGACGTCCTCGCCGAGCTTTGCAGCGCTGCCGTCGAACATACTGCCCGTTTCCTTCAGGCGGCGGGCCGTCTCGCTGGCTGCGTCGATGTCAAAGACCTCGGCCTTCGGCTTCTTCTTGGCGGCCATCTCCGCCTTCTGCAGGTCGAGGATGACCTGCTCGGGGTCGGAGGCGGCGTCCACCGTGGTGGTATAACCGGGTTTGCGTCTGCCAAACAGCATGATAGTTCCTCTCGTTTTTTTTTTTAGAATAGATCACTGGGCTGCGGTCTCGGTCTGGCCGTAGATGCCGCGTGCTTCCAGATCGTCGGCCATGTCGCCGAGGTCGAACTTCTCCAGCGTCTCGCGGGTAGGCACACCGGTGGTCTTGTCCCAGCCGAAGATGTCGTAGAACATATCCTTGGCCTTCTCCATGTCGGCGCGGTCCAGCTTGGTGGTGCCTTCCTCGAATGCCTTGAAGTCGGGTTCCTTGTCGAAGACCCAGTCGCAGATGGCGTCGTGCTCCTGACGGAGGTTTGCGCTGCCGCAGTTCTTCTGGAAGCTGATGGCGGTCATGGCGCGGAGCATCTGGGTGATGCGCTCGCCTGCTTCCTGCAGACCGGCCTGGGTGTAGGTCTCGCCGGTGACGGCGGTCATGAAATCTGCCTGCAGGTCCAGATCGCCGTGGTAGGCCCGCTCCTTGGAGGGAGACTGGGTCATGGGCCACATCCAGTTGCAGAGGGTAGCAGAGTCGTGGAAGTTCTTATCGTTGACGCAGTAGGCGGCCAGCTTTGCCTTGTTTTCGTTGATGGGCGTGTAGGCCTTGGCCTTGTCATAGCAGCCCTCGCCGAAGAAGTCCTCCATGACCTTTTTGGTCACCTCGTAGGGTGCGCCGGAGCCGGTCTCGCAGACGATCTCGTGGATCATGCAGTCACGGTTGTAGACGAGGTTGTACAGCATACCTACCTGCCATGCCTCAGCAGGGCCGTGGTGGTTGGGGAAGCCGTTGTAGATCAGGTTGGAGTTGGTAGCACCATCGTTGCGGTCCAGCCAGCTCTTGGGCAGGCCGAACTTTTCCATCATGGCCAGCGTGCCCTTGGCGATAACGGACAGGTCGCCCTCGCCATAGGCCATGCGGCGGATCAGCTCCACCTCCCAGCGGGGATCGCCGGCCTTCTCCCACTCCCAGGGCAGAGAGTCGTACTCGGCCTCGCTGATGTACTTGGTGGCCTCCTCGCGGGGCATCCGCAGAATCCACAGCAGGTCGCGGTTCAGGTTGCCGTAGTTGTCCCACAGGCCCATATCGTCCACAGCATGAGACCATGCCAGATTGATGACCATGGTGCCGTCGCCCTCGTACTTGAAGTCGTGGACGCCGTCCGGGTAGACGCGGGTGCCGTACAGCACGGGCATACAGGTGTTGGAGTTGTGGGTGGGCAGGTCGTAATCGGCCAGCGGATCCACATCATACTCGGTGTAGCAGCGGATGGGGCAGGAGGAGCAGCCGCCGTTCTTCACGGTGTACTCCGCAGCCGGTGCGCCGAAGTCGAAGTAGCCCTTGAAGCAGCGCAGCGCGATCTTGTTGATGTCGTTGTAGGGCTGCTCGCCGGTGTCCACGGGGCCGCCGGGAGCCTTTTTCCACATACGGCCCGGTGCGCCGGACCAGCGGTTCTTGCCGGAGGTGGCGCTGTACTCCGCCCAGCTCTGGGGCTGTGCGGGGACGTTGTGGTTGTTGTTGCCGCCGATGAGGTTGCCCATCATGTAGTTGGACAGCTCCAGCACCTTTTTGGGGTCGGCGACCTTGACGCTGCCGGTGCCGCGGATGGCCAGGCCCTTCAGCTTCTTGTTGCCCATGGCAGCGCCCAGACCGGCGCCGCCGGAGTTGCCGAAGCTGGTGTTCAGGGTGGAGTAGTCCACCAGATTCTCACCGGCAGGGCCGATGGAAGCGGTCTCGAACTCACGGCCGTTCTGCTCCACCATCCACTTGTTGGACGCGAACGTACCCTTGCCCCAGATGTCAGAAGCGTCCTCGAGGGAGACCTCGTCGTCCTCGATGCGCAGGTAGACGGGCTTCGGGGAGATGCCGGTGATGACGATGCCATCCCAGCCCGCATACTTCAGCATGGGGCCGATGTGGCCGCCCATGTGGGCGTCGATGATGGAGCTGCCCTTGGACCAGGTGGAGCGGAAGGTGACGTTCATCCGGCCGGAGCAGGGCACGCCGGCACCGGTCAGGGGGCCGACGCCGAAGATGACCTGTGCCTTCTCGTCGTAGGGGTCGAGGTCCATGGGAGCTTCCTCATACATGATGCGGTAGGCCATGCCCATACCGCCGATATACTTATGGTATTTTGCGTCATCCTGCGTGGTGATCTCGCCAGTGGTCAGGTCAACGCGCAGGATCTTGCCTGCCCAGCCATACGTTTCAGCCATTGTTGTTCCTCCTTACAGGTCCATGTAGGCAGCCTGTGCTGCGCTGGTGACGGCATCCCAGTCCACGATGGACAGAGCGCCGGACGGGCAGCCTGCCACGCAGGCACCGCAGGCGATGCACTTGGACGACTTGCCAGTCTCGGGGTTGACGGTGGGCATATGCCAAGGGCAGGCGTCGTGGCAGGCCCCGCAGCCGATGCACTTGTCGGTGTCCACCACGCGGATGCCCTGTGCATTGGTCGTAATGGCCTTCTGGGGGCAGGCGTTGCCGCAGGCGGGGTCTTCGCACTGGCGGCAGGTGTCCGGGAAGTAGACCCAGCAGTTGTCGTTGCCGGACAGCAGGCCGTTGCCGGCGCCATCCAGATTCAGGCGGCGCTGGATCTTGACGCGGCTGATGTAAGAGGAGCACACGCCGTCGTTGGTCAGGGTGCAGTTGATCTCGCAGCGCTGGCAGCCGGTGCACAGGTCGGCGTTGACCACCAGCAGGCCCTGCGGCAGCGCCCAAGTGGCCACTGCGCCGCTGTCTACCTGCTTCTGCGAGCAGCCGAAGAGGGACAGCATGGATGCGGAGAGGGTAAGCCCTGCAAGGCTCTTGCCCGAGATCTTCATGAACTGGCGGCGGGTCATATCAGCCGTCAGAAAATCAGTTTTTGCCATAGGTTCCATTCCTCCGTTGAGGTCACTCTGCGCGGAGCACCTCAGTTACATAGAAATACGAATCGTTGACCACGGTGGTCACTGCCGCCGAGGTGATGGTCGCACCGGAAAGGGCGTCCACCTCGGTGAGGTCTGCGCTGACAGCGCCGCTGTCGGACGGCCCGGCGGTCAGCCCGGCCTCGGCAAGACGGTAGGCCGACTGCTTTTCAGCCGACCAGTCCGCGTAGGGCAGAGCCTGCGCCTCGCCGTCCTGTGCGCTCTTGCTCAGGCCCGCAGCGTACAGTTTCCGGCGTGCCACGGCCTCGGCGCTGGAATCCAGCGGGGGCGGCAGCTCGTCGTCCAGAGGCTGTCCGTTCAGGGCCGAGAGGGTCAGCCCGGCCGCATACATTCTGCGGGTGGCCTCCGCCTCGGGAGAGGTGTCGGACACATTCCACTGTGCGGGGTCAAAATCCTGTGCCGCAGCGGACGCATCGGATGCACTGGCTGCTGCATAGGCTGCGCCGGTGGCCGGGTCGGTCACGGTGTAGCTCTTGCCTGCCAGCGTAAAGGGAGCCGCGCCCTGGTACTGGGACGTGAACTCCGGAGCGACACACTGGCCGCCGAGGCTGTCCGTCTCCGCCTGCGAGAGGATCTCCACAGCGGAGACATTGCCCTCGGCGTCGATGGTCACGGCAGCCTGCACATCGCTCTGGAAGCCCTTCTGCACGCCCTCCACGCGATAGCTGCCGTCGTCGAGCTGGTACACTGCGCTGATGCCGTAGGTGGCTGCATCAGCCTCCGATACCGGCAGCAGGGTGCCTGCGACCGTGGTGCGTGCGTTCTGCATTGCGATGAGGCCGACCGCCATGGCGATCGTCGCAGCGCCCATGGCCGCGTAGCCCGGCAGCCGTCTGCGCCACAGCGGGACGGGCGCAAACGGGTTGGTTGCCTGCTTCATGTTATCACCTGCCTGTTTTTTGGTTGTGCGGGAAAAGTTTCCCAGACACGAAAATGACCGCTCAGCCTGCTGCAACAAGCGGAGCGGTCTCTTCGTTAATATATTATCACATGAACGAAAAGTAAGTCAACGCGAACCGGGGTCACCCCGCACTTTTCGACGATGTTAGCGGATGTTTCCGGCCGCAGAGCAGCTGTAAGCCATATTCCTGCGCCAGCTCCAGCGACTGCACGGTGGGCATGGTCTTGCTCACCAGTGCCGGGACGCCTGCCCGGATGGCCTTGCGTACCATGTCCACCGGCACGCGGCCGCTGGTGTAGAGGATACATTCGTGCAGAGGGACGCCGGCCAGCATTACGCTGCCCACGGCCTTGTCCAGCGCATTGTGCCGCCCGATGTCCTCGCAGGCGCAGAGGATGCGGCCCCGGTGCAGCACGAAGCAGCTGTGGACTGCGTGGGTGGCCTGATAGAGGGGCAGGCCCGCGCTCATGGCGGCGGCGAGGGCGTCCACCCATTCCGGCGGCAGGTCCAGCTGGGGCGTGCCGCGCAGGGGTTGCAGCTCCACGGGGCTGCCCAGCGTGATGTTGTCGGTGCAGCAGCTGGATACCTCCTGCGCCGCTGCGCTCCGCGCCGTCAGCGGGTGGGTGAGGTGGACGCTGATCTTCAGCCCCTCGGCACAGACGGCGATCTGCTCCACTTCCCCGGCGGATGTGATCCACCCCTCCGTCAGCAGCCGCCCCAGCGCCAGCTGCGGCAGCAGCTCCGGTGTGCACACCACCCGGAATGCGGGCTGCTCGTTGACATAGAGGGCTGCTGCGTGTTCTGTCGGCACAGCGGCTTCGGTGCCGTCCGGCAGGGATACGGTCTCAAAAGCGGCGGCTGCGCCGAAGCGGTCGTTGATCTGCATGGGAATATATCCTTTCTCCGGGCGGGGGCTTTCTTTTATGCATCATGGAGCGATGACACGTTCTTTCATGGACTGATTTTCGTATGATGTATATACCATAACTGGAAAGAGATTGCAAGAAGGAGTTTCAAATCAGAAAGAGCGGGGTCGCCATAGGAAGGGAGCGATGCAACGAAACGGTGCGTGCGCAGGCTCATCGGCTGCGATATTCCACTCTCGGTCTGCCGCCTGTGGAATAATCCACCTGACTTTCGGCTTCATTCGTGCCGATCAAATAGTTCAGATACCGCCGCACCGTCACCTTGGAAAGGCCGGTGTCGGCGGCGATTTGCTGCTCTGTCATGCCATGGCCGGTATCGTCCACCATGATGGTCAGACCGTGGGCGTCTTCCCCGATGAACAGCCCCACCTGTTTGAGCGGCTCGGCCCACTCCGTCAGGAGATCGGAAAAGGTGCTTGCGGTCAGCTGTATCACCAATATGGCCACCGGCATCCAGACCGTGAAGCACAGCCATGCCCGTGTGCTGGAAATTGCAAATCAGGCGGGAGATACCATGTGCCGCTGGCTTGGTGCCGTCATCCAGAAGATGTAAAAACAACCAGAATAAATGCCAGACCCCTGCGCACATTGAACGCAGGGGTATTTTTGTATGCAGAAGGGTGCGGCTTCCTATCGGTGCTACATAGCATCAATAGAAAGCCACATTCCTTAAATACTCCTTCGGGTCACCGTTCAAAATCAAATCGGCATAGCCAAGCGGGTCATTGTAGGCAGCCCCACCCGGTAGATGTCGGCCACATCCTGCCACAAAAAGCGATAGCCCTTCAGCTGGACATGGATGACCGGGTTTTTGACCCGATTGAACCACAGCGCCACCGCTGCGCCGATGAGCTGCCCGATGACGGTGGCAATGGCTGCGCCCCGGATGCCCATGGCCGGGCAGCCCAGCAGACCGAAGATCATAATGGGGTCGAGAATAATGTTGACCACTGCGCCGATGATGAGAGAGACCATGGACAGCACAGTATCACCCACGGCGGTGCCCACGCCAATGGCGATCATCAAAAACTGGATGGCGTATACAAGAGAGGCGGCAGTCAAGGCCGTTTCCGACAGTCGTGCCACAAAAATGCTGTCCACGATGTTGTACAGCGATTGGATGAGCAGCGACAGCATCAGCGGCACTGCCATGGTGTACAGCAGGGGGCGGACGGGCATTTCCGCCAGTTTGTTTTTCGGGTTCATAGGTCCTCCTTTTTCGGGCAAACAAAAAAGCGTGAAATCGTTGAGGGGTAGCTTTCCCTCAGGATTTCACGCTTTGTAAGCCGGCTTTTTGTATTCTTAACGGAAGGTATTATACCGGAGTTTTTTCAAAATTGCAAGAAGGATTTTGAAAAAATCACAGCAGTGCGTTTTCCAGATCGCTCAGCATTTCGCTCAGTGCCTGAATGCCGCCCTCTGCGGTATACCAGACATTCGGGTGTGCCAGATAAACGACGTGGCCGTTCTTGTAAGCATCCGTGCTCTTGACCAGCTCGTTTTCCAGGATCTCCTGCGCCAGCTGTGCGCCATCGGTGCCAATGGCTGCATCACGATCCATTGCGAAAATGTAGTCGGGGTTCTTGTCCACAATGAACTCGAAAGAAGCCTCGTTGCCGTGGGTCGAGGTGTCAATATTGGCATCCACGCCGATGTTCTCAAAGCCGATCTCCTTGCCGATGATGGAGCAGCGGCCATCGTTGCCCAGAACATTGAAGCTGCCGCTGGTGGTCATGCCGACGATGGCAGTCTTGCCCTCTGCAAAAGCTTTCAGGGCGTCGATGCGGCTGTCAAAATCCGCCATCAAAGCTTCCACATGGTCTTCCAGACCAAAGATAGAAGCGATGGTCATGGCGTTTTCACGGGTGCTTTCCACAACGCCCTTTTCGGCGTCGGTCGAAAGGAAAACAACGGGTGCGATCTCGCACAGAGCATCATAGGATTTGGACAGGCGTCCGCCGATAAAGATGATGTCCGGCTCGCAAGCCATGACTGCTTCCATATCGGCTTCCTTGATGTTGCCAAGGTTCGCAATGCTGTCATTGGTGACATAGCTCTGAAGATAGTCCAGAGAGGTGGATGCCGTACCGACCACACGGTCGCCAACGCCCAGTTCATCCAGAATGTCCAGAGAAGCAAGGTCGAGGATCGCAATGCGCTGCGGGTCAAAGGGTACTTCCACATCTACCAGTTCCTTTGCACCGTTGAACGCCTTGATGGTCACAGATTCCGGTGCAGCTTCCGAAGAGGCTGCGGTTTCGCTGGATGCAGCCACAGAGGATGCCACGGAGCTTGCCGTGGAGGAGGAAGCGCCGCAGGCGGTAAGAACCCCCGCTGCACTCACAGCGGCCATAGCGGTCAAAAACGAACGACGAGAAATTTTCTTCATAAGAATGCTCCTTTTAAAAAGTACTGAAATCAATAATATATCGACAAAGGCTTGCCTTCGATCTGCATGATCTCAAAGTCTACCTTGTAGATATCGGACAGGTTTTCTTTGGTGATCACTTCCTGCACGGTGCCAAACTTTGCGATTTTTCCATCCACAAAGGCACAGATGTAGTCGGAATAAAACGCAGCATAGTTGATCTCGTGCAGAACAAGGATCACCGTTTTGCCCAGCTCATCGCACAGGCGGCGGACGATGCGCATGAGGTTGGTTGCGTGGTAAATATCCAGATTGTTGGTCGGTTCATCCAGCAGGATATATTCCGTGTCCTGTGCAATGACCATGGCTATATAGGCACGCTGCCGCTGACCGCCGGACAGTTCATCGATGAACTGCTCCTCAAAATCGCCCAGTTCCATGTAGGCGATAGCGCGGTCAATGATCTCGTTGTCCTCTTGGGTCAGCCGTCCGCCGGAGTACGGAAAGCGGCCAAATGCAACCAGCTCCCGGACAGTCAGCTTCATCTGGACATTGTTGGCTTGGGTCAGGATGGCGAGCCGCTTGCTCAGCTCCCGGCTTTTCCAGCGTGTGATCTCCGTCCCCTCAAAATCCACAAGACCGCTGTCCCGTGCGATCAGGCGGGACAACATTCCCATCACGGTGGATTTTCCCGCACCGTTCGGACCAATAAGGGAAAGGACTTTACCTTTCGGAATCTCAAAACTCACGCCATCGACAACGGCTTTGCCATCGTAGCGTTTGGTGATCTCTTTTACAAACATGGTTTTATGCCTTTCTCTGGGTGAGCAGCAGATACAGGAAATACACGCCGCCGCCCACGGTGATGAACACGCTGACCGGAACCGAGTAAACGAACACCCGTTCCACCAGAAGCTGTCCGCCGATCAGAACAGTCATACCGAACAAAACAGAACCGGTGATGAGCTGGCTGTGCCGGTAGGTGCGCAGGAACTGCCGGGAAAGGTTGGCAATGATAAGCCCCAGAAATGCCAGCGGCCCGACCATAGCGGTGGCTGTTGCAATGTACAGTGTGACCCCCAGCAGCAGCCGGCGGATGCAGCGGTCATAATCTACGCCCAGATTGATGGCCTGATCTTTGCCCAGTGTCAGAACATCCAGCAGCGCAAGCTCTTTCCGGAAGGCAAAGGCGACCAGCACCAGAACCGCAACGGACAGTACCAGAATCGCCGAATTGACATTGGAAAAGCTGGCGACCAGATCCGTCAGCAGCGTGTCGTACTCGTTGGGGTCCATCACACGGGTCAAGGTCGTCTGGATGCTGGAAAAGAACGAGGTCAGCACCGTGCCGATGAGCAGGACGTACAGAACATTGTGGTTCGTTTTCCGGAACAGATAGCTGTAGATCACGGTGGCAACAGCGCCCATAATGGCGAGGTCTACCGCAAAGGCTGCGTTGGCATTGACTGCCAGAAAGCTGCCCGAACCCGCCACAAAGAACACCGCCGTGTGGATCAGCGAATAAAGCTGGTCCATACCCAGCAGGCAGGGCGTGACGATGGTGTTGTTGATGATGGACTGAAACACGATGGAGGCACTTCCGATGGCAAATGCTGTGATGAGCATGGCGATCAGCTTGGGTGTTCGAATGCGCATGGCGTAGGCAAATAATTTTTGGTTTTCAAAGTGGACACCCACTGTCATATAGCCCGCGCAGGCCAGCAGAACAAGAAGCAGAAGGATCAGCAGGCGCAGATGATTTTTGCGTGTTTTCATGCTGCACCTCCGGTTTTCTTGGTAGCTTTGTCCAGCCGGACTGCCTTGCGCCCATGCCGAAGCCGATACAGCAGCAGACCAACAAACAGGATACTGCCGATGACGCCAACGATCAGCTCGATGGGCAGCTCGTAGGGATAGATCACAACCCGCCCGATCATATCGCAGACCAGCACGAACGCTGCACCAAACAGAGCGGTATCCACCAGCGTTCCGCGGATCTGGTCACCCTTAAACATTGCTACGATATTGGGCACGATGAGGCCGATGTAGGAGATCGAGCCGACCACGACAACAACGGATGCCGTGATCATGGCAGCGATGGTCAGACCCATAAACAGCACCAGATCATACGGAACGCCGAGGTTCTGAGAAAAATCTTTTCCCATACCCACGATATTGAAGTGGTTGGCAAATACAAATGCCAGGATCACCAGCGGTACCGTCAGCCAGACAAGCTCATACCGCCCACGAATGACGGTGGAAAAATGACCGACCAGCCAGCTGGAAAGAGCCTGTGTCATTTCATATTTGTAGGCAAGATAATTGGTAACGCCCATTACGATGTTGGAAAACATGATGCCGACCAGCGGGACCATGACAATGTCCTTGAACTGGATACGCTGGATGAACCAGACAAAGACCCATGTACCGAGAACGGCACAAACGAAGGAAAAGGCAGCACGTCCCCACAGGGTAGAACCCGGTGCAAACAGCAAAGCCAGCAGAATGCCAAACTGTGCAGAAGAGATCGTTGCGCCTGTGGTGGGCGAAACAAACTTGTTCATACAGAGCTGCTGCATGATAAGCCCCGCCACGCTCATGCCGATGCCTGTGCAGAGGATGGCAAGCAGACGCGGCAGGCGGGAGATCAGAAAGATCTCCCATGTTTCCACGCTGCCTGTAAGCAGGTCAGAAGGCCGGATGTCCAGCACCCCGACAAACAAAGAACAAATCGAAAGAATCATCAGCAGAACGCCGAGAAAAACAGTGGAACGACCGTTACGAATGAGAAGCCCTCCTCAAGATTAGTGCAAACTAACTTTTTTGAAAATAAAAAGAGAACGCCTGCGTGTGAAGAAACTGGTCTTACGTGTTCACACACAGCGCGTTCTGCTGGAGGGATTATATCATAAGGCATTGATGGGTTTCAAGTGGCAAACTCGCACGAAGGTTTTACATAACAAACTACCCTTCTTTGTTGATTCCTACAAAGTTGCTCCGAACAAAAGAGCCTTTGCATTTGTTGGTAAAAATCACCATGCGGCTTTAGCGCAAAACCTCCAGAAGCCGTCTGCCGGCTTCCTGCTGCGATTCCCCAAACGCCACCGCCAGCTCTTCCCGCAGGACACGCTCTACCATCTGGTAGAAGTAGGTATCCATGGCGTTGATCTTTCGGCCGCAGCTTTGCTGCTGGGTCTGCTTTTGCCCCAGCTCCTTGAACAGGGTCAGGTACTGGTAAAAATCATTGGTGTGGAGCAGTGCCTGATAATGTTCTGCCAGCGCTGTCTGTACCCCCGCCGGGATAGGCAGCTTCTCCGCTTTGATGCGTGCAAGGTCGGCTTCCGCCTGCTGTGCCGGGGTCACCGGGCGCAGCGCCGCTTCCTTTTCCGTGGGGATATAGCTGCGGTCGTGGGAATCCGAAAAATAAGGCCGGAGGGTGTAATACTCTCTGGCGGACTCATCGCAAAAGCGCCGCAGCCCGACGCCTTCCACCTCGTGCACTCCCAGATTTCCGTAAACCACCAGTGCTCCCGCCTGAAACCGTGACATGGTATTTTCCTCGTTTCCTTGTATGGAAGGAGTGCAAAAACATACCTTCCAGCGTACTTTTACTCTTTATTATATTGTACCACGACTGGGCGGCTGGCTTCAAAGGGCATCTTCCACAAAGTTTTCCTCGTGCAATCTGCGCAGAATGCCCAGTACAATTCTTGTGCAAAACTGCCTTTGCAAATTCCAGACAGGCAGGCTATAATGATTTCGTACAACGAGTAGCACTCATGCGTAAAACCGGTTGCATGAGAGCTGCCCGTTGTTTTTATTTGCCCCAAAATGGAAAGGTAAAGGTGAATCCCATGGAAAGTTCCAATCAATTTCTCGGCACGGAACGCATCGGCAAGCTGATGCAAAAGTATGCGATCCCGTGCATTATTTCGCTGCTGGTCGGCGCACTGTATAACATCGTGGATCAGATCTTTATTGCAAACGCCAGCTATCTCGGCTCTTATGGCAACGCCGCCAATACGGTCGTTTTTCCCCTGACGGTGGTAGCGCTGGCAATCGCAGTCATGATCGGTGACGGTTGCTGCGCCTTCGTCAGCATCAGCCTTGGGCAGAACGAGGTCCCCAAGGCAAAGCGGAGCGTCGGCAATGCGGTGGTGATGTGTCTGGTCAGCAGTATTGTGCTGGCCGCGCTCTATCTGATTTTTGCGGACAACATTCTTGCCATGTTCGGCGGAACGGTGAACGCCGAGACCTACCACCACTCGCAGGAATATTTCTTTTATATCACGCTGGGCGTGCCCTTTTATATGTTCGGGCAGGCCATGAACCCCATCATCCGTGCCGACGGCAGCCCCCGGTTTGCCATGGTATCCACCCTTGCGGGTGCGGTGCTGAACATCATTCTGGATCCCATCTTCATTTTCGGCTTCCGCTGGGGCATGATGGGTGCGGCAGTAGCTACGGTCATCGGTCAGGTGGTCACGGCAGTGCTGGCGGTGTGGTATCTGCTGCACATGAAGATCATCCGTCCGAAAAAGGGCGACTACCGGCTGAAGGGCTCTATCTGCAGCCGTACCCTGACCCTTGGCATGACCAGCTTTCTGTCTCAGATCAGCCTTGTGGCGGCAATGGCGGCCATCAACAACATGATCCGCAAATACGGTGCACTGGATGCCGTGTTCGGGCAGGAGCAGTACGCCCAGATCCCTATGGCAGTTGTTGGCATCGTGATGAAGTTCTTCCAGATCGTCATCTCCATCGTGGTGGGCATGGCGGCTGGCTGCATCCCCGTGGTGGGCTTCAACATGGGTGCTAAAAAGCCCGCCCGTGTGAAGGAGTTGTTCACGAAACTGCTGCTGGCAGAAGCCACCGTGGGTGCCGTTGCACTGGTGCTGGTGGAGGGCTTCCCGCGTCAGCTGATTGCCCTGTTTGGTGCCGCCAACGAGAGCGTTTACTACACCGATTTTGCCGTGAAGTCCTTCCGCATCTACCTGTGCATGATCATTCTGGCCTGTGTCAACAAGGCGTGCTTCATCTTTTTGCAGGCCATGGGCAAGGCGGCGGAATCCACCGCCCTGTCCATGGTGCGTGAGGTGGTGTTCGGCGTGGGCTTTGCCCTGCTGCTGCCCCAGTTCTTCGGGCTGGACGGTGTGCTGTACTCCATGCCCATGTCGGATATCCTCACCTTCCTGATTGCAGGCTATCTGATCTGCAAAACCTACCGTGAACTGAGCACGAAAGGAGAAGTCTAATGGAAAAACGCATCATCACCATCAGCCGCGAGTTTGGCAGCGGCGGCAGAACCATCGGCAAACTGGTGGCAGAGCATCTGGGCATCCGGTGCTACGACGCCGAACTGATCCAGAAACTGGCTGCCGAAAGCGGCTTTGACGAAAACTACATCAAGGAGGCCGGAGAGTATACCCCCGGCGGCTTCCTCGCCTCTGCCTTCGCCGACCGCATCTTTGGCCCCACCAACGAGGACCTGCTTTGGAAGCTGCAATACCGGATCATCCGGGAACTGGCAGAAAAAGAGCCCTGCGTCATTGTAGGACGCTGCGCCGATTTTATCCTGCAGGACCGCACCGACTGCCTGAAGGTCTTTGTCCACGCCGACCTGAAGTTCCGGGCAGACCGCATCGTGCGGGTCTATGGGGAGCGGGAGAAATCACCCGAAGCCCGGCTGAAGGAGAAGGACAAGCGCCGCGCCGCCTACTACCGCTTCTATACCGATATGAAGTGGGGCGATGCCGCCAACTATCATATTGCGCTGGACAGCGGGGTCATCGGCATTGAAAAAAGCGCAGAGATCATTGAAAGTCTTGCGTAAGTTGTAACTTCCGGCAGTCTCAGAGCCGATAGCGTAAAACGCCGCCCACCTGCGTTCCGTTACGTAGGTGGGCGGCAGTTTTTGTCAAGGACGGTTTTATGGGAAAATCAATCTTCTAACCCATGGCTCCCGGCCGCATTCTTCAAATATTCCTCCGGGTCACCATTCAGGATCAAATCCGCGTAGCCCAGTGGGTCAGCAGCTCCACGCATCCGGTGTCCATGTTGAATTTGCAGATTCTTTCATCGTACTTCATGTGTGACTTTTGTGATACGTCTTTGTTGATAAGGTTTCGGACACACAGCCGTCGGGAAGGAGCCGGAGCTTGTCGGGGCGAGGCCCCTCCATCTTGCTAACGCAAGACCGTTCGGTCGCTCAAAAGCCCCACTGGGACTTTCATTGCTCCGCTGTGCTGCGCAAACGCGAGCTTGCCTTGGCAGGCAGAGCAGGCTCATCATGCCCCCAGCAAAGAAAAACAGAGCGTTCCCGACGGGGAACGCCCTGTTGTACATATCGCTATCGTCTGTGGCTTTAATCGCAAGTTTTACAAGCAGAGCAATTCTCAACGACCTGTTTGCGATATGCAATTCACGGTTGTTGTCAACGAATCGAATCGTGAATTGCGATGGCAGGGTGCGTCCATTCAGGACGCACCCTGTTTTTTTACTATGCTTCATCGTTTTCTGCGCGCAGCATCCGGTATCCGACCCCAACATGGGTCTGAATCAGATGCGGCGCATCCGGGTATCGTTCCAATTTTTTGCGCAGGGACGCCATATAAACACGCAAAGAGGCAATGTCATTTTCCTGCGTACTGCCCCATACTTTCTGCGTGAGGGAGGTATGCGTCAGCACTTTGCCCACATTATGCGCTAGCACACACAGCAGTTTGTACTCGATGGGGGTCAAATGCAATTCATTCTCGCTCAGCCAGACGCAGCCTGCCGAGAAGTCGATCTTCAAAGGACCATTGACAAAAACCGGACTGTTTATGCCGTCAGAAGCCAGCAGATTCAATCGGCGCTGCGTTACACGCAGTCTTGCCAGCAGCTCATCCACGGAAAACGGCTTTGTCAGATAATCGTCTGCGCCGTTGTCCAGTGCCTCGATCTTATCAGAATCTTCGCTCCGGGCACTCAGGACGATGATGGGCAGGTTCGACCACGTGCGGACGCTGCGGATGACCTCGATGCCGTCTATATCGGGCAGCCCAAGATCCAGCAGCATGATGTCCGGATTGTGGCTGGTAGTCATCATGATCGCCGTTTCCCCATTGGAAGCAGTCAGATATTTATAGCCGTGGGTCTTCAGGGTCGTTGTGATCAGACACCGTACAGGAACATCATCCTCTACGACCAGAATGGACGGCTTATTCATGAATGTTCACCTCACTTTGCGGCAGTGCAAAGGAAAAGACACTGCCATTGGGAATGTTGTCACGCAGGGTCAATGTTCCGCCGTGAGCCGTCAGGATCGCACGGCAGAGGGGCAAGCCCAGTCCAAGGCTGCGGTGGCTGTCTGCAATGCGGCTCTGCCCGGTATAAAACATCTCGAACACCTGTGCTTTTGCGCGATCCGGAATGCCGGGACCGTTATCTGCAACGTCCACTACGACCTGATGGTCTTTCCGGTAAGCCGAAATCTGAATGACCGAACCCACGGGGGTGTATTTGATGGCGTTATCCACCAGATTGACAACGACCTGCATGATCAGCCGTGCATCCACATTGACCAGAAGGATCTCGTCCCCATACTGTGTTGTGATGGTGTGTTCGCAGCTTTTCCGGTTGACATGATGCAGTGCTTCTTCGATCATTTCGTCCATCAGCTGCGGCGAGATCTGCAGATTCATCCGCCCATCTTCAATGCGGGTGATGGAAAGCAGATTTTCCACCAGACCGATCAGCCATTGCGCATCGTCAAAAATATCGGTGCAGATCTTGTTCCGGGTCTCTGTATCCAGCGTTTCTCCGTTGGAAAGCAGATTGCTGGCATTGCCGGAAATGGAGGTCAGCGGGGTGCGCAGGTCATGGGAGATCGTGCGCAGCAGATTTGCCCGCAGCTCTTCATTCCTTGCCTGCAATGCAGCTTGCTCTTTTTCCAGCGCGTTTCTGCGGTTTTCGATTGCCAGCGCACCTTCACCCAGAATGGAAAGCAGCACACTGTTTTCAAAGGCATCCAGCGGTTTTTCGGACAGATCGATCCCGATCACTCCAAACACGCCGCCTCCGGTCCGAAGCGCAAGATAAAGCCCCTTTGCATCCGGGTAACTATCCGTGCCTGCGCCGGAACGCTTTTTGTTGGCAAACGTCCAGTTTGCTGCATCACGTTCTTCCGGTGCAGAAAAGATGTTACACGGCACTTCCCCATCAATCTCAAAAACCTGTTCTGACCCAAGATCTCCGTTTTGTTCCGGGTAAACGATCAGACTCCGGTTCAGCAGCTTCATCAACTGGGACGCTGTCTGAGAGAGGATTTCTTCCTCGCTTTTTGCTCTCTGTAAAAGCTGATTTGTATCAAACAGTATTTTTGTACGGAACGCTGCCTGTGCAGACATTTTTGCATGATCCTTCAGCCGCGTTGTCAGGGTGCAGGTAATGATTGCAGAGGTCAGCATCAGGGCAAATGTAACCTGATAACCGGGATCATACGCATGGAATGTCAGGTATGGCTCGGTCATAAAGAAATTGTACAATGCTACACTGGCAACGGACCCCAGCACACCGCAGGTGTAGCCGCTGGTACACAATGCGGTGAACAGCACCCCCAGCATATAGAGCATAATAATATTATAGCGTGCAAAGTCCAGTTGTAAGAAAAAGAAGCCGATGAGCGTGATGCAGCTCAGGATGCCTGCGGTGATCAGCAGATCACGGACAGACGGCAGAAGCGGACGGGTGAACAGCTTCCGTCCTGAACCGTAGCCGTTCTCTGCAGAAGCATCCGGGATGATATAAATATCCAGATTAGGCGCAGTCAGCGTCAATTTTTCAGTCAGTGACGGTCCACTCCAGAAATGGCGGCGATGTACGCTGGAGCGCCCCAGCACGATTTTAGTAATGCCGGAAATGCGGGCAAACTCTGCGATCTGCTGCGGAATGTCATCTCCGTAGATCGTAGAAATGTCGGCACCTGCCTGCTCTGCCATACGAATGTGCTGCTGCAAACGCCGACAGTCTTCTTTTCCCATCTGATCCGAGTCAGGCGTCCGGACATACAGAGCTGTAAAGGTCCCTCCAAAAGCCTTTGCCATCGTTGCTGCCGTCCGCACGATCTTTGCATTGGAGGGAGAGGACGACAGACACGCCAGAATATGTTCAGTGGGTGGGTCGTTCTGATTCATAAAGATCACCTGCCTTGCCCACAGTATAGCACAATTTGATGGTTACGACCACCAGCCACGTCTTTTTCCTTCTTGTCGAATGATCTCTTTCCGCATGTGATCCATCGCATCTGCTGCCCGGAAACCACTCAACATGACTCCAAGAACCATCAACAACAAAGCGACATCCATATGATCTGTCCTATCTTTTTAGAGCCGGAAACACTTCTGAATCGATGCGTATTTTCCCAAAACCAGCATACTTTCATCCCGGCACAGCTGTGTATCCGGCGTGATGTTCATATCGAGTTTTCCGTCTTTTTTCAGCGCAAGAATGTTGATGTTATACTTTTTTCGGATATTGATCTCGCCGATTGTACGATCCATCCATTCCGGCGGAATGGTCACTTCCATGATGGCGTGGTCGTCCTGCAGCTCGATATAATCCAGAATGTGTTCGGAGCTGTATCGGATCGCTGCCCACTTTGCCAGCTGCTTTTCCGGATAGACCACTTCATCCGCACCGTTGCGCAGCAGGAACTTGGCTTGTACATCCCGCTCTGCACGCGAGACCACAAGCTTTGCGCCCAGCTCCTTGAGCAGTGATGTTGTTTCCAACGAACTCTGAAAATTGCCGCCGATGGTTACGATACACACATCAAAATTGCCGACACCAAGGGAGCGCAGAAAGTATTCGCTGGTGCTGTCACCAATCTGTGCATTCGTCACATAGGAAAGCACGGCGTTCACACGGTCTTCGTTGCTGTCGATTGCCATGACCTGATGACCCAGCTCATTCAGTTCCTGCGCAATATGGCGGCCAAAACGGCCAAGCCCGATCAAAAGAATCGATTTCATACTTGTCTCCTTTATCCGATTGCAATTTTCTCCTGCGGCAGACGAGAGTGGGCAGGGCTGCTGCCAAATGCCGCATAGATCAACGTCAATCCGCCAACACGTCCCAAAAACATCAGTGCGATCAGCACCCCCTGCGAAAGGATGCCCAATTGCGGCGTGATGCCCAATGTCAGACCCACCGTTGCCACAGCCGAAGCAGTCTCATACAAACAGACTGACATCGGCAGCTGCTCAGCCGCAGCAATGACAAAGGCTCCGAGGAAGAACAGCGTCAAATACATCCCTGCGATCGTGGCAGCATTCTTGACCGCAGAACTATCTATGCGCCGCCCGAAAAATTCGGCATCTTCTCTGCGGCGGAAGGTCGCCCACATATTGGCCAGCAGAACGGCAAATGTTGTGGTTTTCATGCCGCCTGCCGTGGAGCCGGGCGAACCGCCCAACAGCATCAGAACCACCATCAATGCCTGTGAAGTGCTGCCCATCGCAGCAAGATCAGCGGTGTTAAAACCGGCAGTACGGGGGGTAACGGATTGGAACATCGACAATAAAATGCGCTGCCGGGCAGAGCCTGCCGTGAACTCGAAGCAATAAAAGTACAGCGTCGGCAGTACCAGAAGAAATGCCGTTGTGACAAGGATCACCTTGCTCTGCATCCGATAACGGTGAAAATCAAGGCGGTATGTACAAATGTCCTCCCATGTCAGAAAGCCAAGGCCGCCAAAGACGATCAGTGCAGCAATCACTGTGGTAAGCAATGGGTCACCTGCATACTGTGTCAGCGAAACAAATTTTGCCCCCTCTGTTCCCAGCAGGTCAAAGCCGGCATTGCAGAACGCCGAAATAGAATGAAACAGCGCGTACCAGATCCCGCGCAAACCATAATCGGCGCAGAACGTCGGCAGCAGCAGTGCAGCACCGACCAATTCAAACAGGGCGGTGATCCGCAGAATAAAGCCTGTCAGCCGCACGATGCCGCCCATCTGTGGGGCAGCGGTGGCTTCCTGCATCGTGCTGCGCTGCTTGAGGGAGATCTTTCGCCCGGAAAGCAGCGCAAAGGCAGCGCCCACCGTAATGACGCCCAATCCTCCGATCTGGATCAGAAGAAGAATTACGCTCTGCCCGAATGCCGACCAGTAGCTGCCGGTATCCTGAACCACAAGCCCGGTCACGCAAAGGGCAGAGGTGGAAGTAAACAGCGCCTCATGGAAGGGTGTGATGCACCGCTGCTGTGCAGCGATCGGGAGCATCAGAAGCAATGCGCCCACCAGATCAACTGCCGCAAAACCTGCAATAATGACCTGAAAAGAAGAAAAACGGTGCTGCCTGTAACGAGGATATTGAATCATAAAAGCTCCTTTACCTATCCGTGTGCATAAAGATTAGCATGGAATAGATAAAAGAGCCGTAAAGAAAATTGTAGAAGTATAAAGATTTCATTAAAATTGATCGGGCAACACCAAATAACAAATGCTGGACATCACCAGCGCAAAAACGGTAATGTCCAGCATTCATTTAGCTTTCTAGTCCATGGCTCCCGGCCGCATTCTTCAAATATTCTTCCGGCTCGCCATCCAGAATCAAATCCGCATAACCCAGCGGGTCAGCAGCTCCACGCAGCCGGTATCCATGTTGAATTTGCAAATTCTTTCATCGTACTTCATGTGTGACTTTCGTGATACGTCTTTGTTGATAAGGTTTCGGATACACAGCGGTTGGAAAAGCACCTTCGTTCTGCTTTCCGAAGAAAACAAAAAAATCCGAACCCTTCTCCTATCGAGAAAGGGTTCGGATTTTCTATTTTAGCGGTAGTCCTCCCGGTAGACATTCCTACGGGTTGGGAACCGCGCACTAACAAAAGCCCCACCGCAGGTGGGACCGTGCTGTTCAAGTCCTCTTATCCGCTGCTATAGCTAAAGGGAAAATGCCATACAAGACAAAAAAGACAGCTACCAAAAGCTGTCTTCCTTGTGGTGCAGTAAAGCAATCCAAATCCGAACCATTTCCCTCGGATGCAACTTCTGTCGCTTCTCCAAAGGTCACGGTCTGTGTCCCTTCTTTATAGTTAAAGGTAATGAGAACCTTATCATCATACAGGTAAATCGCATTGATGAAGGTATCCACCAGTGCCTGCCGCTGGTCTTTCAGGCTCATGTCCAGC
>OHMH01000336.1_pt1 | contig 26944 bp, 34 predicted proteins | sample 1569311 | NCBI WGS metagenome assembly OHMH01 (sample SAMEA3879503, study PRJEB24766) | human gut metagenome | biome: human-associated habitat; feature: feces | place: USA | collected 1985/1987
CCCCTGATTTTTTCATGCTATACTCCTCTCCTTGCATATAAAAAATACCTGTAAGAGACGGCGTCGAAGTCTCCAAATTTCCTTCTCTGCCATATTCCCTCAGGTTCATAAACAAACTGATTCGTGCGGAAAAGTATCATTCATCCCCGTCTGCTACTATTCCACATGAATTATTATACTTATATCCATATTTATAATCAATCTGTTTTACATTTTGTTGTAATGTTTTCGGTCTATTTGTTTAGAAATATATGGTTTTATTCCAAAGATAAAGGAAATTCGCCGGCTTGCCATTGGTAGTATAATAAAAAGTATTCAAAAAGAAAGAAGGTCCACTATGATTATTACCATCGCCCGCGAAAGCGGCAGCGGCGGATATACCGTCGGAGCCATGCTTGCAAAACATTACGGCATCCCCATTTATGATCGGGACTCCCTTTCCGGGCTCGCCAGGGAGCAGGGTATTTATGACACTATGCCCATGTTCTTCGACGAACTTCCCGCCCAGGGATTTCTCCTGGCCTTATCCATGGGTGCGTCGGTGAAACAGATTAACAAACCCACCGCGGAAGCAATGACGAAACTCATCGGCCATCAGGACTGCGTCATTATCGGACGCTGCGGAAATCATATTTTCAGGAACAGAAAAGACTGCGTCAGCATTTTCACCCATGGTGACAAAGAAGCCCGGATTGCTTACAAGATGAAGCACTGGAATTTCTCCCGGAAAGAAGCGGAAGATATCGTTTTCCATTCTGATCAGAACAGAAAAGATTACCATAAATTCCACACCGGTGAAAACTGGGGAGAAGCGAAATATTACGACCTCTGCATAGACGCAATCCGTCTGGGTCATGAAAACACAGCTAAAATGATTATACAATATATTTCCGCTGTGCTTGCCTGAGGTTGTCCATGAAATATCTTTTACAATTCGGCATCATCATGGCCGTCTCTTTTGCCGGAGAACTTTTCCATGATTTTCTGCCTTTGCCTGTGCCTGCCAGTATTTACGGCATTTTAATTTTATTTTCCCTCCTCCGGTTTAAAATTCTCCACGTAGCACAGATTAAGGAAACTGCCATGTTTCTCATCAGCATCATGGCATTCCTTTTCCTTCCCGCTGCTGTGGGGCTTGTGGTGGCGTGGCCTATCATGAAGGCGGCTATTCTCCAATATATAGCAGCCAATGTAATTTCTCTCATTGCCTGCATGGCGGGAACAGGATTTGCCGCGCAGCTCCTCCTGTCCCGTTCACCAAAAAAAGAAGTCCCGAAGGAGGCGTCCCATGATTTCTCTTCTTGAAAATTCCGTTTATATCGGCGTATTTCTCAGTATATCCACCTTCTGGCTGGGCATGTACCTCCAGCAGAAATTTAAATCGCCCGTTTTAAATCCGCTCCTGGTATCCGCCATCCTCATCATCGGGTTCATCAAACTCACGGGTTACGATTATGACACCATGGACAGAAGCCTTGAGTATATCAATTACCTGCTTACACCTGCGACAATCTGCCTTGCGGTGCCTCTTTACGAGCAGATGAAGACTCTGAAGAATAACATGCCCGCCATTTTTCTCGGCATCTTTTCCGGCGTCCTGTCCAGCCTTGTTTCCATTTTCCTCTTATGTATCCTTTTCGGCTTTGACCATGCGGCGTACGTGACACTTTTGCCGAAGTCCATTACCACGCCAATCGGAATGGGTATTTCTTCAGAATTGGGCGGTTATGTTCCCATCACGGTCGCCTCCATCATTTTTACGGGGATTATTGGAAACATAGCGGGCGAATATATCCTGAAAGCGCTCCGTATCACCAACCCGATTGCAAAAGGTCTTGCCATAGGCACGGCCGCCCACGGCATGGGTACGGCGCGGGCGATGGAAATGGGGCCGGTAGAAGGCGCCATGAGTTCTCTCTCCATCTGCGTCGCCGGTATCATGACCGTAGCAGGCGCGAGCCTTTTCTCCTACTTTTGGTAAAATTTCACAAAAAAGCGTATCGCACTTTTATCCGCGGTACGCTTTTTGCTTTTTCCTGTTCTGAGAAATATCCCTGTCCGGCCTTTCTTAACAAGAACCGGATCTCAAATGGACGCAGTCTTCATAGAGGCTGATATATTCCGACTCATCTTCGCCGGCCGTAAAAAATTCATTCATCGGGCCTCCCGCCTTATAGTACGCGGCATAACTGTCCCGGGAACTGTCCGCATTCAAACCGGAGCGATCGAACGTTTTCCTGCTTCCCTTGTTAATCCATATGCCGTCTACGATCCCTCCATAGAAATATACACTGACTCCTTCCTTTACATAGCTCCAGCTCTGGTATGGAAATCTCCCGTCCTTGCGGGCCGGTTCTCCGTAGAGCTGGCGCACCTCTTCCATCTCCATTCCCAGATATATGCCGTCCACAGATTCAAAATGCCTGCCGGTAAGACGGTAGTACGGCTGACTTCCATACACCAGTATTTGATAATTCGGACTCATCGCATTCCAGCTGATCTGCTCCGTAACCGGCTGTCCCTCACGCAGAAGCACCGCTTTTACTGCTCCTTTTACCCCTCCGCCGGCCACATCATACATGCCGTCCAAAAGATCTCCGTCCACGGCACGGGGGGTAATCTCCAAAGTCCTTCCTCCATGAATATCCGTCCACGTCCCGCAGATTTCATGGGGAAATTCAGCCTGTTCATAAACCCTTTCATCAGCAAAGGATACCACCGACATTCCGACGAGGAACAGCCCGATGCCTGCCGGCAGCCATTTCATACGCATCACGCATCTCCCCTTTCAGACATGACAAAGTTTACATCAGGCCTTACATAATCCGCCCATTCCTCATCCACTACGATTTTAAATCCGGGAAGGCTCCACTCCTTCGCCTCAAGCTTCATCTCATCCATGCTGCCGTGCATTCCGTCGGGCTTATTTTTCACAAGACTGCCGTATATGGTTCGTACACTTTCCACATACAAAGAAATATCCGTATTCCCGACCGACTTTTTATCTTCTGCCGAAGCGACAACTTTCCCCTGCCCGTCCAGTCCGTACCATTGGGAAAGAATGATTTTCAGATACACGCCGCCCTTCTGATTCGCCAGCACCTCTCCCACTTGCACATGCTTCATTTTCTGTATTCTTTCATCATTAAGAAAAGTCGTTTTGACCCCTCCATGATAATAAGTGACGATCGCCATATAAGAAGTATGCCCGCTGCACTGTCCGTCCATCAAAGCAAAACGGCCTTTAAATGCTCCTTTTTCAAAATCAGCAATCTTATGCATCTGGTCCTCATAGGCGGTACTCATCTGGCACATATCCTGATGAATCACTTTCGCCTCTGCCGGAGATCCCATACAGGTGAAGAATAAAAGCAGACCTATAATCCGTTTGAAAAATTTCATTTTCAGCGCCTCCCTTCCCACAACTCAAGATCAATGGATGGCCCGGCCGTCTTAGAATTCCCCTAAAAAGAGAGAGCCGTCGTCCCCGCTCATGCCGATATAGAACCGTCTGGTTCTTCCGTTTCCGTCCGTATAGGAAATCCCGTACCCCGGCGTGTCTCCGTGAAATGCCATGCCGAGCACAAGCGGTCTTTCCGCCGTGAGCCGGCCGGCATAGTAGAGTTCTGTTTCAAAGAACGTCATATTTCCTTCTTCATCCAGATCAGGAACCAAACGCAGTACTCTGAAATCCCTGACCTCATCTTGCGTAGAAAACAGGACCCGCGCCTGGTATTCCGACATCTCCGCCATAAATTCATCGTACTCCCCATAATCGGAAAGCGCGTCCTCCGCCCAGCGGGCCTGCACCGTTCCATCTGCCGCCGCTTCATGACAGCGGGCATATTCCGAAAAGGGAACCTTTCCTGCTGCCCTTATTCCTGTCCGTAATGTTTCGTCCATTTCAAAAAAACGGTCGCGTGAAATAAATAATTCTTCCGCTTCCGCTTTCTTCCATATGCCCGTTGTATTATGGAAATACCCGATCGTTCCCGCACTGCTGTCTTTGATATCGGAGAAGTAAAAATCTTCCCACTCTATCCGGCTGCCGTCATAAGAAAGATGACAAGTCCCGAATGCGCTGTACGCCGCGCCGCTGGAGCCGTGGTAATAAAACCGTCCGGCGCCGAGCGCATAATACCCGTTTCTTGCCCACCCGTCAAGAACGGCTGCCGGCGTGCCGTTCCGTATCGTATACACGGCATATACAGACTCTCCGGATCCGGGCATGCTGCCCACCAGCAGCTCTGGAACTCCGTCGCCGGTGATATCCTCTATGGAAAAACCTGTCCCCTGAAGCGCCGCTTCCCGTCCCAGGGCATTCACCGTCTCCATGATCCCTACCGAACCCGCCAGCTGATCATTTGAACCTTCTCCGGCAATCATATTCTCATAGAGTGCATCCAGCGTTTCTTTATAAGGCCCGCCTCCGCTCTTTTCAAAATCGGAACAGCTGAACGCTCCTGCCGATACGGCGGTGGCCGCTATACATCCTGACACGGCCAATATCCGCAGCCATCTGGAAAACTTCATAAAATACTCCTTTCCGCCCAACAGCACACTTCATGTCATAAACAATGAACCTTACCTGTATGAAAGAAAATGTATTACATGAATCGGTATTTTTTACCTGTCACATATCTTTTGCCGAATGTATCCTTTTCCTTTGATAATATCCCGCCCGGCAGACATCGTTACGGTATCCTTTCCGCGGATACCAGTATTTTTGTATGGGGGTAGTACGTTATCCGGTACATGATATCTTTCCCGCCAGAGATCTGTCCGCCGTCGTACATCGCAAAACTCTTCCGTCCCTCTTCCACGGCAGGTATCAGATCCTCTATCCGTATCGTTTTCCCTCTGACCGTCAGCCCCTCCATCATGGACGCGAGAACCTCCCTGTCTCTTCGCGCAATATGGAAATGGATATATTCGTCTCCGCCGTCCATCATCACCTCGAACCGCCCTGCACTTTGCGAAGGCAAAAACCGGCTGTACATACCGGCGCCTCTTGCCCAGGTCTTCTCATACATCACATGGCTCAGCGCCATATCTTTCGTCACCGTTCCCGAAAAGACATCCTCCACGCCGCCAAAGCAGTCGGTAAACGACATTATACCAAACAGGACAAACATCCCTGCCGAAAGCACATATTTCACATACTGCCGGATCCTCTGCGGACCGGCCAATACGACCCACATGAAAGACGTGACAGCCACAGTCAGTGACGGTCCCGCCAGCAGCCCTTTCCAGATCAGCCCCGGCATACCGACTGACGGCATATCAAAATACATATCTAAAGCCAGCACTACCGTGGAACTGATCATCACCACCCACGCATAAGGCCGGTTTTTAAGCCGCGGATTCCTCTTCCTCTCCCTGTCCGCCATCGCCTTATCACGCGCGGCAGATTCTGCCAGCGGTTTCCTGTATATCCAAAGCAGAACTATCAATATAAAGATGACAAGATGCAACAGAAGCATCCCCACAAACATTCCGCCCATCATAATTCTCCTTTTCAAACGGCCGCCGGTTTACAGCAGTTTTTTCAAAACCGATCACAGCCGTACGCGGGGGCATGCACATAAAAAACCGCTCCCTTTACTTTGTATTATAAAGGAAGCGGTTTTATAAATTCCAGTTTTTCAGTCTTATGATTCCACTGCGCTTTTCAGTTCCTCTACGAAAGTATCAAGCGGGCGATAGCCGGACATGCGCTTTACAGGCTTGCCGTCTTTAAAAACTACCAGAGTCGGAATGGACATGATATCAAATTCAGTGGCCAGCTGCTGCTGCTCATCAACATCGACTTTTACGAAATTGATTTTGTCACCAAGCTGCTGTTCGGCGCTTTCCAGCACAGGCGCCATCATACGGCACGGCGGGCACCAGGTCGCCCAGAAGTCCACAAGGGCGTATCCTTTGTGATTGATTATTTCCTTTTCAAAGTCTGCTGCGGAATGAATTTCTTTGCTCATCATCATCTCTCCTTTTTAAATTCTATTACATCTATATCTTTCTATACACTCATTATAATATAGACACCTTTCGATGTAAAGGCTCCAATAAACATTTCTTTGAAATCTTTATTTTTATCGGCTGTTTTTTGCCATATAGTATAATGAAAACATTACAAGACAGATTAAGGAGAATCTATGAAATCAGGATATTGGACACGGGAATTTATTGTGGGGCTTTTCCACCTGATTACCCCCTACTGGAACAGCGAAGAAAAGAAATCGGCACGGCTCTATCTTGCAGCTATCATTACCCTCACAATTGCCGCCGTATATATGACACTGCTTTTAAACGAATGGTTCAATTCTTTTTACAGCGCTTTGCAGAATTATGACAGCGACGCGGTCTACCGCGGACTACTCCGTTTCACGGGACTGGCCTTCGCCCATATCGCCTTTGCGGTATACAGCTACTACCTGCAGCAGCGCCTGGCGCTCCGCTGGCGGAAATGGATGACGAAAAACTATCTTGCCAAATGGACCGGACAGCAGATGTACTACCGCCTTGAAATGTTTTCCCAAGGCACGGCAGACAATCCCGACCAGCGTATTTCCGAAGACATCAATCTTTTTACGGCACGCACGCTTTCCTTCATGAGCGGGCTGCTTCGCTCGGCAACGACCATCGTATGCTTTATCTTTGTTCTCTGGAATTTATCGGAAATCCTATCGTTTTCTGCCGCGGGACAAGAATTCCATATTTACGGCTACCTTGTCTGGACGGCGCTCGCCTACTCCGTTCTCGGCACATGGATCACCCATAAAGTCGGCCACCGCCTCGTTTCCCTCAATTACCTCCAGCAAAAACTGGAAGCCGACTTCCGTTTCTCCATGGTCCGTCTCCGTGAAACAGCGGAAAGCGTGGCATTTTATAACGGCGCGGCAAAAGAAGAAGCATTCCTGTCAAACCGTTTCATGACCCTCCTCAGAAATACCCTTTTCATCATCAAAAAGCAAAAACAGCTTTCCTGGCTGACAAACAGCTACGCCCAGATTGCCATTATATTTCCCTTTGTCGTCGCTGTGCCGAGATATCTATCTCAAAATATTTCCTTAGGCGGCCTGATGCAGATTGCCAACTGCTTCGGCAAAGTCCAGGACGCCATGTCCTACTTCGTCGATGTATATGCGTCTCTGGCGGAATGGCAGTCCTGCGCGGAACGTCTGCTGTCCTTTGACAAGCACATAGCGGCCATCGAAAAAGAGACAGAAGAAAAATCAGGAAGCCTTGTCCGCGAAGAGACTCATGACAGGCTCCGCCTCGCGGATGTCACCATTTCCGTACCCGCCATGGATGAAAACAAAAGGACACGGGAAATCATTTCATCTGCGAGCTGTACAATCAAGTCGGGAGAACATGTCATCCTGAAAGGCCCTTCGGGAAGCGGGAAATCCACCCTTCTCCGTACGCTGGCAGGCTTCTGGCCCTATGTCAAAGGACATATCTCCATGCCTGCCCCCTCTGAAATGATGTTCATTCCCCAAAAACCTTACATTCCCATGGGCACCTCTGCCGAAGCTGCATCGTACCCGCTGGAAACGGCGGATGAGGAAATACTTTCCCCGCTCCTTGTGGAATGCGGCCTCTCCCATTTAATGGAAAAGCCGGATACCGAGGCGGACTGGAGCCACATCCTCTCTTTAGGGGAACAGCAGAAATTGGCTTTTGTCCGCGTGTTCCTCAGAAAACCGAAATGGGTCTTCCTTGACGAAGCCACCAGTGCTATGGACGAAGAAACAGAAGAAAAGATGTACCGTCTTCTGACGGCGCTCCCCGGCACAACGGTCATCAGCATCGGCCACCGCTCCACCTTGGATAAATGGCACAACAGGGTTCTCCGTATTGAAAACGGAAAGCTCATAGGATAACAACACCGCTTTTTCCTTTTCACCGCATAGGCGCCCTCAATAAGACAAAAGAAAAACAGTCTGTTTCTGCCAGTCCCGGTTTTCCGGACACAGATACAGACTGTTTTTTATGATTCGTAAGAAATGGCGGCAGGCCTGCTCACAGGATAGAATGTCCTGTTTCACGCTTTGATTCCCATCCCCACGCGGTCAGCTTCTATAACTTTTCTAAAATCATCCGTACTGTATACTTTCCCTTTATAAGTAAAAGTTCTTGCAAAAGGATCCACCGCCACATGGTAATATACATGTCCTTCCGGATATATGCGGAAATCTATTTCCAGCTGATTCCCCGCTTCTTCCACATGCTCCAGGTTATAGGAATAGCACAGGGGTATGATCTCCTCTCCCGTCACCGCATCGGACAAACCGAACCCGTTGATCCAAAGCGCCATACGGAACTCCATAGGGTCTATGATCAGTTTGACCTGTCCCTCCAGCAGCAGTCTTTCCTTTCTGTATTCTCCCATCATATCCTTCTTAAGATTTCTTCGATTTCATGAACTCACTGATCTGCGCCCTTGCTACCTTTTGGGGATAAATAAAACTTTGCCAAGTAATGACCCGCTTCTAAGTAATGCTTCGCTATAGGATCTATATCCACTGGCATACACTTATTATTACCAATAAAATAAAAGTCTATTTCCTTCCCTTCCTCGCCTTCATTATTTTTTTTGTATTTGATAAAGATAGGATTGATACTCATTGGCACAAACTTATTATCATCAATAGTATAAAAGTCTATCCTCTCCACTTTACCAGTTTTATACCAAGCAATATCACATACTGTAGATGTGATAAAGATATGCGCACCAATTTTATATTCATATGGTTTTTCTTCAGTAAATGCCTCTAACTTTTCTTTATCATTGTTAAACCTTTTATTATTATTCCTTTCGTCAGACTTTATCTCTAAGATCATACGATTACCTTCGTGTATCTTACGCTTATGCACAATTAAGTCTGGATAGTTATTTTCTCTTTCTGATACTGCCTTGGTACTATCTTCTTTCCTGTTGTATTCAGAATCAACAATGAGCCCTTCCTTTCTAAAGAGTTCATCTAGATATATACCCAGTCGAAATGTGATAGAACGTTCGCTTGCTCTAATCTCCAGTAATTCACCGTCTTTTTCATATAGTTCTTCTAGAGCTTTTAATAACTTTTCTTCATCAGTCATAGCAGTTTCTCCTTTAATATCACAAAACTCTTTTTATAGATTTATTTAGTATAAACAATAATTTTAATGCACTGATAAATGGATATGTTAAATCATATGAGCGGTAATAATCGTATAACTATATGCGTTAGTCTTTCCGCCGATATATTCCCTTCTTAAGATTTCTTTGATTTCATGAACTCACTGATCTGCGCCCTTGCTACCTTTTGGTAAATAAAAGCCCCTTCCGGATCACATTGATTCAGGTCTGAATAGGATGTCGTTTTTTTCAGATCCAGCGGTTCCACTTCCACCACATCTGTCGCTTCCAGCAGTCCCGCTCCATTCTCCGCCGCATCCCGGAGCGCTTTCAGAAGTACGGCCCCGTTCTCCATGAAATAATCATCGACCGCTTCCCGTACTTCCTTATTTCTTTCATAATCGGAAAGAAGTTCTTTCACCTGTTCTGCGGACAGATAAACGCCGGCAGAATAATTTTCGACGATTCCCTGCTGTGCAGGGGGTAAAATACCTTCAGGAAGAATATCCTTCCATGGCGTGATATACCTTTCCATCAGCGGGTACTCTTCCACCATGAAAGAAACGGCAGTCCCCCGCACATAATAATGCTTGCGGAAAAACCCCTGCACCACCGCCATATAAAACCCGTGGGTGGTCTCAAATCGTTCTGAAGGCGGCGTCCCGGCAGCATACTTCATCAAATCCCTGTATTTATTTATGTAAAACGGATCCATCCCCGCGTCTTCCGCCACCGCCTCCAGCCGGGACGTATCCCCTTTCGCCAGGCTGTCCATCAGGGAAAAATACCATGCATCCATCTGCTCTTCGCTGATCGGATGGAAAGTGATGTCATACCCCATATCCATTCTCCTTTATGTTTTGAATCCTTTTACATCATGATGAATCGGTACAGTAAAGCATGAAACGCCATATTATAACAAACCTTACAGTCTATACTTCATCTTCCCTTAGCTCTCTGAAATTCCAAAGATGATATCCAAAATAACATTTGCCCGATCGGCCTATAAAAATTCCATGTTCCGGCATGTTGGCCAGTTCCCCCAGGTAAACTAAGGGCAGATCATCGGAAAACGGATAATCAACTGCTGCTTCTTCTTTAAGCGTGACCAATGTTTTTTCTTTCAGCTTACTCATGAATTGCCTCTCTTCACATCACCCGTCCACGCTGAAATGACTTAACTGCTTAAACTCGTCATCCAGGTATTCCAGCGTAAAGATATGCTCGTAATCAAACGTATGCTCCAGATAATTAATTTCTCCCATCGTAAGGTCGATGACAGGTTTCCCCAGTTTCCTCTTTATCTCTCCGGGATCCGTAACTCCATACATTTCTTTCAAATCGGGGGCAATATGCCGGACGATGTCATCAAGCCTTTCGTAATAATTTGCTGCCAGTTTCTTCACCGTATCAGAAAAGTCTTTCTCCGGTTTCTCATCCCAGGCAAAGATAATCCCTTCGTACTCATAAACAAACTGACGCAGGTTTTCATCAAACCGCATACTCTCTCCCCCTTATCCGGCATGAAATCAATCCGTTTTACTCCATACATAAGTTTACAGCAAGCCGTCTGCCATCCATAAAATCACGGGCATTTCAACTCCACGGCGTAAGGCAGCCCGCAAAGCGGCAAAAGGGTTGAAGACCGGCCGCAATAAATGAAACAGCAGATGGTTTGAAATAATAAGCAAACAACCATTACCCGGTATGCTTATTAAAAGTCAAAGTAACCCTTCTTACGCCTTTGTAGTATTTGTTCATTGTAAATAAAATTTTAATGTTTTTATATGGCACGCCTTCTGTATTTTCCTCCTCTGTTTCCGGCGGAGAAATCCCCAGCATTTCATAGGGATCTTTCCATTCCCTCCGTTCATCAAAAGCAAGATCAATCCTTACCGGATCGACATATATTTCTTTCGCATCATCTATGACTGCTTTTACAATCGCTGCCTCAGGCAAAGAACAGGGCGAGTCCGATACGTTTTCAGCCTGTAATGTTATCGTTGTAAATTCATACCGGCTCTCACTTTTGAAAATATAGGGTCTGCTTATTTCTCCGGGCTGCAAGATGATATTGTCCAATTCTTCAGGCGTGCCGTTCTCTAAAATAAGGTTTTTGTGAAAGCAGTCACCAAAAGTATCGCTGCCTAAAATAAATGATTTCCCTATATCTGCGTGAAATGTAAAACCGTCCGGATTATCCGCATGCGTTTTTAGCTTCGGCGCTAATTCCTGACAAATTTCTTCGTATGACACAATGCTGAGACCGTCTTTTTTTGCTTTGGATATGTATTGAAATATCAGGGTATCGTCATCATCTGCGCCTTTCAAACGGATACCGGTAATATCCATTCGTATATTCAATAACCCTTCATCAATAAGAACCGGATATTTTTCGGAAACAAAGGCAATAAATCCCATCGCCCTGTCATAAGGCACCTTCAATTCTTCAAGGGATTTAACTTTTGTATGATATACGAAATCAATGGAATCATCAAAAACAAGATCATCATCACCAAGTGCATGCGTTTTTTTGTATTCTTCAACTGCATGCTCACTGAAAACTTCGTCAAAATTTGTCGTTATAGAAGGTGATGTCATGGAAAGAGGATCACGAGATACCGTATAGTAAACAGTAAGATCCGGATATTGGTTCAATGTCACAAACCAGCGATAATAACTCTCATCCTGCTTAATTGTATATGTATCCTTTCCAAATCTGTTATCCAAATACCGGATGATCCTTTCTTGATCTTCTTTTGTATGACCACAGCCGCCGGATAAAACGGTACTGAACAGCAGGAATAAAATGACTATCGGTTTTAAAAATTTCATCTGCCCCACCTTTTATGTTACATACGCAGATATTCTCTACGCACAGAATCCCCTGATCCTTCTATAAAACAGCCGGGAGAATAGCTCCCGAAACCATTATGACGGCGCCGAATATAATCCCCAGTACACACAGGGATAAAACCATACCGGATGTATGACGGTACACCTGAACAGAAAACAAACTGTAATCTACGGGCCGCTTAGTTACGGCATTCACAAGAAACGCGCATGCTTTATCTCTGATACGCACTTCATCATTTAAGGAAACCGTATATGTGCCGGCTTCCGCCTGAAAGGAATACAATTTCAGCCTGGACTTGCTGAGCCCGGTCACAGCGGTACGCAAAAGAGGAGCACACAAGGGAACGGATTGTCCCGTATCCCGGTTGACAAGGGTCAGTCCAAATTCTCCGAGTGGCGCTTTTTTAAACTTTTCCCCGCTGAGCCATAAGCCATATTTCCCCCTTGCAGCAAGCGTAAATGTACCCGTTTCGTTGCTATAGGGCATTTCATAAATCATTTCAGCCTTAGCAAAACGAATAACATATTTGACGCTTATAATCAACAGGAACAGTCCTGCCGGTATTAATAAACAAAATAAGTATTTCATATTCCTCTCTCAAATAAAACTGTATAAAAGCACAAAATTGTCCGCCTGCCGCACCATTTTTTTACAGTCAGCCGCAAGTATCTGTACAGCAATAAATCTGAGTAACCGGCTTTAAGCACGGCGGATAAGCCATAGTGAGTATTACAGCAAGCCATCCACAATCTCAATGGTATACTTCATTTCCGATCACCTGCGGATACGGCTGTTTATGAGTTCCTTTGCCAAGCCGCAGGCCTCCGCTTCATTCTTACCGCTAAAATAATAAATACTGTTATCATCCATATCCGCTTCACTGTCCGTTGCTTCCAGCTGCAGACCGGGAATGTGCCGGATAAGATACTCATCGACTTCCCGGTTAATCTCCAACTCCCTGCTCACATGGAGCTCACCGCCGCCATAATTATAAAAACAGATTCTAATCATTGTCCCCCTCACAAAGACCTGTTCTTTTCGTAAGTCATATCCACCGCTTCAAATGCTGCAAACCTACCAATCTTATAACTGAATCCATTTCAGGCCATGAACATCCTGCAGCCTTAAGGAATGTCCGTCATGGCCGTTTTTTAATTCTATCCCCTTTTCTTCTACAGATATATGGGAATACCGGTGTTCCAAGCCGGCATATTTCCCTCTATGAATGTCAATCATGACACTGGTTATCGGCCTCCATGTATTGTTATTAACTGTTTCTGCCAGTAAATAATAGGCATCTAAAAACAGCAGGCCCCTTCCATACACCAAAAAGGGAAGAGCGACGTCCAGCAGCGGAAGTCTTGCCGAATAAATTCCATCTCCCCAAGGTGATACAATCGTCCGGTTCAATCCTATTTCGCTTCCGTAATAAGCAATAAGCGCATTTTGATCGCAAATATATAAGGGAACACCTTCTTCGGCTACGTAAAATTTTTCCGTGTCCTCTTCCCTTTCTTCTGTTTTATTTTCAATTTTATTGACCGGTTTATCATGCATATCAATCCATCTCATCAATCTTTCGGTTACTCTCTCATATCAAATCGAGGTCAATCATGCCGTTCCGCATATCTGCCACAAATCATATCCTTGTCCCCTTTTCTTCAAGCTTCCCTCTCCGGTCACCCGGCGATTTCCGCATCCTCTATGTTTCCGTTTTTATCCATACGCACAATGATGCAGTGTCCCCAGAAAATATCCCCGTCATCATAATACGCTTCTATTGATCCGTCGTTACGGAAAGCCAATTCGGACAAGGTGATCCGATCTGCAAATTGCTCTGCCGTGATTGGTTCCTCATCAGCATCGCCCAGCCAGTCGTTCGCTGTGTCCAGCATATGACCGGCAGCATAGGCGCGAAGCTGCCGATCCAGTTCGGGCATATTCATTTCATGCTTCTTATATGTGGCTAATGCAGCTTCACAGGTCTCGTCAGAACCTTCATCCGCATCTAAGGTAAACCCACAGTCCGGTGTCTTCATTTCGTACCATTTATACTGCCGGTTTAACAGAAAGTCTCCCCGCTGTGTGTGAATGTATTTAGGCTGCTGTAAATAGGCTGCCAGGGCTTCCAGCTCCTTCTGTCCGGCATCCCATTCCAGAACTTTCAGTACCAGGTACCGATTGTTCCATGACGCCACCCTATTCTCATCTAACATTTTGATTTTTGCTTTTCTGACTAAGAGCCTGTAAATCCCATACTGCTTGAAGTCATAGCCCCAGCCCGCTTCACGATCTGACGAAATAAGCCAGGTAAGAATCCCCTCACGCCGATCCAGCGCCCCTGTTTTGCAGTCTACGGTAGCATCCGTATAGACAAGAGGCCTGAGATAATCCTTCAAGTAAGCTGCGGCACCATTGGGCGCCTCTCGAAGCAGTGCATAGATTTCAATTTCTTCCTGCTCAAACTCCTCTTCAAATTCTTTTACACGTACAATACCCATCATGCCTCCTAATTTTTTAACAACCTGTTTTTATATAAGGATACCATATATTTTCTTCACAGAGTTTATAACCGGATTCCTATTTATATCCCTTGATTTCTTCTTCTGTCATGTTCAAAAGCCCGGCCACCCACATTCCTATGATATCGGAAAGAACGGGGGCACACCTGTATTCCTTTTCTCCATCCGGGTATGTACAGGAAAAAGCAGGTTCCCTTACAGCGGCTTCATAAAACTTCATAGAAATGCCAGTAATTGTTCCATATCAAAAACAAAGATTAGATTTCGCCATTCCACTGTGCCAAGAATACGCAATCTTTGATAACAATTTACAAAAATCTTTGAATAATTTCTCAAAATATTAAATTCTATTTATATATCTTGAATCGCAATAAGTAATATTATACTATCCTTTTAATTATTGTTAATGCTAAAATGTAATTAACAAAATTGGATTGAGGATATTAGGAGGCTTATCATGAAAAAACTTTCTCTCTTATTATTTAGCCTATGTATAATTGCTATTATTACTGGTTGTGGAGGGAATACAGGTGCAAATAAAATAGAAAAAACTGCTATTACTTATATGGAAATAAAGTCTGATGATATGCTTAATGATTATATTCTTGATATAGGAACCGCACAAAATAGATATAAAGATAAAAATGTGAAAATAACCGGTAAATTTTTAAAGAAAGGTCAATTTCATAACAGTAACCAATTCTATGCTGTTATTGGTTATAAAGTGGCTGCAGGAAGAACTTATACCATTTTAGTTGAATATCCTACTGACCGAGTTGAAGAACTAAATAAATTAAAGTTTGATGATTTTGTAGTAGTTAGTGGACATTGTGTTGGCCTCGTTAAGCAAGAAAATCCTACAGAAATTAATGTTCAAATTAAATTAGGTAAAACAGTTAATGATAAAGAAGCACCGGTCTCATCGACCGATACAGCCGCACCTACTACTAATGCTGAAACAAGTAAGATCTCGACTTCAACGACATCAAAGCCTGCGACTGAAGATGAACTTAGTATATATTCACCAAGTGCAACAGGTCTTTTTAAGTACTTCCACCAGCAAATTACAGAACACAATTTACGGGAAGCATATAATTGCTTTACTCCTGACTATAAAAATCAAATAGATTATAGTGGTTGGGCTCCTGGATATGACACTACACTAAAAAGTATCCCTATTGAAATTTCTACTATTTCCAATAGTGGCAGTAAAGCTGTTCTAAATTATCGATTGAAAGCCATTGACCGTGCCGGTGATTCCACCATTGAAAATTATTTTAAGGGGCAAGTTATCCTTTATAAAATTGACGGTAGATGGAAAATTGATGAAATTACAGCCCAAAAGGATTAAATATTATGAAAAGTACATGGAAATATTTTATATCAATTTTGCTGTTCTGTATATTTTGCACTTATGCAACAGCTTGCTCAAATGAATTAAAACCTGACATCTCCCCCAACGGCTCCCTTGCTGTAAAAGAACTCTCACCAGAAGAGAAAGTAGATAAAATTTTATCCACAATGACTGATTCTCAAAAAATTGGTCAGCTGATAATGATTGGTATCAATGGTCCAACTCTTGATGCTGATGCCAGATATATGATGACGGAATTTCCTTGTGGTAACGTTATTCTTTTTGATAGAAACATGAATACGCCAGAACAAGTAACAAAGCTTAACAAGGATATTTTCAAGACTATATTTGCCCAATCAAAAATTCCACCGTTCATTGCTATTGATCAAGAAGGCGGAATGGTTATGCGTATGGAAAATTATATGCCAGCATTACCTTCCGCCGAAAAAGTTGGCACTGAAAGTATTGAAAGTGCAAAAAACTTATCCATCCAGACTGGAAAGGCGTTAAAGAGCATGAAATTTAACTTAAACTTTGCGCCAGTTGTAGATTTAGATGCTGCTTATCATCGTTCCTATGGAAAAACGCCAGAAACCGTGATTTCTTTTGCAAAAACTGTAATTGAATGTTATCGCTCAACAGGTATCAAAACTACCCTGAAGCATTTTCCAGGAATTGGTAAAGTAAAAGTAGATCCTCATTTCGATGGTGATACAGTTAATTTAACCCATGAAGAGCTGAACCAAGAAGATGGTCGCCCATTCAAGGAGCTTATTGCACAAACCGATCCGAATGAAACTTTTATTATGGTTTCTAATGTAACTTTTCCAGCTTTAGATCCGAGTAATCCTGCTTGTATTTCAAAAATAATCATGACTGATTTACTTCAAACTGAATATGGATATGAAGGAATTATTCTTACTGACGACATGGAAATGGGGGCCATGTCAAAACATTATAGCTTTGCAGAAATGGGAGTAAAAGCGATTTCTGCTGGTGCAGACCTTATTCTTGTTTGTCAGGATTACAGCCATGCTCAGGAAGTATTTAATGGATTATTGAAAGCTTACCGCTTAGGTTTACTCGACCATAATTTAATTGACAGTAAAGTAAAAAAAATCCTTTTAGTTAAGCAAAATTTAACATAAAACATTACTAATTTTTGCAAAGATCTACGAAATTGGATAACAGTTTAGGGTATTCATTCGCATTATATTGCAATTTGTGGAAATGATTACATCCGTCAAATTCTAAAAATATATCTGCTACAGTGTTAGATCGAATTGTTGTATAACGCCTTATTTAGCAAAGTATATCATTGAAATCTGGCATATCGCCAGACTTTTTTCAGTGCTTTTAAAATCCTAAATCACCGCCAAAAATAACGGCAGAGAGACCGAACCATTTCACAATCACATCATACAGAATCCAGGGCAGGAAAAGAAACAAAGGTGTCGCCAGGAAATACATGGCTTCAACTGCCGTTATGGCTGCATCCAGAAGCGCTCCGCCCAGATAGGCTGTATCCCAACTTTTTATGGCTTGATAGAGTACCAGGATATCTCCCCTGCTGTAAGACGAAGAGATGAGTTTTTCCCGGACTTTCCAACCGTAACAGTACACAATAATCTCCCACACGAGGAGTACTTCCAACGCAGGCAGGCAAAAGAGAAACAGTACCATCCAGAAAGAGCCTCCCCAAACGGCAATGCGGTTTATGATTATATATTGAAGTATATATATCTTAATTAACATAACCAGGAAGAACAGGGGAATCAGCAAAAAAATCAAGGGAATTTGAAAGAGTCGTTTAATGTCCATCATCTACACACCGCCCTTATGTCATCACAAGTTTTCAGAAGCATATCTCACGGTTCTTTTATCAAATCCTGTACCTCCATGCATCCGCACAAGTGCAGCTCAGAAACACCAATTCCGTTCCTTAAAGCATTGGACCCCATGCTGCCGAAGCTCTTTCATCAGTAAATCCGTGGATAAATCAATGATGTGTTCATTGGTAATCCAAACTATATGTCCATAGTACACGCTGCCGTCAAAAGAAATCCACCGGCACCGATGACCATTCATTTTAATCACCCGTAATTCACCCACATAACCGCCCAGACTCCAACGGCCTTTTATAGGAAATTTTACAAATTGTACTTCTAAAATTTCATTCAGCTTATATGTATGAGCAAACAGTCCGTACCCTATAGTCAGGCTGTCTCCTTTGAATCGGAGAACTTTATACCGTTCCCGCGCAGGAAGAGAGGAGAGTTTCATTAAATTATACGTCGCGGCTCCTATACAGACAGCCGCTATTAGCATAAAAGCCAATAATACCGTTTCCATCATTCCATACCCCGCTGATAAACATCTTCTGCTGTCTCTTCAGCCCGTTTTGCCACTTTTTTCTGCCTTCCGTTATTTCCTATAGACAGAAGAAATACCATGTCTTTTTAACTCCTCCCGTAAATACGCTATGGTCCGCTCGATATCTTCTCCGGAATCGAGGATCGGGCAGAATTCTCCGGTGCGGGATCCGCTGTCAAACTGGAACGGTCCGCTTCTTGTCCCGTCTTTCATGATAATCAACATCTTTCCTGCATGAGCCCATGGAATGCGCCAGCTGTGCATGCAGGAAAAAATGATCGTTGCTATCTTATCCTTTTCATACCTGACAGAAAATAACGCACGGACAACCAGCTGATTTCCTTCTATGGTAAAGATTCCGGTGTGCAAATGAAATTTCTTCACTAAGAAATCCAGCATCCACTTAAAAATATACAGAAAACCAAAAATGAAAACCAAGCATTCAAACAATTCATCCATATAATGCCTCAAATCACAAGATAATTTACTTCTGTAAACAAGGCCTCGGAAATATCCGGCCGTTCCCTGAATCAAAAACAGATACCAAGGGAATCCTTTACGCAGAAGGCTAACCTTTCATACCTGTGCGGATCGTCTCCGCCAGCCTGGCATACCCCGGCGCACCTTTGTATTTCCGGACAGATGCCAGCAGCCTGCCGTCCGCATTTTCCTGAAGCCATAATTCGATACCGTCATATACATCATAATTGAACGTATTTTCATATGTTTCATCAAAATACAAATCAATCATTTTTTCCAGAGCGGCAGGGAGATCGCTTTGTGCCAGCGCTTCATACTCTTTCATCAATCTTTCCATTTCATCATACGCATCCGCCATGCTTTCTCCTCCTTCGGCCGCCACCGTCCGGACACACAAAAAAGAAACGAACCTTCATTTCTTGGGCCGGTCTCGCAAAACGGCTCGTGACAAAAAAGAGAGCCGCGCCTTGCAGACTCTCTTTATATGTCATCATTTTATTCATTCTTGGAGCAGCATTTTCAAATCGTACCCATAACCGGCAGTGCGGTCGCAGGCAGTCTTCTGCCACTCCTCATGCGCCGTGCCGTCCTTATGGAGGAAGTACCCGGAATCTAGGTAACGGATGATGACAAATTCCGAAGTGCTCTGCCCGAAACCGTCACCCCGTGAGAAATCAATTCCATGCCCTGTATTTCTGGTCATGACGGCTTCCAGCAAAGGAACGGTCAAAGCGTTCAAGGTAACGGTCATTTTCGGCATGTCAAAGAAAAATCTTCCTTTATCCGTAGTATAGATGCACAGATTGCTGATCGTACCGTTTGTAATGCATTTGACACGGCGGATATCATGGATGGGGATTTCCTTTTTCCCATTTGTAATCACCCCTCCGGACAGGCGGGTTTCCCTCTTTTTAAAGTAAGAATAATCCAGCGGCAAGTCCAGTGTGTCCAGATTGTCCGGAAAATCATCAGTCAGCTTATGACGGGCAAAAGCGGTAATAATGGCTTTGGTCTCCCGTATATTATGGCCGCCAGAGGTATTGTACCGATCCGTATCCAGCTCAGAAGCCATATTTTTCCAGTTCCGGCCGCGGAAAATAAGGTTATAACTGATGTTCGAATTCAGGTAACGTAAAGGCAGAATCCCATTTACGTCTTCAAAGTCCACATCTTTTAAAACTTCCCCATTGCTGTCTTTATACAGCAGACCGTTTCTGCTGACCGTCAGTACATGTCCGTCTTTTTCTTCCAGAATGACGGGCTGCGTATCAAATACAGATATCATGTTTTTCCTCCTGTGCACCTATAACGTTTTCAAAATGATTTCTATGACAAGCCCATGATTTTATTCAGCGGGATAACTCCCCTCTGGTTTTTGATTATAACATAAACATAACGGCAGCGGTATAAATCAGATCGGCCCGTTATCACTTATTTCAAGCTTTCTGCCCGCCGGTTCATAGCGGAGTATATAGCGCCTGCCGCCGGTAAATCGGACCGTCTGTTCCTGCTGCTTTCCCTTACTTGGAAAAGACGGTATATTCGACAGCTGGTGCCGCAAGGTATATCCCGCCATTTCCAGCCTGTGCTCCCCGGGAAGAATATATACGCTCTTTCCGACCACAACAGCCGCTTTCGATTTTTGAATCGGCACGCCGTCTACGGAAAGGATTACGGCGCCGACGGCTTTCAGGAAACCGCCGCGTCTTTTCATCCGGATAAGGGCATGAGACGGATTCCTTTTCCGCCACCGCCATGCCAGCACAATACTTCTCATGTACACAAGGATGATACCCAATATAGGCATGCCGGGCGCCAGTAAAAATGCTTTTTCCCTAAACCGGGTCAGCACAAAATCCAATCCCAAAAAGAGCAGGGTTATCAAGGTGAAAATGATGCCTCCTATTTTCAGCGCCTGCTTCCAGAAACTCTCTTCATAAGCAGAGCGGAGCTCCATGATCACCACACTCATATACACAAAGAGTATGGTCCCCGTTGCTATGATCAGGAACGGCAGAGATATGGAATTACTCATGACCTTTATTCTCCTTGGATGTTTTAAAATTGGAGGAGCTTTTCTCCTTCTTTGCCAAAAGCATTTTATACCTTTCTCTTAAATCAGAAGAATATACTTTCGGTAGGTCAGATTCTTTCACTGCCTGCCATAGGACAGCCGCCGCCCGCAGCGGATAACGAAATCCCATGTTCCTTTTATCCCGGAAGAAATCTTTTACAAATCGGTTCCACTCACAAACCGATGCGTCATATTTTGCATAGCCCGATTTCCCCCGGTATACATCCAGCATGTCCTGCATGGTAAACGATCTGTCTTCTTCCACTTTTACTTTCCGCCATGCCGCCGCCATATCCGCCGTGAATTTAAAAGGCCTGGTTCCTGTCTGTTTCGCAAAATACTCCCTGAAAAAAGCGTTAAAGGAAAAACCGCAGTCCAAAAGCGGCGTATGTAATTCTATATCAGATACTTTTTTAGAAAGGCGCGGTACACCTTTCCTTTCCGCCAATTTTCCGCAAAAGTACTCTGCTATATGATGATTCAGTTCCTGTTTGGTTCCCCTGTATTCGATCCCGAGTTTTCTGCATATACCGGACAGTTCTTTACGGTACCAGTAGTATTTTTTGAACTCTTCATAAGAGGCCAATGTCTCAAAATCAGGCCGTTTTTCCATTTAATCCTCCTGAAGATAACGCTGACAGACAGAATGCACCTATCCGTATGATTGTCATTTTCCCTCATTAATATTGAATATCTTACGTTTCCTGTCAAATATAATTTGATAGTGTCGGCCGGCTTTCAGTGCAACGGTCTTTTCACACCGCCCCTCCTCCACAGGAAATGAAGGCCGTTTATAGCCATGCCTTGCTGTGTATCCCGCCAGCTCCAGAGTGTGTTCCCCCGCGCGGATATATGCTGTCCTTCCCGCAACAACCGCATCATTGGAATATTGAACGGGAACCCGGTTTATGGAAAGGAGCATGACGCCCCGCTCTTTCCACAACCCATAGCGGTATTCCATCCTGACGACAGCATATAAAGGATTTTGTTTACGCCACCTCCGTGTTTTTCTGTAAGTAAAAGCAAGCAATAAACCTATCTCAAGTACCGCAATTCCTGTGAGCCACAAAAGAAATGACGGCCCCGCTTTCTCCCATGACAGAAACAGATTAGAAAGTGCTCCTATCCCCAACACGAGAACAATAGAAGAAACTGCAGCCGTCGTTACGATTTTCCCCTTCCCTATCGGTTTCTGATAAGACGAACGTATAGGAAAGCAAAAAGCTGCCACGATGAGAAGAAATCCCCATCCCGCCACCAATCCCAAAATTTCCGCCGGTACGCTTGAAAACATCTCTCTCCCCTTCTTTTAATTCGCCGGATCCTTCCGCATCCCCTCTTCCACAAACGGATCCTCTGTCCACAAAACAAGCACACCGGCAACACTGCCGCGGCAAGGGACATGTAAAGGCTTTTCCTTTACCGCCCGGCCATCCATCTTACAAAAATCAGACTGGCCGCAGCCATTCCCGTAGCAACAGCGATCGTAGCCCCCATGGACAAAATAATGGAAAAATAGTAAAAGTCCCTCCGCAATTCGGGCACAATTCCGGAATCAAGGCGCTCGGACTGCCGGGCTTTCCACAGAATCCACCACCCAAGAGGCACACCGTTAATTACACCACAGACAATATACGCCAGAAGGAGAGCTGCCATCATGCCCACATCAGACTCATTAAAATACCACGTATTCATGCCGAGAATAACCGTAACGGCAAGCCATGCTCCCAAATCAATCTCTATCCGTTCTGTCAATGTCAGATTTTTCAGAAGCCGTCCGAGTCTCACCCGATATCTTTGCAGGGAGCGTACCGTATCCAGACCAACAAGCAGGACAGCAGTCAATACAGCGACGCTTCCCAGAAACCATCCCATACTGTCCATTCTGACGAAGCTCCTCTCATTGCCTGTCTCTCTTTACTATATGATTATCTTTGATAATGCTGCCCACCACGTCTGTTATATTTTCCGCCGCATAAGTTACACTGTCCGGATCATGCACGTAGCAGAGAATCTGCCCCTCTTTCCCCGCCTTTCCGGGCGCAAAGTCCAGCATCAGGTAGCAGCTGTCACAATACTCCGCAAAGGGAAACCATTTCGTGTGAAATAAATAAGGCCGCAATTTTTCATCTGCCATCCGATTTATATCTTCTTTAGAAAAATAATCAGGAAAATCTGTCAGCAGTGCATCCCTGTTCTGAAAGTATCCCTTTACACGCCTTATCTGTTCTAAAGACAAGAGAGAAAATGCATACTCCCCCTTTCCCAATACGCAGGGCAGCATGCTGAAAAAACCGCTGCCGTTCTTATAGCGGTAAAGCTTTTTCCAGTCTTCAGGCAGAGAAACTCCATAGTCTTCTTCAAAGGTTTGAAGCTCCTTGTCCGAAGCGCCTTTTATTTCTTCATAAGCAGAAAAATATTCTTCCTCTACAGGATCATCCAGCCCCAGTTCTTCAAAATTTTCGCATACATATATCTCTATTGCCTTTATTTTTTCTATGAGATTCATCTGCTCCTCCGTTTCAGATACACCGCCGGTCTAACATATCACTCCAGGAAAATATGCCACCAACTCAATATGTCACTCAATGGAACGCCACCGATGAAATACGCCATGAATCCCCATATCACCCACCCCACTCCGTACAGAAGCACCTTGTAAAGATAGGGCGCCGCCAAAAGAAATATAATAACTACCCCTGCTATGATGACAATCTTTTTCATTTTATTTTCTGTATTCATTCCCCATTCTCCCTTCACGAGCCGGATCTATCATATCTTCCCATTTGATGACTCTCAACTCCCGCAGCAGACATAAAACACAGGAATCCCGTCAGGATTATCGATAAGCCCGTTCCCTTCGCATTCATGTCCTTCATACTCCATTCCTTCCAGAAATACATGATCCCCCAGCTCTTTATCTGCCATCAGGTTCTGTAACTTGAAAATGAGTTCCTGCAAAGTAAATGCTTTCCCGTTATCCGCTTTCAAATGTGCCATGATTTCTACCTGCCACATATCATTATCCTTATTTTCCTCTTTCAGATCATCTTCTTCATTCAGCCGTTCATTGTCATATAGCTGTGCCGGGCTCCGTATCCATGCTTCATAAATGACAAGGATTTCCGGTTCCTCCAATACAAACTCATCGGCCATGCCCTCCGACCAGTCATCAGGATACCGTTTCGCCATATACATATTGAAGTCACGGGCAAATGCATCCGGTAAGTACTCCTGTTGGTTAAAAATCCATTCTATGGCTGAAACTTTTTTATACTTTTCCTCTTCCCCACTGCCCTCATTGTCCGGCCGCGCCTTCAAATAATAAGCACTTAGCCGGGGAAATGACGACGGATTCATCTTTGCCAGTTGAGTCAGATCCGGCCGTAAATCCATCATTTCCAGACACCAGTCAATCACTTCCGGCGTCTTACTGCCTGTGATCGCCTTTTCAATCATTTCAAGCGCTTTCCATTGGTACAAAAACTTCTTTTCCTGCAGACGCAAAGAAATAGCGGCACAGGCATAGCCGTACCGGTAATACCACTTGGCATCCCGCTCCTGTTCTTTGACCAAGTCCAGCGTTTCCATCGCCTTTTCAGGCTGAATGCTGTTATTATAAGCAACGGCAAGCTGATTCAGCAGTTCCGCACTTAATGCATTCGTACCGACAGATGTCAGAATACGGATGACTTCTTTCGAATCAAGAGATTTGATCCTTCTTATTTTTTCTTCTTCACTCATTGACAAAAAACCTTTAATATTCTCCATAAATTTCTCTCTCCGTTAAAATCCGGGAAATTTATTCTTTTATAGACTGCAGCTTCCCGTTTCTGCGCATTTACACCAAAAGACCGGAACTCCCGGGCCGGACAATTACGCTTCCGATTCTCCCGCAAAATGACTTTCCGCTTCTAAAAGGCGATATACCAGTTCCCCCGCATCATATAAATCCTTTTCTTTCAGGCTTTCACGATTGGTATGGAAATCTGTCATTCCCACACCGACCAGGACGGAAGGAAATCCTTTCACACAGAAAAAGTTCGCATCGCTTCCTCCTCCGCAGGGCGCTGTTTTTACAGCAAATCCCGCTTCTTTGCAGGCCATGCGGAATAAATTCATAAGCGGCGCGGTTTCTTCGATACGGAACGCGTCGTATTCTTTTACTTTTTCTATTTCCAGTGTGCCGGAAGGAAATGTCCCGGCGGCATTTTCAAAAGCGGCCACCATTTCACCGACCAGCTTTTCCAATTTTCTTTCGTCACGGCTCCGTGCTTCCGCTTCTACCACACAAAGTTCGGGGATTATATTCGTCGCGCGCCCGCCGGTAATCGTTCCGATATTGCAGGTTGTCTCTTCATCAATCCGTCCCGATGGGCACGAAGCAATGGCTTTTGCCGCCATGGCAATGGCATTCAATCCCTTTTCCGGTTCCATGCCGGCATGGGCCGCTTTCCCGTGAAATGTGAATTTCATCGCGTAATGCGACGGCCCTGCGGTGAAAACATGCCCTGCTTCCCCGTCCGCGTCAAACGTATAGCCGAAATCAATATCCTGCAGATATTTTTCTTCAATATTCTTTGAACCGACAAGACCAATTTCCTCCTGTACCGTAAAGATAGCGGTAACCTTCCCGTGAGGAATGAAATTTTCCTTCATCAGCGCAAGTCCTTCCAAAATAGCCGCCACGCCCGCTTTGTCATCACTCCCGAGAATGGTTTCGCCGCGGGAACGGTACACGCCGTCCTCAAGAACAGGATCAATCCCCCGGCAGCATTCCACACAGTCCATGTGTGCCGTGAGCGCCACTGACGGAAGCCCTTCCGCATTTGCAGGAAAAACGGCAATCAGGTTGCCGCTGTCCCCCCCTTCTACGGAACCGTTATTGTCCTCAATGATTTCCGAGGCCCCCAGCGCTTTCAATTTCTTTTTCAAAAGGTCGCACACTTCCCGTTCCCCTTTACTGGGCGCATAAATGCGTACCAATTCTTCAAACGTTTCTCTCATTCTTTTTTCGTTGACCATGCTAACCTCCTGTGACATGTATCTGTGTCTGTTGTAAAACTCATCCGTTATGAAGGAGCTCTTACTCTGCTTCGGGCGCTTCCTTGTTTTCTTTTTCCTTTTCTTCCATCTCTTTCCTTTTTTCTTCCTCCAGCCAGAAGCCTTTCCGCAAAGCATGCTCCCCGAATTTTTCCTGTATGGCGTCCATCACTGCTGCCGCTTTGGCCTGCTTTTCCCTCACAGTCGAAAAAAGATCCACCGTTTCCAGCGGCGGCGCCAGGTTGGATGCTGTCACTCCGATCAGGCGCACCCCCTCATTCATGTAAATCCGTTTTTTGAGTTCCAGCGCGGCGGCATATATTTCCTCCTGCAAATCTGTCCCCTCTTCCAGAGAAAGGGAACGCGTCACTGTACGAAATGAAGCAAACCGTATCTTAAGGGAAATCGTCCGTCCCGCCAGCTTGTGCCTGCGGAGCCGCTTTGCCACCACATCGCTGTGTATGGCGATCTGCCGGTCAATGTCTGCAGGTTCCGTCAAATCCTTTTCGTAAGTCGACTCGTCTCCGATGGACTTAATCCGCCGTGACGCCTCTACGGCACGGTCATCCACGCCGAAAGACAGCCTTTGTATGAGAGACGCCTGGTTCCCCAAAACGGAAGCCAGTTTTGCGAAGGGCGCTTTTTGTATATCTCCGATTGTCAAAAACCCCGCATTCCGCAATTTCCTTTCCGTCACGTTTCCTACACCCCAAAGGCGGCGCACGGGAAGGGGCGCAAGGATTTCCCTTTCTTTCCCATAAGGGATGATACGGAGACCGTCAGGCTTATCCAGATCGCTTGCCAGCTTTGCCAGGAATTTATTGGGCGCGATGCCTGCCGATGCCACAAGCTCCGTTTTTTCTTTTATTTCCGCTTTGATGGCACGGCCTACCGCCCCCAGAGTTTCATACTTCCCGCAAAGACCTGAAATATCCATGAATGCTTCATCTAAAGAAAGCGGCTCGATTTCCACCGCATAATGCAGCATGATCTCATGAATTTCAGCTGAAACGGCTTTGTACACCTCGAAGCGGGGCGCTGCAAAAATGGCATCAGGGCAAAGCTCTTTCGCTTTTACCGCGGGCATGGCGGAATGGACGCCGAACGCGCGGGCCTC
>OHMH01000360.1_pt1 | contig 25469 bp, 28 predicted proteins | sample 1569311 | NCBI WGS metagenome assembly OHMH01 (sample SAMEA3879503, study PRJEB24766) | human gut metagenome | biome: human-associated habitat; feature: feces | place: USA | collected 1985/1987
TATTAGGATCTAAATGTATGGAAATCAAAGTCTCTTACGTGCAAGCACGACGATTTATTGATTTCCATACATTAATCCTGAATAGTTACCCTTAATTAATAAAACTTCACAATATCTTCCGGTGTCTTACGCTTTGGTTTGTTTGGAGACTCTGCGCCATATCCTACTGCGATTACAGCGACAATGGTCTCTGTCTCCGGCACACCAAGGATCTCACGAATCTTGTCACTGTCACGAAGTCCCATGATAAGGGTATCCAAACCAAGTTCTTTTGCTTTCAGGATGAAGTTTTCATTATGAAGTCCAAGGTCATAATAGCCCCAGCCATTTCCACATTCGTTGTCCGGATTTCCCTCGCGGTCAAATCCTGCGCGATTCGATACAAATGTCGTCACGACAAGTGCGGCTCCGTCTACTTTTTTATCGTTTCCGTGAAGCAGGCATTTCTGTGCGAAATCTCTGCTCTTGTCCGCATCGAGGATACAATAATATCTCGCCGTCTGTGAGTTTTTCCACGATGGCGCCTGAATCGCCGCCTCAACGATCTCATTTATCTGCTCTTTTGTCACTTTTTTAGAATCATCGTAAGAACGTACGCTTCTTCTGTTTTCTAATACTGTCTGAAATTCCATGAATATGTAACCTCCGTTTCTGCTGTGTTAGTCATTTCTAACTGTATCATATCACATTTAGGGCAAAAGTCAACGCCTAATTTTCAGTCTTTGGTTTTAGAAAAATAAGTCGCAATTGCATAAATATCGAGTTTTATGCAATAAGACTGTTTTATTCTTCGATAAAAATGAAGATTTATCGTGAGATAGCTTTTGTTTCTGTCGATTGTCAGACCATAAGTTTACATCATTTAAACACGCAAACTTCGCAAATACCCTTTTTGTTCGTCCGTTATCCGGTAACTTTCGACTGCTTTTTGAATTGTTTTCCGATGAACCCAGTCTGAAAACCGGTGCTCTTCCACATAGGGAATAATCGCATCCCACTGCTTGGCAAGTGCCGTCGCCATGTACCACGCGATCATCATATTGACGTAATATTCCTCGGAGGTTACGCCCGCGACAAGGTCTGCATACTCCGGTTTAAAATCCTCATCCAGATACAGGCGCATCAGCATTCCGATTCCATAGCGGATCGTATACGTTTCTCCCGAATGGATCCATTGTTTGATATGCGGCAGAAGTTCTTCTTTGTGCCCGGCAAAACATTTTGGCGCCGGGAGATCGCAGGTCGCCCAGTTGTCAATATAGGGAAGAAATTTTTCTATTTCTTTCAAACATTTATCGTATTCTTTGATACTTGTAATAAGCATCATATGCAGATTATTTTCCTCATAATATGTATGCGGAATGTCTTGTAAAAAAGCGGCTGCGTCCTCTGTCTTTGCAAATTGTTTTGCGTATTTGCGAAGCACCGGAGTACGGATTCCGATGATATTTTCCTTCTCCATATCCGGGATCAGTTTACTGTGAAAATCACGGTATTTTTCATCTTGTAATTCAAACAATTCTGCCTGTATTTTTTCTCTATTATATGCCATTTCAAATCTCCTTCATTGCCTTCCGGAATTGGAAGAAAAACAGTATCGCCGTAAATGTCACCGCGATCGTATCTGCTACGGGTTCTGCCATATAAACCGCACTTGTTTTATCCTGCAAAACAGCCGGCATAATATAGATCAGCGGAATCAATAATACAAACTTTCGAACGACCGCAACCACAATAGAACTCAGGGCTTTGCCCAATGAATTAAATGCCATCTGGCAGGAAATCTGTATTCCAAACAGGAACATTGCCGCGAGATAAATCCGCAGTGCTTTTTTGGTAAATGCAAGCAGCACCGCATCGGTGGTAAAGATTCCTGCAAACACCTGTGGAAATATCATAATAAACGCCCACAGTATAATGGAGTATACAAGACTCGCTTTTAATAAGAGAAAAAATGCACCCTTTACCCGGTCCGGATTTTTGGCTCCGTAATTGTAACTCATGATTGGCTGCGCTCCTTGTCCAAGGCCCTGCAAAGGAAGCATCGCAAACTGCATGACGCTGGTAAGAATTGTCATTGCTCCCACTGCCACATCTCCCCCATATTTTAATAGAGAAGAATTAAAGCAGACCGAGATCACGCTTTCACTTGCCTGCATGATAAACAGGGAGGCCCCCAATGCCAGACAAGGCAGAAATACTTTTGGCACCAGCCGCAGATTTTCTTTTTTAATACGGAGTGTCGTCTTTTTTCCAAAAAGAAAATGAAGCACCCAGATACACGAACACCCCTGCGAAAGGATCGTTGCAAGCGCCGCTCCGCGGACGCCGAGGCCACAGGCAAAAATAAATATCGGATCCAGCATGATATTGATCACGGCTCCGATCAGAACGGAGTACATCCCAATTTTTGTAAATCCTTGTGCCGTAATAAACATATTCATTCCCAATGTCAATTGAACAAATATCGTACCGATGGCATAAATATTAAAATAGCTGACCGCATATTCAATTGTATTTTCGCTGGCTCCGAATGCAAGCAGAAATGTCTTCCCGCCGAGCAGCATAATCACTGTCAACACGATGGAAATAAGAATCTGCAGGGTAAAACAATTGCCGATAATTTTTTCTGCCGATCGCGAATCGCCTTTTCCCAAAAGGATAGAAGCCCTCGGAGCACCGCCATTTCCCACGAGCGCCGCAAAAGCCGACAAAATCATAATAAGCGGCATACATACGCCGACTCCCGTGAGCGCAAGCGCCCCCACTTCCTGAATATGACCGATATAAATCCGGTCCACGATATTATAAAGCATATTGATCATCTGCGCGATGACAGTAGGAATCGCAAGTCGAAATAGCAATTTGCCGATTGGTTCTTTTACTAAAAAATCTTTGTTTTGTTCCATTACAATTTTACCTTTCTTTCTTTGCTAAATGCATGGTATATTTTCCGCCCATTCTTTTTGGTATACGTTCGTGCCCGGAACCACAGGACATTTCCTTTTTTTGTATAGACAAGCCGCAATGTACATTTTCCTTTTTTCAACTTCTTTTTAGCCACTTTCAGTTTTGTATATTTTTTGCCTTTTCGCTTCACATACAATTCAAAATACGTCGCCTTTTTGTCTGTAACCGTTACGTAAACGAGATGATTTTTATCCCTCTTCTTTATTTTGATTTTCGGCTGGATTTCTTTGATCTTTTTTGTTGCCTGAAACGCTGCCGGTGTTTCGGAAGGTTTCGATGTCGTAAATGCCTCCGGTGTTTGGTAGGTTTCCGGCACAACGGACGGCTCTGGTGTTTGAGAGGTTTCCGGTGCAGCGGACGGCTCCGGTGTGGCTGACGGCTCTAATGTAGGTTGCACGATATCCGGCTGCTTACAGGTCAATACGATTTTCTCATCTTCATCCGAACTTGGGTGAAAGGTAATGGAATACAGATAAAATACGTATTCGCGCCCCGCCTCTTCGGCTTCTTCCGGATATTTACAGGTTCCTATTGTAATATATTTTGAACCGGATAATGCGTCTTCTCCCTTAATCGCTGTCGTCTCTGTTCCATATTTTAAGTTTGCCCCTTCGCTCCCATCAAAAAAGAACGGATACATTTCTTCTGCCGTCATGGTGTAATCTGCGTTTAACAGCATTCCGTTTTCCATATTCGCCAGAAGGGTTTCGTCCGCAAAATCAACCATAAGCTGAGAACCCACTTTGGCTTTTATCGAAACCGAAGAATATTGGCTGAGATCCATGTCCTCCGGCAGTTCAAACGCCACCCTCTGGCACCGCTCCTGAAGCAATAATTTAAGGCAGGACACCCCCTCATCATCCACCGTCTGCAAGATGCCCGGCTGGTCTCCTTTTGCCCACAACTCTTCTAATTCATATACTTTATCCGGTTTTCCCTCTGCCGGATTCCACTCTTTCCAGGAAAGATTCGGGTATGTCTCCCGTATCTTTTTCCAAAAACTGCTATTTTCCGGAATATACATGGTTCCCGTCATTTGCGCAAAAAACTGTCTTTCTTTTTCTTCGGATTCAAACGTAAGTTTCTCGCCCTGCCAATAAATATCACACTGCGTAAAAGATCCGATTCCCACTGTCGTTATCTCTTTTGGCATAACAATCTGACTTAATCCGTCACACCCGGCAAACGCATTATTTTCGATTTTCTGCACCGTATTTGACAATTTTAATGTCGTCAAATTTTTACAGCCGCTAAATGCTCTCGTTTTGACCGACTGCACATTTGCCCCGATATTCACTTCCTTCAATGACGTGCATCCGCTAAAAGCCCGATCCCAGATCGTTACAAAACCATTTTTAATCGAAACTCTTTCCAAATTCTTACAGTTTGAAAATGCTTCCTGATCGATGACGAATGCCTGCTCGATTTCTATTTCTGTAAAAGCTTGACACTCCGAAAAAATCTCTTTGTTTATCCAATTCACAGACCCGATTTTTACCGTTTTTAGCTGCGGACAATCCGTAAAACTACCAAGTTCATTTACTTCTTGTAAGCTTACGGACTTCAGATTTGGCATATTATGTATGGAAACCGAAAAGTTTCCCGCCCCCAATACAATCTGTTTGATCTCTTCCGGTTTAGCAACCTCTGCAACCACACCATCGATCGGATATAAATCTACAACATAACAGCTGGGGGTCGTTTTGTTCATACGATGCCCTTCCAATGTTCCATCGCTGCTAAATGTCCACAACAAATCCGTGCTTTCCTCATAATATGTTTTTTTCTCTGTCGTATCGCTTTCTGCTTTTACTTGTTTATTATTGGGATATAAAAATCCTGAAACCGTGGAAAATAGCATGGCGATCAGTAGTATTCCCACGATATTTCTTTTTTGCCGTAAATTCAAAATCATTATCTCCTCATGCATGTGTTATTTTTGAGTCGGTACTTTTATCGTACTAAACCATTCCCAAGTTGTCAATAACTTAACCCGATTTGTCCACACTTTCCTCTTCACAGAATTTTCAAAGATCATTTTAGGTTTATTTTATTTTCATCTACTATACTAAGAAAAAAGTTTAAGGAGGATACGCACATGAAGCATCTTTAGAAAAACCGGTTTTTTACCGAAGTAAATAGCACAAAATATTTTGTACAGGAGGTTCCTTATGAAACTATTATTGGCAGAAGATGAACGTGAACTATCCGATGCGCTGACCGTTATTTTGACACACAGCAATTATCTGGTAGACGCGGTATATACCGGAACAGATGCATTAGATTACCTTCAAGTCGAACATTATGACGGCGTGATCCTCGATGTGATGATGCCCGGAATGGACGGTTTTGAAGTGTTAAAAACGGTGCGCGCTGCCGGAAATACGGTACCGGTTCTCATGCTTACTGCCAGAAGTGATGTGGACGACCGTGTAACCGGACTTGATCTTGGTGCGGACGATTATCTGACAAAGCCGTTTGCCACGAAAGAACTGCTAGCCAGAGTCCGCGCTATCACAAGGCGGGTTACCGATGCTTCCAGTTCGCAGCTCACACTCGGGAACGTCACATTGGACTGTGCTTCCTTCGAGCTGATGTGCGGCGGACAGACACTTCGCCTGAATCGCAAGGAATTTCAATTGTTACAGTTGTTTATGAGTTATCCAAACCAAACCTTTTCTGCCGAACATCTGATGCAGAAAATATGGGGTTACGAGAGTGACGCCGAGATCAATGTCGTATGGGTAAACATCTCGAATTTACGAAAAAAATTTGCTGCCCTTGGTGCGGACATTTATATACGTTCGCACCGCAATCAGGGCTACCAGATTGAGGTGAAGCGATGAAGAAAATACGAAGAAATTTTATCGTCATTGCCATGCTCTCTATGTTTTTGGTACTGTCGGTCATTATCGCCGCATTGAATTACATTAATTACCAGAAAATGGAAAAGGCTCTGGACGATGTCACTCGTATTCTTGAAATCGGAAATGGCAGTTTTTATGAATCTCCGGATCCATCTGAGGAGGACCACGACCCTTCGATCCATTCCTATCAGGAAGAAGATAATCCAAAGGCTCATAACAAAGTGCCGGAGCCACCGAAAAGCATATCGGAAGAAACCCCTTATCAAACCCGTTATTTCACGGTACGCTACGATGCTTCCGGCACAATATATGCCACTTCTGTCGGACACATTTCCGCTGTCAATGCCACGCAGGCACGATCCTACGCTGCCGAAGTATACGACTCGGCACCGGGTACCGGTTTTATCGACATTTACCGCTATCGAACCGTAAAATCAGGCGACCGCGTTTTATGCATTTTTATTGATGCAGAAAAAGAGTTATCCACTTATCGTGGGTCACTTATTACCAGCATAGCAATTTCCGCAGCCGGCCTGTTTTCCGTATTTTTACTGCTATGCATATTTTCAAAACTCATTCTTCGCCCGGTCGAAGAAAGCTATCGGAAGCAAAAACAATTTCTTACCGATGCCGGGCATGAATTAAAAACACCTCTTACTATAATCGATGCAAATACCGAAGTTTTGGAGATGGAAATAGGATCTTCAAAATGGCTGGACAGCACGAGAAATCAGGTGATTCGACTTACTAATATGGTGAAACAGTTCACTGCATTAGCAAAAATGGATGAAGCACAGGGATTTTTGCAGAAGTCACGTTTTTCACTTTCGCATGCGTTAAGTGAAACCGTCGATCTGTTTATCCCCGTCGCCACATCCACCCATCACACACTTCAGGTATCGTGTGCGGAAGATCTGTACTATGTCGGCAATGAAGAGCAGTTTCGACAACTCTTCTGCCTGCTTTTAGATAATGCGATCAAATATTCAGCGCCGGATTCCACGATCGAACTCACGTTAAGCAAGCGTGGAAAACATCTTTGTTTTATCATTTGCAATGAATGTAACGGCCTCGAAAAAGGTTCGCAGGACATTTTATTTGAACGCTTTTACCGAAGCGATTCTTCCCGAAACTCTTCCACCGGTGGTTCCGGCATTGGTCTTTCCATCGCCCATTCCATCGTGGAAAACCACAGGGGAAGCATCCATGCAGAAAGCTCCGATGGAAAAAGTTTACAGATCAAAGTTCTTTTATAAGTTCTTTCAGTGTCGCCGCAGACTGTTCCAATTTTTCTCGTTCTTTTTGATCGAGCGATATTGGAACGTGCGTCTCGACACCGTCAAATCCCACAATCGTAGGCATGCTAAGCGCTACATCTTCAATCCCATAAGCTCCCTGGAGCACCGTAGAAACAGGAAGAATTGACTTTTCATCGCGAATGATACATTCGCAGATCCGTTTGACCGACATCGCAATTCCGTAGTACGTCGCCTGTTTTTTCTGTATAATATCATACGCACTGTTTTTTACGCGGCTGGCAATTTCTTCCATTGCCGTATCGTGATTATAAAATCCACGCATTTCACAAAAATCATGCACCGGAATCCCCGAAACATTGGTACTGCTCCACGCCACGATCTCACTGTCGCCATGCTCTCCAATAATAAACGAATGGACACTCCGGTTATCCACACTCAGGTGTCTGCCAAGTTCATACTTTAATCTCGCCGTATCCAGCACCGTTCCAGAACCGATCACCCGCTCTTTGGGAAGTCCGCTGAGCTTTGCTGCCACATACGTCAGAATATCAACCGGGTTAGATACGATCAATAAAATACCCTGAAAATCAAGTGCCGCGATCTGCGGCATAATTTTTTCATAAATCGCCACATTTTTATGCACAAGATCCAGCCTTGTCTCCCCCGGCTTCTGGTTTGCGCCCGCCGTCACGATCACGATGGCGGCATCCGCGATATCTTTATACTCTCCTGCGTAAATTTTCATCGGGCCGGCAAACGGCATCCCATGTGCGATATCCTTTGCTTCGCCGTCGGCTTTATCGAAATTGGCATCAAGAAGCACCAATTCCGAAAACAATTTACTCTGCATCAACGTAAACGCCGTAGCTGCGCCCACAAATCCACATCCGATCACTGCCACTTTTCTCTGATTCATGCGATCATCTCCTTTGATTGGTCTTTTCCGGTAACTACGTATTCATTCCTGAACCGTTACACTTACAACTAGATTGTACCATTTTGGCATTCTTTATTCCGTTGTTATAACCACATTTTACCAAAGATTCAGCATATGCTGCATGAAAAGACTTATCAATGTCGAAATATTGGACTCAATGTGCATCACTTTATGTAAAATCCACGCTACGACCAGCGATGTACTGATCGTACAAATGATAATTGGCAATGACTGCTTTCCGGTCTGCAAAATCACTCCAAGGTTCATGGTTTTACCTCTTTTCTCATTTTGAATTAAGACATGCGCATGACTCATATTATAGCACTTGCTATTCATTTGATAAAATTATATAATATTATACAACAATAAATATTTTCTATGGATAAAGAAGAATATCTCATGCTGGATTTTCGAATCAATACTTTTTTGACGGTCTGTCAGACGATGAATTTTACCAAAGCTGCGGAAGAACTTCACATCACTCAGCCAACTGTATCGCAGCATATTCATTATTTGGAAGACTATTATGAAACCAGTTTATTTACTTACCAAAACCGTCAGTTGGCTCTGACAGGGGCAGGAAAAACTTTACAGGAACGGCTGCTTCACATGAAAAATGACGAAACGACGATCCAAAAAGAACTTCACGAAAACAACGAGCGCATTAAAACGCTCTCCATCGGAGTCACAATGACAATCGGCGAATATGCGATTTCCGGTGCTCTCGCCGGCTATCTGAAAGCGAACCCTGACACAAATATTCACCTGCACTATGGCAATACCAAACAGCTTCTGCAACTTTTGGACAATGGCCAGATCAGCTTTGCCCTTGTCGAAGGGTATTATCCAAAAGAATTTTACGACCACAAAAAATATATTACGGAAGATTATATCGCCGTTTGTGCCTCCTCCCATACCTTCCAATGCGGCACCCCGCATCACCTGAAAGACCTTCTTGCGGAACGGCTTCTTGTGCGCGAAGAGGGGTCCGGCACGCGCAATATCTTGGAGCGGAATCTTTCCCCAAAAGGCCTGTCTATTTCTGATTTTATCCACTATACACAGGTGGAAAATATGCATACGATCATCGAACTTCTTAAAAAGGACTGCGGCATTTCTTTTTTATATAAAATTGCCGTCAAAGAAGAACTTGCAAAACATACTTTGAAAGAAATCAAACTTCGCGATTTCTCGATGAAACACGACTTTGATTTTATTTGGACAAAGGGCAGTATTTATGCAGAAGAGTATGAATTTATCTGCGATGAACTGACGCTTTTTACGGAGTAATAAAAAAATTATGTAACGAATTCTGCTTTTTTGACACTTATAAACAGAACAACGAAAGGAGATCCTATTATGCTTTCTATGGAAGACGTCTACCGAGAACACTCGCATATGGTATACCAATATCTTCTTTCGCTTTCTCATGATGCCGATCTGGCGGAGGAACTGACACAGGAAACTTTCTATCAGGCAATCCGAAGAATAGATTATTTCAATGCAGAAAGCAAGGTGTCTACATGGCTTTGTGGCATTGCTAAAAATCTATTTTATGCCTATTTGAGGAAACATCCTCCGACAGAAATATTAGATGAAAACAGCACACTTTGTAAAAGTGCAGAATCAGAAGTAATGTCCTCGTTGGATAAAATGGATTTGTTAAAACAAATTCATCTTCTGAAAGAACCCGGACGCGAAGTAATTCATCTCCGTCTGTATGGCAATCTGTCTTATGCAGAGATTGGCGAAATCATGGGAAAATCTGAAAACTGGGCACGTGTGACATTTTACCGCGCCAAAGAACAATTGCGAAAGGAGCTTCAAAATGACAAATAATACCTCTCTTCCCTGTGATATTGTGCAGGACCTTTTGCCCTCGTATGTAGATGGCATTTTAAGTGACACCAGCACTTGCGCTGTTGCCAAACATTTACAATCCTGCAAAACCTGCCACGATATGTATGATGATATGGTAACCGATGAATTGCGCCAGGACAATACAGACCAGCAGGAAAAAGAAATCGATTATCTCAAAAAAGTCCGCTCAAAAACGAGACATTTTACCCTCGCTGCGATCCTGATCGCAGTCCTTCTGGCAGCAAGCGGCACCGCTGTTTATTTTCTGATATTTAGTGGAGAATACATTTTAAATAGCGTAAAATATAGCCTTCAAGTTTCTTCAAATTCCTTGAAAATAGAGGGCATTCTGCCAGATGACTTTACAACAGGAACGCAGAAAATAGAGGAAAAAGACGGTGTCGTTTCGCTTACTCTGCCTGCCAAACGAAAGACATTTTTTTCCTTCCACAAGAATTATGAGGTTTCTTACAGTGCCAAGGCGACAATCCGCGAGGTTCGCGTAAACGGAGACATTCTCTGGCAAAACGGCACGTCGATCAGCACTTATGTAAACCGCATTTACGACAACAAACATCCGTATATCGGCTCTGCCTCCGACAATACCTCATTGGCCCTCGCTCTCGGTATCGAAGAAACCTTCGGCAGTTTTACTTCCGAGCTTCAAACCAGCAAGCAGCCTTACGGCTGGACCATCCACCTCACGGAGTCCCAGACCACAGCCGAAGACACCCTCCGCAAAAAGATGACAACCTATGCTTATGCCATCCTTGCTTTAATCGATAATGTAGATTCCATCACTTGGGAGTATAGCGACACCTCGGCGCAAACCAAAACTTACACGATAACCACCGCCGAAGCCAACGCCCAACTTGGCAAAGACATCAAAAAAACCGCAGAAAACATCTGCGACTTTCAAAAATTTGCCAGGGAAATCGGGTTATAGGAGCAGTTGGCTTTGTTGACGTAGTCAACAACTCTATTGCCGGCTGCGATCTGCCGCCGCAGGTTGCCTTTCGCCTAAACTCTTGGCTTCTTCCAGCACAGGCACAAGTTCTTCGCACGTAAAATCATAACTGATAATCGACAACGCCTTATAAAAGAAAAACAACTGCTCCGGGTCCGCCGCCAAAGCACAAGCACCCACGCCGCCATATGTGTCACTCGCCTCCTCGCCTGCACCGTCGTTCCCAGTTGTGCCGCGTCCGCTATGCTTCCATATTTTTACAGCCATTGCCCGGATCAACGCCAGAAGTTCTCTCTTCATACTTTTCTCTTTTTCCCCGCCGGCGATTTCTTTCATGTCAAAATCCGAAGTATTGCCACAAGGTGCCGCACAAAGGCGGCACCCCGGGGAAACGGTATATTTTTCGTCGCGGACTTTGGCGATAAACGACGCCAACTCAGGCTCGGTAACCTCTCCGGGAAAATCCGGCGATGTCATAGCCAGCCCTTCCGTCACGATTGCATCTGTATTTTCAGTTTTTGGATTCGTTCCACAGGCCTTTACCAAACCGATCAGCGCGCCTGTCAGCAGATCCTGTAACTCCTTTTTCTGCATAAATTCTCCCTCACAGTAAACATCATGGTAATTATTCAGCCCCTCCTACACATTCGCATTTCGAGGCGCCAGTTTCCATCAATCCAGTTTCTTTCCGTCAATTGAGATCGTTACGACCTGCCATGGAATAAACTTCCCACTCTCCTGAATTGCTTTTTTTGCCGCCATTTCGAGACCGCCACAGCAAGGAACTTCCATGCGGACAATTGTCACCTCTTTGATATCATTGTCGCGGATGATCGTCGTCAATTTTTCGCTGTAATCAATATCATCCAGTTTCGGACAGCCGATAATTGTCACCTTGCCACGCATAAATTCCTGGTGCATATTAGCATAAGCATAAGCGGTGCAATCCGCCGCGATCAAGAGCTTTGCGCCATTGAAATACGGAGCATTGGTTGGCACAAGTTTGATCTGACACGGCCATTGGGCAAGCTGGGAAGCAGGTGCTTTAACAAAATTAATTTCCCCCGCTAAAACATCCTCTTTCTCTGCCTGCTGGCGAAGCATCCGCATCCGGCTTCCCGGACAGCCGCCGGTTGGCTGTGATGCTGCGCCCGCCTGAGGTGCTACATGTTCGGAAGCCACCGCACCTACCGCCGTTTCTGAAACTGCCGCTTTTCCATTCTTTCCCTGTGCGGCGCGTTTTTTCATATTTTCTTTTACGGCTTCTTCGTCATATGCAGGAGCTTCCCTTTCTTCAAAAGAAATGGTCGTATGCCGCTGCCTCACGCTCAACAAACTTGATCGCTCCCGTCGGACACGTTGGGAGGCAGTCGCCAAGTCCATCACAATAATCATCACGGAGAAGTTTTGCTTTTCCATCCACCATTCCGATCGCGCCCTCGTGACAAGCAGAAGCGCAAGCGCCGCATCCGTTACATTTATCTTCATTAATTTGAATAATTCTACGTACCATTTGTACATTCATCCTTCCTTTTTGTTGATTTTGTGATTTCATTATAGTAAAATAAAAATAAAAAATCGGTGGTTATAACAACGAAAGGAGAAAAACTTGAAAAAATTTATCAGACAACTATCGAACAATGCGATTTTTCGGGATTTTGACGAAAATGACTGGCGTGAATTAGAGTCTCTTTCCTTATTAAAAAAGAAATCTTTTGACAAGGGAGAAATTCTATTTTCCATGGGAGAAAATACCAGTGAAATAGGCATTATAACAGAGGGTAGTGTAGTCATTGAAAACAACGATATTTTGGGCAATTCAACCATATTAAATAAACTGGAAACAGACGATGTTTTTGCAGAAACTTATGCCATCACAGGCACTCCCATGATGGTCGATGTCGTCGCTGCGCAGGCATGTAAAATTGTATTTTTTAATGTACGGAATTTGTTAGAAAATGCGAAAAATTCTTCGCTTGCACAGAAGATCACCCGTAATCTTCTCTTTATTTCCATGCAGAAAAACCTTATCTTGTCCAGCCGCATATTCTGCACTTCACCAAAGACAATCCGCGAGCGGCTGGCGATTTACTTTTCAGAACAAGTTACACGTACCGGAAGTACGGCATTTGACATACCATTCAACCGCCAGCAGATGGCAGATTATCTCAATCTTGACCGCAGTGCACTGTCCAAAGAACTTGGCAAAATGCAGGACGAAGGGTTGATCCGATATCGAAAAAATCATTTTGAAATGGTAAAGTTTAACATTTGATTTTGTAGCGATTCAGCCCCTCCCGCTCATTATATCGTGAACTCGCACTTCGTGCTTTCTCGCCGGTTACACCGGCTGTTCACTCAATAATGGCACAAGAAAAACAAATGCCTGCTTTGCAGTCGCTTGTTTTTCTTATGTGCTCATTATATGCTGAATCGCTGCCTTAGTTTTTATACTCCTCGGCAAGAGTCTTAAATGCCGGCAAAGCTCGTTCGATCTGCTCCGTTGAGACACAATACGAGATGCGGACATGTTCCGGACAGCCAAATTCGGTTCCCGGTACAAGGATCAGATTGTGTTTGACCGCTTTTTTACAAAAAGCATAGTCGTCCGGTTCGAGTGATTTTGGAAACAGATAAAAAGCTCCATCCGGTTTCACACAGGAAAATCCAAGATCAGTAAGAGCATTGTAGAGAAGATCACGGTTTCTGCGGTAAATGCTCATATCTGCGACATCCTCGTGGCACTTCTTCATAAGAAGCTGGAACATTGTCGGGGTGTTGACGTAACTGAGGACACGCGCTGCCCCGGAAACTGCCTTTTTGATCGAATCAAACTCATCAATCTCCGACGGCATAACAAGATATCCCATACGCTCGCCGGGGATGGAAAGACATTTGCTGTAAGAATAGCACACAAGTGTATTGCGATAAAAGTTCGGGATATACGGAACTTCCACATCGTAGGCGATTTCACGGTACGGCTCATCCGCAATGATATAAATTGCGTGGCCGTATTCTTTCTCTTTTTTTCCAGTATTTCACATATACTTTCAATCGTTTCTTTCGAATAAACGGCACCGGACGGATTGTTTGGCGAGTTCACGATAACGCCCTTCGTTTTCTCCGTAATTGCCTTTTCAAATGTGTCCGGGGCGATCTGGAAATCTTCTGTCCGCGAAGGCACGGCGACAAATTTGACACCGATTGTTTCCAGATAAAAACGGTATTCCGGAAAATATGGGGCAAACGAGATAAATTCATCTCCCGGATTGCATAACGCACGAAAACAAATGTTAAGCGCGCACGCAGCGCCAACGGTGAAATACAGATTTTCTCTGGTAAAATGTGTGCCGTAGCGGTCATTCAGTCCTTCGGCAATCGCATCCCGCGCTTCTTCGTCGCCGGCAGAAGTCGTGTAACCGTGAAGATGAAATGGATTTTCCGTTTCTAAAAGATGTATCAACTCCTCTTTTACACATTCCGGCGTCGGAACATTGGGATTTCCGATACAAAAATTGTAAACATTTTCCTCGCCGACAACCTTGCTCCTCTCAAGGGCAAGGTCAAACATTTCTCGGATCGCCGAACTCTTACTTCCAATATTTGTATATTCTTTTGAAATCATAAGCATCCTCCATTCGTTTCACAGTAGGCGCGTGCCAGTTTTTCTGTCTCCGTATAATAGCGGTCTGTCACGCGTTTGACCGTGTCATTGTCCCAGTGCGACGCGATCCATCCCATGCGGACGATCTTACGAAGCACGATAAAGGTGTCTACTTCCTGCAGATCCTCAGGCGAGAGCGGGCGGACGGTCTGGTAGCCGTCCAGCCATGCCCTCGTCATCTCAGAAAGGTTGGTGTCGTATTCCAAAACTGCTGTGGATAAGTCAAATAAAAACCAGCCATATCCACAATCGTCAAAATCCAATATCTTTACCTGATCGCCATCGACCAAAATATTGTTGATATTTAAATCCGAATGAATCAATCCGTACCGGTCCGGCTTCTTTCCATATTTTCCCAATCTCTTGCAGCCAATCGCTACCGTTTGAGAAAATATTTCTTTTTGTGATTCCGTCAACGCCGGATTTTTGCTCCAATCGCCCCAGCGCGACGTATCACCAAACATATCCTCGATGTCCCAGTGAAACCGTGGCAGAGAATTGTCGGCGTTCCATGACATCGCATGAAGATGAAGTTTTGCCGTAATCGCGCCGATCTGCTTTTGGTACGGGATCAGTTCTTCCGTGGACATCCCACGGATTCCGATGCCTTCCACAAAGGAAAACAGACTGCATACATATTTGTCGGTGCTTCCGGCAAACGCAAGCTGCTGGATAAATTTTCCATCTTTTCCCGGGAGAACATCCGCTGTCCGGATGTCCGTATCCCGTTTCACTGCCCGAATCCACGAAAGTTCGCTTTCGAGTTCCGTCAGATCATGATAACCGGGGCGGTTGACACGGAGAACGTATTTCTCGCCGGTCATTTCACTTTCGAGACGATAGGTAAAATTCTCCGAATATTTCAAATGATATACTTTCGTATCTTCCGGCAGATCATAATGCAAAAGCAATTGTGACTGCAGCTGTTCTCGGATATCATCCGGCTCTAACAACGTTCCCATGTCAATTCCCCCTTGGTTTCATATTGTAAATCCTGACTTTACTTCAACTTTGCACAAGTCTCTTTTGCTTCTTTGACACTCTTCTCAAATTTCTCCAAAAGCTCGTCACAATACTCTTTGGTGCAGAGAAGACCCGGCTTAAACTGTACGATTTTCGGATTGAATCTTGCGTAAATTGCCCAAATTCCGTTGTTGAAGAGGGCACGCATCGCATGCTGTCCACCATTTTCAAAATCAAATTCCAATCCAAAGATGATGCCTCGCTGTGTATAACTTGTGAAGAAGTCCGGATACAATTTATGAACTTCATCCAGTCCTTTCTTCAAGTAGCCTTCGAGGAAATGTACATTATCCACGGTTTCCTTGCGGGTTACCATTTCGACCACTTTATTGGCTACGACACATCCGAGTTCAGAACCTCCAAATGTCGATGTGTGGCTGCGGCCGATCTCCTCGACCCATTTTCCTGCCTGCTTTGTCATGATCGTCGCTGCAACCGGATAAATACCACCGCTCAGGCCTTTTCCACTGACGATGACATCCGGATTTACGCCCTCGTGCATAATTCCCCACATTTTTCCGGTTCTCATAAGGCCGGTCTGCACTTCATCGGCGATGTAGAGAGTTCCGTATTTTTCACAAAGCGCTTTTACCGCTTTCAGGTAGCCCGGCTCCGGAATCGGGAATCCGTATGTCGCCGGAATGGTTTCAATGATAACACCTGCGACATCTTCTTTTTTCAATACGGCTTCCATTGCATCCACGTCGTTCATCGGCACCTGCTCATAGTACTGGTCGGCACCATCGCACAAAAATGCATCCTTGAAAAATGGATCGCCGGCAGAGAGTGCCAGTCCGGTATGACCATGGTAACATTTCTGCAAAGATACGATCTTACGGCGTTTTGTTGCATAACGCACACTCTTGATCGCCACATCGACCGCCTCGCCGCCGCAGCTGGAAAAGATGGCGTACTGCATACCCGGAGTCGCCGTAGTGACAAGGCTTTTTGCCAATTTACCGCGGGCCACGGAACCAAAGTGATGGTTTCCGATATCAAACTCTTTGACTCCTTCTTCGAGGGCTGCGATCACTTCCGGATTACGGTGTCCGAGGTTAAATGTTCCGCCGTTCAGATGAAGGTTCATGTATTTTTTTCCATCCATGTCCCAGAAATAATAACCTTCGCGCTTGCCGATGATGATATCGATTCCCATATCAAACCAGGTCTGCGTACGGTTTGGGTTCCAGTAAGTAAGACAATCATTAATCGCTTCTTGTTTTGTAACGCTTCCATCTAATAACATAATGTCCTCCAATCCGGCAGTTACTCTGCCTCGTAAACTTTTTCTCCGCCAAGCCATGTCTGCATAACGCGGATGTCTTTTATATGTAATGGGTCAACGGTAAATGGATCTTCTTCCATCACGGCGAAGTCCGCCAATTTTCCCACTGTTATCGTGCCTTTGATGTCTTCTTCGTAAGAAGAATACGCGGCATTTCTGGTATACATACTGATAGCGTCGTATACACTGACGCGCTCCTTCGGATACCATCCGCCCTCCGGTTTTCCGGTAAGATCCTGCCTGCACACGATGGAATATACACCAAGCATCGGACTGTAAGGTTCCACCGGTGAATCCGAACTTCCGGTAAGAATGATGCCTTCCTTGATCAATGTGTTCCAAGCATAGGCATATCGGATACGTTCCGGTCCGAGACGGTCTTCCGACCACCAAATGTTATAATTCGACGTAAATCTCGGCTGGATATCCACGATGATTGGCATCTTTTTGATCCTCTCAATCAGGTCTTTGCGAAGCACGATGCCGTGAATCAGGCGAAACCGAACATTTGGCTTCGGATTCTTTCGGTAGCAGTTTTCCAATGCGTCAAGCGCAATCTCGACACCACGGTCGCCGATCGCATGAATGCCGATCTGCAGATCCATGTCATAGGCCTTCTGGCACATTTCCATGACTTCTTCCGGCGAATGATTCAAAAGCCCTTTATTTCCCGGATCATCCGAATAATCCTCCGTCAATGCGGCATTTCGCGAACCAAGCGATCCGTCGCTGTATATTTTGTAAAAGCCGTAGCGCAATTTTTCATTTCCAAATCCTGTCTTCATATGAAAGGACGGATATTCGTCAAATGACAGGTACACGCGGACCGGAAGCCGCCCTTCCTCCTCCAGTTCCTGGTATAGATTCATATACTCGTCTGCATCGACAAATTTTCCCTGAATCGGATGAATGCCGGTGATTCCATAACGGTTCATGTCGCGGCACACCACTTCGAGGGCATCTTTTTTGTCCTCCGGTGTCGGCAGAAGATCCGGAATACTCTTTAATACCGGCGTTACCGCGCTCTCACGCAGGATGCCGTTTGGCTTTCCGTCGTCTCCGTACTCCACGGAATCCGGTACGATCGGTTTGAAATTCTCATCAATTCCGGCGATCTCAAGTGCTTTTGAGTTTGCCGCATGCACATGCATACAATACCGGCTGATCAGAATCGGACACTCTTTGCTGACACTGTCGAGTTCCTCTTTTGTCGGAATCCGCACCTCGTCAAATTCCTCGTGGTTGAAGCCGCTTCCTTTGATCCAGTCCCCCGGCGGCGTCACTTTCGCACGCTCTTTCAAGCGGTCCAATATGTCCTGTACACTTTTTGTCCCGACAAGATTGACTTCTTTTGTCGTCCTCGCGTAAGCCAATGTATGCTGGTGGCAGTCGATAAATCCCGGAAATACTGCCCTTCCTTTTATATCAATGATTTCGTCGCTCTCTATTTTCTCTGCTTCTTCGTTCGTTCCCGTAAATACGATTTTTCCATCGCGGACACCGACGGCCTCTACCGTCTGTCCCTCTTGTTCCATCGTGTAGAACTTTCCATTTTTATACAATTTTTCTGCATACATACTATCACTGACCTTTCCCCGTCGTCACTTCATTGTGGCAAATGCCATTTTTCTCATATTCCGACGCATTTTCCAGCGAAATTCTCATAATCTCGTACAATGCCCGGTCTGTCAGGAAACTGATATGTGACGTATAAATTACCTCTTCTCTTGCAAGCAGCTCCTCAAACACCGGATCACCGGTCGGCTTTCCTTGAAAATCGACCCGTACAAAATCATCTTCCGTCTCATAAACGTCCATTGCAAACGCAGAAACCTTTCCTTTTTTCAGTGCATCTAACATCGCCTTGCCATCTACCAGACCACCTCGCGCAGTATTTACAACCACGACACCCGGTTTGCACTGTTCCAATGTCTCTTTCCCGATCAGATGCGTATTTTCTTTTGTAAGGGGGCAATGAAGCACGATGGCATCACTGCGTTCCCAGATTTCGGAAAGCGAAACCTGCGTCGCGATCCCGACAAGGTCTAGGTGTACATGTCTCGCATGCACAAGCACTTTGGCTCCGAGTGCCGCCAGCGCCTTGATCGTCAATGTTCCGATACGCCCGGCTCCGATGACACCGATGGTCATTGTGCGGATCTCTCTTCCACACAATCCTGCAATCCCAAAATCCCGTCGGGCAACCATTGCCTCGCTACGCCGCATGTGGCGCAGTGCATTGAGCAAAAGCATCAACGTATGCTCGCTGATCGCATTGGGTGAATACGACGGCACATTGGCTGCCTTAATGCCGTACTTCCGCAATGCTTCGAGGTCAAGATGATCGATGCCGGTCGCCCTGGAGACGATGTAACGCACTCCATGCTCAGAAAGAAGTCTGGCTTCTTCCTCACCGATCATGCTGTTTGTCATAATCCAGATTGCACGGAATCCATCGACTTCTGCGATCCTGTCCTTGGTAAAAATACCATCTGCAAATGCAATCTCTTCAACATCTACCTGCTGCCGGATCTCGGCGAGAGTCTTTTTCTCGTCCTCCGTCATCCCATAAATCAGTAATTTCATCCTGCCCTCCTCTCTGCAGCTGCCTTAGAGCCGCTCGAGTGCTTCGGTCATTTCTTTGGTTGTCATGCGGAATGTCGTCCACTCTGACATTGGAAATGCTCCCATGCCTTTGTAAAAGGCGATGGACGGTGTATTCCAGTTAAGACATACCCATTCGAGACGATCGCATCCCTCGTCTACGGCAATCTGCATCAATACATGGAAAATCTCTTTTCCGATTCCTTTTCCACGCATTTCTTCGCGTACGAAAATGTCTTCCAGATACAGGTTTGTTCGCCCGCAGAAAGTAGAAAATGTATGGAAATACAAGCAGAAGCCTACCGGTTTTTTCTCATATTCTACAATCAGACAATTGCAGTCGTGCTGCTCAAACAATGCTTTATGTAACCCTTCTTCGGTCGCTTTCACACAATCTGACATTTTTTCATATTCTGCGATCTCCTTGATCAGCTGAAGTACCAGCCCCTCTTCACCATCCTCGACATAACGGATGGTAAGTCCTTCTGTTTTTGTCTTAAATTCTTTACTCATAATAACCCTCCTAACGTCAACCAGCCATAAATCTGGCCAAAAATTCCTGTGTTTTCGGATGCTGTGGGTTGGCAAAAAGTTCTTTTGACTTGCGATTTTCTGCCACCACACCTTCGTGCATGAAAATGGTCCGCGTCGAGACATCTCTTGCAAATGCCATCTCATGGGTTACGATAACCATTGTCATACCTTCACTTGCCAGCTGCTTCATGACATTGAGCACCTCGCCGACCATCTGTGGGTCGAGAGCACTCGTCGGTTCGTCAAACAAAAGCACTTCCGGCTCCATCGCGAGCGCTCTTGCAATCGCAACTCGCTGCTGCTGTCCACCGGAAAGCTGTGCCGGTTTGGCAAGCAGCTGAGGTGTCATTCCCACTTTTTCCAAATAATATTTGGCTTTCTCTTCGGCTTCTTGTTTTGGCATTTTCAACACCTTGCGAAGCCCCAATGTACAGTTATCGAGAACTGATTTATTCTGAAACAGATTAAACTGCTGAAAAACCATTCCCATTTTTTTCCTGGACGAACGTACATCTGCGCGGTATCTTGAAATCTCTTCGCCATCAAAGTAGATGCTTCCGGATGTCGGTGTCTCCAACATGTTCAGGCACCGAAGCATCGTCGTTTTTCCGGAACCGGAAGCCCCGATGATGCAGATTACATCTTTTGGAAATACCTTGAAATTTACACCGCGAAGCACTTCGTGGTCACCAAAATTTTTTGTCACATCGTATACTTCCAAAATTGGTTCTTTGATTTCACTCATGGTAATTCCCCCTTTACTTTGACAAGCTGTAATCGGATTTTCCAGCCATCAATTTCTCCACAAACCGGAGCAAGATCGTTACGATCAGGTTTAATACAAAATAAATTGCCGCAATTATGATAAATACTTCAAAATATTTATAATATACGGATGCCGCCGTCTTTCCGCTGAAGAACAGTTCATTCACGGAAATAACATTTAATACGGAAGTATCTTTCAGGTTTGTTACCAGCTGGTTACCAATCTGTGGCATGATATTTTTCAATGCCTGCGGCAGAACCACGTGGAACATGATCTGAAAATGACTCAGTCCGATGACCTTTCCGGCTTCAAACTGACCGGTACTGACGGAATTGATTCCGCCTCGTACCGACTCAGCCATGTAAGCACCGGTGTTGATTGAAACAACGATGAAACCACATGTCAATGCGCCCCACTGGATCCCCAGATAAGACAAACCGTAGTAGATAACCATCGCCTGTACGATCATTGGTGTACCTCGAAACACTTCCACATATATGCGGACGATTGCCTTTACTACTTTTACCAGACCACGCTTTGCATAATTGCAATTTGCTTCCAGTTCAATGGTTTGAACGATACCAACGATAAATCCGATGATACATCCTATAATAGTACCGGTCACTGCCAGCGCAAGTGTCCAGCCTGCACCTTTTAAAAAGACGCCTTTATATTCCATGATGAGGTATCCAACCCAGTCCCAAAAGGAACCATCTACGGGAAAGGATGCCGCCTGTGCAACAAACATTGTCATAGTATGTCCCCCATTTCTGCGCCGCTATGGTATCCATTGTTTGCTGCCAAGCGGCGCTTAGGCACAAACTTAGGGATTATTCAGAATCACTTGCCGGCTGATTTGCGATGGCTTCCTTCATCATCTTATCTTTCTCTTCATCGGAAATGCCTTTCAATGTCTTATTGCAGGCATCAACGACAGCCGAATCGCCTTTTTTTGCTGCAACTGCGATATTTGTAATACCGGAATCTACATCAAATCCGGAACCTTCCGGAAATTCTACCATTGCCAGATCTTTATTTGTCGCAATCGCTGCAAGTGCCATCGGTTTTTCCACAATTGCCACATCGGTACGACCGGAACTTACGGCTACGATCAAACTTGGGATATCCGGCAAAGCTTCCTGTATGGTAGCTCCCTTGATCTGTTTTGCAGAACTGTCATACATCGTTGTTCCCTGCTGAGAAGTTACGTTGCAGCCCTTCAGATCATCCAAAGTTTTAGCACTTGCATATTTGCTGTCCTTTTTCACGATCAATACGTGAGTTGCTTTATAATAAGGATCAGAGAAGTCAACACTCTGTTTTCTTTCGTCGGTTGCTGACATTCCGGCGATGATTGCGTTGATGGTTCCGGACTGAACTGCCATGATCAATCCATCCCATTCAATTTTGTATACCTGCAATTCATAGCCATTTTCCTCGGCAATCTTCTTTGCCATCATGACATCGTATCCATTTACATATTCGGTTGTTCCTTCGATGGGAACGGCACCGTTGCTGTCATCTGTCTGTGACCAGTTGTATGGAGCGTTCATACATTCCATACCAACCTTCAAAACCTTTTTCTCACTCGAAGTGGAATCGGAAGAGGAACCGGCCTGCTCGGAAGAGCCACAGCCTGTGAGTGATAATAACATCACCAGGGATAATACCAAACTCATAAAAATTGATTTCTTCTTTCTCATTTTCATAATAAAACCACCTTTCTGTAAATAGAAAAAAGCGCCGCACCCCGAAGGGTTCAGCGCCTTTGCTTTTGTTACCCCTATCATAGCGAACAAAATACCATCTGTCAATACGGAGTTCTCCACAAATATCAACCTGTCATTTTAGTGGATATGCAAAAAAATGATGATAAAATAGGAATTACTCTTATTTTTGTTTAGTTATTATATCTATTTCTTTCAGCGTTTTCCTTGTCCCTTTGTGCAATTCATACAAAATCATCCATTTTTTGTGGTCTGACTGGTACTACCAGTTGAACCAGTTTAGAAGATATGCTATACTGTAACTGAATCGTTAGGCTATAAGTTGAAAGGGGGAATTTCTTATGAGAGATGCTTTATCTACAAAAATCGCGTCGGAACTTTGCGCCCGCATCCAGTCCGGCGAACTGAAAGAAAATGACAAGCTTCCGTCAGAGCGTATCCTGGCTTCCCAATACGATGTCAGCCGCAATGTCATCCGGGAATCGATCAAAATGCTGGTCGAGAAAAATCTGGTGATCAATATTCCGGGAAAAGGAAATTATGTTTCCCGTCCAACCCAGTCAAGTATTGCAGATAAATTGGAAAATGCCATTCATTTATCCGATGTTCCGGCTTCGGAGATCGTGAATGCACGCCAGTTTTTGGAAATCAGTGTGATGGAAAAATATCTTCTTTCTATTACAGAGCAAGAAATCGCCCAGCTGGAGGAATTATACGCAAAAATGGAGGCTGCCCGCAGCAATTACGCGCTGTTTTGGGAATACGACACAAAATTTCATCTCCAATTGATCGGCTGTTCCAAAAATAGTATTTTAACTTTATTTTTGTCCACACTATATCGTATGACGCAGAAAAATATTATTATGAATTCGGAAGATCCGGTTTCTGCGATCGAATTTTCGCAGTCGGATCATGCGGATATTATTGAGGCGGTGAAGACGAAAGACCGGGAACGGCTCTGCCGCGCGATCGAACGCCACCTCTCCCCGCTTCACGATTTTTATAAAGAGGAGGTCTGAATATGGATATTTTTGTAGCCGCCGGTCAAATGCTGGTTCTTTTTGCCATGATGTTTACCGGTTATTTCCTTGCCCGCAGAGACTGGATCAATGACTCGCTGTCTTCGGCGCTTTCCCGTCTTGTGGTTAATATTTTCAATCCTTTTTTGATGATTTCTAGTGTTTTCGGCCAGAGTTTAAAACAAAGCGGCCCTTTATTTTGGCAAAATCTTGTTCTTGTCGGCATTTTTTACCTGCTTCTTTTCCTCGCCGGATTTTTTATCGTATTTGTCCTCCGACCAACGAGTCAAACGGCCCCAATCTACAAACTGCTGACATTGCTTCCGAACTGCGGTTTTATGGGCATTCCTATCGTAAGTTCCCTGCTTGGCGCGCAGTACATTATTTACGTCGCCGTCTACATGCTCGTGTTTAACCTCATCATATATACTTATGGAATTTCGCTGGTCCGCCGCTCACTCTCGGATGGCAGTGCACCGGCTCTCAGCATGTCCGCCAGACTTCGCCAGATTTTTGGAAATACCGGTGTACTGGCTTCTCTCGTCACAATCGTATTGTTTGTAACGGGCATTTCCCTACCGGAAAATGTGCAAAAATTCATCAATTACATGGGAAATCCCTGCGTGCCTCTGTCCATGATCCTTATCGGTTGTTCGCTTGCCGCCAGTCCGCTTTCCAGGATTTTCCAAGAAGTACGTCTTTATGGATTTGCCTTTATCAAAATGTTTGCAATCCCGATTGTCGCAAGTTTTGTCATTCGGCTGCTGCCATTTGACCCGGTGATTCTTACTTTGTTTATCATTATGCTTGCGCTTCCTTCGGGAAGCATGGTGGTTCTTATCACGGAAGAATACAATGGCAATGTCCAGCTTGCCTCTGCCGGCGTGGTTCTGACAACGATCGTGTCTTTATTCTCCATTCCTGTCGTGAGTTTGTTCGTCGGCTAACATTCTCTTTACCAAATCTTAACTTGCTATTTGCACCGCTCCCGCGTTATAATGACGGTGCAAGCAAGTAACGATTCTTTTTAGACCCAGTGATTGCATGGGAGGGATTACGATGTGCAGCTCACGGACCAGAAAACACCTTATGGGATTTTTAATCTTAGCCATATTGTTGTGTGAAATGTGTTTCTTTTTACAATCAGCAGACACATCTTCTTTTTGCGTCCAGACTACACAATCCACCAAACATGTCACTCACGCACAGATCAGCAACGGCTCAAAGGTTATTTATGAAGAACGTATCTCTAAAACTCCGGATGCCGGTGCGGAATCTTTTTGCAAAAGTGAACAGCGTACCCTGCAGTCTTGTATTCGTCGATTGTCTGCTTGCCTTTCGACTGTGGAATATCTTCCACGCACGTTTCATTCCACTCTGTTTTTACAGATTTCCAATGTGACGCATAATACAAGCGGACACATTTCTCTGATTCAATGCGTCTATCTAAAGGACGGAAAAAAGCGCTAATCCCCTTCATTTTAAAATCGTAAAATTTTTCCACTTTTTCAGTAGTTTATTAAAGTGCACCGCAGACGCGGCAAAAGACACAGAAATGAGGGAACATATGTTAGAATATATTATTATCGGATTGGCAGCAATTCTTTTAATCGGCGCTTGTATTTTCAGTTTTCGCATCGACAATTCAGGAAAAGAAGATGCGATCACTGACAATCCAAAAACCAAATAATAAATAGATTAAACCAAAAGTAACTATTCCGGATCGAATGTACGGAAATCAATGAATCGTCGTGCTTGCACGTAAGAGACCTTGATTTTTGTACATTTAGATCCGAATAGGGCTCCCTCCACATATGAGCATTTTTAGCCTTGTCAAAGGCAGGAAAGGACACGAAGTGTTCGAAATGCGAATGTGCGGAGGGGATGTCCTGAATAGTTACAATAAAAAGTACTACGTTAACGTTTTTCGAAAGGAGCTCTTTCATCATGGGTAACATTTTAATGTACATTTACTTTATTATCTGCG
>OHMH01000371.1_pt1 | contig 25118 bp, 38 predicted proteins | sample 1569311 | NCBI WGS metagenome assembly OHMH01 (sample SAMEA3879503, study PRJEB24766) | human gut metagenome | biome: human-associated habitat; feature: feces | place: USA | collected 1985/1987
CAGCTTCCGAATATCGCGACCCTCCCGCACCAGCGGTTGTCTTTGGTGTTCCACAAGCGGAAGCGAATCCGGTTTGTGTCGCTGGTATCCCAACGTTGTGCGGTGAACTCACCGGTCTGGTCGAAACCAGTGCCGAACGGGCCGATCGTGTAGGCCGCGTAATCGGCTTTCTTCCCGTTCGGAGATTGGACGTTGATGTAGAATGTGCCGTCATCATTCGTGGTGGCGGTATGGCCTCCGCACAGAATATACGGCATTTGGGTTAGGGAATCCCACACGTCGCTCATCGGCCTCAAAACGTTGAACAATGGCACTGGTGTGCCGATGGTGATGCCGTCCAACGGGATGCGGTACAAGGGCATGTCGTAGGTGGTGCCCCCGTCCAACGGGCTGGTCGTGTTCAACGCCGGGTCTGTGGGCGTGCCCGTGGTGGGCGTGCCCCTGACCACCACCAGTTCCGCGCTCTCAACCGACTGCGAGCCCTTGGTGTACCGGCATACGATCAGGTCGTTGCGTTTCTGCCCCTGCGAGCCGTTGGTGACGATCAGGTCCTCGGGCGTGCCCTGGCTGACGTGACGGCCCTGCATGACCAGCTCGCCCGTGCCGATGGTCACCTTGTTCGCCGAAACGACCGTGATCTTGAGCTTGTCGTGCACGTTCAGGACATAATCGTCCAAGCCGAGGATGCCGGCGTTCAATCCCGCCGCCTGCTCCGCTGTCGCGTGCGCCTTGCCCGCATGACCGGTGACGAGTTCAACCATTCTGCTTGCCTCCGTTCTTGTACCAGCTATCGAAGCCGTTGTCGATGTCCTTCAACCGGTTGGCGTATTCCTGCCAGCAGTTCGTGCAGAACAGGTAGCCGTGCTCCTTGCCGTCCGCGTCCAGTCGGATCGTGTTGTACCACGTCTTGATATCCGGGTCGTCCAGATCCTTGTACCATTTGTTTTTGCCGCACCGGTCGCATTGCATGACCGTCGCATTGTCGATACGCGCCATAATCGGCTCCTTACTGTTTACTCGGCCTCATAATCGACGGACAAGACGCCGCCCGAGACCTTGACGATTTTCTTGGTTATCGAAGCGTTGACGGTGATGCCGGTGAGATTATCCCTTGCGGTCACGGTGTCGCCCACGTCGAACACCACGTTCGCGTCGTCACGGACGGTGACCCTCACATCACCCTCGGATTGCAGATCCTGCAATTTTTCTTTGGTCTTGGTGTTGAGTTCGGCGGTTTCTGCGTTGCTGTAGTCGTAGACCTGCGTTATCTCGTCCACGCCCCTGAGCGACTGGGTCTGACTGACGGTGCCTTTCGCGTCCGCATACCAGTGGACGACCACGCGGGCCGCCAAATCGCCCTTGCCCAGGCCGATGAGATGGTTCGGCTTCCTCCACGTGCGCGTCGCGTCGAAATCGATCAAATCGGAATCAATCGAGTCGCCGTAATGCGCGACCGGTTCGGCCCAGATGTTGACCTGGCCGGACGTATAGGCGAGCCTGAGTTTCAGTCCGTTGGCCTCGCACATCTTCCTCAAACCCGTATAGCAGTCCGTGTAGCGGTCGAACCGGTAGCTTTTGATGGTCTGCGCGCCGGCAGTGGGCGAGTCCACCGCGTCGAACACGCCGTCAAGGCCGACGCGACTGATGAGCGAGCCGATGACCGTGCTGGCCGTGCCGCTCACGGTGAGATAATCCTTGCCCTTGTCAGGCTCCAAAATCTTGTTCGCCAACATGCCGTGCCACGTGCGACCGCCGTAGGTGAGGGTGCTGCGGCCGTCCTTCAGCGAGTCCTTCAGGGAGTCCACGACGCCCCCGCATTCGCCGCCGTCGAAATACACGTAGCTACCGGCATCGATGAGCCGGTCCACGGTCAGTTCGAAATCGTTCTCGTCCGCGCCCCACGCGGCGTCGAGCGTGAAGTCCTCAAGGCTGGCTTGGTCCACGTGGCTCGCATCGGTGACGATCAGTTCCGCCATGGTGGCTCGCTTTCCTCCTGATAGACGGTCAAATCGACGCCGAAGCCGCTCCACTGCACGATGGAATCGCCAGCCGGTATCGGCTGGAAGATGTATTCGCCCCCGTTGAGACCGGTTCCGCGCCGGCCCTTGTCGAACACGTTGGTTTCGTCGCCGTTCTCGGCGGTCATGACGATGGTGCGACGGCCTGCAATCGAGGTGACGGTCACGTAGGAGCCCGAGGGTATGTCCATGTCGAGCGCGTACGTGTTGCCGCCCAACGTGAGTTGCGGGTTCGACACCGGTCCGAATATCACCATCTGGAACGGCATGGCAGTGGGCATGGGATTCGAGGCCACCGCGTTCCTCGTGGTCGCCAGATAATCATGCGGATAATCATGCGGATAGTCGAGGTCCAGTCCGGGCGTGAGCGCGTCGCTCCAGAAGTGCTGCGATTCCCCGGCCTTACGCCAGATGCCGTCAAGCATGACCACGGTGAGCTTCTGCTGGATTATCACCGGCGTGATGGTCTGCGGCTCCGCCTTGACCACGTAGGCGCGAGTCGTCCAGCCGTCAGCATCAAACATGCCCGGCGTTCCTGCGGCAACGTCGGCATCGAACAGGCGGCGCGTCGAATCCACCTTCTCGGGGCAGCGGACATAGGTTAGGTCAAGCTCGGCCTCGCGCGCCGTACGACTTACTCCGGTCAGACTCCGGTATCCGATGGTGTACGACCATTCGCGACCGCGCAGCCCATCCGCCGTCTGAGCCCAGGTATCGGGCCCTTCCAGTGGGATCGTCTCACCGGTCGAGGCGCATATATAACTAAGCGATCGCATTGCGTATCACCCTTCCGAGTTCACGACCATCCACCTCGATGCCAAGCTTCTCCATAATCAGCGGCATATCCGCGTGCAGTGCGCGCAGTTCCGACAGGAGTTCGCCAAGCAGCTCACCGGACGATGTTTCGCTACTTGTGGGAACGGCGGTTCCAACTGACTTCACGCCGTATCCGGCAGCTACGTCCGGGGTCGTGAACCTCGTAGATGCGACACCGGAGGCCATGTCGTTCATGCTGGCCATGACGGCAGCTTGGCTGTTGCTGATGCCCTGGGCGAGGCCGAGGCCGATGTTCCGACCTATCTGGTCGCGGAACAGGCGTGATGGCGAGTGGATGCCGAGCATGTTCTTCACGTTGGCGATGGCGTCTTTCACGCCGCCGAGAATGGCGCTGCCGACTTGGCCGATACTGCCCGTGATGCCGTTGATTATGCCCTGCACGATCTGCGAGCCGATGGACACCATGCGTCCCGGTATGGATGCAAGCGTGTTGACCAGATTGCTGAGGAACTGCTGTCCCGCCCGCAACGCGCCTGATGCCATGCTGCTGGCGAATGAGCCAACCGCACTTATCGCGCCGGAAAGCCCGGCGCCGATGCGTCCGGGCACCTGCGAAATGTAGGAGCCGATGGACGAAAGGAACCGTGAGCCGGCGTTGACCGCGTTCGACGCCATTTGCCCGACGAAGCTGGCTGCGGCGCTTATCGCACCGCTCAGCCATGAGCCTACGTTCGACGGAAGCTGGGAGATGAACGTGCCGACGTTGCTGAGGAACTGGGAGCCTGCGGAAAGCGCGTTGGCACCCATCTGCGCGGCCCAGCTCGCCACCGACGCGACCGTGGAGGTCAGCCAGTTCCATATGTTGCCCGGCAGCTGCATAAGGAACGTGCCGAGGTTCGTGAGGAACTGCTGGCTCGCAGAAATCGCCTGAGAGCCGAGCTGTGCGGCCCACAGCACCACGAACGTGATGCCGTAGGCGAGCCAGTAGGCTATCGTCGCCGGAAGGTTCGTGAGGAAGTTCGCTATGTTCGAGACGAACTGCTGGCCCGCCTGCAATGCCGACTGGCCGAAGCTCACCGCCCACGTGCCAATCGACGTGATAAGGTTCGACAACGCCGTTCCGATTGCGGAAGGCAGTTGCTGGAACCATTGAATGACGGATTGGATCGCGTTAGGAATCGTCTGCGTGAAGAAGTTCGCGATGTTCTGGCCGAGACCGGTGACGAACGACACCACCGACTGCCACGCGGAAGAGAGGAACGAGGTGAACGCCGCCCACGCCTTGCGGCCTGTCTCGGTCTGCGTGAAGAACCAGACAAGAGCCGACACAAGGGCCGCTATCGCGGTGACCACGAGAACAATTGGGTTTGCGTTCATTGCCGCGTTGAGCACCCATTGTCCGGCTGCGGCGATTTTCGCCGCCGCGTCGAACGATTTCAATGCGGTGACGGCTGCGGATATGAGGCTCGCCGTCTTGAACGCCGCGAAACCACCCGCGATGCCAGCAATGATGGTTCGTATCGCATCGCCGTTGCCGATCGCCCAATCACCAAGCGACTGCAATGTGGACGCGAGTTTTTCGACAAATGGGGCGGCGGCGTTGAATGCGTCGCCCACGAGCTGGCCGATGGAGGCTGCGACGCCACCGTTCTGACCGACCGCGAGGAAACCGGTTACTGCGTCTGACAATCCCTGACCGAGTTGCGTGAGGCCCTTCCAGAGTTCGCTGAGCGAAGCGAGGAACGCCTGCACGCCGCCGCTGTCGGAAAGCGTGCCGATGAAGATGCTCACGTTGCGGGTAAGCGCGATCCACCAGTTGACGAGAGGGGAGATGATGTTGTTCAATCCCGTGAGGAAGTTCTGCAAGCCCCCGCCATTCGTGACGACATCGAGCAGACTCCCGCCGAATGCCTGCGCGTTCGCCGCCAGACCTTTCAGATACATGCCGAGCTGCCCGAAATCGGACTTCCAGATCGACACGAGCGGCTGCGCGGCCTGCGCCGCCTTGCCGAACCAGCCTTTCACGCCGGTGACCATGCTCGCCGCAGCGTCGCCGACCTTGCCGAACTGGCTGGAGAAACCGTTAATCGCTCCGGCTATGTTCTCCACTCCCACGGCCTCGATGACCTTCTGCACGGCCTTGGCGACGCGGTTCTTCACGTTCTCCATGGCCGTGCCGATGCCCTGAGTCGCGTCCTTCGCCTGCTGGGCGAACGAGGCGTATTTGCCGAAACCGTTCTGGTTCAGTTCCATGACCTTCTTGTTGAAATCATCGAAACTGATCGACCCGTTTTTCATGGCCTCATACAGGTCGTTTGAGTTCTTCCCTGCGCCCAGCATGGCCTCGGCCACTTGGTTGAGCTGGCCCGGCATGGCGGCCTGAATCGAACGCCATGCCTGCATGTCCACTTTGCCCGCACTCAGCATTTGCGTGTACTGGGTGAGCGCGTTCTCCTGCTCCATCGTGCTTGCACCGCCTGCAAGCATGGCGTTGTTGAACGCCAAAGCGATGTCGGTGGCCTCGTCGAGGTTCGAGGTCAGTGGGGCGAGCTGCTGCACCATGCCGGTCATTGCCGAACTTGTGGTCGGCAGGCCGTCCAAGGCGTTCGAAATCTTCTTGATGGATGCGGCCGCGTCCTGCGAACTGTAGCCGAGGTTTTTCATGACCTTCGGGAAATTGTTCATCTGATCGGCGCGGCCGACCGCGCTGCCGATGCTGTTCGAGATGACGCCCATAGCCTTGGTCGTGACCGCCGCAGCCGCGCCGATGATGCCTCCCTTGGCGAGCAGGCCGGACGCGAAGCCCTTGCCGGCCTGACCGCCGCCCTTGCTTCCCGCGTTCTGGGATGCGTCGCCGAACGCCTTTTCGATGGCCTTGCCGACGCCTTCCATCGAGGGGACGATGGGCACGTAGGCGGTCGCGAGATTATAGGCCATTGTTTCGCCTTCCTCTGTTTGGTTATGGTTGTCCGGTCTGCGGTCGGTTCCTCACGCTGTTCACGGTCGTGAACCGTTGGTTCATGAATCGGTCGAGTTGTTCGACGGTCATGCCCACGGCCTTGACGGTGCGCGTGCGGCGTACGGTATTCCCATCGGGGTTTTCGGGCTGCTGGCCGGATTCGTGGGATGATTTTGGCAGTGGATTGCCTGGACGCGGCAACGGATTGGGCCGAGGACCTCGTTTCTTCGGGTCCTCGTTGCCCCACATCCACAGGTTCATCTGTTCGATGCGCAGCACGGCGAGATACTGGTCGAACGTCCACGCGCGCGCCGTGTTCAGTTCTTGCCAGACACGCGATCCATCCGGCAGATTCACGGCCAGCAGCGCGGCCTGCATGGGCGGAAGGTCTCGGACGGCAAGCCCGTACTCCCTTCTCATGTCCGCCGCCAACTGGTCGGGGCAGCGGTGGAGAAGGAGCACGAGCGTCATGAGTTTGGGAAAGCCTTACCCATCTCCTCGAACAGCTCGGTCAGGAAGGTGCCCATGGTTTCGCCGTCGATGCGCCCGTCAGCCCCTCGCAATCCATTCTTGACCTTGTCGTATGAGTCGCCGAGAAGTCGGCGTAGGAACGGGATAATCTGCAATGCGTTATTTGTCGGATCGGCCTGAAGGTCATAGAGCGATTCCATGAACTCCCAATCGTCCAAAACCTTCGGGTCGATACCGATATCGATTCCACGGACGTTGACACGGCGAACCGTATTCTTGGACTGCTTGTGGTCCTGTGGATGGCTGGCAATCTGGTTGGCGTTTGTGTTGCGGTGGCTTCGGTTGCGTGACATTCTGATTCTCCTTGATAAAAAAAGCGGTTCTCTCCTTGACGGTTAAAAAAGGGTTCCCCTCGCGGCAAGGAGAGAAGAAAGGAATCCGCGAGGGGAAGCGTTGGCTAGTCGAGCCGTTGCGGTCACGGTCAGAGACTCTGGTCTTTTGGGATGCCGATATATTCGATGGAGGTGACACCATCGCCCATGTCGTTCGCGTTCACAGTGAGGTCATAGCCGAGCACGTCGCTCGAATGCATCTGGCGGTCGCCGAATTCGGAACGGGTTGCGGAACCGATGACGGTACGGTCCTTCACGTTGCCGGTTGCAACGATCTCGAACACGAGCGAGACCGGTGTATCGTCGGGCATCTGATGCTTGATGACCATGCTCTTGTCCTTGCCGGTCACCGCGTCGTTGCCGTAGCGCATCTGCGCCGCTGCCTTGCGCAGGAACTCGATGAGCACGAACTGGTAGCTTTCGGAGTAGCTGGAGACGACTTTCATCACGGTCGTACCGTTCGCGTCCTTGACTTCGGCGGTGTCGGTGTCAGTCGTGTTGGTGATGCCGTCCTCCGACAGGTAGCCGATGAGCTGGAAAGCGGGGTCGAGCTCGCTTTCAGAATCGGTGGGCAATGCGGTGCCGACGGGTGCCGCGTACGCGTAGCCGCCGACCTTGAACTTGCCGAACGACACGTTTGTGGAATCGTTCTTCGTTGTTGTTTCATTAACCATGATTAGGCCCTTTCTGGAAATGATGCTCATTCGTCGGTCTTGACGGTGAGCTGGATGAGTATCTGGTAGCGTGGCCGTCCGTCCGGCATGGGGAAGTCGGTCAGGCCGGTGATATCCCAATCGGCCACCTCGGGCAGTTCAACGATGCGTTTCAACCGTGGCAGCACGAGACGCTGTGCCACGTCCGAAGCCTCCCAGCGTGAAGCGGCCCACACCTGCACAGCGATCAATGGTCTCGACACGAACCGGCCTTCCGAACCTCCCGTGCGTTCCACGGTGACGAACGGGATACGGTTCGTGGCGCTGGATTCGGCGGGAACCTCGAAGCTCGCGGGATAATCCTTGAGTTCGGGTGCCGCGTTGAGCCAGTCCATGACCAGCTTCTCCGCGTTCATCAGCCGCCTCCCAACGCCTTGACGAGCGTGTCGCGCACGGCGTTATCGATGCGCGCGGCGAGATTATCCGTATGCACGAGCACCGTCGCGCCCTTCTCGTTCGCCCGCGGGCCCTCCGCCGTGTACGACGGCTGCCCCGCGTGAGTCGGCGCGGCCATGGAATTGGCGCGGGCCGCGATCTTCTGTGCCTCCGACAAGGCGGCGCGAGCGCCCTCGTTGCGCCTGTACGCCTGGAATGCCGAATAATGCAGTTTCACCCGTTTCATGCACTATCCCTCCGCGTCGGTGACTTCGACCGTGAGATTCCAGGCGGTCGGCTTCATGCCGCCGCCCAATGGCCTCGGGTCGCCAATCACCTTGTATTCATGCCCGTCGATGCGCACCCCCGCCCCACGCAGGCTGCGGAACTCATAGGAGCGGGGGAACAGGCACGTAAACGCCACGGTCACTCCGTCAGGGCGCAGCGAATCGGTTGCATTCGACATGGCACCCGGCGAGACAAGCACGTTGCCCACCGATTCGATATCGACCTTCGTGACTGGCGAACCGCCCGGGTCGGTCTCGCCCGTGGGCGTGTAGCGCACCACTTTCACGGTCTCGCCCCTCATGACGCCTCCCCGTTCGACAGGTCGATGCTGTAGAAGCGTTGACCGGTGAGCCTGAGCGCCTTCTTCTGCCCCTTGGACAAGTAGAATTCGCCGCGAGGGTTCGCGAATGTCATGGATTGGGTGAAATTCCCCGCCGTGAGGCTGAGATTGCTGGCACCGGTGGTGTCGAACCCCGCGCCCTCGGTCTGTATGTCGGACGAGATCGCATCCTTGGCGAGCTCGCAGGCGATGCGTTCAAGCGTCGCCCGCGATATGTTCCGCCAACCCGGGCATTGTTCGCGAAGGAACTGCGAGGCATCGGCAAGACGCTGATCCACATAATCGGGGTCGTCCGGCATCTGCTTCCAGCGTTTGGCCAATTCCAAATGCGTGGCAAATGGGTTTTCTCCCGTGTCGTCGAACATGGCGGCCTCCTTAATGTCAGAATGCGATGATGCCGAAGCCGCGTGCTGCGGCCGGCAGCTTCAGTCCCATGGCCATCACTTTGCGGTGGCCTACGCCGCTACGGCGGAGGCCGGCGCGATGACGTACGCCGGGAAGCGCTTGGCCTTGTCCGACTGCACGTCGTTGATCGGGTTGGCGATCTGGAAGCCCACGCGGAACACGACTCGCATGGCCACACAATCCTGCTGGGCGAGGTTCAGAATCACCTTGCCGTCGTCGTCCGTGATAACCGCCTGGTCAAGCAGCTTGTAGGTGATGTCCTGACGGATGCCGACCACGAAGTTCGACCAGTCGGCACCGAGCAGCACGGCCTTGGTGGTATCCCATGCGCCGTTATCGACCTCGTTGAGGCCGAAACCGTAGAGGGTGGACGGCGCGCCGGAGGCGAGCGAGGGCACGTAGATCGGGCTGCCGTTGGCGTTGCGCAGGCCGATAAGCTCCCAGTTGAGGCCCGGCTTGCTGGCGAAGCCGTTCATGGCGAACCCCTGTTCGGCGAGCTTCTGGCCCATGGTGGCCACGTCCTTGGCGAGGTCCTTGCCCTGGGTGAGCGTGTTATGCGCCGCGATGGCCTGCGGGATGATGCCGTCGGGGAAGCTGGATGGTTTGTCCACGCCGAACAGGGTCGCCTGGTCCAGCTTGTAGCCGAGCGCGGCCGCCAGACGCGGCGTGACCTCCTCCCACAGAGGGATGCCGGAATCCGCGATGACGGCTTCGGGGATGGGCACGATGGCCGCAAGCTCCTCGGCCGTGATGCTCAGGCCAGACCATTTCATCTTCGTGGTCTGTTTCAGGCCGGTGTCGCCGCCCACCCAGTAGGCGATTGGCTTGGAGTCGAGCACCGGCTGGGTGCGCGTGCGGGTGCTCATGCGAATCTGACGCATACGGGTCAGGGACACACTCGACTTGGGAGCGTCCTGGATAATCTGGGTGGCGTATTCGGTGGGGATGAGTCCGCCGCCGAGGTCGCCGCTGGTGATGATGGAGTTCACGTTGGAAGTCATCGTCATACCTTCTTTCTATGAGGTGGATTATTTGCGTTTCTGCTTGAGGAACTGATCGCGAAGCCAATCGCCGGATGTGTCGGATGGCGCGGGAGGCTGGTTGGATTCGGAGGAGGCGTGCACCTTCGGCTTGGTCTTCTCGGCGATGTAGTCGGCGAGCGCCTTGCCGTTGGCTTGCATTTCTTCGAGGGTGGAGCCGTGGAGCAGTGCGATGGGCACGCCGGTTTCCTTGGAGACCTGCGTCTTCCATTCGTTCTGCTGTTTTTCCGCCTCGTAGGCAGCGTTCTTGGCTTCAAGCTCTTTGATGTGCTTGGCTGTCTTTTCGGCTTCGGACAGTTGGGCCTCCTTGAGCTGTTGCAGTTCGTCGGCGGCTGTCTTGTTGTCCTTGGCGCGTTTCTCCCATTCGCGGGAATGGGCGACGGCCTCCTTGTATTTGGCCTCGTAGTCGATTTCGGGCGGCTTCGCTCCGTTCTCGGTCGATGCCGCCTGCTGGTTGCCGTTGGCCTCTTCGGTCATGGTTCCTCCTAGTGGGTTGGGCCCGTTTCGGGCATAAAAAACCACCCGTGCGGGTGGTTGGGGAAAATCTCAGTTCGAGTGCGACGGTCGTGGCACCCCGTAGCCGTCCTTGTAACGGTCGGGGTAGAGTCGGCGCATCACATAGGTGATCGTGTTCGGGTCGTTGGGATTGTCGGGGTTGCCTTTTGTGGTGGCCTTTATCATCCGATAGGTGTCGTCGTCCAGGCCGCCGTTCTCGATGAGGCTGCGGGCGTGCATGTATTCCGAGTACATGCGGTCGGGGTCATAGCCCTCGATGTGAGCTTGGTCCCTGTCCCATTCGGGCACTATCTGGCAGTCGCAGTCGTCGTGGAACAGGCTGAACGAGCCTTTGGCGTATTTCGCGGTCTTCTCGCTGCGGTACACCCAGCCGCGCGAGCAGAGCATAGTGCAGAACGCGCACGTCTTCGCGCCTCTCGGCACGCGCGCGTACCGGGGTTCGGACGGGTCGTGCTCGCACAGGCGGGCGATGGTTTCGCGCCCCGAATACATGACCCAGCGTTGCATCGCGCCGACAAGATACGCCTGCATGGTCTGCGGGTCCGTCCACAGGTGGCCGGCCTGCCAGCGTATCGTCTTGTCGATGCCGTCGCCGGGAAACGAGTCGGACAGGTCGTACTCCCACGGGTCGGGCACCGATTCGCCACGGACGCGCATATACCATTCGTAGGCGGCCTGTGCCGCGAGGTCGCCGTATTTGGCGACCAGTTGCGGCACGTAGTCGAGTAGCATGTCACGCTGCCATTCAGGGCTGAGCTGTTGCAGCGTCTCCCACAGTTTCGCCAGATCGCGGCGTGCCAGTTCCACCGCTCTGGCTTGGCTGGCTTGCAGCTGGTTCAGTTGCCGGTTGTCCGTCATCCTTGTTGCCTCCGTTCACGAGGGAGTCAAGCACGCTGCGGGTTTCGGCCTTGCGCTTGTCGGCCAACAGGCGTGTGATGTCGGAATCCGTGTAGCCGAGCTTTTCCAACACCACGTCGGAGTTGGCGAGCCATGGAATGGCCGTCACCTGCTTCACGATGGCATCGGAGAGCGCGGCCTGCGATGGGCGTTCGGGGTCACGCCAGTTGACCTGCAGGCGGTCGAGCTCGTCGCTGTCCTCGCTGGTGCCGTTGAGGATGGCGATGTCCCTCGCGGCCTTGCGTAGCTGCACGCCGATGGCGCGGCAGGCGTTCTTCGCCTCGATGACAAGTTCGCTTTCCGCCGCCATGATCGCTTCCGAAGAAGAAGGGCCGGAATCCGTCATCACGCCGAACTGGCTGAGCGGCACGCCGGTCGCGCCGCTCATGCGTGCCGCGAGGGCGCGAAGCATGTCGGTGTGCGGCTGCATGGTCATCTGCGTGAACTGGCCGATGACGGGTGCCTGGCCGTCCTCGTTGAGGCTGATGTTGAGCATCTTCGAGATGGTGGCTTCCCAGCCGGTCAGCTTCCTGCCGTTCTTGTCCTCGGGCGGCTCGTCCGCGCCGATGAGGTAACGTTGCGGGCTCGAATAGAATTCGGCGCTTACCTCCATGCGCAGCATGGTGCGCACCGCCGTGTCGGTGATGCTCATGACCTCACGGCTGATGCGCGAGCGGCCAAAGGGGCGGTTCAGGTCCTGATGGTAGGGGATCAGGTACACAGGCACATGATCCATGTACGTGTTCCGGGGAGCGTCCGCATGATAGCGGCCTGATTGCGTGCGGCGTATACGAATCGTGTAGCCGGGCATGTAGAGCATGAGCTCGGAAGGCACGATGGTGTTCGCCTGCGCGTACTGTGAGCGGTCGATATCGGTTATCGACAACGCCGCCGACAGGCCGCGACGGGCGTAATCCCACAGGCCGGTCTCATAGAGCGCGCTACGGAACGACACGGACACCTTCGAGCGCAGACCATCCTCGGGTTCCGCGCTGCGCACGTTCAGGAACGAGCATGAGTGAGTGAGCGCGCTGCGGATGGCCTGCGGCAATTCCACGTCGAAGTCGTTGTCTGAAAGAATCGAATCCAAACCCAACGGATCGCGGCTGTCGTCGCCGACTCCGACGAAACCATCGAACACGATGCGGTCGGCCAAAGCGTCCACCGATTTCTGCGGCCAGCCCACGACCTCGCTTATCCCCGCCATGCTGTCCGGCACGGCGATGGACAGATTCTTAAGCTCGTTGCGCCCGTCGTAGTATTTGGTGCGCAAAAGGTTACGTTCGAGCTTCTGGGACCATTGACGTATCATCAAATCCCACGGTTCTCGGCACTCGTCGGGCAGATTATCGACCTGCACGTTTTCAAGACTGGGAATCTGCATCAGAATGCCACCGCCTTCGCTCTTCTTCCCGGATGACGTTTGGAAGTCTTGACGTTCCAATACGCGAGAGCCACCGCTTCCACGGGACTCACGTCGATGTTCTCCATGGACGGCTCGTAGCCGAACCCGTCGCCGATTTTCCTGTGCTTCGCATGACCCACCGCCTCGTCAAGCAGAGGCTGGCCGAAATGGGTAAGCCCATGGTCGTTCACGGCCTGTTCGAGCATCGAACAAGCGTCCGCCACGTCGGAAGGGCGCGGCACCACGATCACTCTTTTCGACACGCCCTTGTCGATGAGGCTGTTGACCAGGGTGGGGGCTCCCACGCGCCCGTCGATGATGATGCCGATGGCGTTGCGCCATCGTTCCGCACCGTTCTTCTCGGCGGTCAGCCAGTCGGCCAGCCAACCGGTGCCGCCGCGCATGCTGCGCGAGGCGATGACCTCCACGTGCGGCAATTCACTCGACTTGCTGGGCGGGCGCACGCACGCCACGAGGGTGACGTTCGCGCCGTCCGCACTGAACTTGACCGCATACGAGTTGTAGCCATCCATGCAGGGCCTGTCGGTCTTGCACTTGGCCCACTCGTCAACATCGATATCGGACAGCGCGCCGGCCTGATCGTTCCACCAGCCGAGACGTTCGCGGGCGAAACCGTCCGGCGTCATCTTCTCCGACTCGGAAACGACCACGCTTTTCAACAGGCGGGTGCCGAGCGATGGATTGTATTGGTACCAGCGTTGCTGGTCGTGCACGTCGCCGATCTCGTTCGCCGCCCATTCGAACCAGCACAGGTTCTTCGGCGGCTTGTCACGATGCGCGTTGCGGCGCATGCGAGCGAACACCGTGCCCGGAGAGGTCGGCGGGGTCGGCGTGCCCGTGTAGATGGTCAACGGATTGCCCGAGGGTGCCGACGAGATGGCGGGCTGTATGGCCTCCATCTGCTCGTCGGTCAGCTCCTGCGCCTCGTCGCACACCAGCACGTCCACCGTGAAGCCACGGCCCGAACTTTTCGAACGGGCGATGAACTCAATGCTGCCACCGTTCTTCAACACGATGGCCTCCTGGCCGTTCGTGGCCCGGATATAGGTGACCAACTCCGCCAGTTCGGGGAACTTGCGCGCGTTCTCGAAATAGTATTTCATGCGCAGGAAATGCTTGCGGCAGGTCTTCACCTCATGCGCCGTATGCAGAATCTTCATGCCGAGGATCGCGGCAAGGTACAGCTCCGTGAACTCGAGAATCGCGTTCTTGCCGTTCTGGCGCGGCACCGCGCACCCGCAATCCGACGCCGCCCATTGCAGCTTCGAATCCGTGGCGAGCCACCCCTCGAGCACGATGCGCTGCCACTTGTCCGGCTTCATGTCGTAGCCGGCGGCGAGCGCGCACGCCTCTCCTCCCTCGGACTGCGCGTGCTTGGGAACCAGAGCGAAGCTAGGTTCCTGTACGCCTCTTCGCCTTGCCACCCTCGATCACCCTCAGCTTCCGTCGTTCGGCTATCTCATCGAGCGGCGTATGCCGCTCCTGCTTCTGGACTTCCGCCGGCATGATCTGGCTGCGTGCGGCTGGTGTGATGCCGTAATCCTGCAACAGCTTGTTCAGTATGGGCACGCTGGCGAAATTGCCGGAACCCCAGATGTCCGCGTGGATCAGGGCGGCGTTCATGAGGTTGTCCCAGTCGGCCTCGGTCCACGAGTCCGCGCCGGGGGTGGAAGCCAAATGCTCCCACCATCGCACGGTAGCCTCCGGCCATTCGATGCCGTCAGGCAACTGTGGCTGCGTTATCGTGGTCTTGGCCAACTGGATCACCTCGAATCAATGTCTAGGAGCCGCTGGAGCGACTCGCGCGAGCGGAACCGGCGGCACGAGAGAAATCAAACTCGCCCTGCACGTATCTCGGACGCATGACAACCACCTCCATCGGGAAAATCAGGAGCCTGAGGAACGCGAGCCTCCGCGAGAAAAAGCGCTGCGGATACGACCGGCAACGTTACGCACCGCATTGCCGGCGCGCTGGAACAGGTTACGCACGATCCACCTCCTTTCCAGTAACGATGTGGACAAGAAAAATCGGGATCTACCGTTTCCAGCCTGCACTGCGGTATCTGTTCCATTCGTCGTTGAACCGCTTGTCGAACGCCCGGTCTCGGCGTGCCTGGGCGTTCTTCCATGACTGAGAAACGCCGGCTTCAAGATCGCTGACTCCCTGTTCCTTGCGTTTCTTCATCAACGCGCGCATCTTGAGGGTATCCTGCCATAGCTTCGATATACGTTCGTCGGATAAGCCCTGTTTGCGGTATTGGGATATTCGCTCTTTCGAGAAGCCGACGCCGGAAAGCGTTGAGCCCTTCGAGCGTGAGCGGGATGAGTTGCCGCCGCTCCCGCTGCTGGACGAGCGGGAAGCCGAAGAAGAGCCGCGTCGCATGAGAACCTCCCAATGAAAAAGCCGCCACATAGGGACGGCTTGAACGAAAAAAATATTGTTTACCGGTTCACGATCCGCTCGATCGCGACGCGGAACGGGACGCACTCACACGCAGGGCGGACCCACCGCCACCGGATGAACCGGGAGAGCGACGCCCATACCCCGTATAGCGGATATCGTTGGTGCTCGCATAACGGACTCGCCTCATAACTCACCTCCCAGCTTCCGAGCTACGGCCATACCATCGAGGTATTTATCTCCGAGTTTGCGAAGACCATACTCGGCAAGGAAAGAATCCTTGTCGTCTCGCAACGGGAACGCGATGGCGAACCAGTATTCGGAATCGGTCGGCTCCACGAGCTTCCTGGGACTGCAAGCCGAAACCAGCGCCCTGTGCAGGGCGGCGAACTCGGCGAGACAATCCTTCTCCAGATCATCGGAGTACTTGACATCGGCGAGCGGGTCAGGCGTCTTCTCCGCGAACCCGAGACCACCACCGAAGCCGACGCCGGCACCGAACGCCACGGCGGACGACTTGGCCGGCTTGTACGGGGCGAGTAGCTTCTCGATATCACGGCACGCATAGATCCGGTGGTTTTCGCCGAAGCCAAACCGTTCACGCCACCGCGCCATCTCGGCGGGGGAGGGGAAACACAGGCACAGCCAGAACTCGGTGTCGGTCGCATCCACGAAACGCTTGCGCTCCGCACGGGCGCGCTCCCGGTACTCCTTCGCGTTCTCGTCCAGATTCTCCGGCACCGGCTTCACAGCCTTCTTGCCCTTGGACTTCTTGGAAAAGTCGAATCGGAAATCACCTGACATGATCCACCTCCAACAAAGGGAACCATTCAAGCAGCGTCGCGTAATCGTCCGGAGCCTTGTCCTTGAGCACCTTGGTGAACCTCTTATCGATGCCATCGAACGAACGCCCGAACCACGCATAATCACACGGCAGCTCGATATCATGCGATCTGATGCAGTCCAATACCTCGCCCTTGAGCCAATCCCCGATAGGACTGACCTTCTTGAGATTGCGCCGCCAGTACCCGTACTGGACGAACGCGCCACGACGCTGAATCGAATCGGCCGCACGCACGCCATCCGCGCACCACGTGCTCTTATCCAAGCCCACGTCGGCGCGGATGAAATCCCACATCTGCTCATACGACGGCTCAGGCAAACGCGCCGCCTCGATATAGCGCAACCGTTCGGGAGCCTGGAACACCGCATTGTTCAACCACCGGTACAGCGACGGGTGCGGATACCTTTTGATTCGGGTCTGGAACTTCTGCTCGAAATAATCCAGCTCCTCGTCCACGAACCTCAAACCGGGCACATAGTACAAATACGCGGGAACGACCTCGATGCCCATATCCCGCATCGCCAGCCACGCGGCTATGGAATCCTTGCCGCACGAAAACGCCAACAACACGGGCCTGCCATCAGCGGCCAGCTTCTCGCGCACCGCCAGACTCGTACCCTGATTGCGGATAACCGTGGTCACTTCGGCCACCTCCTTCCCGTCATGCGAATAAACCGCGAACGCGAATAAAACTCGACACCGGCACGCCGGAAACTCGACTCCGACGACTCCACGAACACATGCAACCCATGTCCACTGGACGAAACCTCCGCATAGATCGCATCCGGCAACAGCTCCAACGCCTTCGCGGGCGGACTGGTCAAATCAACATGGTCGAAATCCCAGCACGCAAGCCCATCGCCGAGCATGATGCCATAGCCGTCGCCGGCCTTCGAGCGCATGACCTCCGGGTATGACGCCCAGGTATCGGGATCAGTCGAACTGGCTGGTGACCCATCACACTGGATCGGGCGCTTGCCATCGGCGCGCACCCAACGGCGCAATGCCTTGAGTTCCTGCGGTATCTGATGTTTGCGGCTCCACGCCTTGCGGCATCTGTCCGAGCAAAACAGTCTCGGACGCCTAGGGTTCGGTGTGGATTGAAAGAAATGGCCGCAATTCCTACATTGGTTGACCATAGCTATAACTATAGCATATATTCCAATGGGTTGCAACCATAATTTCGTGACATATCAAAACTGCGGAGAATCAAACGTAACAGCCTCGAAAACAAGCGAGGCAAAAGTGTCAAACCAGCTCCGAAACGGCTCGCACGGGCGCTCGCAGGCACCCCAACGGCCAAACGTACGATACTCCACGCGGATTGCGGGGGGACGGCGGCGCTAGGACCTGTGGGGAGCCTTGCATGGGAGGGGGAGGGTATGGCCCCCGGTTACCATTGGCGGCTGATCGGGATGGTGTTTTGTGGTTGTTTTTTTGTGTTTTGGCGGCCTGTGGTGTTGGCGATTATTTTGTTGCTTTTTCTTTGGTTGCAGATTCTGTGTGTGAGTTGTGTGTTGTCATAGCTGGTTGGTGATCCGCCTCGGCTGTATGGGATGATCTCATCGAGTTCGCAGCTGAGTGGGTGTGGTGTTTTGAGTGTGAGGTCTATGGGTTTGCCGCACAGCGGGCAGATCGGTATTGGTCCTTCGGCTGCGATGTGTCTGGCCTTGCATTTGCGGCGGGCTGCTCCATTTTGGTATCGGCCTGAGCCTGCCTTGTTGCTCATGTTCCCATCCTGTGTGTTTGGTGGCTTGGGCGAGATTCGAATTCGCGATCCAGTGGCAGTGTTTACTGGATGTCACGCTATCCCAGCGTGACCGGTTAGTCCTCTACCGTACGCAAGCCGTGGCGGGCTGACTGGCACCGGCGCTTTGGACGCTGCCGGCGGAGTACTCTCAGCCCATGAGATACGGAGGATATGAGTAAAGCCCCTGAGATGTATGTCCCAGAGGCTTTCACACTTATCCTGATACGGAGTATACCACGGGGTGGATTCACCCTACTCCTGTCTGTGTTTTGTTTTTTCAGGCGGCTTGGATGGTGAGGCGTCCGCCGAGGGCGTGGATTACCTTGGCGATGGTCTGGAAGCTGGGGTTTCCGTCCTTGCTGAGGCTTTTGTAGAGGCTTTCGCGCCCCACGCCCGCGTCCTTGGCGATCTGGGTCATGCCTCGAGCCTTGGCGACGTTGCCGAGTGCGGCCTGCATGAGTGCGGGGTCGTCGTATTCGGCTATGGCGTTGAGGTAGGCGATGATGTCCTGTTCGTTTTCGAGGTATTCGCTGGTGTCGTAGTCGGTGATTTCGGTGCTCATTGCTGCTCCTTGTAGTCGTCGAGTATGGCGTGGGCTTGTTTGATGTCGGTCTGCTGGGTGCTTTTGTCGCCGCCTGCGAGCAGCAGCATGAGCACGTTGCCGCGCGTGGTGAAGTAGACGCGGTATCCGGCTCCGATGTGGAACCGCATCTCGCTGACCGGGCCTCCCACGGGTTTGATGTCGCCGAACGGCCTGCCGGCGAGCTTGCAGGCGTCGAGCCGGGCTTGGATGGCGGCTTTCGCCTCGCGGTTCCTGAGTTTCTTGAACCACTTGCGGTATTCGGCGGTTTGCTTGATTTCCATACCCTTATTGTATCTCACAGGCTACACTATGTCAAGCCGGGCGGCCGCTGGAACCCATCGCCAACGCCAGAATCTCCCGTATGTTGAACTCCCAGTAGCCGTCATCGACCGGCTTGCTGCTGGGCAGCTTGCCGCGGTTGAGCCAGTTGCTGATCTGCTTGCGGCTGACCTCGTATCCGTAGTTGTCCTTGAGCCACTGGCTCATGCCCGCAGGGGTCTTGGTCAGGTGGATTGCCTCGGCCTTGTCTCGGCTCTGCTCGCGCAGCTCCGCCACGTTGATGGGACTGCCGCATTTGCAGAGCCTCAGCGTCTCGCCTTTCGCGGCGAGGACTTCGCGTCCGCATTCGGGGCACATGCCGACGATCCTACGCAAGCGTGGCACGCGGTCCACGAGCGGTTCGATGCGCTCGCAGGTGTGGATGAGCCATGTCAGCCAATGTCCCGAACGTGGCGAGTCCCTGAGCAGGGTCTGCCATCTCGGACGGCTTTCCACGCCGGTTTCGTTCCACATGTCCTGCAAGCCGTCCTCGGTCTGGTCGAGCATGTCCTGCGCGTGGAGGTTGATGGGCGCGGGCGCTTCCCCTCCTTGCGCCACGCCTCCAGCTCCGGGCTCGCCCAGCTTGTAGGCGTGACGGGACACCTGTTGCAGGAGCATCATGTCATGGCGGAGCCGGTGGAGTGTCTTGGCGTAGGTGCGGCGGCAGTCCTGGCAGAGCGTCCACGGTGCCTCTACCTGCTGGTTGCCGCAGTATTGGCATGGTTCGGTTTGGATGAACATTGTTTGAAACCCTCCACGTTCCGGCTATCATGGTGCTTGGTGAGCGTGCCCTCCATCTTTTCGGTGGAGGGTTTCGTTTTTTTACGCTGAATTCAGTGTTTTTACGCTGAATTCAGAGTAATGGTTCGATGAATTCTGGCGTGAAATCATCCTTGTGGGGTGCGGGCGTTTCAGGATGGGCGATGATGTACAGCACCTCATCCAATGGCACGCCGAGCAGCTTCGCCGTGTACTCGGGCGTGGCCGCTTTGCTCCGATGCCATTTGAGTATTTCCTCGCGTTTGAGACTGCTTACGCTCATGACTCCTCCTTGAGCGTGGCGACATATGCGATGGCCTTGCGTTCACGCCTCGCATACTTCTCGCACTTGCGCTTGAGACGTTTGAGGCTCATGGCATACAGGAACTCTCTGAAGTCGCCGTCCTCGCAGATTTTGGCTCGATAACGGCCGCAGGTGCCTTCCGCGCTGATTCGCGCGGTCAAATGGTCCGTAAGCTGAATCTTGCTCATACGGTTTCCCCTTTCTCGAACGTCTTGATCATTTCCATCAACGCGGCCTGATACGACTCATGCCACTTGGTGCGGTAATGCATTCGGTCAACGCACTTGAACCGATAGCGTTTCTCCTCGGAGCCTTTCACGGTTCCTGTAGCAGCCTTCAGGTGTCTGCCACATTGGGGGCAGTAAAAGCTTTCGCCGTTGAGAATGAAATCGGAGTCCCGCACGTCGCCTTTGCCGACTATCCGGTAGAAGTCATCAAGCCAACTCATTGTCCGCCTCCCATTTCCTTCTCTCGCGCCATGATCTCCACGTCGTCGGCGAGCATCCTCAGCACGCCGGCGAGCGTGCCATACGATTCGGCGGTCGGATACACCGTCTTGCTGACATACACGTCCCACCTGTCGGAACCTTGATGATTGTCGGCCTTGAGGATAATGAGCGGGTCGGCGTCGATGAAACGACCGTCCTTCATGCCCCGCACTTTGAGCATCAAACGTATCGAATCCGCCTGCTCGCTCGTGTTGCCCAAAATATCCAGAGTGCTCATCGTCTACCTCTCAGTTCCTTCTTCTCGTTCGCGATCGATTGGAGGATGGCCTCCAGGTCGCCGAGCTCGTTCCTGCTCAACCGGATGCGGCGGATGCTGTCGCCAGCATGAGTGGCCAGCACCCATGAGCGGGTGCCGTTTCGGCCGTCTCCGGGAATCCAGCTCAGGGTCACATTCCCGCAGGAGGCACCTGTGACCATGCCGCACCGTCGTTCGATCTCCACGTCCGTCGCCTTCATCGTCTGCCTCCCAGACTCTTGTAGGTCAATGTGAAGCATTTATCCCCGTTGCAGATGCGGTTCCATGCGGCGATGTTGTATTGCAACGCATATGGGGCTGGCTTACGTGAACAACCTCCCTCGAAGGAGAACCCGCAGACAGTGCAGCGGAACATCGCAAGGAAGAACGTGTATTTAGACCAACCCCGTACTTCGACTCGCTCCCATTTCGCCTTGACCTTGCCCCCGCATTTGGGACACGGGCTAATCCTGTGAAACCTCACCAGACTCACCTCCCTCAAGAGGCGCGTTCAAATCCACCTGTTCGATACGCGCACGCTCCTGTAAGATGTTCGCGTATGTCCCCATCGCGTACAATTGGCTTTCAAGGAGCTGGAAAGAACACGCGGGCGTGAAGTCCAACGTGCCCTCCGCGTAGCCCTCAAGCATGTGCGCCAGCTTGCTGATACGCTCCTGCAATTCTCGATGTTCGCGGACCATCCGCTGCTTGTAATCACTCATTGGTTGTCTCCTTCGGTTTGGTTTTGTAGTCTCGGACGATGCACACGCACCAGCCGAACAATGGAATATATTTGAATCTGCCTCCGTTGCGGATTAACGCCTCCGTGAACCGTTTCGCGGTCGGACTGATGCTCAGACCCTCCCATTCGCCACCGGGATTGACCTCGGTGGCCTCGAGATACTGTGTTCGTATCAGCCTGTAGTGGACTTTCTTCATGGCCCAGTTGACCAGCGCGTGACACAATTGGGAAAACAGCCAGACAACGTAGAGAACGACAATGAGAATGAAGGGCGTAAACACGCCAAGCACGTAGTAGCTCATTCTTCCGTTGCCTTTCCTCGAAACTGTTGTATTTGGCTTTGAATGTCAGGGTCGCTTAAATCGACTGGTTCTTCTTCCTCGTGACATCTGTCGCATACTGGGTCAAGCGTGTGGAACAGCACCGGCCGTGCACCACAGGCTCGGCATGTGCCATGCCATGATTTCGCCCTACCGTGCCGGAACTTCCAGCAAGCACTGCACAATGCTTGCTGACTGGTCACGAGCTTCTGCACGGTGCCGCACATGCCGCATTCGCCCACGCCTCTATATGTCATTCTTCCGTTGCCTTTCCTTGCATTGCCTTGACTGCGATTCGCATGGCGTCGTAGTATTCGGCCCTCAACGCGCAGTCAGAATCCCATTGAGGGTAAGAGTCGGGTTTCAACGCCTCGTAGAACGCTTTCGCCCCGGCTACGATTTCCTCGTCCGTAGGATTTCGTGTGGCCCCATCCCAGTAGCCGTCCTCGAATATCGTTTGCGGGTCGATGAAGCGGTACGGTGGTGCTTCCTTGCGCTGAGTTTCGATTTCATCATCAATGATGCTCATAATGCATCTCCTATGTATGCTCACAATGCACCTCCCATGTGTAAGCAAAAACTGATAAACATGGCCCATGACGCGATAGCCGCAAGCAGAACGAAAACGAATAGCCCCTTCGCAGCTGCGTTATCGTCACAGCCGATACCCGCAATGGCCGCTACGGTTCCTATGAAATTGAGCAGAAGCCAGAGTGCCACTCCAGTAAAAACCCATCCGTTCATTCTTCCGTTGCCTTTCTCCTCGCCGCGTTGAAGGCGATTCTGATGATGTTTTCCAAATACATGCCGGGAAGCATGATGAACTTCCGGACTTCGCCTATGGCGGCTTCGATTTCCTCTTCCGTGGGCTGGCGTGAGGCTCCGGCGATATACGCCTCCTGCATGAGCACGTTGCCCTTGTACACGTGTTCCGCCTCACTGTTGATGATGCTCATGCTTCCTCGATTCCGTCCGGTGTGACGATGTAGTCATACGCGCGAGTGTGAAAGTCCTCCGGCATGTAATTCCAATTAGGGGTTCCGCAATGCAGGCAGAAATGATCTTCGGGGTTCACCCGGTTTTGGCATTGAGGGCAAGAATGCGGAAAAACTGGACTCATGCTTCCACCGCCTTGGCTGGGCGGAACGGAGCGTATTGACCCAGTTGGGAGACTGAGAAAACCTCCCGCTGGAGTCCCCATTCGTCAGCGTCGTCGTAGACGGGAACCGCTTGATGATCGCAAACTTGCCAGATCGCATCATCCTTGTCGAACCACAACCCATCACGGTCAGGAAGCTGAGGTTTCGGACGCAACGCATAGGAGAACGCGGAATCGTCCAGCCAAGCTCTAATGCCGTAGGGAAGACTCACACAGAACGTGGCACCAAGGCCGTAGTCGCCAATGTGCTTGATCGGATAGTGGTTGCCGTCCTTAGCGACGAAGATATCACCTTCGCGCACGTCTTCAATGTTGTCGATACGCTCGTACTCGGGGTCATCCACCAATTCGATAGACTCGATGTCGGCTTGCGGGACGAACAGGTCATCGCCCATTCCTAGGGTGAGAACGTAAGCGCTCTTAATATCGCCGTTTTTGTCAGCTACGCCGGTTGCTACGTCCCCGTTCTTGAACGTGACCTTGATATGTAGTCCGGCCATCTCCTTGCAGGTCTTGCCTTCCCAGAATGGTTTCTCACTGCTCATTGTTTTTCTCCTTCTTTTCGTTCGCTTCGAGCGCGTCCAGCAGATCGCATTCGGCGAACATGAGATGCGCCTGGGCGCGGGTCATTGATTTCAACGTCTGCGCGCCGGCGCCGGCCATCCAGCCAAGAGAGCTCACCTTCGTCTCGAGCAGGTGGGTCTGCGTCGCGAGATCACGCAATCGACCATCAAGCAGCATGGTCATCGGTTTCCTCCTTGTTGAGTCGTGTTTCGATTTCGATGCACAAGTCGAGCGCCGCCGTGAAACCGGCCTGATAGGCGTATAGCGCGGTCTCCGGCCGGCTCATGCCGCCAATCTCCGTGGCCTCCAACAGCCACGCCATCGCACGCTCCTGCGGGGTCGGGAACTTTTCGGCCATCACGCGCCCCTCAGAATCGAGCCGAGTGAGGCAGCACCCAGCTTCTGGGCACCTGCGAACCGTCTGGCCGTGGAACGTGCCTGCTGCTGCGCCTGCTCCGGGCCGTTGCCGAGCATCCGCTGGCGGCGGTACATCCACGCCTCGTCCGCGGATAGGCCCCGCGCCTCGCATTCGCGCGCTATCTGCGCCTCCGAGGGCTTCGACTCGTTGCGCATCCTGCGCACGATGGCGTTCACATCGCCGGAACCGCACCAGCGACCCGTGCTGTTGTCCGAGTAGAAGCGCTTCACCGCCTCCAAGGCCTCGCCCAGCGTCATGTCCGCGCGAAGCTCCTCGTGGAACGTGCGCGCCTCCAAGTCGGTGATGGCCGCGTTGCCGTGGTGGACGCGAATCTTCGCCAGCACGAGCGTGCTTTCCTTGAGCGTCAGCATGTCAGGACTCCTTCCCGTGATTGGTTTTCGGTGGCTTCCTCGGCCGCGTAGTGGGCTATCAGTGCCGCGTTCGCGTCCTGGTTGGCCTGCGAACGGTTCCACGCCGATGGCGAGGGGCGTGCGGTCGGCTCGGGTTTGGCCGGCAGCGGGTCGTCGTCCCAGTGTTCGCCGTCCAGCCAGTTCGCCGGGGTGAGCGTGTAGCCGGGTTCCCGGTTCGGGTCGGCGGCGTACCTCGACGCCTTGGCGATCAGGAACGTGTTGTTGGTTTTCCTCCGCGCCTTCCGCCAAGCCGCGTACGCCTTGCGTTTGCCGGTCTTGCGTGGATAGGTCTGCCAGAACTGTTCGAACTCGATGGGATAATCCTCGTCGGCGCTCTCTGCGGCCCCCTCGGCTTGCGAGGGGGTTTGGGGGAGAGAGAATTCTTCGTTAGAAGAATTCTTATCTGTATCTGTATCTGTATCTGTATCTGGCTTCGTTTTGCTTGAGTCTTGCTTCACGTCTGCTTCGTTTGTGCTTCGCGTCTGCTTCGTTTTGCTTGAGTCTTGCTTCACGTTGCGTGACTTGCCGGACGCTGCGCCACCTTTTCGACCGGCCTCGGCTTTCTTCGCCTTAGCCTCCTCCACGTCAGCACGAGAACGACCCTGAGTTGCGACGAAATCATGCAGCCACAAGGTGCCGTCCTCATGCTCGTCTAAAAGATGCGCGTCGATGAGTGCGTCTATATCTTCATCGGAAGCGCCGAGCAGACATTTCAAATGGAAGCGGGACAGTTTCCCGTCGTTTAATTCGCCAGCGCAGTACGAGATCGCGAACGTCCACACGGAGAACGCGGAAGGGTACTCCATTGCAAACACGCGAACTTTCTCGTTCTGCCATAGGCGTGTGCTGAGCTTCGCGAACGTTTCCATATCGTGCCCGGCCATCAGTCCGCCTCCTTTCTCTTGTCTCTTTGGTATTCGGCTATCAGTTCCAGCAGTTCGGGGCTGGCGGCGATTATCTCGCTGGGCTTCAGCCCCATCCCGTCCCCGTTGGTCTTGGGTTTGCGGTGGTAGCCGCCACGCGAACCGGTGCGACGGCTACCACCGATGTAGGTATGAGGGTTAATCCTGGCCATCGTCCGGCCCCAACGCCAAGCCGTCGTTCAGCAGGAGCGCGAACAATTCGAGCGGCATCCACACGAGCATCGGATTGGAGGGCACCGGCCTCGATTCGCCGCGCAGCCGG